>Ga0136640_10000679_pt1 | contig 13162 bp, 9 predicted proteins | sample AntDrymUQ8642106_2_FD_105498 | JGI IMG/M metagenome (GOLD analysis project Ga0136640, IMG submission 105498) | Polar desert sand microbial communities from Dry Valleys, Antarctica - metaG UQ864 (21.06) | ecosystem: Environmental > Terrestrial > Soil > Desert | place: Antarctica: Dry Valley...
CAGGTCGCGCAACGCTCCGCGACCACCGCCGGCCAGAAAGCCATCCTCGCGGCGCTCGAGCTCGCCGAGCCGGCCCGGTTCTTCAACTTCACCGTCCCCACCGACTGAACCCGCCAGCAGGCCGGACGAGAGCGACCTGTGGACGTGTAGTAACACGACCCCCACGCGCCGTTTCGGCAAACCTGCAGGTCACAAGGCAGATTCAGCCCCGCGTGTGCTCATGATCTTCGGAAGTCCGGTCTGACGGTACGCAGCCGTTCGGATGATATGCGTCACACATTGCGTGCGGATAAATGGCTGGCAACGAGCACGGTGCCAGGCGTTGTCTCACGACGAATTCACCTAGCCAGGAATGCAGCCTGAGCTCGTACGAGACGTCCTTGGTGCATCAGGGAGACGTTGGCCGGCCACCGCGCGGAAACATCGAATCCGCCAGCACATTCGTGAAAGGACACATCCTGCACCGAGGCGACGCCTTCACCGCCGCGGCGCTGACCGGAACACTCACCCTGGTCCCCACCGCCGCCACGGCCGCGCAGATAGTCGGCACCATCGGCGACGACACGCTGCGGGGCACCTCGTCACACGACCGCATGAATAGCCGCAGAGGAGACGACAATCTCGCGGGTCGGAGCGGGCGGGACCGCATCCTGGCGGGTCGCGGCGAGAACCAGCGTCGAGACCTCGTTGACTGCGGGCCCGGCCGCGACACCGTCTCCGTCGAGAAGGGTCAAAACAACGACATGACCCACGGACACTGGCGAACGGGTCCGCAGGGGCGCAGCCCGACGGGGAGCGCACGCAGCCAGGCACCCGCAGCTGACCTTCGACCGCACGTCGCACCACGTCATCGAGCGGGAGGGGCACTGAGGCTGGGCGGCGGTTCTCGGCCGTGGATCCGCTGCTGCAGCCGCCGTGCCGACCGCAGCACCGCCGGCGCCAGGTCATCGGTCGACGGCGGCTCGCCGAGCAGGCTGCCGCCCTCGACGGGGTAGGTGACCGCCACCGCGGCGACCGGCTGACCCAGGTGGTCGTGCACGGCCGCGGCCACCGAGGCGAAGCCCGGCGTCACCTCGCCGCTCTCCAACGCGAACCCCCGTGTCCGTACGTCCACCAGCAGCCGGCGCAGCGCCGTCAGTGAGGTCGGGCCGAGCCCGTGCCGGTCGACGAACGCGCCGGCGTCGGGGAACAGCGCCCGCACCTGCGCGGCGGGCAGCCGGGCGAGCAGCGCCCGACCACTCGCGGTCAGCTGCGCCGGCAACCGGACACCGACGTCGGTCACCAGCGGTGGCCGGCCCGGTGCCCGCTCCTCGATCACGTACAGCACCTCGCGACCGTGCAGCACGGCCAGGTGCGCGCTGTGCCGCACCTCGTCGACCAGCCGGGTGAGCACCCGCCCGGCCACCCGGGCCAACGGCACCTGGCGGGTGTAGGCCGAGCCCAGCTCGAAGGCACTGACTCCGAGCCCCCAGCGGCGCTCGGCCGCAAGGTGCACCACGAAGCCCGCTCGCTCAAGCTCGGCGAGCAGGTGGTACGTGGTGGACCGCGGTAGGCCGAGTGCCCGGATCAGCACTGCCGCCGGCACCGGCTCGGGCTGGTCGGCCAACACCTGCAACACGCCGAGCGCCTGTCGGGCCGCCGGTACACCGGTCATGGGCAGATCACCGATCCGCGGCGGTTGTCTGGGATCTCAGACACATACTGCTGGAGCCTACTGGTCGTGACAGCTGCCGGGGTGTGCCATGGCTGTCATGAACGCTGAACCTCTCACCGTCGGCACCGGCCCGGTTGACCCTGCCGACGTGCTGCGAGTCGCCCGCACCGACGTCGGCGTCCGTCTCGGCGACGACGCCGAAGCCGCCATCACGGCCAGCCGCACGATCGTCGACGAGCTGGCCGGGGAAACCCGTCCGCACTACGGCATCTCCACCGGCTTCGGGGCGCTCGCCACGGTGCAGATCCCCGGGGCGATGCGGGCACAGCTGCAGCGCAGCCTGATCCGCTCGCACGCAGCAGGGTCCGGCCCGGAGGTCGAGCGCGAGGTCGTGCGCGCGTTGATGCTGCTGCGGCTGTCCACCCTGGCCACCGGTCGTACAGGGGTGCGGCTGGCGACCGCCCGCGCCTACGCGGCGATCCTCGATGCCGGCATCACCCCGGTGGTGCACGAGTACGGCTCGCTGGGCTGCTCAGGCGACCTGGCTCCGCTGTCCCACGTCGCGCTGGCGCTGATCGGCGAAGGTGAGGTGCGCGACGCCGCCGGTCAGCTGATGCCAGCAGCCGACGCACTTGCGGCGCACCAGATCGAGCCGCTCGAGCTGTCGGAGAAGGAGGGTCTGGCGCTGATCAACGGCACCGACGGCATGCTCGGCATGCTGCTGCTGGCGATCGCCGACCTGCGCCGGCTGCTGGTCACCGCCGACGTGGCGGCGGCGATGAGCGTCGAGGCCCAGCTCGGCACCGACGCCGTCTTTGCGGCCGACCTGCAGAGGTTGCGCCCGCACCCCGGACAGGCCGCGTCGGCCGCCAACCTCGTGGCACTGCTGGCGGGCAGCCAGATCATGGCCAGCCACCGCACCCCTCAGTGCACCCGGGTGCAGGACGCCTACTCGCTGCGCTGCGCACCGCAGGTCCACGGCGCCGCTCGCGACACCATCGACCATGCGGCACTGGTGGCGGGGCGTGAACTTGCTTCGGCCATCGACAACCCGGTCGTCACCGTCGACGGCCGGGTGGAGTCCAACGGCAACTTCCACGGCGCCCCAGTGGCCTACGCGCTGGACTTCTTGGCGATCGCCGCCGCCGACGTGGCAAGCATGAGCGAGCGGCGCACCGACCGTTTCCTCGACGTGGCCCGCAGCCACGGGCTGCCACCGTTCCTGGCCGACGACCCGGGCGTCGACTCGGGCCACATGATCGCCCAGTACACCGCCGCCGGGATCGTCAGCGAACTGAAGCGGCTCGCCAACCCGGCCAGTGTCGACTCGATCCCGTCGTCCGCCATGCAGGAAGACCATGTCTCGATGGGATGGGCTGCGGCCCGCAAGCTGCGCCGCGCCGTCGACGGGTTGACCCGGGTGCTGGCGATCGAGGTGCTGACCGCCGCCCGCGCCATCGACCTGCGGGCGCCGCTGCGGCCGGCCGCCGGCACCGGAGCCGTCCGGGACGCGATCCGCGCCGCCGGGGTCGCCGGACCCGGCACCGACCGGCACCTGGCCCCCGAGATCGAGACCGTCGTCGGCCTGGTCGCCGACAACAGCATCGCCACCGCCCCCGACCCGCTGCTTCGCTGAGACGAAAGGACCCCCACCATGCACGGAGCCCGACCCGTCCGCGCCCCCCGCGGAACCGATCTGACGGCCCGCAGCTGGCAGACCGAAGCGCCGCTGCGGATGCTGCAGAACAACCTCGACCCCGAGGTGGCCGAGCGTCCCGACGACCTCGTCGTCTACGGCGGCACCGGCCGGGCGGCCCGCGACTGGGCCAGCTTCGACGCAATGGTCCGGACCCTGACGACCCTGCGCGACGACGAGACAATGCTGGTGCAGTCCGGACGCCCGGTTGGGGTGATGCAGACCCACGAGTGGGCTCCACGGGTGCTGATCGCCAACTCCAACCTGGTCGGCGACTGGGCGACCTGGCCGGAGTTCCGCCGCCTCGAGCAACTCGGCCTCACCATGTACGGCCAGATGACCGCCGGTTCGTGGATCTACATCGGCACCCAGGGCATCCTGCAGGGCACGTACGAGACGTTCGCCGCCGTGGCAGCAAAGAAGTTCGGTGGCAGCCTGGCGGGCACGCTGACGCTGACCGGCGGGTGCGGCGGAATGGGCGGCGCACAGCCGCTGGCGGTCACCCTGAACGGTGGCGTCTGCCTGGTCGTCGATGTCGACGGCGCCCGGCTGCAGCGCCGCGTCGACCACCGCTACCTCGACGAGCTCGCCCCCGACCTCGACGCCGCCGTCGCGCGCTGCGAGCGGGCACGAAGAGACCGTCGGCCGCTCAGCGTCGGCCTGGTCGGCAATGCCGCCACCGTGTTCCCCGAGCTGCTGCGCCGGGGGGCCGCCATCGACATCGTCACCGACCAGACCTCCGCACACGACCCGCTGTCGTACCTGCCTGAGGGTGTCGACGTCGACGACTGGCACGAGCTTGCCACGGCCAAGCCCGAGGAGTTCACCGAGCGGGCCCAGGCGTCGATGGCCCGGCACGTGGAGGCGATGGTCGGCTTCCTGGACGCGGGTGCGGAGGTCTTCGACTACGGCAACTCGATCCGCGACGAGGCACGACAGGGCGGCTTCGGCCGGGCGTTCGACTTTCCCGGGTTCGTCCCCGCCTACATCCGGCCACTGTTCTGCGAGGGCAAGGGACCGTTCCGCTGGGCGGCGCTGTCCGGCGATCCGGCAGACATCGCCGCCACCGACCGGGCGGTGCTCGACCTGTTTCCCGACAACGACCATCTGCAGCGGTGGATCCGCGCCGCGCAGGACAAGGTCGCCTTCCAGGGTTTGCCCGCCCGCATCTGCTGGCTCGGGCACGGCGAACGGGACGTGGCCGGGTTGCGGTTCAACGAGCTGGTGGCCTCAGGCGAGATCAGCGCGCCGATCGTGATCGGCCGCGACCACCTCGACTGTGGGTCGGTGGCGTCGCCGTACCGCGAGACCGAGGCGATGGCCGACGGCTCCGACGCGATCGCGGACTGGCCGCTGCTGAACGCCATGGTCAACACCGCCTCCGGCGCCTCGTGGGTGTCGATCCACCACGGCGGGGGTGTTGGCATCGGCCGCAGCATCCACGCCGGGCAGGTCAGCGTCGCCGACGGCACCGAGCTGGCGGCGCAGAAGCTGGCCCGGGTGCTGCGCAACGACCCCGCCACCGGCGTCATCCGGCATGTGGACGCCGGGTACGAGCGGGCCGAGCAGGTGGCCACCGAGCGCGGTGTACGGGTGCCGATGGCCGAGGGCGCCCCGCAGTGACCGGTTTCGAGCAGCTGTGGAACGAGTTGGCCGATGTCGGACGCGAGCCGTCCACCGGCGGCTACCGGCGGTTCGCCTGGACCGGCGTGGACGCCACGCTGCGGGAGTGGTTCGTCGCGGCCGCCCGGCAACGCGGCCTGGACGTGGTGACCGACCGCGCCGGCAACCTGTGGGCCTGGTGGGGTGACCCGGACGCTGCGGTGGCCGACGGTCAGCCGGGTCTGGTGCTCGGCAGCCACCTCGACTCTGTCCCCGACGGCGGGGCGTACGACGGACCGCTCGGCGTCGTCTCGGCCTTCGCCGCGCTGGATGCGTTGCGGGCCGCCGGCTTCGAGCCGCGGCGGCCGGTGGGGGTGGCCTGCTTCGGCGACGAGGAGGGGACCCGCTTCGGGGTCGCCTGCGGCGGCTCGCGGATCCTCACCGGCGACCTCGACGCCAACCGGGCACGCGCGCTCACCGACGCCGACGGCATCTCGATGGCCGAGGCAATGCGGACCGCCGGGTACGACCCCGGCCAGCTGGGCCCGGACGACGAGGCGCTGCGCCGGGTGGGCACGTTCGTCGAGTTGCACGTCGAGCAGGGCCGGGGATTGGTCGCCGCGCACGACGGGGCCGGTGCGGCGGTGGGGGTGGCCAGCTCGATCTGGCCGCACGGGCGGTGGCGGCTCGACCTGTGCGGGCGTGCCGACCACGCCGGCACCACCCGGCTGGTCGACCGCGATGACCCGATGCTCGCCTTGGCCACCGCCGTGCAGACCGCCCGTTCGGCCGCCGAGCGGCACGACGCGGTCGCCACGATCGGCAAGCTGCGGGTCGAGCCAGGCGGCGTCAACGCGATCCCGTCGGCGGTGACGGCGTGGCTGGACGCCCGCGGACCGGTGCCCGATGACGTACGCGCGGTGGTCGCCGACGTCGGCACCGCGGCCGGCGTGACGCCGGCGGAGGAGTCCTGGTCACCGCCAATGCACTTCGACGAGCCACTGCGGGACCGGCTGGCGACGCTGCTGGCAGGACCCGGCGGCACCGCGGCGCCGGTGCTGGCGACCGGCGCCGGGCACGATGCCGGCATTCTGTCCGCGGCGGGCATCGCCACCGCGATGTTGTTCGTCCGTAACCCCACCGGGGTCTCACACTCCCCAGCCGAGCACGCCGAGACCGACGACTGCCTGGCCGGGGTGGCCGCGCTGGCACGGGTCGTCGAGGAGCTGGCGTGACCGTCTACTGGTGCGAGTACGCCTGGCTCGACGACGCCCCGGTGGCGGGCGTGCGGGTGACAGTGGACGGCGGTCGCATCACCGAGGTGCAGCCCGGCACCGAACCGGTCTACGGCGACCACCGGCTGCCCGGGCTGGTGTTGCCCGGCTTCGCCAACGCGCACTCGCACGCCTTCCACCGGGCGCTGCGTGGGCGCACCCACGATCACGGCGGCACCTTCTGGACGTGGCGCGAGGCGATGTATGCGATCGCGGACCGGCTCGACCCCGACTCCTACCTGGCGCTGGCGCGGGCCGCGTACGCGGAGATGGCGCTCGCGGGGGTGACCTGCGTCGGGGAGTTCCACTACCTGCACCACGGCCCGGGCGGGCGCCCGTACGACGATCCCAACGCGATGTCGGCGGCGCTGGTGCAGGCGGCCGGTGATGCTGGCGTCCGGTTGACCCTGCTGGACGCGTGTTACCTGAGCGGCGGGTTGGCCGCGGACGGCCACCAACCCCTCGACCCGGTGCAGGTGCGCTTCGCCGACGCCGACGCCGACTCCTGGGCAGCTCGAGCCCAGGCGCTGCCGCTGCGCGCGGGGGTGCGGCTGGGCGCCGCGGTGCACTCGGTCCGCGCCGTCCACGCCGACCATCTTTCGGCGGTGGCCGAGGCGGCTGGTGACGGTCCGCTGCACGTGCACCTGTCGGAGCAACCGGCCGAGAACGCCGCCTGCCAGTCGTTCTACGGGCTCAGCCCGACCGCGCTGCTGGCTGACCGCGGGGTGCTGGGGCCGGGCACGACCGCGGTGCACGCGACCCACCTGAGCGACCACGACATCGACCTGCTCAGTGGCTCCGCGACGGCAATCTGCGCCTGCCCCAGCACCGAGGCCGATCTCGCCGACGGCATCGGACCGTTCCGCGCACTGGCCGACGCGGGCTCGCCGCTGTGCGTCGGCACCGACCAACATGCGCACACCGATCCGCTGAGTGAGGCCAGGGCTGTTGAGTCCTACGAACGGCTGGCCTCTGGGGTGCGCGGCCGTTTCGCTCCCGCCGAGCTGGTCGACATGCTCACCGCCCAGGGACACCGGTCACTCGGCTGGGGCGACGCCGGGCAGATCGCCGCAGGTCAACGCGCCGATCTGGTGTCCGTACGGCTGGACAGCCCACGCACGGCAGGCTCGGCGCCCGCACAGGCGGTGCTGGCGGCCAGTGCGGCCGATGTGCACACCGTCATCGTGGACGGTCGGGTCGTGGTCGCAGACAGCCAGCACCTGCTGGGTAACGTCGGCCAGATGTTGGTCGAGGCGATCGAGCCACTGTGGGGCCGGTGATGAGCACACTGGTCACCGGCATCGCCGAGCTGGTCACCAACAACCCCAGGCTCGGTGCGGGTCCGCTCGGGTTGGTTCCCGACGCCGCAGTGGTGGTGGCAGACGGCGCGGTGACCTGGGTGGGCCCGGCGTCGGCCGCACCCGCGGCTGATCGCCGGCTCGACGTCGGCGGCCGGGCGGTGCTGCCCGGATTCGTCGACAGCCACGCACACCTGGTGTTCGGCGGCGACCGGGCGGTCGAGTTCGAGGCGCGGATGTCCGGGCAGGCCTACGACGGCGGTGGCATCGCCTCGACGGTGGGCGCCACGAGGTCTGCCACCGACGAGGAGCTGCGGGCTCGGCTAGGCGCCCTGGTTGCCGAGATGCGTGCCCAGGGCACCACCACCGTGGAGGTCAAGAGCGGCTACGGGTTGAGCGTCGACGACGAGGCCCGCGCGCTGCGGCTGGCGCAAGAGGTCACCGCCGAGACGACGTTTCTCGGCGCACATGTGGTGCCGCCGGAGTACGCCGGGCGCACCGACGACTACGTCGAGCTTGTCTGCGGGCCGATGTTGGCGGCCTGCGCCCCGCACGCACGCTGGATCGACGTCTTCTGCGAGCCGGCCTCGCCGCACGCCTTCGACGCCGACGCGAGCCGGGCTGTGCTGGCTGCAGGGAGCGACGCCGGGCTGGGGCTGCGGGTGCACGGCAACCAGCTGGCCGAGGGGCCGGGGGTGCGGCTGGCAGTCGAGCTCGGCGCTGCCAGCGTGGACCACTGCACCCACCTGGTCGATGCCGACGTGGACGCGCTCGCGGGCGGCAGCACGGTGGCGACGCTGCTGCCGGGGGTGGAGTTCTCCACCCGCTCGCCCTACCCCGACGCCCGCCGGCTGCTGGACGCCGGCGTAACGGTCGCGCTGGCCACCGACTGCAACCCCGGCAGCTGCTTCACCTCCTCGATGCCACTGGTCGTCGCGCTGGCCGTCCGCGAGATGGGCATGACCCCGGCCGAGGCGGTGTGGTCGGCCACCGGGGGCGGGGCTGCGGCGCTGCGTCGCGCCGACGTCGGCTGGCTCGGCGTCGGCGCCCGGGCCGACCTGGCCGTGCTGGAGGCGCCGTCCTACCGGCACCTGGCCTACCGCCCCGGCGTACCGCTCGCCCGCACGCTGGACCTGTCGCAGGCGACCTGACCCGCGCCCCCCGCCAGGTCGGCGGCACGAGTGGACGCGATGGCCGGCGCGTGAGATGTGGGCGTTCGTGCCCGTGGTGAGCCGATCTCGGGTACTGGTGGCGACCGGGCTTCCCCTGGGACGATGACCGGCAGACGCGAGCGTCCCTGGGAGGGTCCGCATGGTCGAGAGCCCAGCAGCCAGACTGCCGATCATCTACGTACGGGGCTTCGCCGGCTCGGGCGTGGACACCGTGGTGGACGACCCGTTCTACGGGTTCAACGAGGGCGCGGTGCACGTGCGGGTCGACGGTGGCGGCGAGCCGCGGTTCCACCAGTTCGAGAGCCCGCTGCTGCGGTTGATGACCGACGAGGGCTACCACCTGTTCGTGCACGGTGGGCAGCGGGAGTTCCTCGATCTGCAGGACGACGGAACGGTCGACCCAGCCAGCGTCTGGGTGCACCGGTTCTACGACGTGGCAGCGTCGACGTTCGGCGCCCAGCCGCAGGAGTTCGCGCTGGAGAAGGCTGCCGACGACCTGTTCGCGCTGGTCAAGCTGGTGCTGGCCAAGACCGGCGCCGCGCGGGTGCACCTGGTGGCGCACTCGATGGGCGGGCTGATCTGCCGCTCGATGATCCAGCGCACCATCCCCGACGATCCGGATGCCGGTGGTGCCGCGGACGCCGCCACTCGTTACGTCGAGCGGCTGTTCACCTTCGGCACCCCGCACGGCGGGATCGAGTTCGCCGTCGGGCACGGCCTGTTCGAGCGGCTGCGCGACCTGACCGGTTTCGGTGGTGCGGACATCTTCGGGCCCAGGCGCATGCACGAGTACCTCACGCCACGGCGGCTCGACGCCCCCTCTCGCGACGGCTTCGAGGCGAACGTCATGCCCGCCGACGGCTTCCCCACCGACCGGGTCTTCTGCCTGGTCGGCACCAACCCGGGCGACTACGGCGCAGCGATGGGCCTGTCGTCACGCGTGGTCGGCAGCCGCAGCGACGGTCTGGTGCAGATCGACAACGCCCTCGTCGCGGATGCGCACCGGGCCTTCGTGCACCGCAGCCACAGCGGCCGGTACGGGCTGGTGAACTCCGAGGAGGGCTACCAGAACCTCCGCCGCTTCCTGTTCGGCAACCTGCAGGTGCGGGTGGACCTGGTCGACCTCGACGTCACCGGGCAGGAGGGGGACGACACGATCTGGCAGCTCGAGACCTCGCTGGCGATCCGCGGGCTGCCGGTGCTCGTCCACGAGCAGACGACCGCGCACCACTGCCCGGTGCAGATCGAGAGGCGCCGGGTGCGCGACACCCCGGACACCCCGGTGCCGCTGCTGACGACGTTCCTGTCCAGCGACGCCGGTCGTCCGCTGGACCCGGACACCAAGCGGCCGACCCCGACGCTGCGGCACGCCCTCAAGCTGCGGCTGATCTCGCTGCGCCAGACCAACCACGGGCTGGTGTTCGGTGACCATCTGGAGCAGATCGAGGACTGGCAGGACGTCCTCGTCGTGGACATCGCACCGGCGGTCGACGGCGCGATGCCGCGGGCCTGGGCGGTGTGGAACTCCGCCCTGCCGGGCGCGGTCCGCGACTGGAAGCCGACCGGCTCCGCGCCGCTGCCCGACCAGGACCCCGACCGGGCGGACCACTGGCTGGGCTCGGTCGCCCTGCCGGCCGGTGCGCACGACCTGCTCGGTACCGACGCCCGACTGCAGCTCACGGTGACCCCGCGCTGAGGCCGGCCAGCCGCCCGTGCACGTCAGTCGGTGCCCGTGGCACCTGCCCGGCTCCGGTCCGGGTGCGTACGGAACCGAGTGGCGACCGGTGCCGGCGACCTGCCGGTCGAGCGCGTGAGCGCGTCCAGCTGGGTCTCGAAGATCCGCCGGCGGGGAGCGTCGAGCTCGTGCATCGAACGAGCACCGCGGTACGACGTTGGCAACGAGGTCGCGCAACGTCCAGGCTCGCAGCGGCTAGCCGGTCGTGGCGTGGGATGGCCAGCCGACCGAGCGTGGCAGGTAGGCGATCGGGGCGAGGACGAGCAGCACGGTGGCCATGGGTTCTTCTTCGGAGGTCAGTGAGCGCGGAAGGCCCGGGTCGTCGTAGTGGCTGCTCGAGTCGGGCGACAGCCCCGTCGAGCTGGTCGCCCGGCGGGCCGGTTTCGGCACCGCGGCGGTGCTGCGACACCACTTTGCCCAGACCCGCGGCACGTCGCCGCAGCACTACCGGCGGACCTTCCGCGGGGTTGGGGCGACCGGCTGAAGCTGTCCGCGAGATGCGTGCCGGTCGAGCAGCGAGCGGCAACCCTACGACCGCAACTGCAGCTTGCGTGCACGCCTGCGGATGCGCCCAAGACGCGCATAGAGATACCCGCCCGGGCAGGAGGTGGAGCCCACATCGCGGTGCCCGCTGACGGTGCGCATTCGTCGACCGTCGATCGTCGTCCTGCCGCGGGCGTTGATGTGGTTGCGGCCGAGCTTCCATGAGAACACCCGCGCATACGACCGCAGCATCGCGTGCCGCGGGCGCACCGTTTGGAAGTTGCCGATCGCGGCCATCGCGAAGCTCTTCTCGTTGTACCCGTAGGTGTGCGCACCAATGACCGGGCGGCCGATACCACCCCAGCGGCCCTCCCAGATCCGACCGAATCGGTCGACCAAGAAGTTGTAGCCGATGTCGCTCCACCCCTGTGACTGGGTGTGGTAGGCGTAGATGCCACGGATGATGGCGGGGACGTCGCGGCGGGAGTAGCCGTTGGTGTTGACCGTGTGGTGGACGTAACCGACGCGAATCTTGCCGTAGCCGGCGAACCCGTCACGCATGCTCTCGTTGGCCCCCCACTGTTTGCGGGAGCGAATGCGTGGTCGCGGTGAGGTTGAGTGTCTGTCCTCGGCACTGTCGTAGTCCGGCTCACTGGCCTCCACCAACCGCTGCGTCGCGCTGGCCTCACCCGGGTCGATCACCGACAGTGTCAGTGCGGCAGGCACCCGCTGGTCTGTTCCGGTCACCTTCACCTGCACGGCGTCGACATCGCCCACGATGACCGGGTCGGTGCCCGGCATGGCCGTTTGGGCGTCGAGGCTGCCGCTGGACGGGCCGTGCTCGGGGTCGACGTGCATCGGCTGCCAGTCAGACCAAGCGCTGGCGGTCTGGGTGCGGACGAAGAACTGACGCCCGTCCACCGTGCTGCCGGGCGCCCAGGTGACGCCGACAGCGGCGTACCCCGGCGACGGCACCACCGGGGAGAGCACACCGACACCCTCGAGGTCGCGGGCCGCAAGCCGCTGCGCGGCGTCGGGGTCGACCCCGGCGAGGGCGATCTGCTTGACCACTGGGGCGACCCCTCCCTCGGCGGGTCCGGCTGCGGGGCTGGTGAACGGCGCCTGGGCGAGCGCCCGAGCCTTGCCGAGGGCTGCGGGAGGGCTGACGAGACTGCCGCCGGCGAGGCCGGCGGCAGCAGCCACGGCCCCGGTCAGGACACGACGGCGCGGCAACGAGACCGTGCTGGGGGGCATGGGGGGTCCTCACGGGTCGGAGTCACTTGCGTACCGAGCGTCACAAGAGCCTCAGTGGCACGCCAAGCCAGACGGCTGAACTACAACCATGTGACCGATGGGACAAATGGGACGGGCCGCCGGGGACGGGGCTCGCAGACCGGTCCGCGCGGCCCCGCCGCCTTGCTCACCGCACCGGGTGCGGAGCCGCCGCCACGGCCCGCGCGGGTGGTGGCTCGGTCGTGACGCCTTTGAGAAGCAGCCAGGCGGTCAGTCCCAGCTCGCCGACCACGGCGGGCGTGACGAGATCGCGAAGACCAGACCGCCGTGCCCCGCCACCAGCAGGCTGGCCAGACTGTCGACGACATAGCCGACGCCGGCGACCACCAGCAGGACGCCGACGGCGCGGCACGTACCCGGACCGGCACAGCAGCAGCCCGAGCACCACCTGATGGACGCCGAAGAACACCAGGGCGAGCAGGAAGCCGGCGTCGAAGGTATCCACCGCGGACAGCGCCGCCGATGCTCGCTGGCCGCTGTCCAGACCCGCGCCCCCCTGCGGGATGGCGAGCAACCGGTACGCGTCATACAGGTTGACCAGGACGGCAGCGAGCATCGCGGAGTAGATCAGCCGTAAGGTGCGGCCAGCAGCGAGTACGGGCGGCTGACCGGCGCCAGCAAGACGTAGAACGTGATCGAGAGCGCAACGTCGGCTTTCTCGAGAGCAACCGGACCCGCCGCGTCGACTTCGCCCTGTCCATGGTGGCCGCGCTGGAAACGACGACCTGGTCCACGAGGCGCCGGCCATCGTCGGCTGCCAGACGCTCTCGGCTCTCGCCCACAGCGCGGGGGGCGACCGCCCGGATATAAGTACGACGAGTTCGAGGTCGGCCTGGACCTCCTCGACGGGCTGGAAGGGATGCGCAGCGCGGTGAACTAAGAACGTGTTGGGAAAGCGTGCGGCGCGCCTGTGTGACTGTTGGGACTGATGTGACCAGCGTGGGGACATGGCGTC
>Ga0136640_10000680_pt1 | contig 13158 bp, 12 predicted proteins | sample AntDrymUQ8642106_2_FD_105498 | JGI IMG/M metagenome (GOLD analysis project Ga0136640, IMG submission 105498) | Polar desert sand microbial communities from Dry Valleys, Antarctica - metaG UQ864 (21.06) | ecosystem: Environmental > Terrestrial > Soil > Desert | place: Antarctica: Dry Valley...
CCATGGCCATGGCCACGGCCAGAATCGTGGTGAGGGGGGCGGTGGGGTCCGCGCCCAGCTCCGCGGGCTGGTCCACGCCCACGTGGGGTGGCTGTTCAGCGCGAAGGAGACCTCCGCCTCGCGCTTCGCCCCGGATCTGATGGCCGATCCCGACCTCGTGCGCCTGAGCCGCTGGTGGCCAGCGTTCGCGCTCGGATCCCTGGCCCTGCCCTTCGGCCTGGGTTGGGCGCTGTCGGGCACCCTCGTCGGGGCCTTCACCACGTTCCTGTGGGCCGGGCTGGTCCGAATGATGCTGCTGCACCACGTCACGTGGAGCGTCAACTCCATCTGCCATGTCTTCGGCGCACGCCCGTTCCGAACGAAGGATCACAGCTCCAACGTGGCCCTCCTGGGCGTCGTGTCGATGGGTGAGTCGTTCCACAACCTCCACCACGCCTACCCGACCTCGGTGCGTCACGGCGTGCTCCGACACCAGCCCGACTCCTCTGCGGGCCTGATCCGCTTGCTCGAGCGCGCCGGTTGGGCGACCGACGTGCGCTGGCCCGAACCGGCTCGACTCACCGCGTTGCTCCGCCGACCCGACCGTTCCGATGACTGATCCCAGCTTGGATGGAGGGCTGCCCACGGTGACTGGATCGGGCCTCGTGGTCGGGCCGGAGCCCAGCGGCCCACCTTGCCCCCTTTGGTCGTCGGGACCGAGGCGACGACCGTGACCGGACGAATCGGCCGCATCCGGCGAACCTCACCGACAGATCGACGAGCCGCGACCGATCGCGGCGGCCGAGTCGTCGGAGCCGACGCGTTTCGCGAGCACCTCCCCAGCCTCTTCAGCATCGCCTCGTTCCTCCTGGCCGAGCCGGCCGAGGCGACCGAGGCCGTCAGGCGGGCACTGACATCGGTCAACGAGGGGTCCGCTGCCGTCGTCAGCCGCGAGGAGGAGAGGGCGATGCTCGCCGCCACCGTCTACCGATGCTGCGCCGATGTCGTCGAAGCCCGGGGCGCCTCGACCCGAAGGAGCGGTCCGCTGCCCCCCGTGGGCGCGCCGTGCGACCTGGAGAGGTCAGCTCTGGCCCTGGTCATGTTCGGTGGCCACAGCTACCGCGACGCGGCGAGCGTTCTCGGCCTCGAGCCGGCGGTCGTGGCTGATCGGCTGCGATCAGGCCTTCACCGGTTCCGTCATCTGCTCGAGCTCGCCCCCGCGAACCTCACGCCCTAGCGGCGACCAGGTTCAGCAGAGCGAGGCCAGGTCAGGCAGACTGGCGCCGCCCATGGCCACCCAGAGGAGGTGATGCTCTCGTGAGCGTCTACAAGGTGATCGAGTTGATCGGAACCAGCGAGACGTCGTGGGAGGATGCCGCCGCCAGCGCCGTGACGCTCGCACGACAGAGCCTGCGTGAGCTCAGGGTCGCCGAGGTGATCATGCAGGATCTCGACCTCGGCGACGGGGACAAGATCACATATCGCACCAAGCTGCGAGTGTCGTTCAAGTACGAGGGTGGCCAGTAGCGCGCCTGGCGCCCAGGTCAGCGCAGGGCGCCGGGCTCGTCGAGCCACCGGTTGAGCGCGGCAGCCCGGGCGTTGCGAAGGGTGAAGACGTGGCCGACGGCGGTGCGTATGCGGTGCTGCTGGGTTCCGCTGATGGCCACCTGCCGCAGCAGATAGTCCGCAGCGTCGCCGTGGTCGGCCTCGGCATAGGCGTGGACGTGGAAGTTCTCGACCTCGAACCCGTAGTGGTCGCGCATGCCCTCGTACATCATCTGGGCGTAACCGGTGCTGGCGGCGAAGCGCTCCCCGGCCCAGCCGAAGGCGGCCAGCCCCTCCTCGTAAGACCGCCGCATGTAGTAGAGGCTGGCCAGCACCATCCCGAGCGTCTCGGGGATCGGCGCGTAGGTGGCCAGCTCCTCGTCGGTGATTTCGAGCATGTGGGCCCACTCGACCTTCATGTCGACGTGGTTGCGGTCGCCGGCGTAGCCCGTCTCGTCGGCCAGGTTCTGGACCCAGTGGGCGAAGTGCTCGCTGGCGCCCATCGAGGAGGCGTCGGCGTCGGGTGAGTTGGCCACCAGCGACCCGAACTCCGACGTGTACCAGATGCCGAGGAAGTAGTACTCCTTGCAGAACCGCTTGAGGTACTCGAGCGACAGCGTCCCGTCGGCCACCCGCTCCCAGACCTGGTTGCGGGTGGAGCAGACCGTGGCCTGGATGCCCTCGAGCTCGGCCATGAACTCGTCGACCGGCTTGGCCTCGTGGGCCGCACCCCGGCGGATGTCGTGAAACTCACGGACGTCGGTCATGGCAGGTCGAATCCCCTGTCGCTGTTGGTCGCCCGAGGCTACCCCGGAACCTGACACGCGTGTCAGGTTCGTGCTCTCTCAGCGGTGACCGCGCGGCACACCGGGGTACCCTTGACCTGACGCGGACGTCAGCATCCGAAGGGAGCGCACCGTGGCCGTAGATCTGGTGGAGCTGGCCAAGGCCCGGTCGGTCGTCGTCGATCCCGGCGCGCCGACCGTCGACCCGGTGACCGCCGAGGTGATCCGGGGTGGCATGGAGACGGTTTGCTTCGAGATGGCCACCTACGTGAGTCGCACGGCGACCACGCCGATCCTCAACCAGTCCAACGAGCGCAACGCCACCGTGCTCGACGCCAGGGGCCGTCTGGCCGCCCTGAGCGTCGGGATCCCCCAGTTCATGCTCACCTCGACCCTGCCGGTGCGCTTCGCACTCGACTTCCTCGGCGCCGAGGAGTTCCGCGAGGGCGACGTCTTCGTGGCCAACGACCCGTACCACGGTGGCGGGCACCTCCCCGACTACAACGTCTTCGCGCCCGTTTACGCCGACGATGAGGCCACCGGTACCCGTCGCATGGTGCTAATCGCCTCGATCCAGTGCCACCACGGCGACACCGGCGGCGCTGTCCCCGGTGGCTACAACGTCACCGCCAACGACATCTGGGGCGAGGGCGTGCGCTGGCCGGTGGTGAAGGTCCTCGACCGGGGCGTCGAGCGACGCGATGTCCTCTACGCCCTGCAGGTCAACAACCGTCTGCCCGACTACATGGGTGACCTGCGGGCCCAGATCGGGGCGGCTCAGCTCGGGGCCCAACGCCTGGGCCAGATGATCGAGGGCCACGGCGTCGGCACCGTCGAGGACTCCGTCGACTTCATGGTCGGCTACGCGGCGCGCCGCTTCCGCGAGGAGGTGACGGCCTGGCCGGACGGCACCTACGAGGCCGACTGCTGGGTAGACCACGACCCCCTCGGCCACACAGACGTCCACCTGCACGTCGCCGTCACCGTCGACCGCGACCGCCTGAGGATCGACTACTCCGGCACCGACACCCGCACCGAGCTCCAGGCCTGGTCGACCTTCGGCAACACCCGCGGGTACACGGTGGCGCAGATCGCCGCCATGATGGACCCCGAGATCCCCAAGAACGAGGGCTTCTTCGAATCCATCGAGCTGGAGGTGCCGCAGGGCTGCGTCCTCAACCCGCACCCCGACCAGCCGGTATCGGCCGGCACCCACCACCCCGGGGCCGAGGTGGGTGAGGTCATCGCTCTGGCCCTGCAGCACGTCTTGCCCTCCAAGGCCGTGCCGCAGGTGTACAAGACGGGCATGCCGACGGTGATCGTCGGCGTCGACCCCCGCACCGGCGCTCGCTTCACCGACCACTCGGCCGAGGTCTACGCCGGGTGGTGCAACGCGGCGAAGGGCATGGACGCCTGGGGCTGCCAGGCCGCCGCGTTCGGGAACCTGTGGAAGGCCACGGCCGAGATCAACGAGAGCCTGTTCCCCCACGTCCAGTGGAGCCGGGACTACCGCACCGACTCGGGTGGGCCGGGCCAGTGGCGGGGCCTGTGCGGCAGCCACTACGTGAAGGAGGTCAGGGCCGACGCCAAGGTCTACACCTACGTCGTCGGCATGAAGTACCCGATGCCGGGCATCGCCGGCGGCCAGTCCGGGGCGCCGAACCGGGTGACGATCAGGTGGGGGAGCGACGACCCCTTCGTCGTCGAGAACACAGCTGACTGGGTGCCGATCGAGTCCGGACAGCTCATCAACTACGACTACGGCGGTGGTGGCGGCTGGGGCGATCCGCTCGACCGCGATCCCCAGGCGGTGCTCGACGACGTCCTCGACGAGTACGTCTCCGTCGAGGGCGCCGAGCGCGACTACGCCGTCGTCCTCACCGGCTCGCTGGCCGACCTGACCCTGGCCGTCGACGAGCCTGCCACCGGGTCCCTCCGCACCGATCGCCGGCGCACAAGGAGTTGAGCGTCAGGCGCCCGAGGGCGAAACGTCGATGACGAGGCCGATCGTCTCGCGCACCTGAGCGAGCGTGACGGCGCCCACGTTGCCTCGGACGTCGATCACCCTCGCCGGTGAAACCGCGCGGATGTGCTGGCATTGCGCCGCTGAGGGCTGGTCCAGACCGTTGGCGGGATCGGGGGTGATCACGATCTCGGACCCGAGGGATCGGATCGTGGAGGTGATCGGAACGATCTGGATGACCGACGGCTCCGCGTCGAGGATGCGCTGTGCGGTCACGACGACCGCAGGGTGACCGAAGCCGGCCTCTCGGCCCTCGGGCATCCCGAGGTCAAGGTCGACCACCTCACCCGAGGTCAGCATCGAGCCAGGTCACCTCGTCGTCGGTCAGCGGGGCCGACAGGTCGCGACCGATCCGGTCCTGCCGCAGCGCACGCACGGCGAGGCTCACGGCGCGCCCGACTGTGGTGTCGAGCTCCGAGGCCAACCGCTTCAGCTCTTCGTGGGTTGCGACGTCGATCCGGACGCTGGTGCTCTGCATGCAGATCAGCATAGTGACGAGGGAAACCGCAGCATCTAGGGTCGAATTTGACATGAGCGTCAGGTTCGGACCCCCGCCGTGAGCCGGGGACATCGCATCGGGATCGACGTGGGGGGGACCTTCACCGATCTCGTGTGCGTCACGCCCGACGGAGGGGTGGTCCTCGACAAGACGCCGTCGACCCTCGACGACCAGTCCGTCGGCGTGATGACCGGCCTGGGGCAGCTGGCCGGGCGGCTCGACACCGACCTGGTGGGGCTGCTCCGCAGCACCGAGGCCGTCGTCCACGGCACCACCACCGCGGACAACACCATGATCGAGCAGGACGGGGGCAAGGTGGGGCTGCTCGTCACCGACGGCCACCGCGACGAGATCGAGATGCGGCGGGTCCACAAGGAGCAGATCTGGGATCCGGCCTACCCGGCGCCGTTCCCCATCGCCCGTCGGCGCAGCCGCATCCCCATCGCCGAGCGGCTCGACTTCACCGGCGAGGTCCTCAAGCCGCTCGACGACGACGAGGTGCGGGCGGGCATCGCCCGGCTCCGCCAGCTCGGTGCCGAGTCGATCGCGGTGGTGTTCCTGTTCAGCTTCGTGAACCCGGCCCACGAGCGCCGGGTCCGAGAGCTCGTGCTGGAGGCTGCCCCCGAGGTGGAGCACATCTCGCTCAGCCACGAGGTCATGCCCCGGGGACCGGAGTTCGAGCGCACCTCGACGACCCTCGTCAACGCCTATGTGGCCCCTCGGGTGGCGACCTACGTCAACCGCCTCAGCGACCGGCTGCGCGATGCCGGCTACGAGGGCGAGCTGCTGATCATGGCCTCCACTGGCGGGGTGATGCCCCCCGCGGCGGTGGCCCGGCGAGCCGTTGCCCTGCTCGGCTCGGGCCCGACCGGCGGGGTGATGGGCGCGGCGGCCGCGGCCACGGCGGCCGAGGTCCCCGACTTCGTGGCCGTCGACATGGGCGGCACGAGCTTCGACATCTGCCTGGTGCGGGGCGGGCGTCCGGAGATCAGCACCGACTGGAACTGGCGGTACCGGTACTACATCGGGATGCCGATGGTCGACGTGCAGTGCGTCGGAGCCGGCGGCGGGTCGATCGCCCGAGTGCGGCAGGGGTCGCTGCTCGTCGGACCCGAGTCGGCCGGCTCGTCACCGGGACCGGTCTGCTATAGCCGGGGCGGCGACCAGCCGACGGTGACCGACGCCGATGCGGTGCTCGGCTACCTCCCCGTCGAACGCTTCGCCGACGGGCGCATGGCCCTCGATGCCGATGCCGCCGCCGCCGCCATCACCACCCACGTGGCCGAGCCGCTCGGCGTCGAGCTCACGGAGGCGGCGTGGGGCATCGAGCGCATCGTCAACGCCAACATGGGCAACGCGACCCGTCGGGTGCTGGCCGGCTCCGGGGTCGACGCCCGGGAGCTGGCCCTCATCGCCTACGGCGGCAACGGCGCGGTCCACGCCTGGGCGATCGCCGCCGAGCTCGGCATCAGCCGGGTGCTCGTGCCCAAGTCGGCGCCCGCGTTCAGCGCCCTGGGGCTGCTCGTCAGCGACCACAAGGTCGACCTCACCCGCACCCACGTCAGCCGCATCTCCGAGGTCGACCTGGCCACGATCGAGGAGCTGCTCGACGAGCTCGACGCCGAGGTCAGCGACGAGCTGGCGCCGACCGGTCTGGCTGCGTCAGCCATCGAGCGGGCGAGGTTCGTGCAGATGGCCTACGCCGGCCAGAACTTCGACATGAGCGTGTCGGCCCCATCGGCAGGGGAGTCGCCCGAGGCCGCCCTGCTCGACCTGGCGGCCCGCTTCCACGACCAGCACGAGGCCGACCGGGGCTTCGCCTTCCGCAACCAGGAGCCGACCGTGCGAGGCGTGCGGATGACCGCCGTCGGCAACACACCCAAGCCGCCGGCCCTGGCCCAGCTGGGGGAGGTCATCGACCCGGCCGAGGCCGGACGAGGCAGCCGTCGGGCCTGGTTCGGTGGCTGCTGGGTGGAGACCCCCGTCATCGACGGATCTCAGCTCGGACCGGGGGCGACGATCGCCGGACCCGCCCTGGTCGAGGAGCCGTTCACGGTGGTGGTGGTGCCGCCCGGCGCCTCGCTCACCGTGGGCGACCACACCAGCTACGAGCTGACCCTGCCCTGACCCAGACTCCCTGACGCTCGCCCGTCGGGGTCATCCACCTGCCTCATGACGGCTCCGGCGACCCCATCCGAGGCGTCTGCTGCGTCGTCCTGGGATCCTCTGTCGCCGGTGGGGTCGACCGTGGCGTCCACGCATCCATCGCACATCGGGCGGCGACCTTGGTGGCGAGATCCATGTCGCGTCCAAGTCGGATGAGGCGGGGAACGGTCCGCGGACGGGTGAGGACGGTGCGGGCGACGGCGCGCAGGTCGGGTGTGCCGTCAGGGCGCAGCATGTCCATGGTCGAGCCGTCGACGAGGCCGTCGTCCATCCGGTCGCTGATGGCCCGGATGACCGACCAGCTCACACCGGCCTCGTGACATGCGGCGCCGACACCGGATGCCTCCATGTCGGCGGCGAGCAGGCCACGCTCGACGTGCGTCCGGAGCTCCGTGGGATCGAGCAACCCGTCGGTGGTGAGGAGGGTGCCGCGAGGGGTGAGCTGAGGCGGCGCGATCGGCCTCGTGACGGCACCGCTCGTTGCGTCCTCCACTCGATCCGGCACCACCAGGTCCCCGATGGCGAGATCCGGGTCCAGGCCGCCCGCGACGCCGACCAGTACGACGACGTCCGGCCCTGCCGCGGCGATCACCGACGCCGCCGCGGCGTGGCCGCGTGCCGGTCCGACGCCTGTGCGCGCCGCTACGACCCGTGCGTCGCCGACTACGCCCTCGTGAGCATCGAGGCAGCCGGTCAGGCCGGTGCGCCGCAACCCCATCCCGCGGACAAGGGGGCGGAGCTCGGACCACATCGGAGCGAGGTAAGCCACGGTGCGGAGCGAGCGCGGCATCCCAGGCAGCCTGCCGCGTCCCCCTGGCCCTGTCACCTGTTGCTCCTGCGGTGCGGTTTGCGCTTCACACGGCCGGGGAGCAATAGGACGACCAAGCGATCGAGGAGGGCCGTGGCCGGAGCGACGACGTCACAGCCGGAGGGGATCGGGACCGGTGTGGTTGGGCGGCTCGAGGGCGCCGAGGCCCTCGACGGAGCGGTGGATCGCTACCTCGCCATCGTCTCGCCTCTGGCTCGAGACGGCTTACGGCGGGCTCTGTCCGGCGAGGTGGTCATCGGCCACGCTTTGCACCCTCTCCTCACCGATCTGCCCATCGGCTTCTGGACCTCGGCGTTCGTCCTCGACGCCCTCGGTGGTGAGCGGGCCCGTCCCGCCGCCCAGCAGCTCATCGGGCTCGGATTGCTGTGCGTCCCCCTCACCGTCCTCACCGGCGCCTCAGACCTGGGCGCTAGTGGTGACCGCCGGGCGGGGCGGGTCGGCGTCGTCCACGCCGCGGGGAACACGGTCGCCGCTGGTGCGTACCTCCTGTCGTGGCGGGCTCGTCGACGTGGCAACCATCGGTCCGGCGTGCGCTGGGCTCTGGTGGGCGGGGCGCTGGCCTCGGCCGCCGGTCACCTCGGCGGTCACCTCGCGTTCCGCTTGGGCGTCGGGGTTGATCGGGGCTGAGTGACCTCGCCGACTACAGCGCGGTCGGCTCGGACGCTGAGCAGAGACGGTCGTCCCCCAGCCTCAGGGATGCGGCGGGCGGTGGGGCCGGATCGCAGGCGGGGCTCGTGTCCGTCGAGGGTGCGCAGGACCCGCGCCGGCACCCCGCCCACCACCGAGTGGTCGGGTACGTCGCCCCGCACGACCGATCCGGCGGCGACGATGACCTGACGTCCGAGCCGCGCGCCAGGAAGGATCACGGCGCCGTGGCCGACCCAGGAACCGGCGCCGATGCGTACCGGCTGGTGGGTGCCGATCTGTCGGCCGATCGGGGTGTCGGGTTCGTCGAAGCCGTGGTTGGAGTCGGTGACGTACACGTCCTGGCCGAACCACACGTCGTCGCCGACCTCTATCGACTCGTGCGCTACCAGCCCGGCCCGCTCCCCGATGACGCAACGGTCGCCGATCACCAAGGCCCGCGGCGGCACGGCCGCCTGGTCGGGGGAGTAGCCGGCGACCAGAGTCACCCACCCGGCGACGAGCGTCTCGTCACCGATGTGGATGTGGGCCTCGCCGTAGATCGAGGCCGTGGGGAAGGCGATGAGGCTGCCGGCGCCGAAGGACCCGAAGCGCTCGGCGGCCACGGTGCCGGGGGCGATGGCGCCGAGGGACCGCAGCTTGGCCCACCCAACGTTCACGGCGTGGCTGAGGAGTCGGCGACGAGCCCGTTGCCCCCGCGACTCGGCCATGAGCGCTCAGCGTAGGACGCGTTTCAACCGAGGGCCTCGGTACCCTCCTCGCCGATGGTGGAACGCAGCGATCTCGCCGGTCGGCGCAGCTGAGAATCCCGGTGGCCCGCGTCCTCACCGACCGCAGCATCATCACGGGGAGCGGGGCGCAGCGCCATGCCACCTGGCTGGAGCTCTTCTTCGACCTCGTCGTCGTTGCTGCCGTCGCCACCCTCGGGGAGCAGCTGCACGACGACCACAGCATCAGCGGGGTGCTGCGGTTCGCGGGTCTGCTGGCCGTCGTGTGGTGGGTGTGGATCAGCTACTCGTACTTCGCCGACCTGTTCGACGAGGACGGCCCCGTCGACCGTGTGGCGCAGCTGGCCGCGATGCTCGGCACGGCCGTGCTGGCCGTCACCCTGGCCAACGGGGTCGGAGAGGGGAGCCGGATCCTCGCCCTGACCTGCTGCGCCCTCTTCGTGCTCCTCGCGCTGCTCTACGCGACGGCCGCGCGCGCTGAGCCGGAGGCGGCCGAGCTGTGCCGCTGGTACGCGTTCGGGTCTGGTCTCGGAGCGGTGATGTGGGCGGTCTCGGCTTTCGTCCCGGTGCCCGGCCGCTGGTGGATGTGGGGTGCGGCGGTGGTCGCCAATGCGGCGGTGTCGGGTCCGATCGCGTACGCCCGGATGCGATCGGCCCCAGCGCAGGCGTCGCACATGCCCGAACGGTTCGGGCTGTTCACCATCGTCGTGCTGGGTGAGGCCGTGCTGGCCGTCGTGCGAGGCGTCGATGCCACGGAGTGGGCGATGGGACCGGTCGTCTCGGCCATGGCCGGCTTCGTGGTCGCGGCGTGCATCTGGTGGGTGTACTTCGATGCGTTCGACGAGTCCGCCATCGACCGGGCCATCGAGGGTGGCCGCCGGGCCCAGGTCCGTGCCTTCCTGTACGGCTACGGGCACCTGCTGATCTTCGCCGCAGTCGTGGCCGCCGGGGCCGGGGTCGAGCTGGGCATCGCCGAGGCGGCCCAGGGCGATGCTGCCCCGGCGCTTCTCGGTTGGGCGTCGACGGCTGTGATCGCCGGGTTCGTCCTCATCTCCCAGGGCATCGGGCTCTCCGTCCACCCGGTGGCGATCGCGGCCAAGGCGCTCGTCGTCGTCACCAGCGTGGTCGTCGCGGTCTTCTCGGTGCCGGCCACCGCGGGAGCCGTGGCCGTCGCCGGCGCGTGGCTCCTGCTCGTCCTGGTCGAGGTCAGGCTCAGCTCGGCGACGGCGAACCCGCCTGGGCCCATCGATGAGCGATCAACCCCGAGGTCTCCTGGGACGTGACAGCCCGGCTGTAGGGTCGGCGTCCGTGTCCGCCACCTACGACGTCGTCGGCATCGGCAACGCCCTCGTCGACGTTCTCAGCCACGAAGACGACGCCTTCCTCGCCGACCATGGCCTGGCCAAGGGGGCCATGGTCCTCATCGAGGAGGAGCGGGTCGACGAGCTGTACGCGGCCATGAGCCACCGCACCGAGATGTCCGGTGGCTCGGCGGCCAACACCCTCGTGGGCGTGGCGTCGTTTGGGGGACGGGCGGCCTACATCGGCCGGGTCCGCAACGACTACCTGGGCACCGTGTTCGGCCACGACCTGACCTCGCTCAACGTGGCCTTCGAGTCACCTCGGGCCGATGGGGGCCCCGGAACCGGCCGGTGCCTGATCGTCGTGACCCCCGACGCCCAGCGGACGATGAACACCTGCCTCGGCGCGTCGTCGCTGCTCGGGCCCGACCACCTCGACCTCGACATCGTGCGGAGCTCGCAGGTCACGTTCCTCGAGGGCTACCTGTTCGACCGCGACGATGCCAAGGCCGCGTACCGGCTCGCCGCGGCCACCGCCCACGAGGCCGGCCGCCGGGTGGCGCTGACCCTCTCCGACGGCTTCTGCGTCGAACGCCATCGCGACGACTTCGTAGCCCTCGTCGATGGCGGGGTCGACATCCTGTTCGCCAACGTCGACGAGATCACCCGCCTCTACCAGGTCGACGATGTCGACGATGCCATCGCCAAGGTGCGAGGCCGCTGCGAGATCGCCTGCGTGACCATGGGCGCGAAGGGATCAGTGGTGATCGCGGGCGATGCCACCCACGACATCGCTCCCCACCCCGTCGACCGGGTGGTCGACACGACCGCAGCCGGAGACCTGTACGCGGCGGGGTTCCTCTACGGCTACACCCAGGGCATGAGCCTCGATCGCAGCGGCGCCCTGGGCTCGATCGCGGCGGCCGCGGTGCTCGGCCACACCGGGGCCCGACCGGGCCTCTCGCTGGCCCAGCTGCTCCACCTCCTCGACAGCTGACCTCGCAGGGCGATGACGAGGACGGCGCCCGCTCCGGGTGGCGACGAGGTCCACGCCCTGCTCGCGCGGGTGAAGGAGTGGATCGCGGATGATCCCGAGCCGGGGACGGCGCGGTACCTGCAGCTGCTGATGTACCAGGCCGAGGACGGCGACCCCGGCGAGGTGGCCGAGGCGGTGGCCGAGCTGACCGAGCTGTTCTCGTCATCGCTGACCTTCGGGACCGCCGGGGTGCGGGGGACGGTGGGGCCCGGGCCCAGCCGCATGAACCGCCGCCTCGTGCGTCAGCTCGCCGGGAGTGTGGCTGGGTGGGTGCGGGCTTCATCGGACCGCGTGTCGGGTGGGGTCGTGGTGGGCCGCGATGCCAGGCACCGCTCCTACGACTTCGTGGCCGACATCGTCGAGATCCTCGCCGGGGCCGGGCTGGTGGTCCACGCCCTCCCCGGTGTGGTGCCCACGCCGGTGCTGGCCTTCTCGGTGCGCCACCTCGGCGCGGCGGCCGGCATCATGGTGACGGCCAGCCACAACCCGGCTTCCGACAACGGGTGCAAGGTCTACGACAGCGAGGGCCGCCAGGTCGACGCCACCCAGGCCGAGGCCATCGAGGCGGCCATGGCTGCGGCGGGCCGGGTCACGGACCTCCCCGCCAGCGGCGCCGGCGACCCGCTGATCCGCGAGCTCGGCCTCGAAGTCGAGGACGCCTACATCGCCGCCCTGCTGGAGTCGATCCTCCGGTCCCGGTTGGACCGGGCCACCGTCGAGGTGGCCTACACGGCGTTGCACGGCGTGGGCGGTTCCACGGTGCGGCGCCTGTGCAGCCAGGTCGGGTTCGTCCACCTGCACGAGGTCAGCGAGCAGTCCGAGGCCGATCCCGACTTCCCGACCGTTGCCTTCCCCAACCCCGAGGAGCCCGGCGCCCTCGACCTGCTGCTCAGCCAGGCGGCGTGGGCGGGAGCCGACGTCGCCCTGGCCCACGACCCCGACGCCGATCGCCTGGCCATGGCAGTGCCTGACCCGGCCCTCGGTGGGCGGCGCGACACGTCCTCGTGGCGGATCCTCACCGGTGACGAGCTGGGCTGGCTGCTGGCCGACCATCTGTTGCGTCGGGGCGGGCTGCCCGAGAGCGGGGTGATGGCAACCACGATCGTGTCGTCGACGTTGCTGGCGAAGCTGGCGGCTGAGGCTGGCATCGACTACGTCGCCACCCTCACCGGCTTCAAGTGGATCGTGCGGACTGCGACTCCGATGCGGCCGCTGATCTTCGGCTACGAGGAGGCCCTGGGCTACTGCGTGGGCGAGGCGGTTCGCGACAAGGACGGCATCGGCGCCCTGCTGTTGGCCGCGGAGATGGTCAGCGACCTCGTCGCCGACGGTCTCACGCCCCTCGACCGCCTCGACGACCTGGCCCGCCGGTTCGGGGTCCACGCCACCGGGCAGTGGTCGCTGCGCCTGGAAGGGGCCGAGGGCGCATCCCGCATCGACGAGGCCATGACCCGCCTCCGCTCCGATCCGCCGCCGTTGATCGGCGGGCGGCGCATCGCCGGGGTCCTGGACCTGGCCCCAGGGTCGCCGGAGCGGGACCTGCCCCCGGCCGACGTGGTGGGGTTGGCCCTGCCCGGCGCCCGCGTCGTCGTGCGCCCCAGCGGAACCGAGCCCAAGCTCAA
>Ga0136640_10000681_pt1 | contig 13145 bp, 11 predicted proteins | sample AntDrymUQ8642106_2_FD_105498 | JGI IMG/M metagenome (GOLD analysis project Ga0136640, IMG submission 105498) | Polar desert sand microbial communities from Dry Valleys, Antarctica - metaG UQ864 (21.06) | ecosystem: Environmental > Terrestrial > Soil > Desert | place: Antarctica: Dry Valley...
TAAATCACTTCAGCCGTGTCGGATCCTCGCGATTCGGCACGGCTTATCTTTTTATGCGCCGGCGTCATCTGCCTCTCGCATAAGCTTGGCAACAAAGTAGATGTAGTGAATCCCAGAGAAAACCGCAAATCCCGCGACCACCACATAGGTTGCCGGCAAGAAAAGGCCGTTGTTTGTAGGAAACACCGCGGCGACCAATATCACGATTACCGCGACCACCTGGACGAACGTGCTTGCTTTTCCGAGCCAGGACGGGCGAAAACCTCGAAAACCAGTCATCACGTTAATCGCACCCGCGATCGTTACGATAGCGATATCTCTGCCGATTACACAGGCGGTCACCCAGAACGGCACCGGCAAATGCGGCTCATCCGTACCCATCACGCCCGGCATCGTGAGCATCACAAACGCAGTGGTCATTAGCAGCTTGTCCGCAACCGGATCGAGGATCGTACCGAGCTCCGACTCTTGCTGCATCCGTCGTGCGAGAAATCCGTCAATCCCATCCGATACGCCTGCAATAGTAAAAATGAGCAGAGCGAGAGCTTCCTCTTCGTAGACGAGAGCAATCGCGAACACCGGAATCAACCCGATGCGCATAAAGGTGAGGAGATTCGGGACAGTCAGGACTCGGGTGGACGGTTTGGCCTCGCTCATCGGGAGTTGCGAAGCTCCAGTAAAGAAATTTCGGGTGGGCAGTGATAGCGCATTGGGACGACTACTGTGCCGATGCCGCGCGTGATATATACCTGCGAATTGCCGCGGCGATGCAGACCTGCCTTGCGCCGTCGCGGAATAATGTTGTTCTCGGTATTGCGAACACGGATCTGCCCGCCGTGCGTGTGGCCGCTGAGCGTGAGGTCGATCCCGGCTCGAGCTGCGTCTCGGAAAATGAGCGGATTGTGAGCGAGTAGTATCTTCATCTCGTCGGGATACGAGCCAAGTAACGCGGCGGGCACGTCAGTTTTCCCGACCATGTAATCGTCCACGCCCGCGAGCCAGAATGAGCCTCGACGAGTATCGATCCGGAGGCCTTCGTTTATGAGAACGTTGATGCCTTCGCCGCGAAACAGATCGGTTAAGAGCCCCGCGTCTGTCCAATGGTCGTGATTACCCAGGCAAGCGTAGATTCCGTATTTTGCCTTGAGTTTCCCAAGTGTTGCAGCGACCGGTGCGATGAATTCGCGATGGTGCGATACGTAATCGCCAGTAAGTAGAAAGATGTCAGGCTTGAGCCGATTAGCTATTTTTACGGCACGCTCGATGTGATCGAGCCCTGTAAGCGGGCTGTGATGAGTGTCGGAAAGATGAACTATCTTAAATCCGTCCAGCTTGCTCGGCAGACGCTTTATTTCTATATCGACACGCTCGAGCGAGAGGCTTGTCGCCTCGTCGATCGCGACTTTTGCAGTCTTTGAGAGAGTGCCTGCCAGTCGCCTCATCGGTGCTTCCGACGCGACGTACTCACTAATCCGTTCGGATAGCCGAACGCGTTTTACAGCTGGACTTGCCATACAAAGAGCGAGTATACCGCTTCCGAGCGCGTAGTGACAGCTTCCGCCGGCGGCCTGAGAGAGTAGAGCTACTCTGAGCTGAGCTTGAGAAATTTGCGCTTTCCGACCTGCAAGAGCAGCGGCTCAGAGCTGACCGTGACGTCCGCGTTTGCCGCAGTTGCCTTTTCGCCGTTTATCTTTACGCCGCCCTGTTCGACGAGGCGGCGAGCTTCGCCCTTTGATGCGGCCAGACCCGTGTCCGCAATCAGTTGCGCGAGATTGTAATCGCCCGCAGGGCGTCGTTTGGTATCGATCTCGTCAGGCACTTCCTTTTGAACGAAACGCTTTACAAAATCTTCCTCGGCCGAAGCAGCGGCTTCACTCGAATGGAAATCCGCGATGATCAGTTTCGCGAGATTCACTTTTATATTTCTCGGATTCTCACCGCGCTCAACCGCAGATTTCAAATTCCCAATTTCCGCCATGCTCAGATCAGTGAGCAACTCGTACCAACGCCACATCAGATCGTCAGAGATCGACATCACCTTGCCAAACATATCATTCGGCGGCTCGTCGATGCCGATGTAGTTGCCATATGACTTCGACATTTTCTGCATGCCATCCAGCCCCTCGAGCAGCGGAGTGGTGATAACGACCTGAGGCTCCTGACCGTACTCACGCTGCAGGTTCCGGCCGGAGAGCAGGTTGAATTTTTGGTCCGTACCGCCGAGCTCGACGTCCGACTCGAGCGCCACGCTGTCGTATCCCTGAACGAGCGGATAAAGCAGTTCGTGGAGCGAGATCGGCCGCTGTTCGCTCATTCGCTTTTCAAAATCGTCGCGTTCGAGGATCTGTTTGACCGTCGTTCTCGCACACAGTTTTACAAAATCGGCGGCGGTGAATTTATCCATCCACTCGCCGTTGAAGCGCACCTCGGTCTTATCCGGATCCAGAAGTTTGAACATCTGACCCTTATACGTTTCGGCATTGGCGTTGATCTCCTCACGGGAAAGCGGCGGCCGCGTCACGTTCTTTCCGGAGGGATCGCCGATCATCCCAGTGAAGTCGCCGATGAGAAAGATCACGGTATGCCCGAGCACTTGGAACGCCTTCAATTTGCGAATAACGACCGTATGACCCAGATGAATATCCGGCGCGGTCGGGTCGAGCCCGAGTTTCACGCGCAGCGGCTTGCCGGTCTTCGCAGAGCGTTCTAATTTCTTCCGCAGGTCTTCTTCACGGATCAGGTCTACCGTTCCCTTCCTGAGAAACTCAATTCGTTCGTCAATGGTCATTCGCAGCGATTGTATGAAAATTGCGGCGCAGCCGCTACAAGACCGCCGTAGCCAAGATAGGGCGTCGCAACAGTCTGGGCCAATTCACCGAGATGACCGTCAATTCGGCACCGGAAAGGTAACCGCACGGGATCGCTCTCGGCTCCTACTTCAAATACTTTTCAAACCAATCCAAATTAGCTTGCATAGCGGCGATCTGCATTTTTGGCTCATTTGGGCCGTGAGGCTGACGCGGGAGAACGAGCATTCGCGTCGCAACGCCTTGGTGTTTTAGGGCGTTGTAGAACTCGTATCCCTGCGAAATGGGGACGCGGACGTCAGCATCGCCGTGCTGGATAAGCGTAGGCGTCGTGACTCCCTTGATGTTGAACATGGCCGAGTGCTTTGCATAGATCTCCGGAATTTCCCATGACTGCCCGCCAAAGTAATCGGGTATAAAACCTGGAATGTCAGCCGTTCCGTTAAAGCTCATCAAATTAGTCACTGGCGCTCCAGCGGATGCGGCTTTGAATCTCTTGGTCTTCGTAACGATCGTGGACGTCATATATCCGCCGTAACTCCACCCCATCACGCCGAGTTTACCGGCGTCAGCGACGCCCATGGCGATGACGTGATCGACACCCGTCATGAGGTCTTCATAGTCTCGTCCGCCCCAGTCTTTGATGTTCGCCCGTCGAAACTCGGTACCGTAGCCACTCGAACCACGCGGATTCGGCCGCAGGATCGCAAAGCCTCTTTGGGCGAACGTCGCTATCGGATAAACGCCACGGCCGCCAACAAAACTTTGATTAAATACGCCTGCCGGGCCGCCGTGGACATTTAAGATCAAGGGCACTTTTGTGCCGGCGACGTAGTTGTTTGGATAGGTCAACAGGCCTTCGATCTCGCGACCGTCCTTACTTTTCCATTTGATTACCTCGGTCCTGCCGACCGGAATTTGCTCGGACTCGGCATTCGCCCGGGACACGCGTGTCATTTTCTCCTCACCGAATTTGATGAACCCGACCTCGGGAGGTTTTGAGCTGGATTGGATGACGAAGGCATGGCCAGAACCGTCGTTAGTCATCGAGATGCCGGAGAGCACCGCCCCTGATTCTTTAATCAATTTTAATGTGCGGGAGGCAACGTCCACCTCATAGATAGCCGTCCCCGTGCCCTTCCCTTCGGCGAATACTATCTTTGTCCCGTCCGGTGTCCAGTCTATGATCGACGGTTGTCCATCGTGAGAAAGCGTCATCATTCTGGGTTGGCCCCCGGCACCAGGATAGATCGCGATCCGGTTACTCTGAGCCCAACGCGCCGGGCCGTCACTGGCGGCGGCGGCGATCCACTTGCCGTCCGGCGAGAATCGCGGAAAGAACTCGGCCGCCTGCGTTACGGCGAGAGGCGTCGTGATGCCGCTCGCTATGTCAACGGTCGCAAGATCTGAGGTCATCCAATAGTTCGCTACGGGCGAGCTGGCATGATCGAATGCGATCGTCCTACCGTCGGGTGACCAGTCAAAGCCCACAATATGACGGCCGTCCAGTGCCAATTTTCGGGCGTCGCGTTTGCCGTTCGAGTCCTTCGCGACGGGCATGACATATAGCCGGGCCATCTTCACATTCTCGTCTACCCACCGAAAGTCGTTGCGCCCCTTATCGTTCTTGTCTTCGTCGTCAGATTTTGCGTCGGTCATTGAATACGCGATCGACTTGCCGTCCGGCGACCAGTCAAAATCGCCGACGCTTCCCTTCAGATCGGTAATCATCTCCGATTCGCCGCCCGCGAGCCGTATTAAATAGAGGTTATTCTTGTTGTCCTTACGCGTTGACGTGAAAGCGATCCAGTTGCCGTCCGGCGAAAACTTCGGATTTGTCGAAGACTTGTCGGCAAACGTCAACTGAATATTTTGACTGCCGTCAGTATTCCCAAGCCATATCTGCGATACGAATTCGCTCTTATCCGCCGTCATTACCTCGTTTGAAACGGAATAAACGACCCATTTGCCATCCGGCGAAACTCGCGGAGTTGCGATGGCCTTCGTCTTAACCTGCATTTCAGGCGTCCAGGTGCCCTGGGCGAATACGACAGCGGACAGCAGCAAGCCAAACACGGCTAGAGTGAGCGATTTCATTATGGATTCTCCTTTCAAAACAGATTGATTGTTGGCAGTTATTCTAGCCGTTTCGCAAAAGTATTTCACGAGATATTCACGAATGTCTGTCTTGGCGGTCGCGCTAATAACGGGAGACACTCCGAGTCTTGACTCATTAGAGGACCCGATGTCGTGGATAATTAAGCGCAAAGGTCGTTTAGCCTTGCTGCCTACAAGGGTCAAACCGTACGGCTGCAATTCCGGTCGACGATGGACAGCTCGGTGACAAGCACCTTCCGGGTCGACGATGTGTCCCTGAAGTAAAAGCGGCGATACGAGAACACAAAAGAGGGAGAGGTTTGCCGGCCTCTCCCTTTTTCCTTGCGTGCGTTAAAATTTATCTTACGTAAGCGTTCGGGACCGAGACGTCACCTGCGATGCCGAACGACTGTATCAGCGTGCCGCCGGTTGATCTGTTGACGAACCACTGGGCGCCCGGCTGACGGAAAACTCCGGCGTCGAACTTGCCGTCACCGTCGTAATCTCCCGGAACCGGCGTATCGCCGTTCGCACCGAACGGGAACGCGTAGTATGAGAAGTCTTCGCTTCTCAGCACGTTCCAGAACCCCGTCGAAGGCCGCCAGAACGCGATGTCGGCCTTGCCGTCACCGGTGTAGTCTCCCTGGCCGGTCTTATCGGTTGGCGTGCCGAACTGCAATGCGAACACAGAAGCGTTAGAGCTTCGGCGAACCCACCACTGAGCTCCGCCTGCTGCGTTTGGACGATAGATAGCGATATCGGCCTTTCCGTCGCCGTCGTAATCAGCCGCGACCGGCAGATCGCCCGCCGAGCCGAAGCCGATAATATCCGTCCCGCCCAACGATCTCGAAATGTACCAGGTCATATCCGAAGCCCTAAACACCGCCGCATCTGCTTTCCCGTCCCCATCATAATCCGCCGGGACCGGAACGTCCCCTGCTGTCCCAAACGGGAACGAATAGAAACTAAAATCCTCGCTCCTCAGCACAAACCAAAACCCCGTCGAAGGCCGCCAAAATGCCACATCCGTTTTGCCGTCGCCGGTGTAGTCCGAGGGGACGATCCGGTCGGACGACTGGCCGAACTGGAGTGCCGCATTCCCACCCGTCGATGATTTTAACCACCACCATTCGCCCGGCGCCGGACGGAAAATCGACAGATCCGTTTTACTGTCACCATCGAAATCGAAGGCGCCTGACGTCGCGCTGGCCAGGCATCCGCCATTCGCCGCGACCTCATCTGCGATCTCGTTACGCGAATACTGGCAAAATGTAAGCGGCGTAGCGCCCGTTAGTCCGGCGTTCATCAGCGTATTGGCGCAGCCCTGGGGAGCATCGACGTGGCTGGCTCCCAGATTATGCGCGAGCTCGTGCGAGGTGATGAGGTGTTGCCCGGACGCAAAATTTACATATCCGCTGCCGCCATACGAAGAGTTGGAATTGTTGCAGATGACCCCGATAAATGCCCAGCCCTGCCCCTGGATATTTCCCTTTCCCGAGAAAAGGTGCGCTGTGTCGCGCGGGATAGCCGAAGCTGGAAAGTTAGCATTCCAATGTGCTTGGAAATTGCGAACGATCTGATGGGAATTGGGGCCGGCGAAAGGGTCGGGGGTGGTCCATGCGTGCTGGTAAACTACAGATAGCGATAGCCGGAGCTCGGATTCATAGAGGCCGTCGATAACATTCAGAATGCCGAGTATCTCCGCATTGGCCGCTGCGACGCTGCCGAAGATGTTGACGTACTCGAAGTCAGCGTCGGTAGCGATCTCGAGGCGCCGCATCGCGGACGGGGCGGCATTTTCCGCGACATAATCGCCCGCACGCTCGAGCTTGTCTATAAGGTGCGAGCCGCAGGAGAGAGGATCGTGATCAATCAGGTCTTCACGCTGATAGACGACATGGTCGCGCGGCCCTGCGTTTGTAGAAAAAACTGACGCAGGCTCGATAAAATACCGCCGGCCGCGCGTCTCGAAAACTCCTAGCAGCTGACTGCCCCGCCGATACATCCGCGCAACTGAGCTCGGCTCGCCGTCTACGCTCCCGGTGTAGGTGTTCGAGTCAATCTTGTCCACGGCCCGAGTTCCGGTTTCACTCGTCACCTGTGCACGGAAGGCAGGGCTTCGGATGTCATTCTTTACAAGGGCGATGACGACGGTCCTGCCGTCGATACTGAGATTAAGTCGCCGGTCTTCTGCATCAATCGTGGTGAGCTGAACCCGGGTAAAATGTGACTCGAGCTCTGCGTACTGCGCGTGGCCATGGGCAACGAGCAGAGCTATGATAAAAGCAAACGAAGCGATGAGGTAGAACCTGACTCTCATGTCTGAATTCCTCGGTGGCGATGTATTTAGAACGAAAAAGCTATGAGTGACCGCGGAACTCGGTCTATATTAGATATATATAGCATTAAAGGCACGAATTTTCCAGACTATCTTCCAACAATGAAAGCAGACGGATTTCAATGGCTCGGATTTTTTTGGAAGTTGCTTCCCAAGGGCCTCCGCGTCGCGGTCACACGTGTAACGCAGGACAAATTTATCGTGTCCGTCGTCGCAATCGTGACCAATGAGGATGGCAAGGTGCTCATCCTAGACCACGTGCTGCGTCCCGGGTCGGGTTGGGGGCTGCCTGGCGGTTTCATGGAGCCCTTCGAACAGCCCGAGGAGTCGATCAGGCGGGAGTTGATGGAAGAAGTCGGCCTGGAGCTCGAAAAAGTCAGGCTCGCCATCGTCCGCAACCTTGGCCGGCATATCGAAGTCATCTATCGTGCCGATGCGTTCGGTGAGGCGAGGGTGATGAGCCGTGAGATTATGCAGTTCGGATGGTTCGACCCCTCGCAGCTGCCAGCGGATCTGAACGTAGGGCAGAAGTCCCTCGTTGGCCGCATTCTCGCAGATAAATTTGATTAATCACGGCGGCGACTTTAAAATCGTGTCTTAGCGCCACAGGAGGAAATATGGTTGATCTCGTTCCGTCGCCGGAGTCTGTAATGAAAATAATGGTCGATACGGGTGCGTATCGCCGCGGCCACTTTGTCTATCCGAATGGAAAGCACGCGTCGCATTATTTTCAGATGCCGCTCGCCTTCCGCTACTACGACACGGCCAGAATCCTCTCTGTCGGTCTCAGCCGTTTGTTCCGTATGGAGAAATCGATCTCCAGCCGTCTACCAAAAGTCTCGGTCATTAGCCCTAGCCCGGCGGGGATCATGGTTGCGTTCGGCGTAAGAGAGGCCCTGAGCGCCCAACAGATCTACTGGGCGGAGGTCGAGGAAGGTAAGCGGCAGTTTCGGCAGTACATGTCCGATTACGAGATTTACCCGGCGATAATCGTCGATGACATCAATAGGTCCGGGAAGGCGATCGAAGAGACGATTGAGTTAGTTAAGGAGCTGAAAACGGAGATCATCGGTATCGGGACTATCGCGAAATTCGATGATGCTCCGACTGACTTCGGCGGTGTTGAAGCCAAATCCCTGCTGAGCTTTGACGTTAATTTTTATCAGGACGAGGAAGAATGGAAAAACTCGCGAAGTGCGAGCGATTCTGAGCAAGAGAAGGTCCGTTTCTAGCCGGGTGGATTGGACGACGTAGCTAGGCGGTCTAGATCGCGTGACGGTTGGTCAAAGCCTTGTCCATCGTGACTTCGTCCACAAATTCGAGGTCAGAGCCAACAGGCATCCCCATCGCAATTCGGGTAATAAGTATCCCGAGCGGCTTCAATAGCCGTGCTATATAGTTTGCGGTCGCCTCGCCTTCCGTAGTTGGATTTGTCGCTACGATAATCTCCTTTACCTCGACTCCATCATTATTTTCAGGACGCAGCCGCGTCAGAAGGTTCGCGAGCATCAATTCATCCGGGCCAATGCCGCGAAGCGGTGACAACGAGCCGTGGAGGATGTGATAGAGCCCGCGAAATGAACGGGTTTTTTCAACGGAGACTAGGTTGTACGGCTCCTCGACGATACAAATCATCGAGCGGTCGCGTTTTGGATTGGAGCAATAGAGACAGGGATCGACGTCGGTCAGATTGTTGCATATCGAGCAAAAAACGATTCGCTCCTTAACTTCCCTGAGCGCGGCCGCAAACTGCTCGACCTCCGCATTTGGGCGGCGAAGAACATAAAAGGCGAGTCGTTGGGCCGACTTGCTGCCGATGCCGGGCAGACGTTTGAACTCATCGATTAGTTTCGCGACCGGCTCTGAGTAATCTAGCATTTACACGAGTCCCGGCGGCAGCATTCCTCCGAGCTTACCTTTCAGCGATTCTTCAACCTTTCGTTTTGCTTCGTTGAGAGCGGCCACGGTCAGATCCTGAATCATCTCGACGTCGCCTTCTTTAACAATGTCGGGCGAAATGGCGATCGAGATGACCTCGAAATCGCCACGCATTTTCACCGCAACGGCACCGCCGCCGGCGGCCGCATCGACCACCGTCTGTTTCATCTCGCGGCCCATCTGCTCCTGCATCTGCTGGGCCTGCTCCATCATCGAATTCAAATCCAATCCGCCGGGTAGTTTCATATCGAATCGCCTCTCTGACCGCGATTATATCACCTCGAGTGGAAAGCGGTATTCATCATCTGGGCGGCCGAGGGCAAATTCCCGTCGCCAAAATCACTTCGTGAGATCGACAGCGAAGAGGAAGAGCGACGCCTGTGGTACGTTGCCCTCACGCGCGCGAAGGATGAGATGTATCTGACCTATCCTCTCCTCGTTACCGATTACAATCGACAGAGCGTTCTGCAAAAACCATCGCGATTCGTTACATACTGCCCCGCCTCCCTTTACGAAATTTGGAATCTCGAAGAAGAGAACGCTGCCTTCGCCCCGGCCGCAATTGCGCCGCCGTCGAGCGACAAGTATCTGAACTGACTTTTCTACGCCCGCCAAATCCGTCAGTGAATCGAACCCGTATCCGTGCTAGAATACCGGCAGTTTTATCTCCGCCCTATCACTGACTCGTATGAAATACTGCCCGGTCTGCGACACGAAGTTCGACGAAGAGGTTATTAGATTTTGTACGAAAGACGGCACGCCTTTAGTCGATGAGGCTGAGCCGACATTTTCTGAGCTGCCGAGCGAGAATCTCGCTGACGATGACGCCGAAGTCACGCAGATTCGGCGCAATCAATCGGTCGAGAATTCAGACGAAGGCCTTCCGTCGGTGACGCCGAGAGGCGAAAGAATCGTAATCCCGACTTCTCCGCCCCCGATTCGCGAGCCCGCCGTCCGATCCCGGCCGCCGGCATACTATTCACCGCCTCCGCCGCCCCCCAATACGACAAAGACCGTAGTGCTAACGATCCTCGGAACTCTCCTCGTACTCGGAGCCGGCGCCGGATTATTCTGGTTTTTGCAGGGCTCAGAATCTGCAAATCGCAACATAAACGTCAATACGAATTTCAACGCTAATCTCAATTCTAACGTGGGGATCGATACAAATTTCAACTTTAACGCGCCCAGCTTAAATACAAACTACAACCTGAACACCAATTTTAATGTCAACGCGAATGTTCGTTCGCCGACGCCAACGCCCACGCCGACGCCGCGGCCGAGTCCGAGTCCGAGCGTGATGCCATCGCCGTCGCCGTCCCCAACGGCGGCAGCCACGCCGACGCGCACGCCGGCTTTCAATGTGCGCCCTCCAACGCCCTCGCCGACACCTCGGCAAGGTCCGCGCCCGACGGTAAATCCCGTTGGCAACTAAATCTTAACTGAGATAGCTGCGCCTACGGCACGACGCGCGTCAACTACTCCCCATCCCTGGCGGTCGACTTCATAGTGCGGCAGGCGCTCGGCCGTTGATATGAGAATGCGTTTGACTTGAGCTGGTGTAAGGGCGGCGTTTGCTTCAATCATCTGCGCTACAACCGACGAAACAATCGGTGCCGAGAACGAGGTGCCGTCCACATATTTATAATGCGGCGTGATGACGCTTTCGCGTCGGATTTTGAGCAGGACGAGTTGCCTAATTACATGCACGGGTCGATCGGAGGCGGCATCGATTTCCGGATCGACACCATGATGTGCATCTATAATTGAATACAGTTCATGATCATCGGCCCTATCGAGTTGGGCAAGCAATACTGCCTGCTGGGCGGTGGGCGTATTCGGGAGGATTGGGGCGGGAACCCATATCGACGAGGCGATCACCTCAGGTTTTTGCAGGCCGTCTATTGTTGGTCCATAGGAAGAACGGTACATGCCCCGTTTTGCTCGATTTATTGAATTGTTATCGTCAAGGCCGCCTACTGCGATCGCCGAGGGAGCGCTCGCCGGCGGCAGGACCGGATGATTTGGCATGTGCCCTGAGTTCCCAACCGCGCAGACAACGGTAATCCCGGCCGCACTGCACTCCTCGACGGAGCGCGAGAGCGAGTCGTGCAGATAGCTCTGCTCGGCATCGCCGCCCGCCGAAACGTTTACAACGCGTATGTTATAACGCGCGGCGTTCTTACGAACCCATCGCAGGCCCTCTTCGATGTTCCCGTCGGTGATTCGGCCCGTGCGAGCAAGCTTGACCAAAACGACGTCCGCGTCTGAAGCTATTCCGCGATAGAATCCGTTCGACAGCGAACCGTTACCAGCGGCGACGACGGAGGTCATCATTCCATGCCAACTCGCGACGTCGGGTTGAAAAAGGGTCGTGAGATCGCCGTCCCTATCGAGCAGATTTCTGTAGGCGATGATTCTGTTATTCGGGGTTGTGAGATCGACGTGCGGATAAAAGCCCGAATCGAGAAAGGCAATCGTGACTCCACGTCCGGTGAATCGATCGTCGGCATCAAGCCGAAGTGGCGTCGAGAGGACATGCGAACCGTCCTTCTGCATCGCCGCGTCTTCTATAATGCTTTTCTTTGCTCGTTCGAAGAGACCGACGCATCGGGCACAAACCTCGTGAAACTCCGCGCTGTCCGGCGCGTTAGCGATTATGAGCGCGCGAAGCTCTCCGCCCAGTGAGTGAAGCGGGACGTTCTCATCACGCGCATCGCGGGCGCATACGGGGCAGGATGACGCCCCTCCAGCGATGTCGGCGACGGAACTTTGGCGTGCGAATGATAGCGTTTCGGGCGGGCTCATCGTAGGGTTCTCAGTGTTCCACACGAGGCTAATTAAATCAACGGAACTGGCATCCGCTGCTCACCCGTTTACGCTTGCGGCGAAATGGCGAAATTCTGCCCCCAGGTAATAAGTTCGTCTTTGTCGTGGGGAAGATAATCATCTGCCATTTTGCTGCTCCTTGTATCGAATTGATACGTTTTTGGTGTTAAACGTGTTAAATAGTGTCTATGAGTGACTCATAGACATTAGAGAATGATCCATAGACATTCCCGAATGACCCATAGACATTAGAGAATCGCTCATAGACATTCCTGAATAACCCATAGACATTAGAGATTCGCTCATAGACATTCCCGAATGACCCATAGACATTAGAGAATCGCTCATAGACATTCCTGAATGACCCATAGACATTAGAAACCCATTCACCAAAACGGCGGCGAAACCGCGGGTGAGTTGGTTGGCTTATGAGGCCGTCTGACAAGTCCTTAGAACCTCTGCGATCTCCGCGTCCAACTTTGCGGCCTCCGCCCGGTTCTTACACCTCAATCCCCGCACACGCAGAGTCGCCGCTAGTGCCGTCATCCGATGAGTTACGTTGTATAGGCGTGCTCAGCCAACTATAATGACGCGAGCAAAATGAATCAGCCCTCTCGCAAGCGTTTCGCGTTAATTCTCGTAAAACCATCGCATTACGACGACGACGGCTACGTAATTCAGTGGTATCGCTCGGCGATTCCATCGAACTCTCTCGCGTGCCTGTATGGGCTCGCGCTTGAGTGTGCCAGCGAGAAGTTGTTGGGCGATGACGTCGATTTCGAGATTCACACCTTCGACGAGACGAATACTGCGATCTACCCAAAACGCCTTGCTGCCTTGATTGAAAAAGCGGATGACGGAATGGTCATGCTCGTCGGCGTTCAGTCGAATCAGTTTCCACGCGCGCTCGACATCGCCCGACCGCTTCGCGAGCGAGGAATCAAGGTTGCTCTGGGCGGCTTTCACGTCTCTGGAACGATAGCGATGCTGAAAGACCGGGACGCGCACGTTCAGCACGCACTCGATCTGGGAGTGTCGCTGTTCGCGGGAGAGGCCGAAGGCAGGCTTGGCCAAGTGCTCGTCGATGCCAGGAACGACCGACTCCAACCCATCTATAACTTCATGAACGATCTGCCGAA
>Ga0136640_10000682_pt1 | contig 13141 bp, 11 predicted proteins | sample AntDrymUQ8642106_2_FD_105498 | JGI IMG/M metagenome (GOLD analysis project Ga0136640, IMG submission 105498) | Polar desert sand microbial communities from Dry Valleys, Antarctica - metaG UQ864 (21.06) | ecosystem: Environmental > Terrestrial > Soil > Desert | place: Antarctica: Dry Valley...
CGCAGACAAGCGGCCATTTCGGCCGGATCGACCGTCACCCAAAATGTACGCTGACCAGCACTTTCGTGCTGGCCAGATCGTGTCGGAGGGGGGACTTGAACCCCCACGCCCTTGCGGGCACTAGCCCCTCAAGCTAGCGCGTCTGCCTATTCCGCCACTCCGACGTGGCTCCCGATGGGTGCTGGGAAGGGCCTGCACGGTACCACGGGCCCTCCCAGCGACCCCTCGACTTCGGCCCGGCGCGGCGACGTATGGTGCGGCGTGGGCGAGGTCGAGGTGAGGCCGTACCGGCCGCCTGATCGCCCGGCGGTTCGGCGCATCTGCTTCGAGACCGGGTACATGGGCGACTCGATCTCGTGGGCGTGGCCCGACGAGGACAGCTTCGCCGACCTGTTCAGCTCTTGGTACACCGACGGCGAGCCCGAGTCGGCCCTCGTCGCCGACGACCGCGGCGAGGTCGTCGGTTACCTGCTCGGCTGCCGCGACTCTCGTCGGATGCCGATCCCGACCGCCGCCATCCGACGTCACCTCCTCCGGCGCGGGCTCGCGATCCGTCCCCGCACGGCACCGCTGGTGTGGCGTTCCGCGTTCGATCTGAGCCGCGCGGCGGTCCGTCACCAGATGCCGGCTGCTGTCACCGATGATCGTTGGCCCGCGCACCTCCACATCGACCTGCTCCCGCAGTCCAGGGGGAAGGGCCTGGGCCGCCTGCTCATGCGCCGATGGCTCGACACGTTGCGGGACGAAGCGACCGCCGGGTGCCACCTCGAGACCTGGGCCGAGAACGACGGCGCCATCGCCTTCTTCGCCTCGATGGGCTTCCGAGCTGGCGGTGACCCGGTGCCCATGCCCGGCGTTCGATCGCCGGAGGGCCACCGCCACCACACCCAGCTCATGGTCCAGTCGCTCATGCCTGCCGAACCGTCGACGCCCGACGAGGCGGCGCAACCCGAGGCCCGGCAGGCGCAGCCCGCCACGGCACCGCGAGGCCGGCGATGACCGCATTGGAGGACATGGTCCTCGTCCCCCGACCCCGCCACATCGAGGCGATGGGGGCCGGACCGCGGGCCGAAGGGGTCCCGGTGGGGACAGCTGCCGGGCCCGATGTCGCACAAGAGGGCTTCCGCCTCACCATCACCGAGGCCGACGGGGTGCGCATCGACCACTCCGACCCGGCCGGGCTGCGCTACGCGCAACAGCTCCTCGACCAGATCCGATCCCAGGCCAGCGACGACCGTCTCCCGGCACTGCGGGTCGAGGACGAACCCGACATCGCGGTGCGCGGCTTCATGCTCGACATCAGCCGTGACCGCGTCCCGACCAAGCCCACCGTCGAGCGCCTCGTCGAGCTCATGTCTCTGGCCCGGCTCAACCAGCTCCAGCTCTCGATGGAGCACACCTACGCCTACCTCGCCCACCGCGAGGTCTGGTCCGACGCCTCGCCCATGACGCCCGCCCACATCGGTTGGCTCGATGAGCTGTGCGCCCGACACGGCATCGAGCTGGTCCCCCACCAGACGACCTTCGGCCACATGGGCCGATGGTTGGCGCACGACTCGTACCGGGAGCGCGCCGAGTGCCCCGACGGTTGGGAGCTGATGCCGGGGGTGACTGTGCCGCCCACGGTGTTGGCCGCCACCCCTGACAACGCTGCGTTCGTGAACGACCTGCTAGCCGAGCTGCTACCCGCCTTCGGCAGCCGCCAGGTCCACATCGGGGGCGACGAGCCGTTCGAGCTCGGCTTCGGAGCCAGCGCCAGCGCCGTCGCCGAAAAGGGCCTGGGCCGGGTCTACCTCGACCACCTACGTCGCATCGTCGACCCGCTCCTGGCCGACGGCTACGCAATGCAGATCTGGGCCGACGTGCTGCGCCGCCACCCCGAGGTCGCAGGCGACCTGCCCGACGGCGTCACCCCCATCGCCTGGTGCTACGAGGCCCCCCCACCCGATGGCCGACCAGTGGAGATCCCCGACGATCTGCTCCCGGTCCTCGACCGACTCGGCGCCGGACCCGACACCTTCTCCGGCTTCGCCCACAACGTCGCCCCCCTCGCGGACGCCGGCATCCCGTTCTGGGTCGCGCCGGGGACCTCGAGCTGGAACTCCCTCGTAGGGCGCATCGACAACGCCCGGGCCAACCTGATCGACGCCGCCGAGCAAGCCCGGACGAACGACGCCAGCGGCTACCTCATCACCGACTGGGGCGACAACGGCCACCACCAGCCACCTTCGGTCAGCTTCGGTCCCCTCGTCTACGGCGGCGCCGTGGCCTGGGGCCTCGACGCCAACCGGGACCTCGACCTCGCCGCCGTCCTCGATCGCCACGTCTTCGCCGACCCCACGGGCCGTGTCAGCACGGCCCTGGACTCGCTGGGGCACCAATGGGCGTGCACCGGTCAGCGGGCGATCAACTCCAGCCCATTGGCCGCCGCGCTGTTCCCCGACCAGCTGCATCTGGTGCTGGGCCAGGCCGACCCCGACTCGGTGCGGGCGGTTGTGGAGGAGATCGACGCCGCGCTCACCCTCCTGGCAGGGGTCGAGCCGGCTGATCGAGAGGGTCAGATGACCGTCGCCGAGCTGACCGTCGCCGCCCGCATGGCCCGCCACGGTGCCTGGCGGCTGGTCGGCGACGAAGGACCGACCCAGGCGGAACGCGCCAACGACATGGCCGAGATCGTCGAGGGCTACAGCATCTGCTGGCTGGACCGCGCCCGTCCCGGCGGCCTGTCCGACAGCCTGGCCCGGCTCGATCCCGCCGCCCTGTCTTGAACCCAGCACGGAAGTGCGCGCTGAGCGCGCTCACTTGTGCCGAGAACGCGGCCGCGATCAGGCCACGGCGGCCGATCAGCCGTTGGTGAGGAGCATCCCGAGGGCGATGGTGGTGAAGGCCCACACCACGGCGACGACGACGGTGATGCGGTTCAGGTTGCGCTCCATGACGGTGGATCCGGCCGCCGAGGCGCCGATGCCGCCGCCGAACATGTCCGACAGGCCGCCGCCCTTGCCGCTGTGGAGCAGGACCAGGACGATCATGACGCCCGAGGCGAGCATGTGCAGCGGCGTGACCAGGTACAGCACTGGGCTCCTCGGGTGATCAGTCGGCGTGGGAACGTCGGCAGACGAGGCTAGCCCGACACCTCGACCGCCTGACCATCACCACCACCACCACCACCCTCGCCAGGACCAACCACCGGGGACGTCACGTCGATGACCTCGGCGAAGTGGCAGGCCACCGGGTGATCCTGCCCCCGGTCGATCAGCAGCGGCTCCTCCTCGGCGCAGATGTCCTCGGCCTTGGGGCAGCGGGTGCGGAACCGACATCCCGACGGCGGATGGGTAGGGCTGGGCACGTCACCCTCGACGATGATCCGACGCCGCGCTCGCTCCGCCGTCGGATCGGCCACCGGCACCGCGGACAGCAGGGCCTGGGTGTAGGGGTGGCCGGGCGCCTCGAAGATGCGTCGGGTGCTCGCGACCTCCACCACCTTGCCCAGGTACATCACCACCACCCGATCCGAGATGTGACGCACCACCGACAGGTCGTGGGCGATGAACAGGTACGTCATCCCCAACCGGTCCTGCAGATCGTCGAGGAGGTTGACGATGCCGGCCTGGATCGACACGTCGAGGGCCGACACTGGCTCGTCGAGCACGACGAGGTCGGGTTCGAGGGCCAGGGCCCGAGCGATGCCGACCCGCTGGCGCTGACCGCCGGAGAACTCGTGGGGGTAGCGGCTGCCGTGCTCGGGTGACAGGCCCACGACCTTGAGCAGCCGGGCCACGTCGTCACGCGACTCCGAGCGCTTGCGCTTCTCGTGGACGAGGAACGGCTCACTGAGGATCTCGCCGATGGTCATGCGCGGGTTGAGCGAGGCGTACGGGTCCTGGAACACGATCTGGATGCGACGCCGCAGGGCCTTGCGGTCGTGCTTCTCGAGGTCGGCCATGTCCTCGCCGTCGAGCAGGACCTGGCCCGACGTCGGCTTGATCAGGCGCATCAGGACCCGGCCCAAGGTCGACTTGCCGCAGCCCGACTCGCCCACCACCCCGACCGTCTCGCCTCGCTCGACGGCGAGGGACACCCCGCTCACGGCATGCACCGTCGAGCGGATCAGGCCCTCGCGAGGACCGGGGAAGGTCTTGTGGAGATCGATCGCCTCGAGCAGGGCCGTCACGACGTCGACCCAGGGGTGGCGGCCAGGCGGGCCAGCGAACCGTCAGGCACGAGCGTCGCCGCCCGGTGGCAGGCCGACACGTGGCCCCCACCGAAGTCGATCAGCTCGGGCACGATGCTCGTACAGCCGTCGACCTCTTCGCAGAAGCGGCACCGGGGGTGGAACGAACACCCCGACGGCGGCCGCAGCATCGACGGAGGCTGGCCTCCGATGGGCACCAGCGGCTCGTCGACGGCGCGGTCGAGGCGGGGCAGCGACGCCAGCAGCCCGGCCGTGTAGGGGTGCGACGTCTGGTCGAACACCTCGTCGACCGTGCCCTTCTCGACGAGTCGCCCGGCGTACATCACCACGACCCGCTCGGCCATGCCCGCCACCACCCCGAGGTCGTGGGTGATGAGGACGATGGCGGTGCTCAGCCGCTGGCTCAGGTCGGTGAGCAACTCGAGCACCTGGGCCTGGACGGTGACGTCGAGGGCCGTGGTGGGCTCATCCGCGATGATGAGCTTCGGGTCGCACGACAGGGCCATGGCGATCATGGCCCGCTGACGCATGCCACCGGAGTACTCGTGGGGGTACTGGCGGATCCGCTTGTCGGGCTGGGGGATCCCCACCAGGTCGAGCATCTCGATCGCCCGGGCCCGCGCCTCGCGCTTGGAGAGGTCACGGTGGGACCGGATCATCTCGATGATCTGGTCGCCGACCCGGTACACAGGGTTGAGGGCGGTGAGCGGGTCCTGGAAGATCATGGAGATCTCGCCGCCCCGCACCTGGCGCAGCCGGCCGGACCCGGCCTCAAGGAGCTCCTCGCCCTGCCAGGAGATGGAGCCGGTGATCTCCGCCGAGGTCGGCAGGAGGCCGAGGATGCTCATGGCCGTCACCGACTTGCCCGACCCCGACTCCCCCACCACGGCCACGATCTCGCCCGGGCCGACGGCGAGGTCGACGCCACGCACGGCGTGGACGAGGCCGTCGTCGCTGCGGAAGTCGACCTTCAGGTCGACCACGTCGAGCAGGGCCCCGTCGGGCCCGCCCGCCATCAGGCGTCCTTCACATCGAGGGCATCGCGCAGGCCGTCGCCCAGCAGCAGGAACCCGAGCACCGTCAAGACGATGCCCAGGCCCGGCAGGATGAGCAGGGTCGGCGATTCGAGGAAGAAGTTGCGGGCGTCGGACACCATCAGCCCGAGTGACGGTTGCGGGTCCTCGACCCCGACGCCCAGAAAGCTGAGGGCCGCTTCGGCCAGGATGGCACTGCCGATGCCCACGGCCACCAACACGATGACGGGCTGGAAGACGTTGGGCAGGATGTGGCGCCACACGATGCGCCGAGCCGGCACACCCACGGCCTTGGCCGCTTCGACGTACTCCAGCTCGCGCACCTGTAGGAACCCGGCCCGCACCGTCCGGGCCGTCTGTAGCCAGGCCGTGGCGGCCAGGGTGATGATCACCGCCGTCACCCCCCGCCCGAGGACACTGATGAGGGCGAGGGCCAGCACCAGGTAGGGGATTCCGAGGACGATGTCGACGAAGCGCATCAGCAGCGTGTCGACGATCCGGCCGAACCAGCCGGAGAGCGCGCCCACGGTTATGCCGATGAGGGTCTCCACGACAGTGGCCACGAAGCCGATGAACAGCGACAGGCGGATGCCGTGAACGACCCGGGCCAACACGTCGCGGCCCAGGTTGTCGAGACCGAACCAGTGCTGATTGGTGGGGCCTTCGAGGCTGATGGGGGCCAGCTCGGTGGGGCTCTGCACGACGAACGGGCCGAGGAGGCCGACCACCATCAGGAACACGACGATGAACAGCCCGGCCAACGCCAGGCGGTTGCGCTTGAAGCGGCGCCAGGCATCGCTGGCCAGCGAGCGGCTGGGCCCGACATCGGCCAGGGTGCCGTCGAGGACCTCGGCCTCGGCCACCGACATGTCGAGTGACGCCGCCTCCATCGCGGTCAGGTCGCCGGCGTCGGCGTCGCGCGGTGGGATCAGCTCGTTGGGGTGGCGCTCGATGCCGGTCACAGGTGGCCTCCCGAGAGGGACGAGAGTGGAGGGGTCAGAGCGATCACCGGCGTCCCACCAGACGGACTCGGGGGTCGAACCAGGCGTAGCTCATGTCGACAACCAGGTTGGCGAAGCCGTAGATGGCGATGACCGCCATCGACAGCCCCAGGACCACGGGCAGGTCGCGGGCGCCGGCCGACTGCACGATCTGTGAGCCGAGGCCGCGGATGTCGAACACCGTCTCGGTCAGCACCGCCGCGCCGACCATGGTCCCGAAGTCGATGCCGAGCACCGTGATGACGGGGATCATGGCGTTGCGTAGGACGTGGCGGCGCTGCACCCGGCTCTCCGACAACCCCTTGGCCCGCGCCGTGCGGACGTGGTCGAGGCGGGCCGTCTCCAGCATCGAGGTGCGGGTGATGCGAGCAAGGATGGCCGTACCCACCGCAGCCAGCACGATGGCCGGCTGGATCAGCCTCTCGGCCTGGGCGGCGGAGGGGATGACGCCGAGGTACCACTGCTGGTCGTCGCCGAAGCCGTCGCCGGGGAAGTAGGCCCACGACGGCCAGCCGTTCTCGAACGCGTAGACGCTGGTCACCTGCTTGATCAGCACTCCGAGCACGAACACGGGGATGGCGCTGGCGATGGCTGCTGCGCTGGTGGTCAGCGTGTCGGCAATGGAGTTGCGGCGGCGGGCCGACAACATCCCGCTGCTGATGCCGATCACCGCCTCGATGATCACCGCCCAGAAGGCCAGGCGCAGGCTGGTGGGGAGGCGCCGAGCGAGGATCGAGTTGACGCTCTCCTTGGTCTTGTAGGACTCGCCCAGGTCGCCGGTAGCCAGGTCGCCCAGGTAGCGGACGTACTGCACCGGGACGGGGTCGTCGAAGCCGTAGTTGCGACGGACGTTCTCGACCACCTGCGGGTTGGGCGCTCGGCCCGTCGAGCCGCCAGCCAGCAGCACCGCTGGGTCCGACGGGAGGCTGTAGAAGATGAAAAGCAAGATGGTGGCACCGCCCCACAGCACAACCAGGAGCTGCAGGACCCGCCTCAGCAGGAAGATGGCCACGACGGCCTCCCGTGGTTCAGTCGGAGATCGACACCGAAGAGCGGGGGCCGGGGTGGCTCTGCCACCCCGGCCCCTGTCACGACTTCAGGCCGGGCCGATCAGCCCTCGACCGCCACCCGCTCCCACAGCATGATGCCGAGGGGCGGCTGGTCGATGTTCAGCGCCGTGTCCCGGAAGACCTGGGCGCCGGTGTACCAGTTCAGCGGGATGGCCACGACCTCCTCGTTGAGGAGCAGGCGCTCGGCGTCGGCGTAGAGCTTGCCCCGCTCGGTCGGGTCGGTCTCGGCGCCGGCGTCGGCGATCAGCTTCTCGAACTCCGGGTTGTCGAAGCGACCGAAGTTGTTGCCGTCGATCGATGCCGCCCCGAACAGGTCGAGCATGAAGTTGCCGTACGTCGGGTAGTCGGCGTACCAACCCGAGCGGCAGAGCTCGCAGCCACCCGGCTCGGCCACCTGGACGAAGTAGTCCTCGGCCACCGGCGCCAGCTCGGACTCGACGCCGAGGTTGGCCTCCAGGTTCTGCTGGATGATCTGGGCCACGTCGTCGTGTCCGCCACCCTCGTTGAAGTCGAGGCGCAGGGGCTCGGTGAGCGATCCGCCCTCAGCCTCCCACTCGCCGAACAGCTCCTCGGCCTTGTCGGGGTCGTAGGAGCAGAACTCGCAAAGGTCCTCCTCGAACCCGGGGATCCCCGGCGGGGTGATGCCGGTGGAGATGGTGCGGCTGCCCTCGTAGACCTTGTCGTTGATCTCCTCGCGGTTGATGGCGAGGGAGACGGCCTGGCGGAGCTTCAGGTTCTCGTCGCCGCCGAGCTGCTCGCTCTCGGTGCCGATGTCGAAGAAGTAGGTGCCCAGGTTGGGGTCGTCGATGGAGTTGTTCGGGAACTTGTCGCGGGCCGAGCCGTACTTGCCCGGCGGGACCGGGGCCGACTCGCCCTCGCCACCCTCGAAGGCGGTGTAGGCGCCCTCGACATCGATGGTGGTCTTGAACACCAGCTCGTCCAGCTTCACCTCGGTGTCGCCGTAGACGTTGCCGGCCCAGCTCTCGTTGGGCACCAGGACCACCTCGTCCTCTGACGCCGAGTCGAGCTGGAAGGGGCCGTTGCCGATGGTGGCGCCGGCGGTGCCCCAGCCCGGGGTCTCGTCGCTGAAGGCCTCGAGGTCCTCGTCGGTGAGCGGCGAGAAGAACGGGTGGGTGACGATCGCCGGGAAGTCGGCGTTGGCGCTGGCCAGGGTGACGGTGAGGGTCATGGCCTCGTCGTCGGCCACGGCGCCCGAGAGCTCCTCCTCGGTGCCTTCGAGCACAGCCGAGCCGCCCTCGATGAACTCGACCAGGTAGCCGTAGGCCGAGCCGATCTCGTCGGAGCCAGCCCGCTCCCAGGCCTTCTTGAAGCTGGAGGGCAGCACCGGGTCACCGTTGGAGAACTCGATGCCCTCCTTCAAGACGAAGGTGAACTCGGTGGCGTCGTCGTTGGCCTCGAAGGAGTCGGCCACGCCGGGCTTCAGCTCCGGCGCGCACTTCTCGCTGAAGTCGAAGTCGGTGAGACCGTCGAACAGGGCGGTCGTGATCTGGGACTCCGACAGCGTCTGGACGACGCCAGGGTCGAAGCTGGTGTTGGTTCCCGAGTCGCTCAGGTAGGCGTAGTCGGTGAAGGTGCCGCCCGACGGGGCGTCAGCGTCGTACTCGAGCTCGCCGCAGTCGACCTGCGCCAGCTCTTCGGCGGCACCGCTGCCGCCTTTGCCGCCTCCCCCGCCGCCGCCCCCGCTGCCGGAGTCTTCTCCTGAGTCGCCGCAGCCGGCTGCGACCAGCAGCAGGCTGAGGAGTCCGGCGCCAAGACCGGCTCTGAGGGATCGGGAACGCATGCGGCTACCTCCGTTGGGGGGTTCAGGGGCGCGGTGCGAGTGGCCGGTTTGGGGCCGAGGCCGGACGGGACGCCGTACCCGTTCTCTGCACGGCCGCGGACCGTACACCCTTCGGTCGTTGCGTGCGCCACATCCGCAACGATCGTCACGAGCGGGCAACATGATGGCAACACGGTTGGGCAGATCGTCCAACGCGGGAGGTGACACGTGGCACTGCGTACGCCGATCTGTCAGCCTTCCTGACGGGCTGTCAGGCCCTGCCGCCGGCACCGACGGCTGGTGGCGCCCCGGTGAACACCGTTTGGACGGCTGTCAGCCGTCGGACCAACGGACGATGCGGCCGAAGTCCTCCGCGTCGAGCGACGCCCCTCCCACGAGGGCGCCGTCGATGTCGGGCTGGCCCATGAGCTCCGAGGCGTTGCCGGGCTTGACCGACCCGCCGTACTGGACCCGCACCGCAGCGGCTGCGTCGGGGCCGGCCACCTCGGCCACCGTCGAACGGACGAGGGCACAGGTGGCCTGAGCGTCGTCGGGTGTGGCGGTCCGGCCGGTGCCGATGGCCCAGATCGGCTCGTAGGCGATGACCAGCCCGCCCACCTGCTCTGCGCTGACACCGTCGAGGCCGGCCCGCACCTGTCCCGCGACCTTGGTCTCGGTCCGGCCCGCCTCGCGCTCCTCCAACGACTCGCCGCAGCACAGGATCGGCACCATGCGGTGGGCCAGGATCGCCAGCACCTTGCGGTTGACCCACTCGTCGCTCTCCCCGAAGACCTCCCGGCGCTCGGAGTGCCCGGCGATGACGTAGCGGACGTTGAGCTTGGCCAGCATGGCCGGCGCCACCTCGCCGGTGAAGGCCCCCTTCTCCTCCCAGTGGCAGTGCTGGGCACCGAGCGCGATGTTCATGCGGTCCTGCTCGATGGCGGTCTGGAGGGTCCGCAGGTCGGTGAACGGAGCATGGACCGACACCTCGACCCGGCCAACGAGGTCCTCGCCCACCAGGTACGAGAGCTTCTGCACCGTGGCCAGGGCCTCGAAGTGGTTGTGGTGCATCTTCCAGTTCCCGCTGATGAGCGGGATGCGGCTGGCCATGGGGACATGTTCCTCCGGTGTCGGTTCTCAGCGAGCGATCGTGGGACCGCGGCGCAGAGCCTCGAGGCCGGGGAGGTCCCCGTGCTCGATCAGCTCCAGCGACGCGCCCCCGCCGGTCGAGATGTGGTCGATGCGGTCGGCCAGGCCGAGCTGGGCCACCGCCGCCGCACTGTCCCCGCCTCCGACGACGGTGAAGCCCGAGCTGTCGGCCACGGCCTCGGCCACCGTGCGGGTTCCGGCCGCGAAGCGGTCATCCTCGAACACGCCCATGGGTCCGTTCCACAGCACCTGGCGGGCCTCGGCGATCACGTCGGCGAACTCAGCCGCGGTGCCGGGTCCGATGTCGAGGCCCATCCACCCGTCCGGCACGTCGCGCCCGACCTGGCGCACGTCGCCCCCGGCGGCCGGATCGCCGATCTTCCCACCGGGGCCGAGGGCGGTGATGTCACTCGGGAGGTGCAGCGAGGCGCCGGAATCGAGCAGGTCCCGGCACGCGTCGACCTGGTCGGGTTCCAAGAGCGATGCCCCGACACCGTGGCCCTGCGCGGCGAGGAACGTGAAGCACATGCCGCCGCCGATCACGAGGCTGTCGCACACGCCCAGCAGCGCTCCGATGACGCCGAGCTTGTCGCTGACCTTGGCTCCGCCGAGGATCCCTACGAAGGGCCGGCGGGGGCGGTCGCGGCACCCGAGCAGCACGTCGACCTCTTGGGCCAGGAGCCGCCCGGCCGCGCTGGGCAGCTGCCGGGGCGGACCGACGATCGAGGCGTGGGCTCGGTGCGAGGCGCCGAAGGCATCGTTGACGTAACCGTCGTGGCCATCGATGAGACGGGCGACGAAGGCCGGATCGTCGGCGGTCTCGCCCGGGTCGAACCGCAGGTTCTCCATCACCTCGACGCCGGGAGCCAGCTCGGCCAGCCGAGCCCGCACCGGCGCCATGGCCAGGACGGGATCGGGCTCCCCCATGGGCCGTCCGAGGTGGGAGCACGCCGTGACCTGAGCCCCCCGATCGGTGAGCCACCGCAGGGTGGGCACCGCAGCGCGGATGCGGAGATCGTCGGTGATGGCCCCGCCGTGCAGCGGGACGTTGAGATCGGCCCGCACCAAGATTCGCTTGCCGTCGATCCCGCCGAGGGCCGCGTCGAGATCCTCCAGGCTGGGGACGGGGCCGGTCTCGGCCACTACTGGTTGGCTGCGCCGATGATGAGCGAGATGTCGACGAGGCGGTTGGAGTACCCCCACTCGTTGTCGTACCAGCCCAGCACCTTCACCAGGTTGCCCATGGCCATCGTCAGGCCGGAGTCGAAGGTGACCGACGCCGGGCTCCCGACGATGTCGGAGCTGACCAGCGGAGCGGTCGAGTATTCGAGGATGCCGGCCAGCGGCCCGTCGGCGGCGGCCTTGGCGTAGGCGTCGTTGACTTCCTCGACGGTGACGTCGCGGCCCAGCAGGGCGACGAAGTCGGTGATCGAGCCGGTCGGCACCGGGACCCGCATCGACGTGCCGTCGAGACGGCCCTGCATGGCCTCGAGCACCAGACCGGTGGCCCGGGCCGCGCCGGTTGAGGTGGGCACGATGTTGATGGCCGCAGCTCGGGCCCGACGCAGGTCGCTGTGGGGACCGTCGACGAGCTGCTGGTCCCCGGTGTAGGCGTGGGTCGTGGTCATCAAGCCCTTCTCCACGCCGAAGGAGTCGTCGAGGACCTTGACCATGGGCACGAAGCAGTTCGTCGTGCACGAGGCGTTGGACACGACCTTGTGGGCGTCGGGGTCGAAGGTGTCGTCGTTGACGCCGACGACGAAGGTGGCGTCGGCGCCCGACGCCGGGGCCGACACGATCACCCGCGGGGCACCGGCGTCGAGGTGGGCGGCGGCGGAGTCGCGAGTGGTGAAGAACCCGGTCGACTCGATCACGACGTCGACACCGAGGTCATCCCACGGCAGGGCCGACGGGTCGCGCTCGGCCAGGATCTTGATGGTCTCGCCGTCGACGTCGATGCCGTCGTCGACGGTGGTCACCTGGCCGGGGTACTTGCCCAGCACGGAGTCGTTGGCCAGCAGGTGGGCCATGGTGTCGACCGAGCCGAGGTCGTTGGCGGCGACGACGTCGATGTCGGCGCCCGAGGCCTTGGCGGCCCGGTAGAAGTTGCGGCCGATGCGGCCGAAGCCGTTGATGCCGACGCGGATGCTCATGGTGGAGGGCCTCTCGGGACGGGAGTCGGCGCCGCGCCGAGCTCCCCAGGGGGACGATCGGACGGTAGCCGAGCCACCTCGCGGGCCCGCCGATCGAAGCCACCGGTGCGATCAGCGGCGGTAGACCAGGGAACGGAGGGCAGGGCCGAGAAGCCCGGGATCATGCACCGCCGACCCCTCGACCCCGACCGGCGCCACCACGGCCGGGATGTCGGCGATGGTAGGGGCAAAGCGGGGATCGGCCAGGACCACGTCCACCGGCACGTCGTGGTCGGCGACGATCCGCACGTGGTCGTCGGGGGAGAGGCCCTCGGCCTCACCGCGTTGCGGACCGAGGTTGACCACCAGAGCCCGTGTCGCGGTCGTGGCCTGGAGAGCTTCGAGGACACCCGGCACCACCGCCGCGGCGAGGACGCTGGTCAGCAGCGAACCGGGGCCGAGCACGACCAGATCGGCGGCGACGATCGCGGCGCGGACCGATGGCGGGCTGGGCGCATCCGCCGGGGCGATGCGGACCCGTCTCACGCCGCTCGTGTGCTGGACCCGGACCTGGCCCTCGACGGAGGTGGCCGACGGGCCGACTCCGGTCAGCGTCACGCCCACCGATGCGGCAGGCAGCACGCGACCAGAGGCGCCGACCAGCCGGCCGACCTCGGCCAGAGCGGCCTCGACGTCTAGACCGTGCTCGACGAGACCGGCGATGAGGACGTTGCCGAGGGCGTGCTCCTCGAGCTCGCCGTCGCGGAAGCGGTGCTCGAG
>Ga0136640_10000683_pt1 | contig 13141 bp, 10 predicted proteins | sample AntDrymUQ8642106_2_FD_105498 | JGI IMG/M metagenome (GOLD analysis project Ga0136640, IMG submission 105498) | Polar desert sand microbial communities from Dry Valleys, Antarctica - metaG UQ864 (21.06) | ecosystem: Environmental > Terrestrial > Soil > Desert | place: Antarctica: Dry Valley...
AACGATGTCCTGTCAGAAACTGACCTCCGCCAGCGGAACGATCTCCTGCTGTTCACACCGGAACGATGTCCTGCAGGTCCTCAGTTACCCTGCCGCGGCTAGCCGCCGTCGGCGCGGGCCACGGCGGCCTGCAGTGCACGTTGCGCCGCGGCGAGCTGCGCGTCGTCGCCGCGGACCACCTGGTCGGGCTGGACGCCGACACCCTCGATCGAGTCACCCGATGGGGTGAAGTACTCGGCGGTGGTGAACTTCACGCCCCCGCCGCTGTCCAGCGTCTGGATGGTCTGCACCGTGCCCTTGCCGAACGTGGACGTGCCCACGATGTCACCACGATCGTTGTCCTGGACGGCTCCCGCGACGATCTCGCTGGCGCTGGCCGATCCCTTGTCGACCAGCACCACCAGCGGCAGCTCGGCCAGCGCATCGCCACGCGCCGAGTAGTTGCGCCGCTCGGCGTCGCGCTCCTGCACGCTGACGATCGGCCCGTCCTCGATGAAGATGCTGGCTATCGAGATCGCCTCGGGGAGCAGCCCCCCGGGGTTGCCTCGAAGATCGAGCACGATGCCGGTGGCGCCCTCGGCGACCAACCGCTCGACCTCGCCGCGCACAGCGTCGCCCACACCGCCGGTGAACTGCAGCAGCCGGACGTAGCCGGTCCCGTCGTCGAGCTGCTTGGCCTCGATGTTTGGCGTGTCGATCTGCCGCCGCGTCAGCGTGACTTCGTGGCGGCCCTGTGAGCCGCCGGCCAGACCGAGCGTGACGTCGGTGCCGGCCTCGCCTTTGACCCGCTCGACGATCACGTTGATCGGTTTGTCGCTGACGTCGGTCCCGTCGACGCTGACGATGCGCTCGCCTTCGGTGATCCCGGCCTCAGCAGCAGGCGTGCCGTCCAGGACCGACACGATGCGCACGCCCTTCGGGCCTTCTTCCAAGACCAGGCCCACGCCGGAGAACTCGCCGTCCAGCGCGTCGTTGAACTCGGCGAACTCATCGGCGTCGAAGTACTGCGCGTACGGGTCGTCCAGCGCCCGCAGGATCCCGTCGACAGCACCGTCGGCCAGCTTGGCGTCGTCCGGTGCCTTGACGGCATCGGCGTCGAGCTGCTCGAGGACCTCGGCGACGACGCCCAGCCCGTCGCCGGCGTCCGTGGAAGCCGCGGGCCGTCCACCGCCGGCGTCGGCCAGGCCCCGTGAGTACGCCGCCTGCGCCACCCCGGCCACGAACACCAGAGCGCAGGCCGTCGCCGTGATCCGAGTCAGCATGAGGCAAAGCCTGCCACGCTCGGGGCGACGCGGCGGCCCCGGCCCCCGAACTTAGCAAGACCTTGGCCGACTCTTTGCCGGCCGCCATCACCGTGGGCCGCAGCGGTCACACGGCTACAGGTAGCCCATGGGGTCGACGGGCGTGCCGTTGACGCGCACCTCGAAGTGCAGGTGCGGCCCAGTGGAGTAGCCGGTGGAACCGACATAGCCGATGGTCTGGCCGCGCTCGACCGCCTGGCCCGTCCCCACAGCGACGCTGGACTGGTGCGCGTAGAGGGTGGCGATACCGCCGCCATGATCGATGACGACGACGTTGCCGTAGCCGCTCATGGTGCCCGCCGACACCACGGTCCCGCTGGCCGCCGCCGAGATCGCCGAGCCGTAGGCAGCGCCGATGTCGATGCCGGAATGCAGCCGGCCGGTGCCGAAGATGGGATGCGTGCGCCAACCGAAGTCGCTGGTCTTGACGCCGTCAGCCGGCCACAGGAACCCTGAACTGGAAGACGAGGTCGAGGGTGCAGGCGGTGGCTGTGCCGCCGGCGCCCGGGTTCGCGTCGCCTGCTGGTCGTCGCGCCTGGCCTCCTCTTGGCGGGCCTCCTCTTGGCGTGCCGCTTCCTGGCGGGCCGCTTCCTGGCGTGCCGCCTCCTGGCGTGCCGCCTCCTGGCGTGCCGCTTCCTGGCGTGCCGCCTCTTGGCGCGCCGCCCGACGTGCGGCGATCCGCGCGAGCCGCCTGAGCTCGGCTTCCAGCTGCGCGCTTTCGACGCGCAGCTGCTCCACCATGGCGGCATACGTCCGGCGGTCGCCCTCCAGCTCCTCGACGGTCTCCTTGTGGACCTGGACTTGGGCGGCGACCTGGGCGGCGACCGCCTCGCGGCGGGCGACGATGGCGGCTACGGCGTTGCGTTCCCGTACGGCGGCGGCGCGCTGTCGGGTGCGCTCGGCCCGCAGCCGCTGCAGCGCAATAGTGGTCCGCTGCACCTGCCGCTCGAGGCTGGCGATGGCGACGACCTGCTCGTGGTCGTGGTGCAAAACGGCACGCGCATACTTCACGCCTCGGGAGAACTCCTCGGCGTTCTCCAGGTCGAACACCAGTCCCGCGTAGGCCCCGGAGCCGCCGTACATGTAGGAGGCGCGGGTTCGCGATGCGAAGTCGTCCTGACGCGCGGCCAGCCGGCGACGTGTGCGGTCAAGCCGCTCCTGGGTCGCCAGCAGCCGGGTGGTGGTGCGGCTCAGCGCGGCCTCGGCGTCGTCGAGGACCCCCTGTGCGACGTCCAGCTCGGCGTTGAGGCCTGCCAGCTCGCGATCAAGCGCGGCACGACGGGCGTCGAGCACCTGCAGATCGACCAGCTCCGCTTGCTTGCGCTGCTCAACCTGGCGCAAGCCGGTTTGGGCATCCTCCAGCTGGTTTTTGACCTCCCCGAGCTCGTCGCGGGGGTCAGCAGCGGAGGCCGCAGTGACGGGGAACAGCAGGCCGCCGAGGCAGACGGCAACTAGCAAACATAGACATATCGGACGCTTCAACCAGATCATTCGCGCAACCCTAGACTCTTGTTGACGCAGAATCCAGCGCCGACCGGCGACAGGCGGGGTCGAGGCATGTCGACGGCATTGGGTTGCATCGGCATGTCATACGTCCAGGAACCGCCGCAGTGACAGAAATGCCGCCACGGCCGCGAGCCCCGCACCCAACAGCACCAGCACCGGGATGACGCGCCACACGTCCGCGGTGGTGATAAAGGGGATGAAGTTCACCTCGCCCTTCAAGCGGCTGACCAGCGTCGCCTCGCCCAGCCACAGCAGACCGCCGGCGGCAAGGGCGCCGACGGTGCCGGCGGTGATGCCCTCCAAGATGAACGGCAGCCGGATGTACCAATTCGTCGCACCGACCAACTTCATGATGCCGGTTTGCTCACGACGGGCGAACGCGGTGATGCGAATCGTGTTGGAGATCAGCGCAGCGGCCGCGAACAGCTGTAACAACGCCACGGCCACCGCACCGTTACGCAAAGCATTCATGATGCGGAAGAACTTGTCGAGCACCTCGCGCTGATCGACGACCTCTTCGACGCCGGGATAGGCCTGGAACTGCGAGGCCACAATCTCGAACTGCTGCGGGTCGTCCAGCTTTACGCGAAACGAGGCGGGAAGGATCTCGGGAGTGACTGACTCCAGGATGGTCTCGTCACCGGCGAAGATCTCCTGCACGTCGCGGTAGGCCTGTTCCTTCGAGACGTAGATGATCTCTTGCACCAGGCCGGTGTCGCTCAGGTCCCGCTCCAGCGACGTCCGCTGGTCGGCGGAGATGCCGTCCAGCAGGAAGATCGAGATTTCGACCTCGCCATACAGCACACGTTGAGCCTTGTCGACCTGCAGCTGCACCAGCATGCCGGCGCCCAGTAGGGCCAGGCTGACCGTCACGGTGACGACCGTCGCCAGCGTCATCAGCAGGTTGCGGCGCAGGCCGATGCCGACCTCGTTGGCCAGGTAGCGCCACCTAGCCCCCATAGCCGTACACCCCCCGCGTCTGATCGCGGATGAGGGCGCCGTCGTCCAGCTCGATGACGCGCCGGCGCATCGAGTCTACGATGTGCTGGTCGTGGGTGGCCATGACCAGCGTGGTGCCCGTGCGGTTAATGCGGTCCAGTAGCTTCATGATCCCCACGCTGGTGGTGGGATCCAGGTTTCCTGTGGGCTCGTCGCACAGCAGAATCCGGGGCCGGTTGACAAACGCCCGCGCGATGGACACGCGCTGCTGCTCGCCGCCGGACAGCTCGCCGGGGTACGCCGCGGCCTTGTGGCGCAACCCCACCAGCTCCAACACCTCGGGGACCGTGCGCACGATCGTCTGGCGGGGCTTGCCGATGACCTCCAGCGCGAAGCCGACGTTCTCGGTGACGGTCTTGTTCTCCAACAGCTTGAAATCCTGGAAGACGCAGCCCAGGTCGCGCCGCAGCGTCGGTATCCGCCACGACTTCATGCCCTTGAGGCGCTTGCCGGCGACGTAGACCTCGCCGCGGTCGGGGTCGGTGTCCTTGAGCAGCAGCTTGATGAAGGTGCTCTTGCCGGATCCGGACGCGCCCACGAGGAAGACGAACTCACCCTTGGTGATCTCCACGGAGATCTCACGAAGAGCGATGACCTTGTTCTTGTATGTCTTGGTGACGTTGTCGAGTCGGATCACGTGCGCCCTCTCTTGCGAGCCTGCCGGTGCCCGCTACGGCAACGGCGATTCGCCTGCTCGCCGGCGGCATCACCTCACAAGGCAACGCCCGCGTTCCAACGCGGGCGTGGTCGCCAGCAGCCTAGCATCCCCCCCGGTGCTCGGGCTACTGGCGACCCCTGAGTTGTCGGCTGCCTGGCCGCCGTCTTTAGCCGCGCTCCCCCGTCTTCAGCCGCGCTCCCCTGCTCCATCGGCCGCCCGGCAGCGCACGACCGTGGCCCGCCAGCGATCCTGCCGCGCCTGGTAGGCCGCCGCCACCTGGGCGCCCACCGGCTCGGCACGGTCGGCGTCGACCAGCGCGATCACGGCGCCGCCGAAGCCGGCCCCCGTCATCCGCGCCGCCACTGCCCCCGCCTCATCGCACAGCTCCACCAGCAGGTCGGTCTCGGGCACCGTCACCTGGTAGTCGTCGCGCAGGCTGGCGTGGCTGTTCGCGAACAGCTCGCCCAGCGCGGCGCGATCGACCGGATCCTGCGCCAGCGCCGCGGCGGCAGCGGTTACCCGTACGTTCTCCGTCACGACGTGGCGCAGGCGCGCGGCGGCCACCTTATCCACCCCCGCCGCGGCGACCAGTGCGTCGAGCTCGGTGACGGTCACGTCCACGGGCGAGCGTCCCCGCAGTGCCACCAGGCCGCGCTCCAGCTCGGCGCGGCGGGTGGCGTAACCCGACGACTCGAGGCGCCGCTGCACACCTGAGTCCAGGACCACCATCGCCAGCTCCGGCGGCAGCGGCACGAGACGGTGCTCCAGCCTGCCGCAGTGCAATAGCACCGCAGCGTCGGCCCGGCCCAGCAAACAGGCGGCCTGGTCCATCACACCGCACGGCACGCCGACAGCACGCTGCTCGGCCCGTTGCGCCGCCTGCGCCAGCTCCAGCGGCGCCAGCTGGAAGTCGGCGACCGCGCACAGGGCCGTTGCCACCACGACCTCCAGTGCCGCCGACGACGACAGCCCCGCTCCCGCCGGCAGATCACCCGTCAGCCGGCCACGCAACCCCAGGGCGGGACGGCCCAGCGCCGCCAACTCGGCCGCGACCGCGGCCACGTAGCGGCCCCAACCGGCGGTGGGCGGCCGGGAGCCATCAGGAGCGACGGTCACCGCATCCTGCTCGACCTGTGACTCCAGGGCGATGGCGGTGCTGGGCTCGACCTCCAGCCACAACCCATGGTCGATGGCGGCGGGCAAGACCAACCCGCCGCTGTAGTCGGTGTGGTCCCCGATGAGGTTGACTCGTCCAGGCGCCCAGAAGCGTCGCGTCATGGCGGCATCCTGCCGCCTGGCCCGGCGGCGCGGAAATTGCCGGCAGGACTTGCGGAACCGAAAGCGAACTTTCTATTGTGAAAGTCCACGGGAGTTCCTGGTTCGTGGCCGAGGTGGCTGCCAACCACCGCGAACGGCCACAACCACCACAACGAGGGGGTCCGATGCGCCAAGAGTCCCACCCCCCGCACGCCGGCGCCGCCCCAGGCCCAGGCAGCTCAGGTAACCCCGCAAGCCCCGGAAGCCTGCACCCGGTGACCCTCCCGCGCTGCGAGTACCCCCGCCCGCGGCTGCGGCGTGGCCGCTGGGCCAGCCTCAACGGCCCTTGGAGCTTCGCCTTCGACGACGCGAACCAAGGTCTGGCACAGCACTGGGAGCGGGCGATGCCCGGTGCCGCGCCGTTGGACGGGCAGATCACCGTGCCCTTCTGCCCGCAGTCCCAGCTGTCGGGCATCGCCGACCGCGGCCGCCACGACGTCGTGTGGTACGCGCGCCACTTCGACGACGTGCGCCGGGATGATGGCCAGCGCCTGCTGCTGCACTTCGGCGCCGTCGACTACCGCGCCAGCGTCTGGATCAACGGCGCGCAGGTGGCCAGCCACGAAGGCGGCCACACGCCGTTCACCGCGGATATCACCGACGCCCTGACCGGCGGCGCCCAGGCCGGCGACACCCAGGCCGGCGACGCCCAGACCGGCGGCGCCCAGGCCGGCAGTCAGCGCACCGTAGTGGGCAGCCAGCACACCGTAGTGGTACGCGCCGAAGACCCGCTCGACGACCTCGAGATGCCGCGCGGCAAGCAGTACTGGCGCACGAGCTCGGAAGGCATCTTCTACACCGCGACGACCGGCATCTGGCAGACCGTCTGGCTGGAGCCGGTGGCGCCCGAGCGGGTGGTCGACCTGCGCCTGGATCCCGACCTGGACGCCGGGGCGATCGACGTCGAGATCCTGCTGACCGCCGCGGCTGTCGGCAACACCCTGCGGCTGGTGATCCGTCTGCACGGCGAGCTGCTCGTCAACGACACCATCGCCATCACCGCAGCGCACCTGCGGCGGCGGTTCTCGCTGGCTCCCCAGGGCCAGCGCGCCGGGCGCCACATCGCTGACTGGCAGGGCATCCAGACCTGGAGCCCCGACCGTCCCACCCTGTACGACCTGCACGCCGAGCTCACCGGTGCCGGCGGCGAGGCCCTCGATGCGGTCGACAGCTACTTCGGCATGCGCAAGATCGAGGCACGTGACGGCCGCGTGTACCTCAACAACCGGCCGTTCTACCCGCGGCTGGTCCTTGACCAGGGCTACTTCCCGGGCGGCCTGCTGACGGCAGCCAGCGACGACGACCTGCGGCGGGACATCGAGCTTGCGAAGGAGCTGGGTTTCAACGGCGCCCGCAAGCACCAGAAGATCGAAGACCCTCGCTGGCTGCACTGGGCTGATCGCCTCGGCTTCGTGGTCTGGGCCGAGATGCCAAGCTCGTACCGCTTCACCGCCACCGCGGTGCGCCGCAGCACGGCCGAGTGGCAGGCGGTGCTGCGCCGTGACCACTCCCACCCCTGCATCATCGCCTGGGTCGCAAGCAACGAGAGCTGGGGCGTACCGGCGTTGGGCACCGACGCGGCGCAGCGCGACCACCTGCTGGCCCTGTACCACCTGACCAGGTCCGCCGACCCCGGCCGCCTGGTGATCGCCAACGACGGCTGGGAGCAGGTAATTACTGATCTGTGCACGATCCACGACTACGGCGACGCGGGCGCCCTGCGCAGCCGCTACCGCGACTTGTCCTGCGCACTCGCCGCCGAGCCGGGCGGCCGACCGCTGTACACCACCGGCTTCCGCCACCGCGGCGGGCCGCTGTTTATCAGCGAGTTCGGGGGCGTAGCCGTGGACAATGACGCCGCCACCTCTGGCGATTCGCAGAGCTGGGGGTACCAGACGGCCGCTGACGGCGACGACCTGCTCGACCGCTACGACGGTCTCGTAGCGGCGCTGGTCTCAAACCCCGTGGTCGCAGGTTTCTGCTACACCCAGCTGACCGATGTGGAGCAGGAGGCCAACGGCCTGCTGACCTTCGACCGCAAGCCCAAAGCCGATCCCGCCGACCTGCGGCGAGCCACACAGCAAGGACCGCACTGACCTCGCGAAGCCGCCGCGCTTCGCCTCGCATCCCCTGAAAGGACCCGTCATGCACAACCTCAAGCACCCCGCCCCTGTAGCGTTCGGGGGAGGCATCGATCGGCGATCGTTCCTGCGGCTGAGCGCCGGCGCCGGGGTCGGGCTTGCCCTGGCCGCCTGCGGCCCCGGCAGCAGCAACGCGCCGGGCGCCAGCGGCGAGCAGCAGCAGTCCCAGACCGGCACGGGCGACACCTACGACGGCCCGGCCGTCGAGCTGGCCTTCTGGAACGGCTTCACCGGTGCCGACGGCCCGGTCATGCAGGACCTGGTGAAGCAGTTCTCGTCCGAGCACGACAACATCGCCGTAAAGATGAGCACCCAGGAGTGGGCCGACTACTACCAGAAGGTCCCCAACGCGGTGTCCAGCGGGCGCGGTCCCGACGTCGGCATCATGCATATCGACCAGCTGGCCACCAACGCGGCGCGCAACGTCATCCAGCCGCTGGACGAGGTCGCGGAAGGGCTGGGCCTTGACCCGGCCAACTTCCCCGACGCGGTCTGGAACGCCGGTGTCTACAACGACCAGCGCTTCGGCATCCCGCTGGACATCCACCCGCTGGGCTTGTACTACAACAAGAAGTTGATGCAGCAGGCGGGGCTGGACCCCGAGTCGCCGCCGCAGGACATGGATTCCTACATGCAGGCGCTGGAGGCGCTCAAGGGTGAGGGCATCCAGGGACACTGGATGAGCCCGTTCCCGTTCACGGGTGTGCTGCAGTTCCAGGCGCTCATCCGCCAGTTCGGTGGTGACCTGTTCAACACCGACGCGACCCAGGCCACCTACAACGAGGGGCCGGGCGTCGAGGCGCTGACCTGGATGGTCGACCTGGTCAAGGAGGGCCACAGCCCCCGCGACGTTGGCCAGGACGCCGACCACGTGGCGTTCCAGAATGACAAGAACGCCTTCATCTGGAACGGCATCTGGCAGATCGCGGCCTACCGGGACACCGACGGGCTGGAGTGGGGCGTCGCCGAGCTGCCAGCCATCGGTGGCGAGCAGGCCGCCTGGGCCGGCTCCCACAACTTCGTGCTCATGCAGCAGCGCCGCCCCGAACCCAACAAGCTGCAGGCCGGCGCGGTCTTCATCAAGTGGATCAACGAGCACTCCCTGGAGTGGGCCAAGGGCGGCCAGGTGCCGGCCAACCAGATGGTCCGCGACATGCCCGAGTTCCAGGAGCTCGAGGAGCAGTCGACCTTCGCCAAGGAGCTGGACTACGTCCACTTCCCGCCCGCCCTGCCGGGCATCGGCGACGCCATGGCGACCATGGACACCGCCGTCAACGAAGCGGTGCTGCTGCAGAAGGAGCCGCAGCAGGCGCTCGACGACGCGGCCGCCACGGCCGACAAGCTGCTGGAGGAGAACGCCAAGAAGTACGGAGCCTGATCCGTGGCGACGCAGCGCGAGGCGCTGACCACGCCGGCGTCGGCCACCTCCAGCCGGCGCGACGTCGGCGTGGCCACCACGGGCAGCACGTCAGGAACAGGTGGGCTCACGCCGTACCTGTTCCTGGCGCCTTACTTCTTGCTGTTCACGGTGTTCGTGCTAGCTCCCGCGGTGTTCGGGCTGTGGATCAGCCTGCACGAGTGGGACTTCTTGCTGCCCAACAAGCCCTTCGCCGGTCTCGGCAACTACATCGACCTGTTCTCGTCCGGTTCCACGACGGGTGCCTTCTTCTGGCAGAGCATGCGGGCGACCGCCAAGTTCACCCTCTACAGCGTCCCGCCGCTGCTGGTGATCCCGCTGCTGCTGGCGCTGATCCTCAACGGCCAGTTTCGAGGGCGCACGGTCTTCCGGGCCATCTACTTCGCGCCGTACGTGCTGGGCGTCGCCGTGATCGGCGTGCTGTGGCAGTTCGTGCTCGACGCCAACATCGGGCTGCTCAACAGTATGCTCGGGCGGCTGGGCATCGACGCCAACATCGCCTGGACCACCGCCACGCCGTGGGTCTGGGTGTCACTGGTAGGCGTGACCGTGTGGTGGACCCTCGGCTTCAACGCCGTCATCTACCTGGCTGGCCTCCAGGAGATCCCGCGCGAGCAGTACGAAGCGGCCGCAGTGGACGGCGCGTCGGCCTGGAACAAGTTCTGGCACATCACCCTGCCGGGCCTGCGGCCGGTGCTCGTGCTGGTGACCACCCTGACGGTGCTGGCGTCGGCGAACATGTTCGGTCAGTCACTGCTCATCACGCAGGGCGCGCCCGGCAACGAAACGCGCACCGCAATCATGTATATCGCCGAGGAAGGACTGGGCAACTTCCGCATGGGCAACGCCACAGCGATGAGCTACGTCCTGACCGTGTTCCTGGTCCTGACCAGCATCGCCATCTTTGCCTTCTTCCGACGCTTCCAGGACTAGCCATGTCGTCACAACACAGGAGTCGATAGTGGGTGCCGTCGCCGCACCGCAGCCGGTGACCGTGCGCGATCCCGGCAACAGCCGGCGGACGAGAAACAGGGTCCTGACCTACGCCGGCCTGATCGCCCTGACCGCGGTCTTCATCGCCCCGCTGCTGTGGATGCTGTCCACGTCGCTCAAGTCCGAGCAGGCCGCAACGTCGCTGGCCCTTGAGTGGATTCCCGGCGAGCCGACCACGCAGGGCTACCAGACGATCACCCGCGCAGGGACCGACAGCCCGGTCCTGCGCTGGTTCGTCAACAGCCTGTTGGCCGCCGCGGCGCACGCGCTGCTGGTCGTCGCCGTCGCCGCACCCGCCGCCTATGCCCTTGCCCGCATGCACTTTCGCGGCAAGCGCACGCTGTTCGCGCTGATCCTGGCCACCTTGTTCATCCCACCCGTGATCCTGACCATTCCCAACTACATCACCGTGGACAGGCTGCAATGGGTCGACACCATCATCGCGTTGGTCGTGCCAGGGGCTGCCGGCGCGTTCGGGGTGTTCTTCCTGCGTCAGTTCTTCCTGGGGCTGCCTCTCGAGATCGAGGAGGCCGCCCGGGTAGACGGCGCCAACGCCTGGCAGATCTTCTTCCGGGTCGTCCTGCCGCTGTCGAGGCCCGCGTTGGCGACCCTGGTGGTGCTGTCGTTTCTGACCAACTGGAACGACTTCTTGTGGCCGATCTACGTCATGTTCAGCCCCGAACGTTATGTCCTGCCCGTCGGACTGGCGACGCTGCAAGGCGCCTACAACACCAACTACCCGGTGATCATGGCCGGTGCGGTGATCGCCAGCGTCCCCGTGCTCATCCTGTTCGTCTTCGCGCAACGCTTCATCATCGAAGGCGTCTCACGCAGCGGACTCAAGGGTTGAGCCCCGACATGCACCCGCTGACCCACGCCCGCCGGCTGGCCCTCGTGGTCGTGCTGGCGAGCGCCTGTGGGTCACCGGCCGGTGTCGACGCCACCACCCCCACGGCGTCGGCACCGGCCACGGCCTCCGCCGAGTACAGCAATCCCGTCTTCACCCCGGTGCTGGCCGACCCATCGGTGATGCGCGCCGACGACGGCAGCTTCTACGCCTACGGCACCGAGGATGACTGGGGTGACGGCGAGGGGCCGCGGCAGACCCCGATCATCCGTTCTCGCGACCTGGTCAAGTGGGACTACGTCGGCGAGGCCTTTGCCGGCGCCGGCTCGCGGCCGGACTGGAAGCAGCAGGGCTTCCTGTGGGCGCCTGACATCGCCCGCATCGGCAAGCGCTACGTCCTGTACTACTCGCTGTCGGTCTGGGGCGACCCCAACCCCGGCATCGGCGTAGCGACCGCCGACTCGCCCGAAGGACCCTTCAGCGACCGCGGCAAGATCCTCGACAGCCGCGGCAGCGGTGTCGCGAACTCGATCGATCCGATGTTCTACGTCGACCAGGGCAAGCCGTACCTGTTCTGGGGCAGCTTCAACGGCATCTACGGCATCCGGCTGACCCCCGACGGCATGGCCACGACCGGCAAGAAGTTCCGCATCGCGGGGAACGCCTACGAAGCGCCCTACATCATCCGCCGCAACGGCGCCTACTGGTTCTTCGGCTCGCTGGGATCGTGCTGCGAGTTCGAGAACAGCACGTACCACGTCGCGGTCGGCCGCGCCGACCGGTTGCGCGGTCCCTATGTCGACGCCGAAGGCACCGACCTGCGCGACGGCGAGGGGACGCTGCTGCTCGACAAGAGTGAGCGCTTCGTCGGCCCCGGCCACAACGCCGTCGTCCGCGACGACGCAGGCGACGACTGGATCGTCTACCACGCCATCGAGGACGACAACCCCACCCTGCCCAGCGGCGCCAACCGCAGACCCATGCTCATCGATCCGCTCGTGTGGACCGACGGCTGGCCGACCGTCAAGGACCAGTCCCCCAGCCAGCACGCCGTCCCCGCCCCCGTCATCCGCAGCGACTCATGACCCCTTCTAAGGAGTGCACCATGCGTCAATCATCACGTGTCCTACCGCTTCGCTACTTGAGGACAGCACCCACCCATCGTCGCCTGCGCAGGGCGAGCCGGCTGTTGCTGTTCGCCGGGCTGATCGCCGCGCTGCTCGCCCCTCAGGGCGTTGCCGGGGCGAGCGCCTCGACAGCAAGCGCCACCACGGCAAGACAGCCCAGCTCAGTCCGCAGCACCGGAACCTATCGCAACCCCCTCGACCTGCGAACCAGGGCCGGCGAGGTCGTCGAGACCTGTGCGGATCCCGCCGTCATCCGCGGCCAGGAGCGCGGTGACAAGCGCTGGTACCTGTACTGCACCACCGACCCGCTCAGCGGTGAGGACCGCAACGCCGAGGGCGAGTACAACTTCCGGCTCATCCCCACCTTCACGTCGCGCGACCTGGTGCACTGGACCTACCGAGGCGACGTCTTCGAGGAGCGCCCAGAGTGGATGGGCGACGGGGGGCCGTGGGCGCCCGAGCCGTTCTACGCCAACGGCCAGTACTACATGTACTACACCGCCCCCAACGTGCCCAGCGGCGGCAGCGCCATCGGCGTGGCCACCAGCCCGACCCCCTTGGGCCCGTGGACCGACAAGGGTGGCCCAGTGGTTGAGCCCCACGCGCCGCCTGGAGGCGAGGGCCTGCGTTGGGTGTTCGACCCCGAGGTCATCAACGCCAACGGCAAGCGCTACATCTACTACGGCAGCTACTTCGGCGGCCTGTCGGTGCGCGAGCTGTCGCCCGATGGCCTGAGTTCCAACCCGGCCACCCAGACCGAGGTGGCCATCGGCAACCGCTACGAGGGCACGCAGATCATCAAGCGCCGCGGCTGGTACTACCTGCTGGCCTCGGC
>Ga0136640_10000685_pt1 | contig 13129 bp, 13 predicted proteins | sample AntDrymUQ8642106_2_FD_105498 | JGI IMG/M metagenome (GOLD analysis project Ga0136640, IMG submission 105498) | Polar desert sand microbial communities from Dry Valleys, Antarctica - metaG UQ864 (21.06) | ecosystem: Environmental > Terrestrial > Soil > Desert | place: Antarctica: Dry Valley...
CGCCCTTCTCGAAGATGGGGGCTATCTCTCGCCGCGAACTCGACTCCGGTAGACTCTTCGCTTCCTCGATGGCGGCGGACTGAGCGTAGACCGTCGCGTTTGGAAAGCTCCTCGGGCGTAGGGCCCAGCCGACGTGATCCGGATCCAGGTGCGAGAGTACGACGTGCGTTACGTCCTCGGGTGTGTGTCCAGCGTCTTCGAGGTGATCAAGCAGGTCCTTCTCACGCCGCAACTCGTAGCGGCCTTCGAGGCTCTTGGGCAACTCGGGTCCGAAACCGGCGTCAAGCAACACAAGCGCGTCGCCACTGTGGACTAGCACCGGACGCATAGCACCTCGGATGCGCGCCTTGCGTGAGCCGCCGAACAGGTTCCCGGCGTCGGTGATGAACTGGCCGTCGTCGAGGATGTGGACTGTTATGTCGCCGAGGTTCAAGGTGTTTTTAGCCACGGGAGCCTCCGTTGGTGGTGCGTTTGAGGTACGGGCGAATCGCTTGTCCGGCGGCTGACGCCAGGGTTCTTGGGTGCTTGAGAAGGTTGTAGACAGGGGCGTCCCCCGTGAAGCTCTCGACGATGGCGCGACGGGCTGCCGGGTCTTTCTCGCAGGCTTTGAAGACCGGCTCCATCATCGAGAGGCTTGGCATGAGGCTGACCATCGCGTGGCCGGAGACGTGCTCCCGCGCCCGCTGGCGGCGCAGTTGCTTCTCGTAGCCGGAGAGTACGCCCGCCGAGAAGTCTTTTAGAGCGTGCGCTTGGTGCGCCCAGGCTGCGGCCAGGCGACCGGACTCCATCGCGTAACCGACGCCCTCGCCGCTGATCGGGTGGATCATACTCCCGGCGTCGCCTACCATCATGACCCCCTGCGTGTGCCGCCTCGCGCCCCACATCCCCATCTTCAACGACCAACTCTTGGCCGGACCCTCCGGCACCGCCTCCTTTAGCCATCCCGCTAGCCGCGGCTCCTCCAGAAAGCGGTCGAAGTAGTCCTTGAGGTTGCGTCCCGTGCGCGCCAGAGCCCGCGTCGAGACCCCCGCACCGACGTTTGCCGTGCCGTCCCCGAAGTAGAAGACCCAACCGTAGCCCGCCCCGTGTTCGTTCATGTCCTCCGTGATGAAGATGTGCAGATCCCGCTTGTTCGGGCCATCCACACCCCGAAAATATTGACGGCGGGCGACGGCGTTCTGGTGGGCTTTCATACCATCCCCAGCGAACCCGCCGACCCCGTCCGCGACCACCACCAGCGGTGCTTCGTAACGCCGGGTCTCTCTACCACTGACGGCTTCGAGGCCCGTTACACGGCCCGCCGGTGAGCGCCGGAGCTTCGTGGCCCGCGTGTCGCTGTGGAACTGTGCGCCAGTGGAGCGGGCGCGTTCGAGGAGCTTGAGGTCCGTCTCCTCACGACGCACGACGTAGCCACGCGGGCCGTGCAGGCTCGGCGGTACGCTGTCGCGCAGGAAGGCGGTCTGGGTGTGGAAAGAGAAGTCGGTGAAGACGCCGTGGTGGGGTTCGTCCAGCCAGTCTCCGAGGCCCATAAGGGTGACTTCTTCGGCGGCGTGGGGCATCAGGCCGTCGCCGCAGGCCTTGTCTCGGGGGAATGTCTGGCGGTCGAGGAGCAGGACTTTCAGGCCGGCGCGGGCGGCGTGGTAGGTGGTCGACGCGCCGCCCGGTCCCGCGCCTACCACTATGAGATCCCACCGTTCGGTCATCGCCCATCCTCCCACGCGCCTTCGACTGTGCCACAATAGCCTCGCGTTGCGGCGCGGCTCATTATATGTTGGAGACGAACCGAGAGAGGACGAAGCAATGGTGGATAGATCACGCCCAGCGCGCTACGAGGTGGGGGGCACGGCCGCCCTCAAAGCCACAAGCCAGCCTGTAGAGATCCTCGAAGTACGTCGCGGTGAGTTTGTCCCGGACTTCGTCTACAAGGTGCGAGTTCTCGCCGAAAAGCCCGCCCGCCCCTACAACCTCTCCGTCCCCGAGCACGACCTTTCAGACACTGTCTGAGGTATTAGGTAGAACCAAAGCCCGCGAGCTCCCGCAAAAATTTCGCGGCGACCAAAAGCCGTTGGCTGAAGCCTACGACCTGAAGCCCGTAGCCTGCGAAAGCTAGAAATTTTCGCCCGTGGTTACGCTGAGGTAGGCGACGTCCACTAGCGGTACGCCGGTTTCGAGGGCTCTTGTCACGGATTGGGACAAGGCTTCGGCGGCGACGCCGGAGTCGGGAAAGTGGCCGTCTAAGAGCCGGGCGGCGCGGGCTATTTCGTAGAAGGAGAAGCGGCGGCGGGCACCGGTTAAGTTGTAGACGGCTTCGAGAACTTCGAGGCGTAGGGCGACTAGTTGTTCGAGTCGCCACCGGATCTCATCGCCCGTCAGGTTCATGGTCTGGTACAGACGCGCGATCTCGGCTATCTGCACGAGTGCCGGGGTCCTCTTGAATAACCTCCCAACGGCGCTCTCGTCCAAATAACGCCGCGCGGTGATACGAGCCAGCGCCAAGCGTCCCTCGTCCCCCTCGAAACCCGCCAGTGGCGCCCATTCACGCGCATCATCCGCGAGGCGGACATCCAGGCGAACCTCCGAATCGCCCACGAACACCCGCGGCGTGTGGCCGCCGGCGTAGTGAGAGATTCGGGCCGCCATCTCGGTGATTGCTGGGGTCTCCTTCTCCACCCGCATCTCCACCCACCGCCGCACCGTTCCCGCGTAGAGTCGCTCCAGCGCCCGCCATGTAGCGTCGCCGCGAAGGTCCAACTCGCCCGGTTTCTCCGTCACCACCCGCACGATGACCCCCGGCGCTTCATCTCGATAAGCGTGCCGCACCGCTTCGAGCAGAGCTTCGAACTCCGCGTCCACTGTCCCGGAGAGGTAGCGCCGCCGCTCGGCGGGCAGCACGTACATCAGACGGCTCTTGATGCGCCGCTCCTTGCCTTCGGCGGCCTTCAGGCGGTCTATGGCCTCGTATAGCTCACGCCGCCGCTGGTAGACGAGTGCCGTTAGCCGTTCGACCTCGGGGTCGGTCGCAAAGCTCTCTGACCATTCGTCATCACGCGCCGCGCAGACGGCCTCGTGGGCGTTCTCGGCCCGAACGACGGCGCGTTGTTGATCTTCGCGGTCGAGTTGCGCCCCGCCTAGCTCTCTTTCGAGGGTCTCTATCGTGGATGACATAAGGAATTCCCCGTTCCACACGTACAAATATTCTGAACCTCATTCTACAGCACCGGCGGCGAAGGGAGTCTGGATGCGAGTTGCGCTTTGCCGTACAAACAGTTAGATTTCGGCTGACGCAACGCTCTATGCGAAGGGAGAATCGCGTGGACTTCAGTACGGGAAGCGGTCCGGAGAGGCCAACGAGTTCGGGTGGGTCTGGACAGAGGCCAGGAGGGCCGGAGCCGGGGATGTCGAGTGCCGGTAGCGGTGATTTTAATCTAAGTGATCCTGTACAAAGCTTCGTCCGAACGACTCGGGAAGTTCTACTCAATCCGGTAAGCTTTTTCCGGAGCGTACCCAGGCAGGGCAGCTTCCTGCCTCCGCTAGCCTACGCTCTGATCTGCTCCGTGATCGCGGGCGTGCTGAGCGGCATAATCAGCTTGTTTGTCGCGCTGATCGGAGACCAGGGGTTCGGCGCGGCACTCGGTGCGCTGTTCTTCACTATAATCGTGACTCCCATTGCGACTGCGGTAGGTTTGTTCATAGCAGCGGGCATCTACCACTTGCTCGTCTGGATACTGGTGAAACCATCCAACGCCGGATTCGAGGCCACTTTCAGGGTCGTCGCCTATGCCTCGGCGTTGCAACTTCTTTCGTGGTTGGCGACCGTGCCAATTCTCGGTATTCTGGTCGCCATAGCAATCGGGGTGTATGGCATCGTTCTGTCCATTCTAGGCATCCGCGAAGTCCATGCCACATCCACCGGAAAAGCTGCGCTCGTGGTCCTGATCCCGGTGGCGATAGGGATAGTTTTGGGTGTTCTTATCGGAATCGTGCTCGTAGCCATAATAGCGGCCGCACTTAGCCAGTAGGTAGGATCGCCCGCCGCCCCGATTTACTCCTGCGGCTTCGTTGGAGTCCGCGTTAGCCGCCTGCTGGACTCGCCGCTATACTAGGCGGATCTCACAACGAAGGGAGAACTCGCGTGGCGCAGACAGTTACTTTGATCCCCGGTGATGGCATCGGCCCGGACTTGACGGATTCGGTGAAGGAGGTTATCGGGGCGCTCGACGTAGGGATCGAGTGGGAGGTCGCCGAGGCTGGCGAGACGGTGATGGACCGCGAAGGCACGCCATTGCCCGAGTCGGTGCTCGAATCCATCCGGCGCAACAAGGTCGCCATCAAGGGGCCGCTGACCACGCCGGTCGGCACGGGCTTCCGTTCGGTGAACGTGGCGCTTCGGAAGGAGTTGGATCTCTACGGCAACATCCGACCTTCTCTGAGCTTGCCGGGCGTCGATACGCCGCATAAGAACATCGACCTCATTATCTACCGCGAGAACACCGAGGATCTGTACGCCGGTGTGGAGCATATGGTCGGCAAACACGCGGCGGAGTCCATCAAGATCATTACGCGCGAAGGTACCGAGCGTATCTGCCGGATGGCCTTTGAGCGGTCCAAAGAGCAAGGCCGCAAGCACATTACGGTGATCCACAAGGCGAACATTATGAAGTTCACGGACGGTCTCTTCCGGGACGTGTTCTACGAGGTCGGCAAGGAATACGAAAACGACTTCGAGGAGATCGACGATCGCATCGTCGACAACATGTGTATGCAGCTCGTGATGAAGCCGAACCTCTACGACGTGCTCGTCTGCCCGAACCTCTACGGCGACATCCTCTCGGACCTGTGCGCCGGCCTCACGGGCGGTCTCGGCGTTGCACCGGGCGCAAACATCGGGGAGGACCTCGCGGTCTTCGAACCCGTCCACGGCTCCGCCCCCAAATACGCCGGACAGAACCGCGCCAACCCGCTCGCAACCCTCCTCTCGGCCAAGAACATGCTCATCCACCTCGGCCACCCCGAGGACGCCGAACGGATGCAGTCCGGCATCGAGGCGGCGCTCAAGAACCCCGAGACGCGCACCAAAGACCTCGGCGGTTCGGCGGGTACGAAAGAATTCACCCAAGCCATAGTCTCGAATCTGTAGGAAACGGGTACGTTTCGCGAGTCGGTCAAAAACAGGTTCAGGAGATTGAGCGCGCAATGATCGTCGCCGTGGGTGTTGTGGATAGAAGGCTTGCGGCGGCGTGGGCCTCGAAGTGGAGCCGGGGGTAGCCCGGCGCGTCCGGGGCGAGATGAGAATCGCTATCTTCACCGAGACCTTCGTGCCGGCGTTGGATGGCGTCGTCACGCGTCTGCGGAGCACCATCGACGAGCTGCTTACGATAGGTGACCAACTTCTGGTCGTTGCGCCGAAATACGGCGAAGGTCCAGCTTATTACCACGATGTCCCCATTCACCGGGTATCCAGCGTGCCATTCCCGCCGTACCCGCAGGTCAAGATGGCATTCATCAACCCCGGCGTCGGACGCGCCCTCAAGAAATTCGCCCCGGACCTGATCCACGCCGTAAACCCCTTTGTCCTCGGTGCGGGCACCCCGTTCTACGCTCGCAAACTCGGCCTACCGCTTGTCGCCTCGTATCACACCAACGTAACGACCTACGCTCGCTTCTACGGCCTCGGTTTCGCGGATGGGGCCGGGCGCTGGCACACGCGACGCATCCACGACAAGGCCGACATAAACCTCTGTACTTCCGAGGCCACCCGCGAATACCTGCAAGGCGAGGGCATAAAGCGCCTGCACGTGTGGCCACAGGGCGTGGACACGCGGCGATTCCACCCGAAAAAAAGCTCCAAAGAGTGGCGGGCCAAGCTCTCCGACGGGCATCCGGCGGACCCGCTCCTGCTCTACGTCGGGCGGCTTGGACACGAGAAGAACATCGGGAGCTTACGGAGCGCGCTGGACGCGGTTCCGAACGCCCGTATGGCCTTCGTCGGAGATGGTCCGGCGAGGCGGGAGCTCGAAGAGGTCTTCGTCGGCACGCCGTCGGTTTTTCTCGGGACGCGGCGCGGCGAGGAGTTGGCCGCCGCCTACGCCTCGGCGGACGCCTTCGTGTTCCCGTCTACCACGGAGACTCTGGGCATGGCGATGATAGAAGCCCTCGCGTCGGGGTTGCCGGTGATCGCCGCTCGCACGGACGCTACCGGCGAGGTGGTCGAGGACGGCGTGAACGGTTTGATGTATGAACCAGGCTCCGCGGACTCGCTCGCCGGGGTCGTTCGTCGAATCCTTGGTGACGAGGAACGGCGCGTTCGGCTCGGGCGCGGGGCTCGCGCCGCAGCGGAGACGCGAGACTGGGCGCGTGCCACCCATACGCTACGCGATTACTACGAGATGGCGCTGGCGTCGCGGTGAACAAGCGCGAGAAGATGAAGCAGGGAAGTATCCGGTTCTCGAAATTTTCGATGGTGGGGCTGTTGAACGCGGTCGTAGACATAGGGGTGCTGAACTTGTTTTTGTGGCTGCAACCCACGCGAGAGCCGGGCTTGCTCTTCCTCTACAACGGTGTCGCGCTCGTGTTGGCGAACGCCAACAGTTACCTGTGGAACACGATGTGGACCTTTCGGGGGAGATCCGAGCATGGGTTGCGGCAGACCACGCTCTTTGTGTTTCAGGCGGTCCTGAACGTCGCGGTGAGCAGCGGCATATTCTGGGCGATTATCCGTCCGCTGCTAACGGATACCGACATCCCCGCGTATCTGGCGGGTAACGTGGCGAAGATCATCTCGGTCCTCGTCGCCTCGACCATGAGCTTCTTCCTGATGCGCTACCTGGTGTTCTCGCGCAAGCGGTGGTTTAAGGGACGCTTGTAAGCCGTTGGCGACCGTGCTAAATTATCGCCGCGCGAACGCAAGCGGGAACGCGGGCGCGGCAGCGTTGCGGAAGTAGCTCAGTTGGTAGAGCATCACCTTGCCATGGTGAGGGTCGCGGGTTCGAATCCCGTCTTCCGCTCTGACCGCGAGGTCGAAGCAACTCCACGGCGGCATGGCCGAGTGGTTAGGCAAGGGTCTGCAAAACCCTGTACCCCGGTTCGATTCCGGGTGCCGCCTCTCGCAACCGGATACGGGCGATTAGCTCAGGGGGAGAGCGCCTTCCTGACACGGAGGAGGTCAGTGGTTCGAATCCACTATCGCCCACTTTGAGGTAGCAAGCTTCGGTCTTCTCCGTTGCGGCAATCGCGGCGGTTCTTGGTAGCATTCCTCCAGCAAGGTTACTCTGAAAACTATGGAACGCGCGGTTCCGCCGACGGCCGATTGCTAATCGCCGATAGCGCCGCGAGGAGGTAATGAATGGCCGCGGTCAGGTTGCCGGACGGTAGGGAGTTGGAGATAGAACCGGGTCAGAGAGCCCGCGACGTAGCCGCGACGATCGGCAAGCGGCTCGCCCGCGACGCGCTGGTCGCCAAGCTGAACGGTGAGTTGATCGACCTCGATTCTCCGCTGGATGGCGGAGGAGACTTCGAGGTGGTGACGGGTGACTCCGGCGAGGGGCTCGAAGTGCTGCGCCACTCCACGGCGCATGCGATGGCGCAGGCGATCACGGAACTGTATCCGGGGAGCAAGCTGACCATCGGGCCGGCCATTCAGGACGGTTTCTATTACGACATCGAAGTCGAAGGCCGCATCACAAGCGACGATTTACCGCGCATCGAGGAAAAGATGCGCGAGGTCGTCGGGCGAAACCTCCCGATAACCCGCGAAGAGGTTTCGAAGGCCGAGGCCGGGGCCTTATACCAAGATAATCCGTACAAGGCCGAGTTGGTCGAAGGATTGGAGGACGGAGGGATCACGGTCTACCGGCAGGGAGAATTCTTCGACCTCTGCCGCGGCCCGCACGTCCCCTCGACCGGCAAGCTCGCGGCGTTCAAACTCCAGAATATCGCCGGCGCCTACTGGCGCGGTGACGAGAATAACCCCATGCTCACCCGCGTCTACGGTACGGCGTGGCCGACGGAGAAGGAGCTAAAAGCGTATCTGCGGCGATTGGAAGAGGCTAAAGCGCGGGATCACCGCAAGATAGGCCGCGACCTCGACCTCTTCACGTTCTCCCCGGATATCGGCGCTGGAATCCCGATCTTCCTCCCCAAAGGCGAGACGCTGCGACACTTGATGGAGACCTACGTGCGCGAGGTGCAGACGCGCCACGGCTACGACCACGTCTGGACCGGCCACCTCGCCAACGAGAGCCTGTACGTCAAGTCCGGCCACATCGAGCACTACCGCGAGGACATGTTCCCCCCGATGGTGGATGGCGACGCCCGCTATCGCCTCAAGCCCATGAACTGCCCCAGCCACATGACGCTCTTCAACACTCAGTCCCACTCCTACCGGGATCTCCCCCTGCGCTACGCGGAGTTCGCCACGCTGTATCGCTACGAGAAGAGCGGTCAGCTAAACGGCCTCACGCGGGTGCGCGCCCTCACCCAGGATGACGCGCACGTCTTCTGCACCGAGGGACAGGTTCAGGAAGAGTTCGCCCGCGCCTTGGAGATCGTGCGCGAAGTCCTCGACACCTATGGCTTCGACGAATACCATGTGCGGCTCTCCTTACGCGACCGCGAATCCGGCAAGTACGTCGCCGACGACGAGAAGTGGACGCGGGCCGAGGAGGCGCTACGCACCGCCCTCGACGCCTCGGGGATACCCTACGAGCCCGTGGAGGGCGAGGCGGCGTTCTACGGACCGAAGGCCGACTTCATGGCGCGGGACGTACTCGGGCGCGAGTGGCAGCTATCCACGATTCAGGTGGACTTCATCCAGCCGTCGCGGCTCGGGTGCGAGTATGTCGGGGAGGATGGCGAGAAGCACACGCCGGTGCTGTTGCATCGGGCCGTTACGGGGACAACGGAGCGGTTCATGGCCGTTCTTATCGAACACTACGCCGGCGCGTTTCCGTTGTGGCTGGCGCCCGTGCAAGCCGTCGTCATCCCCATTGCCGACCGGCACCTAGACTACGCCCGTGCGGTCCTGAAGACGCTCCGGGCTGCGGGAATGCGGGTCGAGGTGGACGATTCGATGAGCAGTATGCAGAAGAAGATCCGGGACAACGCCCGCCAGAAGGTGCCTTACTTGCTCATCGTCGGGGATGCGGAAGCGGGGGAGGGGACGGTCAACGTCCGCAAGCGGGGGGAGAAACAGCAGGAGGCTTTGGTGCTCGGGGAGTTTATGGAACGGGCGAAAAAGGAGATTGCAGCGCGTGATCTTTATAGACAGGAGTAGCGAGGTCGCGGTATAATAGCCGTCGTAGGTAGGGTCCGCGCCGTTCCGGCGCCCGATTTAGAGGTGCTTGGGCAGGATAGTGGTCCCCAAAACTAGTGTTGGAAGGAGTGGTTTACAGTAGCCGCTGAAGAAGAACCGAGGATTAACGGTCAGATCCGGGCACGCTCGGTGCGGTTGATCTCGGAAGACGGGACGCAACTTGGCACCAAGCACATCCGCGAGGCGATGGAAGTCGCCGAGAGCAAGGATCTCGACCTGGTCGAAGTCGCGCCGAACGCGACGCCGCCGGTCGTCCGCATCATGGACTACGGCAAAGCCAAGTACCAGAAGGAACAGGACCGTAAGGCTGCCCGCAAGAAGCAGGTCAACATCAACGTCCGGGAGATCAAGCTCCGGCCCAAGATCGGCGACCACGACTTCAACACCAAGCGCGGCCACGTCGAGCGTTTCTTAAGAGGTGGGGACAAGGTCAAGGTGACGATCATGTTCCGGGGCCGCGAGGTGCAACACCCCGACCTCGGAGAGAAGTTGCTCGTTAGACTCGCCGAAGACATAGACGAGATCGGGCGCATCGAGAGCCAGCCGAACCTCGATGGCCGCAACATGGTCATGGTCGTAGCTCCCAAAAAGGAGACGGAGAAGGCCAAAGAGGCCGCCGCCGAGCCGTCCGAGGACCGTCAAGAGAGCGGCGCTCGTAGCTAACTAAAGAGACCAAGCCGACGCGGGACGTAACAGTTTGCTACAATACCCCGCGTTGCGGAGGCGATCGGCCTTAACTCCCGTGCCGTAAGCCCCGCTTTATGTAGATCAGCTTCAATGAAACGTGGAGGACATAGTGCCGAAGATGAAGACTCACTCGGGTGCCGCTGGGCGCTTCGAGGTAGGGAAGAAGGGAAAGGTTCGCCGCCGTCGCAGCGGTCACAACCACATCCTGGAGAAGAAATCCACCAAGCGTAAGCGCCACCTGAATACCGGAACGGTCATCCATTCCGCCGACGAGAAGCGTATCAAGCGCCTTCTAGGGGTGAGATAGCATGGCACGCACCGCACGCAGCCTTCACGCCCGCAAGAAGCGCCGGAAGGTTCTGGAGCAGGCAAAGGGATACCGGGGTACCAAGAATAGCTCGTACAAGCGGGCGAAGGAACAGGTCTGGAAAAGTGGGGTCTACGCTTACCAGGGGCGCAAGCAGCGCAAGCGAGACTTCCGGGCGTTGTGGATACAGCGCATCAACGCTGGCGCTCGCGAGCATGGGTTGTCGTACTCCCGGTTTATCCACGGGCTCAAGCTGGCGGAGATAGACCTGGACCGGAAGATCCTGGCCGACCTCGCGGCTACCGAGCCCGAGATCTTCGCGGGCATCGTCGCTCAGGTCCAGAATGCCCTCGACGGCAACCCCGTCGAGACCCGCGTGAAAATCGAGCGCAGCGCCGAGCCGGTCGTACCGCCTCGTCCCAATCGCAGGTCTCGCAGGAAGCCCGCCGCAGAGTCCACGCCCGCCCCGGCCCCGGAAGTCGCGGCTGACGAAGTTGCCGTCGAGGCTCCGACGGCTGAGGTTGACGCCACCGAAGCCGCCGAGCGAAAGGCTGAGGAGTTGGACGTCGACATTAGCGAGGTCGAAGGTTCCGGCGCCGAGGGTCGTGTCTTGGTGGACGACGTGGAGGAAGCCGCCGACGAGCAGGGCAAAGTCAACGCGACCGAGGCCGCCGAGCGCAAGGCCACGGAGTTGAGTGTGGATCTCTCGACCATCGAAGGCACCGGCGCGAACGGTCGCATCACCGTCGAAGACGTGGAGACCGCCGCGAAGGCCGAGGAGTCCGAGTAGGAGACCTCGTTATAGCTTGGCGGAACGCTTTGAGAGAATCCAATAGCGAGCGGCGCGGTTTCGGTCGCGCCGCTCGCTTTGTGTTTGTTGGCGGGATCGGCGCCCCCCGGCGATGATTTCCGTAGCCGAAACAAAGCGGTTCGCCCGGCTGCACCGCAAAAAGCATCGGGAGGCCGAGAAGATCTTTCTGGCCGAGGGTGAGTCCGTGATCTCGGAAGCCCCATCCCCGCCACTCAAAACCTTCTCCGACCCCGAGACCGTCCGCAAACTCTCCACCCTCGCGACGCCCGCCGGTCCGGTCGCCGCTTTTTCGTTTCTGGACCGCCGGCTGGAAGACTTACTTTCGACTGCGGAGCGGGTGCTGCTATTGCACGGCGTTCAGGACCCCGGAAACGTCGGGACCGCGATCCGGGCCGCCCACGCTTTCGGCGCGGGCGTGGCGCTCTCGAAGGGATGCGCGGACCTCTACAACCCCAAGACCGTCCGCGGCACGATGGGATCCATCTTCCACGTCCCAATCGCCCGCGAGATCGAGACGATCGAGCTGTTAGACGAGGCACGCGAACACGATTTTACCCCGGTGGCCGCCGTGCCGGAAGGAGGCGTACCGCCGCGCTCCATGTCGGATGGAAAGACACTCATTCTGGTCGGCGCGGAGGGAGGGGGACTTCCGATGGAGGTCGTCGAGGCGTGTGACGAGCGGGTCACGATCTCCTCTTTAGCGGCCTCCTTGAACGCTGCGGTAGCCGCCGCGATACTTCTCCACGAGGCATATTCGCGTGTGCTACCATAGCCCTCTGATGTCGGCGGCGGAGCGCATAAAACAGCTTGAACACGAAGCCGTCTCGGCCATCGACAGCGCCCTCTCGACCGCCGTTCTCGAAGACCTTCGCGTAAAGTACCTGGGCCGCTCTTCCGAGCTTACCGGCATCAAGAAAAGCGTCGGATCTTTGCCGACAGAGGAGCGCAAAGAGGTCGGCGGCACGGCCAACCGTTCGTCCCGCGCCATCGAGGAAGCTCTGCGCGGGCGCGTCGAGCAACTAGCCGCTAAAGAGCGCGAAGCGAAGCTTGAGGCGGAGGCTGTAGACATCACCCTGCCCGGTACGCCGTATCCGAGGGGACATCTGCATCCCACGCAGCGGATCATCGACGAGGTCGTGGATTTCTTTGTCGGGCTTGGCTACCGCGTCGCCGAAGGTCCCGAGGTCGAGACCGACTACTACAACTTCACCGCTCTCGGCATTCCGCCCGGCCATCCGGCGCGTACCATGCAGGATACGTTCTTTCTGGATGACGGGCTGGTGCTCAGGACTCAAACTTCGCCCATGCAAATAAGGACGATGCTCTCGCAGGAACCGCCGGTTTACGTGGTCTGTCCCGGCAAAACCTATCGGCGCGACTCTGATCCCACGCACAGCCCGATGTTTCATCAGATCGAAGGTCTGGCGGTCGATAAGGGCCTTACGCTCGGGCACCTCAAAGGCACGCTCGCGGCGATGGCCCGGCACGTGTTCGGTGAGAGCGTCAAGATACGGCTGCGTCCGAGCTACTTCCAGTTCACCGAGCCGAGCGTTGAGTTGGACGTGAGTTGTTTCGTTTGCGGCGGCTCGGATCCGGCTTGCAAAGTGTGTAAAGGTGCTGGTTGGTTGGAGATGCTCGGGGCTGGGATGGTTGATCCGGGCGTTCTCGAAGAGGTCGGCTACGACCCCGAGGAGTACACTGGCTTCGCGTTCGGGATGGGGCCGGATCGCATGGCGATGGTCAAGTATGGTATCCCGGATTTACGCCTCTTTTTCGAAGGTGATCTCCGCTTCCTGCAACAGTTTTAGTCTTAGAAGGGAATACTTTTGCGCGTTCCGTTGAGCTGGCTTCGTGAGTACGTGGACTTCGACCTCTCTGTCGAGGAGTTCGTAGAGCTGTTTACCCTTCGCAGCCAGGAGATCGACGGCGTCTACCACTACGGCGTGACCGACGGCGAAGTCGTAGTCGGCGAAGTCGTCGAGTTCGGCCCACATCCCAACGCCGACCGGCTCTC
>Ga0136640_10000686_pt1 | contig 13112 bp, 8 predicted proteins | sample AntDrymUQ8642106_2_FD_105498 | JGI IMG/M metagenome (GOLD analysis project Ga0136640, IMG submission 105498) | Polar desert sand microbial communities from Dry Valleys, Antarctica - metaG UQ864 (21.06) | ecosystem: Environmental > Terrestrial > Soil > Desert | place: Antarctica: Dry Valley...
CCCTCGGACGAGCTCGAGGCGGCCAAGCGCTCGAACGAGGAGCTGGCGGCGTGGGCCCACCGGTCGCTCGACGATGTGAACGCCTGGAGGGAACGTCAGCTTGAGGATGTGAACGCCTGGAGGGAACGTCAGCTTGAGGATCTTCGGGAGTGGCTCACGGCGCAGGCTGTCGAAGCGACGTCCCGAGCGGACCGCCCCGAGGCCGAGCTCGCCGAGGCGTACGCGCAGCTCGAAGCGGTGCGTACGCAAGTGACGCACGTCGGCCCGCCGCCCGCGGTGAGAGGCGCCACGCGCAGCGCGGCGCGCAAGGCGCTCGGTCTCGTTGTCGGAGAGCCGCGCGCCGCCCGGTTGGTCGTGACGGGTCGCCGGGCGCTTGAGTGGAGAAGGTCGCGCTGACGACCGACCGCACGATCGCCGGTCCCGCGCCCTCCCCCGACATGCTCTCCCATCGGACGTCCGCGCCGCGTGTATGGAAGCCCCTGCTCGCCTGCGTCGCGGTCGGCGCCCTGCTGCGCGCGACGGTGCTCGCGATCTCCTCCCCGAGCGTCCTGACGTACTACGGCGGAGACTCCATCCGCTACCTGCGCCTCGACGCCAGCGGCTTCCAAGGACTCTTCTCCGACAACGCGATGCCGGCGGGATATCCGGGATTCCTGCAGGGGCTGGCGGCTCTCTCGGACCACCTCGCGTTCACGACTGCCACGCAGCACATCCTCGGCGTCGTCGCGGCCCTGCTGCTCTTCGCCGCGGTCCGCCGGGCGGACGGGGGCCGGCCGGCCGCGCTGGCAGCGGCGGGCGTCGTCCTGCTCTCGGGCGATCAGGTGTTCCTCGAGCACGGCATCCTCACCGAGAGCCTGTGGTTCCCATTGCTGGCCCTGGCGCTGTTCGCGGTCAGCGGCGCCATCGGCGAGTCGCATCGGCGTCTGCGATGGCTGCTGATCGGCGGGGCGCTGATCGGGCTGAGCGCCCTCGCCCGCCACGTCTCGGAGGTGCTCCTGCTCGTGGTCGCCGCATGGGCTGCCCTGGCCTTCGGCGGGAGTGTCAAGGCGCGGCTGACGCGCGGCGGCGCCGTGCTCGGGCCGGGCCTCGCGATCCTCGTCGTCTACTACGCGGTCAGCGTCGGCCTGGCCGGCGGCTACAGCGGCCTGACGGAGAACAGCGGCTTCTCGCTGTACGGCCGCACCGGCCAGTTCGCCGACTGCACGCGCTTCACCCCACCCAAGGGCACACGCGCGCTGTGCTCGCCGATTCCACCCGAACAGCGCGCCGGCACGTTCTACTGGCAGTTCAACCCGAAGAGCCCGATCTACGCGCGCATCGCCTTCGAGGCGGGCAGCCGCTCAGATCAGAAGCTGCTCGGGAGCTTCGGCCGGGCCGCCATCCTCCACCAGCCTCTGGACTACGCGCGCGCCGTGACTAAGGACCTCGCCCGCTTCGTCGTCCCCGACGTCGGGGTGGAGCGGCCCGACAGCGGCATCACGCCCGAGCTCATGTCGTTCGAGTCGACGGTGCCGGTGGCTCAGGCCGTAAACAGCGCGACGCTTGCCCGCCAGTTCAGCGAGAAGTACGACGGCGTGGGGGACGGCTCCGCGAGCCAGGCATCACGGACGATTCTCGGCGCCTACCAGTCGGTCTTCCGCCTGAACGGGCTGCTGCTGCTCGCACTGCTCGCGACGGCGTCGGCCGGGCTGGTCCGCGGCCGGGGCGCGGCACGGACGGGTTGCGGCTTGTTCCTGAGCTCGTCGATCGCGTTGTTCGTGCTTCCCGTCGCGACCTCGGCCTACGACGCTCGCTACGCCGTCGCGCCCGGCCACCTGCTCACCGCGGCGGCGGGGCTCGGGCTCACCGCACTCGCGGCCCGACGGCGGGCAGCATGCCGAAGGTGACGTCACCCGCAGGGCGCCTCGACCGCGGGGAGGCGCTGCGGCTGGTCCGGTATCTCGGCGTCGGATGCATCAACACGGCCGTGCATCTCGGAGGCTTCGCGGCCCTTCTGGCGCTACGGGTCCCGTACGCGCCGGCCGACGCGGTCGCCTACGCAGCGGGCGTCATGGTGTCCTATCTCGTGAACCACCGCTACACCTTCCGTGTGCTGCACCACTCCCGCTCCACCCTTGCTCGCTTCGTCGCACTGCAGGCGCTGCTCGGTGTCGCCAACGTCGGCGCGACCTTCGCGCTGGTCGCCGCGACGCCACTGTCGCCCCTGGCCGCGCAGGCCCTGGTGCTCATACCGCTGGTGGTGGTCGGTTTCGTGGTTGCGCGTCGCTGGGTGTTCCGTGGGGCCCTTGACACGAGGGGACAGGTGACGCCGGCGTGAGCCGCGAGAGCGCCCTGCTGAGCATCGTGGTGCCGGTCCTCGACGAGGAGCACAACCTGGCCAGACTCCACGCGCGGATCGCCGCGACGCTCGAGGATGTCCGCTTCGAGATCGTCTTCGTCGACGACGGCTCGACCGACGGCACCCCGAAAGTCCTCTCGGACCTCATGACCACCGATCCGCGCGTGAACGTCGTCGTCTGTCGCGGAACTTCGGCCACCAGCCCGCCCTGACCGCGGGCTTGGACCACGCGCGCGGTGACGTGGTGGCCATGATGGACGCCGACCTGCAGATCCGCCCGAGATCCTTCTCGACATGCTCGAGCGCTGGCGCGAGGGGGCGGACGTCGTCTACGCCGTGCGGACCGACCGAGCGGGTGAGACGCGGTTCAAGACGGCCACCGCCCAGGTCTTCTACCGCCTTCTCGGCCGCATGGCCCACACCGAGCTGCACGGCGACGCAGGCGACTTTCGCCTGCTCGACCGCCGGGCGCTCACCGCGCTGCTCGCGATGCGCGAGCGCAACCGGTATCTGCGTGGCATGACCGCATGGGTCGGCTTCACGCAGGCCGCCGTGCCCTACAAGCGCGAGGCGCGGACCTCCGGCGAGACGAAGTACCCGATTCGGAAGATGCTGCGCTTCGCGTTCGACGCGATCACGAGCTTCTCGCACGTTCCCCTCCGGGCGGCGACGGTCATCGGCCTGTGCACCGCGGTCTTCGCCTTCCTGCTCTTGCCGGTCGAGTTCATCTGGTACCTGGCGGGAGGCAACGCGGTTCCAGGCATCACATCGACGATCATCGTTGTCGCCTTCCTGGGCGGGACCCAGCTCGTGGCGCTCGGGGATCATCGGTGAGTACGTGGGGCGCATCTACGACGAGGTCAAGATGCGACCGCTCTACGTCGTGGCCGAGCGTGCAGGTGCAGGCGCTGACGCTGACCACGGCACGCACGACGGGCTCGCGGATCCCCGCCCGCCGCCCGGCCCAGAGTCCGCTCGGGGCGGTCGCGATGCATGACCCGCCCGAGAGCCGGCGGTCAACGGCTCAGCGACGCGCTCGCCGACCGAATCGCGAAGCCCACGGCACGTCCGTGTGGCGATGGTCGGGGCTCCCCGTGAGGCCGTGTCGTGCGGCGGCATACCCGAGGAGCTCGGCAGCGCCGTAACCGAGGTCGGCGGCCTCCAGCGGCCATCGCGTGAGCAGGACGTCGCCCGTGACCGGATGCGACGCTCGGTAGACCGGGTGGCGCCCGGCGCCGGCATCCAGGAAGAACCAGCCGACGGTCAGGCCGGGCGCGGGCCCGCGCGATCCGTTGGGCGACCGCACCACATCACGGCCCCGACGACCGGCGGCGCGCACTCGCGGCGCGAGCGGACCGGCGTCGCGCCAGCCGACGGGCGCGGCGATCCAGCGCAGGAGCTCACGCGGCCCGGCCGTGCGCCCGCCGCCGGGCAGGGTTCCGTCGTCGTGCAGTACGAGCGCCCTGCCGCGGGACGGCTCGCGTAGGATCGCGCCGAGCTCCAGGTCGACGATTCCCTCAGGAAGCGTCCCGGCGCCGTACCGGTGCCGCCGGGCCTTGCGGTCGACCGCACGGACGAGCGCGACCAGATCGTCCGAGCTCGGCGCCAGCGGCTCGTGTCGCGGCAGGTTCGGGAAGCCCTCGACGTATCCGAGATGGCGGTGATCGACGACCTCGGCACGCAGATGGTCGCCCAGGAGGTCCGTCACGATCGTCCAGGTGCCGGTGGGCGGGTGGTAGGCGGCGGCGAGGCCCACCAGTAGCGGGAAGGCCGCCTGCTCGACGGACCCGAGAGCATCGCGGCGCCCCTCGGGGCGCAGGATCGGCGCATCGCCCTCGTCGTCCGGATCGACGGCGTACCCGTGCTGCGCGTCGCCATGCAGCACCGCCGCTCCCGGCGGCTGGAACCGATGCGCGGTGCCCAGGTCGAAGTCGATCGTGAAGCCGGTGGGAGGGCGTCGTGAGTTCGTCACGACGAAGCCGTCACCCGTCAGGCTGCGGTGGCGCACGAGCGGCAGATGCTCGACGGCGACCCACGACACGTGCTGCGACCAGCGTTCGGTGGGGTCCGCGTCGGCGCTCGGGAAGCTCGGAGCCTGCTCGAGCCGCCAGCGCTCCTCCTGGACTGCCGCCGCCCCGCGCGGCACCCGACCGCGGAGGCGCGCGTCGGCGAAGCGCCCGAAGTCCGGGGGCACGGGCGCGGGCCCCGGCAGATGACGCCGCTGCAGCCCGAAGATGGGATCGGCGCACCCCGCGACGAGCGACCCGATCGGACGAGCGGCATCGACCTCGCCGACCTGCTCGAGCATCTCGAGCAGGGTTGCGCGCCGCACGAGAAGCGTGTGGACCTCATTCGTCGACTCTTCGACGATCAGCTCGCGCAGGGGGTAGCGCCCTTCCGACCCTCGGTCCACGAAGGCCATGCCGCCGACGGTCGGCCGGGCGATCGTCGCCCGGAGCAGCTGCTCGATCCACTCGCGCCGTCGGAGCAGATCTGCGGCCGGCAGGTCGGTGATCAGCAGCCACGCCCCGCGAGCACGGGCGACTCCCTCGTGCAGTGCCTCGAGGGGAGTTGCCGCCACGTCGGCCGGCTGGCTGCGGATCACGGCGCCGTCGGGCGTCTGGGGCCAGTCCTCGATCGAGCGCACGAGGAGCTCGAAGTCGCACGAGGTCTGCTGGCGCACCGCCTTCCACAGCCGCCCGCCGGCCTCGCCAGACGGCTCCGCGGCCTTCAGCGGGACGACCGACAGCCCCGGGCTCCAGCGCGCCTTGATCGTGGCCGCCGGCCCGGACCACGGGCCGGCCCAGCCCGCGTCGTCCGGCTCGCCGTAGAGCTGACGGTGTCGCTCCTTGATCCCCTCCTCGAAGTCGGTGTTGCCGTACTCGACGAGGTCCGACCGGGTGAAGCCGGTCTTCCGGTAGAAGAGCACCGGCTCGGTCGCCGGTTCGCCACGCAGCCCCCTCTGAGCGATCTGGAGCATCAGGTCCCAGTCCTCATGGCCGAGGTCGATGGCCTCCTCGAAGCGGACTTCTTCGCGGAAGACCTCGGCGTCGAAGAGCGAGCACGTGTCGCAGTAGTTCGCCCGCATCAGGGCCATGAGGTTGAAGGACGGCGGGATGAACAGATCGCGCCGGTTGCCGAAGTACTGCGCGATCGGATAGATGAACGCTACCGATCCGGAAGCGTCGCTGAGCTGCCGCGTGAGTCGCTCGACGGCCCCCTCAAGCAGAAGGTTGTCGGCGTCGACGGGCAGGATGAAGCGCCCCGATGCGACGTCGATCGCCCGATTGCGCGCGCGGCTCGGGCCGCCGTTGATCTCCTGCCGCAGGACGCGGACGCCGTCGAGCTGTGCCATATGCGCGAGGACGTCGAGCGTGTCCTGGTCCGTGGAGGCGTCGTCGACGACGATGATGTCGACCTCCGGATGGGATTGCGCGCGGATGCTCTCGATGCAGGCCGGCAGATAGCGGCCGTGGTCGAAGCACGGCACCACGACGGTGACAGGGTCGTCCCACGCGCGTGGCCGGTCGATGCCCCAGTGCTGGGGAGGCGCTGCGGTCGGCCGGGGCCGCCGCCGCGGCGTCGAGGCGCCGAGCAGCCGCGCGTAGAGCGCCTCGTGGTCCTCGGCCATCCGGCGAAGCGACAGACGATCCAGCGCCGCTCGACGTCCCTCGGCCCCGACCTCGTCGGCGCGCCCCTGACCCAGCTCGACGAGGGCCCGTGCATAGCCCGCGGCGTCGTCGCGCGGCGCCACGAGCGTCCCACCTCCGCCTTCGATCAGTTCGACGTTGCCGGCGAGCGCGGGCACCACGACGGGCACCCCCATCGCGAGCGACTCATAGATGACGTAGGGGACACCCTCGAAGCGGCTGGTCATGAGCAGCGCGTCGGCCGCGGCGTACCACCCGGTCAGATCGCGCGTGGGCGGATGGAACGCGACCACGTCCTCGAGCGCTCTGCGGCAGACCGCCTCGCGCACCGCCGGCTCGAGCTCGCCGTCGCCTACGACGTGCACCCGAAGCCCGGGCAGATGCTCCCGGGCCTCGGCGACGACGTCAACCATCAGCAGGGGGTCCTTCTGCTCGGTCAGCCGCCCTGGATACAGGACGTGGAAGCCCTTCCCCAGGTCGAGCGGGCGCAGCACCCGTGAGGGGGAGAACTCGGTCTCCGCGTCCACGCCCGTGCGGATGACGTGGATTCGAGAGCGCGGGACGCCGTAGCCCTCCACCCGCGACGCCAGGTCCTCCGAGGACACCGAGAACGCGTCGACGAGGTTGCCGAAGCGCGTGCACGCCAGGCGGACGTAGCCTGAGCGGTCGGGCTCCTCGACGTGCAGCTGCAAGACGATCCGCGGCCGGTGCTCGAGGGTCGTCAGATCGGGCAGCAGCTCGAACGCCAGCCGGGAGTTCATCACGTGCACCACGTCGACCGCGCGGGCGTGGACGAGGTCGAAGATGAGCTGCGGCATGTGCTGCCCGGCAACGAGGTCGGGCAGGGGCCAGACCTCGGCGGCGTAGGGCAGCACCTCCGCCAGACGGCGGTTGGCCGAGGGCTGGGTGGTGGCCAGGAGCAGCTCGTACCGACGGCGGTCGAGCCAGCGGAACCAGTCGATGGTTCCCTTGTCCGCCCCCCCGAAGTCGATCCAAGGGGCCAGGTAGAGGACCGTCCGTCGCTCTGGGTCGGCGGCGGTCACCCTGGACGCCGCGCCGACGCGGCCAGCCCGAGCGGCATCGTCCACGTCTGGTCGAGCGGCGCGAGCGCGGCGATCGTGTCGCTGAGGCGCTCCAGCAGGCCCACGGCGCGGTCGTGGGCGTCGGCGCCCGCGATGTCGCGGCTCACCATCGCTGTCGTGTTGAGCATCAGCTGCGCCAGGGTCGTGAAGGCATCGTTGCGCGGGCGGACGGTCACCTCCACGAAGCCTGCGTCCTCCAGCAGCGCCTGCAGACCCACGGTCGTGAAGCGGCGGTAGTCGTACGGCAGCTCGTGCATCTCCCAGATCAGGGGAACGGTCAGGTGCAGTGCGCCGCCGGGCCGCAGGACCCGCGCCGTCTCCGCCAGCACGCCGGAAGGGTCGGCGACGTGCTCGAGCACCTGCGTCGTCAGCACCAGGTCGAAGCTGCCGTCGGGAAGCGGGAGCGCATCCGCCGAGGCGACCACGTCGACCGGACCGGCGAGTCCCTGGGGCGAGCCGCTCACGTCGTTGGTCACGTAGTCGGTGTGCGCGAAGAGCTCGCCGAACGGAGCGTCTCCCGCGCCGAGATCGAGGACGCGGGTGCCGGCGGGTACGGCCTTCGCGATCGCCTGGACGAACCCCGCGATGGATCGCCGCTCGTAGGGCAGGGCCTCGACGAAGGCGATGAGCGCGTCGGAGGCGGCTCGCGGGTCGAACTCTGTCGCCCGTGGCCAGCACGTCGGGAGCTCGACCCGACCGGCGGGCATGGTCTCCGACCGGGACCGGGACGGAGTCGTGTGATCGCTCGCGACGGCACCCAACCGTCCGTCGGGTTCGGCCGGGATGCAGTCGTAGTAGCCGTCGAGCACCGGGAAGCTGCCCTCGGGGCCACGGGAGAAGGTGTCTCTCAGGATCTCGACGCGGAATCCGGCGGACTCGAGCATCCAGCGCATGGCAGCACGGCCGGGCACCCACCACCACGTCGGGTCGCCGGCGAAGCCGTTCGGGACGAACCGCGCATGCTCGGCGAGCTCGCCGCTCTCCAGCACCACGGTCCCCAGCAGCAGCCTGCCCCCATCGGCGACCATCTCTCGCAGGCGAGCGAGCAGCCCGAGCGGGTTCGGCTCGCGGTGGAGTACGCCGTTGCAGTGCACGAGGTCGTAGCGGCCGTGCTCCTCCGCGGAGAGCTGCTGCCACCCGATCTGCCGGGGATCGATCCCCGACGCGTAGATCGCCTCGAGGAAGCGCATCTGCTCGATGGACTCGAGGGGCTCGCACGCGGTGACCTTACGAGCACCCCGCGCACGGAAGACGAACGGGTCGTAGCCCGCGTTGCTGCCCACGTCGAGCACCCGGGCGCCCGAAAGATCGCCGATGTGATCGCCGATCGCCTCCCATCGGGAGGCGTCGCGGTACCGCCCCCCGACCACGAGGTCCTCCGCTGCCCGGAAGGGTCCCTGCACCCACGGCTCCAGGTCGGCCGCCCGGGCGCGCAGCTCACCGGCCTCGGCGGCGTCGAGGCGGCGCGGCGGTGTGGTGCCGAACCACGGCAGGTCGGCGGCGCGGTAGGCGCACTGCTGGACGCCGAGTGCGTCCACCTGCCGATCGGCGATGGTCGCCGCCGCGTCCAGCGCGGCGCGGAGCTGTACGTCGTTCGAATCGTCCATGGCGGTGATCGCGACGCCCGCGCGCTTACCGATGTCTGACCATGCGCCGGACCGTCGTGCCGCGCAAGTCGACCAGCACTGGTGCGCGCTCGACGACCTCTTCGTGGTCGACGTCCTTGTGCGCCGTGACGATCACCGCGCAGTCGGCGCCGTCGAGGCTCGTCGCGAAGTCGGATCCTTCGATGTCGTGGCCGGGGATCGACGCGACGTGTGGATCGTGGTAGACGACGTTGGCGCCGAGCCCTCTCAACAGCGCGATCATCTTCAGCGCGGGCGATTCACGGATGTCGCCGACGTTCGGCTTGTACGACACGCCGAAGAGCGCGACCTTCGAGCCCTTCACCGGCTTGCCGGCGTCGTTGAGGGCGCGCTCGACCTTGCTGACGCAGTGGTAGGGCATCTGCTGGTTGATCTCACCCGCCAGCTCGATGAACTTCGTGCTCATGTCGAACTCTCGGGCGCGCCAGGAGAGGTAGAACGGATCGACCGGCAGGCAGTGGCCGCCCATGCCGGGCCCCGGATCGAAGCGCATGAACCCGTAGGGCTTGGTCGCCGCGGCGTCGACGACCTCCCAGATGTCGATGCCCATGCGGTCGCAGAGGATCGACAGCTCGTTGACCAGAGCGATGTTCACCGAGCGGAAGATGTTCTCCAGCAGCTTGGTCAGCTCGGCGACGTCGGGCGAGGAGACCTGCACGATCTCGTCACAGACCTCGCCATACAGTGCGACCGCACGCTCCAGGCACGCGTCGGTGAGGCCGCCGACGACCTTCGGCGTCGTGCGCAGCGTGTAGTCGGTGCGGCCCGGATCGACACGCTCGGGACTGAAGGCGACGTGGAACTCGCGCCCGGCGGCCAAGCCCGACTCCTCGAGCATCGGCGCGAGGCGCTCGCGCGTCGTGCCCGGATAGGTCGTCGACTCCAGCACGACGAGCTGACCGGGCTGCAGAACCGCAGCGACCGCGGTGCCGGCGTCGATGAGCGGTCCGAGGTCTGGCTCGCGATTGGGGGTGAGCGGCGTAGGCACGCAGATGATGATCGCCTCAACCGTCGTCAGCCGACTCGGACGCGTGCTGGCGCAGATGCTGCCACGCACCGCCGCCAGACGCTCGGAGGAGATGTCCTCGACGTAGGAGCTCCCGGCCTTCAGCGCCTCGACTTTCCGCGCGTCGACATCGACTGCGATGACGTCGTGACCTTCCTCGGCGAACGCCACCGCCAGCGGCAGCCCGACGTAGCCCATCCCGACGATGCCTACCCGCATGAGCGGCGACCTGGCTCAAGCATTGGAACGCTCCTGTGGTCGTGCTTGACGAGCGTCACCCCGCGCGGCGACGTAGAGCAAGCCCCGCGGTGACCCCGAGGACCATGACCGCGACGCCGCCGGCGAGGAGCGCGAGCGAGCCGTCGCCCTCGCCGTCGTCGCCGACGCTCGCCTTGACCAGGGCGCGGTCGATGTCGCCGCGTTCTTGCTCGCGCCGCGCCGGGGTCGGGGTCTGAGCCGACTTTCCTGATGGCGGAGAGGATTTTGTTCGTGTGCGAGCCGACTTTCGCGACGGCGCAGGGGATTCGGTCGGTGTGGTAGCGCCGCCGGGAGAAGGCGCCTCGACGCCTCTCGGACTGGTCTCAGGTCGCACTCCTTCGCCAAAGGCCGGTGTCGGACGGGCGCCCGTCGAATCCCGCTTGCCGGCGCCACCGCCGCTGCCACCGTCGGCTGCATCGCGTCGGGCTTGATCGATCGGCAGGACGTACTCCTTGCCCGCCGGGGAGTTGGGATCCACGGTCACCCCATCCTCCTGCGCGGCGGCCGTCGACGCCGTGAGCGCGAGGGTCAGCGCGACGACGATGGCGACGTTGCTCCCGAAAGGCATGACTTAACGCTAGCGGGGTTCAGCCGAGGGCGCGTTGCGGATCGCGGACGAGTTCGTTCAATGATCGGTCTCGCGGATTGAGCTTGACGCCGCGCTCGTAGTATGCAGTTGCCCGCGCCAGTTGCCCGCGGCGGACGGCCAGGTCGCCCAGCAGCGCCCAGGTCACGAAGTCGCTGGGCTCCTTCGCTGCCGCTTGGAGCAGGGTGCGCTCCGCAGCGGCTCCGCGCCCGAAGCGCGCCTGGGCTGCCGCCTTGACGTAATACGTGGCGACCGCCTCCCGGTCGAGCCGCAGCGAACGGTCCGCCTCCGTGATGGCCCGAGCCGGGTCCGCCGACAGCGCCGAGCGGGCCCGGTCCTGGAACAGCTCTGAAAGCCCCTGGCGGCTGAGGCTCGCTCCCGCGAGGACGAGCGCCAGGCCGAGGACACCGGCCACCGTCACCTGACGACCGCGCGAGAGATTCCGCATTGGATTGACGGGTCCCAGCGGGGACTCGTCCCTTTCGCGGAGCAGGACGGTGGCGAGGAGCAGAGCGACGCCCGTGACTCCGGGCAGCAGGTGCATCCAGTCGACGCTTGTGTGTGTCAGCCACGCGGTCAGGCCCCCGACGGCCGCCACCGTCGTGGCACGCGCGAGGTCGTCGTCTCGCGCCGCACGCGCCGCGCGGCGAGCGCCGAGCGCGATGCCGACGAGGACGGCGAGCAGCAGCCCCGCGCCGACGAGCCCCGTCTCCGACAGCGCCTGCAGCTCGATGGAGTGCGGCTGACGGATGTCCTCGGTCGTGGTTCGTCCGGCGAAGTACGGCGTGTCGTAGCCCCCAGCACCCACTCCCCGACCCGGAGCGTCCCTGAAGGTGTCCCAGGCGACGCTCCAGTAGTCGAAGCGGTTCCCGGCACCGGAGACCAAGCGGGAGTTGGTTCCCGTCGAGACAATCGAGCCGGTCGGCTCCGAGAGTCGGACGAAGGCCTGGTATTGCTGGTCGACGCGCTCGGCGATCCGTCCGGAGTTCACCGTCCCGGCGAGCAGCACGATGGCGCCGGCGACCCCGAGGGCTGCGGCGCCGGCGCGGCGAACCTGCGCACCGCGCCCAGAACGAAGCACTGCGTCATGGGCAGCGGTCAGCCCGCCCCACAGCACACCGATGAGGACGGAGGAGAGCAGCGCTGCTTGAATGCCGTCTTGCGCGGCCGGCCCGAGCCGCAGTCCCTCCAGGGCCGCGTCGTAGACGCCGAGCAGCGGGCCGGCGGCGATCGCGACGCCAGCCGCGACCAGCATCAGGGCGTAGGCGCGGCGCACACGGCCCGGGACGACGAGGAGTGCCACGACGACAGAGCCCAAGACGGCGATCGCGGCACCACGCGACTGCGAGAGCATGAGCAGGCAGGCGAAGAGCGTCGCCAGCGCCGCGCCCGGGCCTGCGATCAGCGCGCGGCGGCGCTCCACCGCTGCGAAGCTCAGCCAGAGGCCTACAGCGAAGACGGTCGCCTGCGCGTTGATGTAGCCCAGCGGCTGGTCTAGTCGCCCCCCGAGGAAGAGATCGCCGAGATCTCCTGAGAGCATCCGCAGGGTGACGCCACCGGCCACCGCCGCCGTCCCGGCGGCGAGCACGCCGACGAGCAGGGCCGAGTAGCGCTCGCTGCGGAGCGTCACGAGCCCGAGGCCCACCACGGCGGCGAGCACGAGCGTGCGGTTGCCCTCGAGGATCGCCTGCTGAGCCGACTCCGCCCAGGTCGTCGACAGCAACTGCCAGAAGCCGAAGGCCAGGGCCACGAGCGCCGTCGCGGCGCCCAGCCCGAGCCGGGGTGGGCGCACGATCAGGCCGGCGACGACCAGCGTCAGGAGCCCCAGCCCGACGGGTGCCCAGACGGCGGAGTCGTAGTAGCCGGACGCGAACGGGCTCAGGCTCGCGCCCGCCCCGAGGACGGTAACGACGATCGCGCTGACCCACGGCCGGCGGCCCGGGGCGCTTGCTCCGGCGAGCCCGAGTGCTGTCGCCTCGATCTCGGCCTCGGGTTCTGCGGCCGCCATTGCGGCGTCCTGGGCTTCGAGGACCGCGATGGCGGTGCCCGCCGCGACAAGGAACGCCAGGACGATCACGACCACGGCGGCGGAGCCGTCGTTGATCGCCACCAGCGCTAGGACCGAGACGACCGCCTGCGCGCCGCCCAGCGCGGCGGCCACCGCGCGGGCGTTGCGCAACCGCCGCCGCGTTCGGTGCGTCAGATGGTCGCGACCGCCGGTGAGGATCGAGATGCCGCGCCGCGTTCGCGAGACGACGACAAGCGTCGTGTCGACCAAGGGCAACCCGACCAGCAGGAGCGCCGCGACGAGCGCCTGCCAGGCGGGCAGGGCCTCGGACGTACCCACCATCGCCAGCGCGGCGATCGCGAACCCAAGCGGCATCGATCCACCGTCCCCGAGGAAGATACGCGCGCCGGGATGCGCCAGGTTGTGCGGCAGGAAGCCGACGCAGGAGCCGGCCAGCGCCGCGCCCGCCGCGGCCAGCCACGGGTCACCCTCCACGACGCCGAGGATCGAAATGCCGCCCGCCACGACAAGCGCCATC
>Ga0136640_10000687_pt1 | contig 13109 bp, 8 predicted proteins | sample AntDrymUQ8642106_2_FD_105498 | JGI IMG/M metagenome (GOLD analysis project Ga0136640, IMG submission 105498) | Polar desert sand microbial communities from Dry Valleys, Antarctica - metaG UQ864 (21.06) | ecosystem: Environmental > Terrestrial > Soil > Desert | place: Antarctica: Dry Valley...
ACGCCGCTCCTCCGATGACCCTGCTCGGTGTCACCCGACTCGCCCTCTCCGGACTCATGTTCGAGATCGAGGCCACCGCCGCCGACTGACCTCAACGCCCAACAGCCCAGACGTGCGCCCAACAGGGCAGGACGTGCCCCCGGAAGGCCACGCCCGAGCACCGGCAGCACGGACAAATGGTCCGTGCTGCCGCAGGCGACTGACCGAGGTAACGCCGCCGGTCGGATAGGCGAGCCACGGTCAAGATCGGCAAGACCGTCCCGCCTGGCAACGTGATGGCGGATGTGTCGGACACTGGCACCCCCCAGCTCCACCGCAACCCCAATTCAACTGCTCACCAACGCTCGGGGGTCCACGAACGGCGGGGCTGGGCCCGGCCTGACTACAGGGTCAGCTGCTCGACGCGTCCTGGGGAGCGCCGTTGCCCGCTCTGACACCGATGCCCTGAGGGTCGGGCTGCAACGCCATGTCCACGTCGCGATCGTCGGCGATCACCTCCCTGACCAACGACTCCAGCAGCTCGAGCTGGCGATCGAGGACCGGCTGGCGAGACGGAGGCGCCACGGTCTTCAGGTCCTCCAATGCCGCCCGCAGGCGTCGTGCCACCTGCGGTGACTGCGCGCCGGCCATGCGGATCTCCTCGAAGGCCAAGCGCACGTAGGCCTCCCAGTCCATCGACGGCACGATCAACCGAACCTCGCCCTGATCGTCGAAGTGCGTGCCGTCGGGGAACGGCCTGGGAGCAAGCTGGCGCAGGCAGTCGTGGAGCCGGTCGATGGCCTGGACGGCTGTGGTGGGGTCGAGGAAGGGCGAATCGGCGAGGGAGCGCTCGGCGATGTCGACCAGCAGGCGAAACCCGTAGGCGACGTCTTGTCGGAGCGTGCGCTCCAAGCCCAGCACCACGGACTGGGCGACCTTGTCGTCATCGAGGTCGTGGGGGTCACCGTGGACGAGGAAGAGCGGGGCACCGCCGGGTACGAACTCACCCAGGGCCGGAACCAGCTCCAGCGTGCATCCGGCCGTGCGGGCGAGGCCGATCAGATCGTCGTGACCCACATTGGTGACCACACCGGAGTGGGGTGCGGCCACGACCCTCTCGGGTGCCGGGTCCGCCGCGTCACCCCGGTCGGGATACAGGTCGTCGAGCAGCTTTCGGGTGTCCTCGCCGACCAGCTCGATGAGCGACGCCACCCGCAGCGACTTTCCGATGTGGTCCACATAGAGGACCAGCACCATGATGCTGACGAGGACCAGCACGAACGCCACAAGTATGGCCAGCCCCGGAACCTGACCGCCCTCCTCGAACCGGACGGCGCGCAGCGCCACCACGGCGTGGGCGAAGGTGCCCACGAAGATCCCGATGGCCATCTGGCTGGGCTTGTCCTGGAGGATGGTCTGCACGATCCGGGGGGAGAACTGCCCCATGGCGAGCTGCACGACCACCATGGTGATCGTGAGCACGAGGGCGGCGAGGCTCACCATCGAGGCGGCGACCGTGGAGAGGATGGCCACCGCCGCATCAGGCCCGCCGGTGATGGTCTCCGGGATGAGCTTGTAGTCGGCGCTGCTGTCGACGGCAAGGGTGGCGAAGGACAGCATCACGCCACCGACCACGCACACCACGGGGAGGAACCAGACGCTGGATCGGATGTGGGTGAGCAACCGGAACATCTTCACCGGACGTCACTACCCGTTCGGCCCATCGGCAAGCCGAGACGTCTGCGGGTCTATGGTCGGCGGGATGAGGACCGCTGGAGCCATCGTGTTGGGGGTTGGGCTGATCATCGCCTTGGTCGTGGCCATGGTGCCGATCTCGGTCGACGTGTTCGGCGACTCAGGCAGCTGCGGAGCCCCGCTGCTGCGCGTCATCAGCCAACAGAAGGTCGATGACCCGAACGAGCAACGGCTCATCGACCTCTGCGAGGACAAGTCCGTCGACCGCCTCGCGATCGCCGGACCGATCGCCCTCGTCAGCGTGCTGGTGGGAGGTGGCCTGATGCTCGCTGCCCGCGGACGGGGCAGCTCCTCTCAGTCCCCCGCTCCTCCTCCCGCGGCCGCCGCCTCCTCGTCGCCGGACTCGACGTTCCGCCGCCGCGACGGCGCCTGAGGCTCGACGAACCCTCAGGCCAGCTCGTAGAGGGTCGGCGCCCGGCCCCGGCCGCTGTGGTCGGGCTTCGGGCCCAGGCGCCGGGCCTTGCCGGCCTCGATCAGCTCGTCGACCGCGCGGCGCACCGTCTGGGGCGAGCCGCCTCCGGCCTCGGTGGCCACGTCGGCGAGGGTGAACTGCCTGGGCAGACGCAGGGTCGCCGCCTTGAGCTCGTCGACGGGGACCTTCGGCGCCCGTGAGCGACCTCCCGCCAACGACCGGCGTCCGCCCGAGGACCGGCGGCGCCCCGTCGCCTCGAACCCAGCCTCGCGCAGGACGTCGTCGGGGACGCCCGACGCCTGGAACGCGGTGACGGGGATCGACTGACCGTCGGCGTAGGCCTTCGCCCGGGCCACGAAGTCCGATCGCACGCCGCTGGCATCGGCCTGACGGGCATGTTCGAGGTCGGCCAGGGCGTGGAGCCGGGTCATCGGGTCGCCGGCCGCAGCGACGGCCCCCTCGGCGCGAGCGACCGCGTCGGCGTCGACGATCGACGACGGGTCCTCCAGCCAGAGCAGGTAGCGACGGACGGCGGCTTCGGCGGAGGCATCAGGCATGGCGGCCACGTCTAGCAGACCCGGTCCGTCGCCCGCCCGAGGCGTTCTCGCGACGGATCCACACGAATGTGTGTAGGAATCGTCGCGAGAACAGGCCGGGCGCGGTCCCTCAGCCCCCGCCCGCCGGTGACGGGTACTCGGGGTACTGATCCTGGGGCGGGGTCTCGGTGAACAGCGACGGCGACGTCTCGGGGTCGTGCTCGGCCGGCGGCCCCGCCTGCATGCGACCCGGAAGGATCCGCTCGCCCCCGTTGCCGTATCGCCACAGCCCCGGCTTGTCGGACTTGCCCTGCTCGTCGGGACCCTCGGCGTCGCCGTCCCACCAGATCTCGGTGGCGTCGTCGACCAACAGGTAGTCGGGCTGGGGGAAGAAGCCTTGGTTGCCGAAGGAGATCTGCGGGGTCGTGGGGCCGCCGCCGCTCGGCGGGTAGTTGAACAGACCCCCCTGGAAGGTCTCGGGCGTCAGGTTGGGTCCGGCCATGTGCAGCCCCAGCATCAGGATGAACGCGTTGGGATAGATGATCCCGGTGGTCAGCTTGGCCTCGGGCTCCTCGCCGTAGAACCACTCGTAGAGTCGCCACTGCTCCTGCTGCTCCTGCGGCCGGCGACCGGCCAGGTTCGACAGGCCGAAGGCATGCTCCCACTGGGCTGGGTCATAGGTGCGGCCGAGGACGGTGGTGTCGGTGAGCACCGTCCCGGCGATCACCCACTCCGGGAAGTAGTTCTCCCGAGTGGCCGCCGCGGTGAGCGACATGGGCATGATCGGATCGCCGAGGAAGATGATGGTGGTCACCCCGGACGCCTTCATCCGCCCGATGATGGTGGCCGCCCGCTCCGGGAGCTTGGGGATGTCGAGGAGGTAGGTCTCCCGCACCTCGGACTCGAAGCCGCGGAGTCGCCCCCGGGCTCGCACCCGCTCGGAGAGGTCGCCGAAGACCGGCGGGTCCTGCTCGAAGTTGACGGTGCCGAACACACGCTCCTGGTCGCGCAGCTCGGGGCCCGCGAACTCGGCCTTGCCCCCCAACAGGCGCCGCACGTTGAAGTCGCCGAAGTTGCGCAGGAACTGCTCGGGCGTCGGGAGGTTGCCCCACATGTAGGGGGCGTTCTCCTGGTAGACGGCGTCGGGGACCGACAGCCCGCATCCGATGCAGATGATCTTGCGGCGTGACAGCTCCTGGGCGTAGGCGTTGGTCAGGCTCGGCCCGCTGAGCACGGCGAAGGGCTTGACCTCCTCGGCGATGCGGATGGCGTCGGACACGGCCTTGGCCTCGTCGTCGGCTGCGCCGGTGCCCACCACCACCTCGACGCGCACCGTGCGGCCGTAGGTCTCGAACACCTCGTTGAACATCTCGATGTAGCGCTCCCGGGTCCGCTGCTGCACCTCCTCCTCGTCGAGGAGGCCCTGGAGGGCGGCCGTGATGTCGTTGCCCGGCGGGGGCTGGTACACGGCGATGACGACCTCGTCCGCAGTGACCCCTGGCGATGTCTCGCCGCCGTTGTCGCCGGAGTGCTCGGGTACGCACGGCGGGGCGTAGACGCTGGGCACGCGGACCCGGCCGGTGCGAACGTCGCAGTTGCCCCACTCCTGTTCGCCGGCCTCGTCGCGGTTGTCGGCCTCCCGGTAGGTGATCGGAAGATCGGGGTTCAAGGTGGGGTCGTCAGCTCCTCCCCGCCCGGCGGCGACGGTCGTGCCCTGCTCGTCGGCCTCGGGCGCTCGGCCCTTGACCGTGGCGACGACGGTGACCACCAGCAGGGCCGCGACGAGCAGGGCCAGTGGCCCGAAACGCCGGATCAGCGAGGGGCGGGCGGACAGGGGGGTGGCCATCACGAGCCTCCAAGACGGTCTGGGAGTAGAGCAGCGGTCATGTCGCGTCTGCCGGGGTCGGCATCGTCGCGCCCGAGCGAGCCGCCGAGGGGCCGGTGCCCAGGTACGAGGCGATCACGTCGGGATGGTCGAGCACCTCATCAGCGCTGCCGCTGGCGATCAGCCGTCCCTGGTCGAGGGCGAGGAGACGGTCCGACACCGAGCAGATCAGCGGCATGTCGTGCTCGATGACGACCATGCTCGCTCCCAGCGCCGCCCGGACGCGCTGCAGCAGCGGCCCGAGGGCCTCGGCCTCGCGCTGGGCGATGCCGGAGGAGGGCTCGTCGAGTAGCACCACCGACGGTCGGTGGGCCAGCACACAGGCCAGGTCGACGATGCGACGCGATCCGGTCGACAGCTCACCCACGAACTTGCCGCGGAACGCGCCCAGGCCGAGCAGCTCGACGAGGCGGTCGACCTCGGCGTCCACGTCGTCCTCACTGGCGACGAACGCCGGCGTGCGCATCGCTGCGTTGAGCGGGTCGCGCACCCCGATCCAGCGGTCGAGGGCGACGGCGATGGCCTCGGACACGGTGAGCGAGGGGAACAGCAGCGAGTCCTGGAACGAGCGGCCGAGGCCGGCCCGGGCCCGGGCTGCGGGCGAGCGACGGCCGACGTCGACTCCTTCGATGAGCACCGACCCGCCATCCGGGCGAGTGTGGCCCGACAGGAGGTCGAACAGGGTCGTCTTGCCGGCGCCGTTCGGACCGATGATCCCGAGCACCTCTCCGGGAGCCACCTCGAAGGAAACGGCATCGACGGCGGTGACGCCGCCGAAGCGGACGCTGAGATCACGTGCGCCCAGGATCCCACCTGCGGTCGCCCGGCCGGGGGCGGCCCCGCTCGGCTCGGGCTGACCGTTGCCGGTGACGGTGGGCCAGCTCGCTGCGCTGCGCACGACGAGGGCTTGAGCCCGCTCGTCGTCGCCCAGGTCCGGCCGGTCATCGTGGGCCGGGCGGTCGTCGCGTTCCTCGAGGGCCAGGGCCTTGGTCGCGCCCTCCAGGAACACCGAGCGCAGCACGTCGGGGCGCTCCAACAGATCCGCCGTGGGACCGTCGAAGCGGACCTCGCCCTTCTCCAGGAAATAGGCCCGGTCGGCCACCGCCAGGGCCACGTTGACCGACTGTTCGACGAGGATGATCGTCGTCCCCTCGTCGCGCAGTGCGCGCACCACGTCGAGGAGCTGATCGACGACGACAGGCGCCAGGCCCAGCGACAGCTCGTCGATGAGCAGCAGCGGGGGCCGGGTCAGGAAGGCCATCGAGAGGGCCAGCATCTGCTGCTGGCCGCCGGAGAGGTCAGCGGCGGGATCGTCGGCCCGCTCGACCAGAACCGGGAACATCTCGTCGACGCGTGCCCGGCGCTCGGCCACCAGGGCTCGGTCGTTGCGCACCAGCCATGAAGCCACCCGGAGGTTCTCGGCCACGGTGAGGCCCGGGAACGTGCCCCTGCCCCCGGGGACCAGCCCGATCCCGAGCGCGGCGATCTCCTCCGGAGGCGTGTGGGTGGTGTCGCGCCCGTCGAAGATCACCGCCCCGCGGCTGGCGGGCACGATCCCGCAGATGGCGTTGAGCAGCGTGGACTTCCCGGCGCCGTTGGTGCCCAGCAGGGCCACGATCTCGCCCTCGCAGACCTCCATGTCGATGCCGAACAGGATCCGGACGTCGCCGTAGCGGACGTCGAGGTCGCGGACCAGCAGGAGCTGCTGGCGCCCGGCCCGACGTTCGCGCAGCAGCTCGGCCCGAGCCGCAGCGCCGGCCCACACCTGATGGACGTCGCCGTCGATGACCCGTCCCGTCGACGCGATGAGCAAGCCGCCGATGAGGAACGTCGGTGCCAGCAGGGCCATCCCCCAGCGGAACCCGTGGATGTCGCCCACCCAGCCGATGAGGGGGATGATCAGCAACCCGGGAAGGACGAACAGGGCCCCGATCGAGAACCCCACCGACCGGGCGCGTGGCGGGATGGCCAGGGAGAGGCTCGACAGCACACCGGGCCCGACGATGACGAGGCAGGCGGCGAGCATGGCGTTGGCCACCACCGCAGCGACCACATTCGGTGCCACCGCGAACAGCACGGCCACGAAGGCGGCGAGCCACGCCGACGCGGCGATGAAGCGAAAGACGTGCGACGGGCCCCTGGCCAGCATGCGCACCCCGATCCGAGCGCCCACGAACAACCCGAGCAGCTCGGTGAGCTGGACCGGTATCGACACCCAGGCCCGGTCGAGCTCGTCGAGTCCGAAGACCTGCTCGTAGTGGATGGACGACACCGCCAGCAGCCCGGCGATGGCCGCAGCCAGGAACGGCAGGGCGCAGAAGATGCGGCGCAGGCTGGCGATGGTCCACACCATCCGGTAGGCCTCAGCGAAAGAAGGCGGCGGCTCGTCGATGCTGGTCAGCTCGGCGTCGGCTCCCATGGCCGCCCGCTCGTGGTGGCCCCGTCCAGGGTCCGACAGGCGAAGGCCGATGACGACGAGCACGAGGGTGGGCACCGCGAAGACGAAGAACGGCGTCCGCCACCCGCCTAGCTGGGCCAGCAGCGCGCCCAGGACTGCGCCGGACACCATGCCGATGGCGTTGGCCGACCGGTGCAGCGAGTAGATGCGGGGTCGGATCGCCGGCTTGTAGTAGTCGGCCAGCAGGGAGTTGTGGGTGGGAAAGATGACGGCGTTGCCGATGGCCGACCCGCAGCGCATCACGATCAGCAGCCAGGCGGTGAAGGCGATGCCGGTGCCGAAGGAGAACGCGGCCCAAGCGGCGGCGCCGATGAGCGCGATGCGCACCCGGTCGCTGCGGTCGGCCCAGGCTGCGATGGGCACCGTCAGCAGGAGAGCGGCGGCGGTGGCCAGGGCCACGATGCTCAAGATGCCGGTGTTGTCGAGGCCGAAGTCGTCGCGTATCTCCGGCAGGAGGATCCCGAAGGCGCTGCGGTCGAGCTCATCGGCGATGTTGAGCCCGAACAGCACCAGCAGCGGCGCGAGGGGCGCTCCGTCAGTGAGGCGGTGGCGGAGACGCCCGGCGAGGTCCGACGGTTCTGGCGAGCCCGACGGGTCGGGGATCGGGGCCGTGTCGATCGGCTCGGCGACGGTCACGAGCCGACCTCCTGGGGCACCCGCTCCGCAGCGGCCACAAGTGATCCCAGCTCGTCGTTCTCGGTGCGGACGTCGGCGACGAGGCTGGGCACGACGATGCCCCGCCGGTCCGCGATCCGTCGCAGGACGGCATCGCGCCCCCGTACCAGGAGCGCGCCCAGGCCACCGGGCAGCACCAGGAGCACGAGCAGCACCCCGACCGCCGAGGGGAGCAGCTGCCAGTCGGCGGGCAGGAACCACTGGCCGCCGTTCAGGAACAGGGCGCCGAGCACCGCTCCGGTCAGCGACCCGAGACCGCCGACGACCGCAGCCGTGAAGACGTTGAAGCTCACCGCCGGCTCGTACGGCTGCTCGGCGTAGCCGAGGAGGATGTGGACGTAGAGGCAGCCTGCGACCGCGGCCACGAAGCCGGCCAGGGCGAACGCCGACAGCTTGGCCCGCCACACGCTGATCCCGTAGGCCGTGGCCGCCTGCTCGTTGTCGCGGAGGGCGAGCAACACGCGCCCGGTGCGGCTCGTCCTGACGCCGCGCACGACGATCAGGCCGAGCACGGCCACCGCGGCGCTGACCCAGAACATCGAGCGCTGGCTGTCGAGGGTGACCACCGCGAACAACCGGGGCCGCTCGATGCTGCCGCGTGGCAGCCAGGTGAACCGGCTGCGGTTCAGCAGGTACTGCGTCGAGGCCACAGCGAAGGCCAGCGTGGTGACGGCCAGGAACGGGCCCCGCAGGCGCAGGGCGGGCAGGCCGACCACCACGGCCACCACCGCTCCTGCGGCGCCAGCCGCCAGGAGGGCGAGGGACAGGTCGACGCGCCACTCCGTCGTGGCCAAGCCGCCTACCGCGGCGCCCACGGCCACGAACGACATCTGGCCCAGCGACACCTGCCCGGCCCAGCCGGTGAGGACGACGATCGACGCCGCCACCAGGACGAAGCAGGCCACGATGGCGGCGTCGACCTGCGTGCTGGGACCGGTCACGAACGGGAGGCCGACGAGCACGGCCAGGCCCACAGCTAACCCACCGAGCTTGGCCGCCCGGATCTCGGGTAGACCGCGCAGCTCCACAGGGATGGGCCGGACCTCGTCGGCCGCCCGCCACGACACGGTGAGGTCGCGCGCCGCCCGGGCGACCCCGGCCCGACGGGCCAGCATCCCGACCAGGATGACACCGCCCAGCACCGGGGCGACCAGGGTGGGGGCGTCGGGGTTGTTCCAGATCACACCCTGCTCGAGCACCCCGAGGGCCACCGCTGCGCAACCGACGGCCACCAGGTCGGTGAAGTCACCGAGCACCAGGGCGGCCAGGGCGACGAGCAGGGCGCCGAAGCTGAGCGTGGAGGCCACCGGTAGGCCGAGGATGCCCGCCCGCAGGAAGACACCGACGAAGCCGAGCACCGTGGCCAGCACCCACACCACGGTCTGGAGGCGACGGACGGGGATGCCGAGGAGGGCGGCTCGGTCGGTGCGTTCCGAGGCGGCTCGGATGGCCACCCCGGCGGCGCTGAAGCGGATGAAGGCGGCCAGGGCGACGACGATGACCGGCACGATCACCACCGCCAGCAGGTGGTCACCGGTGAAGGTGAGCGGCGAGATCGTGCGGCTGAAGGTGAGCGGCACGTCGACGTCGTCAGTGATGATCTGCTCGCCCCAGAGCCGGGGCAGGAGGATCGACGCGACCGTGAGGAGCTGGGACAGGCCGATGGTGGCCACGGTCAGCACCAGCCGGGGCGCCCTCGTGAATCGGCGGATGATGGCGGTCTCGATCACCAGGCCGAGCGCGATCGCAGCGCCGAGGCCGATGGGCACCGCCACCAGCCACGGCAGCCCGCTGAGGGTGACGAGCCCCACGACCAGCACGGTCGGGACGGTGCCGAGCTCGGCTTGGGCGAAGTTCAACACCCGGTTGGCCCGGTAGATCAGGGCCATGCCCAGCGCTACGAGGGCCGACAGCAACCCGAGGACGAGGCCGAGGGCCCACACTCCCTCGGGCAACGGAAAGACCAGCACCTGCAGCCACAGCACCGCGGCGACCGGAGCGGCGGCGCGCACGGTGGGTTCGTGGCCTCGAGCCGCCGCGACCAGGGCGACGACGACGACGATCAACCAGGCCGCGCCCGAGAGGGGTTCGTCCCAGGCCTGGGACAGGGTGGCCAGTGCGGCCGCCACCGCGACCGTGAGGAAGGTTGCACGCATGCTGCAAGGTTTCGGCGCACGGTAGTGCGACGGCGACCGGTGTGTCCGACGCCACGCCACGGGTGCCTCGACAGTCTACCTACCGGTCGGTAGGCTGGGTTCCCGGTCGCCGTCGCCGACCCCCAATCCCCCGGACAGCCCGACCCGAACGGGCCTAGTGAGGACATCATGAGGACCCACGCCATCACGCGAGCCGCCGACGAGCGGGTGAACCGGGTTGCGTCGATCCCCATGATCTTGATCCACGCCCTGTGCCTGCTGGCCCTCGTCACCGGCGTCACCTGGAAGGCGCTGGTGCTGTGCGCCGTCCTATACGTCGGGCGCATGTGGTTCATCACCGCCGGCTACCACCGCTACTTCGCCCACCGCAGCTACAAGACGAACCGGGCCTTCCAGTTCGTCCTCGCCTTCGGCGGCGGCACCGCCGCCCAGAAGGGCGCCCTGTGGTGGGCCAGCCACCATCGCGACCACCATCGGTTCAGCGACACCGAGCGCGACACGCACTCGCCGCAGAAGGGCTTCTGGTGGAGCCACATGGGGTGGATCCTGTGCGACAAGTTCAAGGGCTGGGACCCCGACGCGATCAAGGACTTCAACAAGTACCCCGAGCTGCGGTTCCTGACCAAGCACGACTGGATCCCGATCTGGGCCCTCGGCATCGCCTCGTTCCTCATCGCCGGCTGGCCGGGGCTGGTCGTCGGCTTCTTCTGGTCGACGGTCCTGTTGTGGCACGGCACCTTCACGGTGAACTCACTGGCCCACGTCATGGGCCGGCGCCGCTACGCCACCACCGACACGAGCCGCAACTCCGCCCTCATCGCCCTGTGGACCGGCGGCGAGGGCTGGCACAACAACCATCACCACTACCAGGCGTCAGCTCGCAACGGCTTCTTCTGGTGGGAGTACGACCCGACCTACTACGGGCTCAAGGCCCTGTCGTGGCTGGGAATCGTGCGTGACCTGAAGACCCCACCGGCTCGGGTCCTCGGCGATGCCAGAGTGCGCGACGGCAGCTTCGACATGGGGATGTTCAAGGCCCACTGGGCCAAGGCCGGCGCTGCCCTGGCCGCCCATGTCCGCCGCAGCGAGGCCGAGATCCCCGCTCCGGAGGGCACCGACGCGGTCCTGGCCCGAGTCGAGGTCAGCCCCGAGCCCGACGACGCAGCGCTCACGCGCCGGGAGAACATCGAGGAGCGGATGCACGCCAGTCGCGTCACCCTGGAGGAGAGCGTGCGCACCGCCATGCGCTCCGCCGAGGAGCTGGCCCAGCTCAGCCGCCACCAGCGCGCCCTGCACCGCGCCGACTGACCCCGCCCGCGTCGGTGCGGTACTGCCCGCAGGCGAGCTACTGCAGGCCGGCGTTGAGCTTGTCGAGGGCCTCGTCCTCGGTGACCTCAAGAGCGAAGCTGAGCTCGGACACGAGGATGCCCCGGGCCCGATCGAGCATGGCCTTCTCGGCGGTCGACAAGCCCTTGCCCGCCTCGCGCAGGGCCAGGTTCCTGACCACCTCGGCGACCTGGTAGACGTCGCCGGACTTCATCTTCTCCTGGTGGTTCTTGAAGCGGCGGCTCCAGTTGGCCGGCTCGCGCACGTCACGCTTGCCGATCAGGCGGAACAGGTCTTCGACGTCGGAGCGACTGATGGGCGGGCGCATGCCCACCTCCTCGGCCTTGTCGACCGGCACCCGCAGTGTGAGCTCGCCGTGCACCATCTGGAGCACGAGGTACTCCTTCTTCTCGCCGAAGGTGTCGCGCTTCTCCTTCTTCTTGATGATCGCCGCACCGTGGTGGGGGTAGACGACGCGGTCACCGACCTTGAACGACAACTCGGGGTACTCCTGGGGGCAAAGGGACGCGGGCCTCAGACCGAGGCGCCCGCACGGCAGCGGTCCATTGTGCCACCCAGGGGATCGTTCGCCTCAGCCCCGGCTCGTAGCGTGTCGCGATTCACTTGCACGGTGCGTGCAAGAAGTTGCCCCCAGGCGTACTCTGCGGTCCATGGCTGATCCCGCGACATCCCCGGACCTCGTGCGAGCGCCCGGTCCCCTGACCGACGAGAGCGACGCCATCACCGCCGGCGAACCGCTGTCGTCGGGCCTGAACCCGTTCGCCCCCGGCTTCTACGACGACCCCTATGTCCAGTACCGAACCCTGAGGGAGACCGATCCGGTCCACCACTCCCCCCTCGGGCTCTGGTTCCTGTCCCGCTGGGACGACTGCCATCAGGTCCTGCGCCTGCCAGGAACCAGCGTCGACGAACGCAACTCCATCGTGGCCGAACGCAACGACGTCCTCGAGGCGGCGGCCGCCGAGCACGGTGCCCGGCGCAGTCGATCGATCCTCGGCACCGACCCACCGGACCACACCCGCATCCGCCGGCTGATGTCCAAAGCGTTCACGCCACGAACGGTCGCTCTCCTCGAGACCAGGGTGGCCGAGCTGGTCGAACAGCGCCTCGACGCCGCCGCCGCCCACGACGGCCCGGTGGACCTCATCGCCGAGCTGGCCTTCCCCCTGCCCTTCCAGGTCATCCACGAGATGTTGGGCATGCCGCCGGACACCGACGCCGTCGAGCTGCGCCGGCTGAGCCAGACCGTGACCCAGGTGCTCGACCCGGTGCTGGCCATGGTCAACACCGAGGAGATATTCGCCGCCGCCGAGGCCCTGGGCCGTCTCATCGACGATGCCGTCGCATGGAAGCGCGACCACCCCGGCGACGACCTGCTTACCCGGCTCATCGAGGTCGAGGACGGCGGGGCGACCTTGAGCGACGAGGAGCTGCGCGACAACATCACGCTGCTGTACCTCGCCGGCCACGAGACGACGGTCAACCTCATCGGCAACGGCATCTTGGCCCTGCTTCGCCATCCCGACCAGGCCGCCGCCCTGCGAGCGGATCCGGCGCTCGACGTCGCCGCCGTCGAGGAGCTGCTGCGCTACGACAGCCCGGTGCAGTTCTCCCGGCGCATCGCCCTCGAGCCGTTCTCCATCGGCGACATCGATGTGGCCGCCGGCGAGGTCGTGCTCACCGGGCTGGGCGCCGCCAACCGAGACCCGGCCAAGTTCGGGCCCACCGCCGAGCAGCTCGACATCTGCCGGCCTGACGCCAGCCACCACATCTCCTTCGGCAGCGGCGTCCACCACTGCCTGGGCGCGGCGCTGGCCCGCGTCGAGGGCCGGCTCACGATCCCCCGCCTGCTGCGCCGGTTCCCAAAGATCGAGCTGGCCACCGACACCGTCGAGTGGAACGGCCG
>Ga0136640_10000688_pt1 | contig 13097 bp, 17 predicted proteins | sample AntDrymUQ8642106_2_FD_105498 | JGI IMG/M metagenome (GOLD analysis project Ga0136640, IMG submission 105498) | Polar desert sand microbial communities from Dry Valleys, Antarctica - metaG UQ864 (21.06) | ecosystem: Environmental > Terrestrial > Soil > Desert | place: Antarctica: Dry Valley...
GCGTTTCGCAGGGTTTCGAGGAAGACCGGCGAGAACGCGAGAAATCGGAAAACGAGCTTGCCGAACTCAAAAAGAAATATACGGTGATAATTTTATACTGCGATTTGCGAAAATTAATGTAAGTGTTTGTGAATCGAGAGTTAGAGAAAATGGACAAGCAGGAGAATTGCCGGTAATTTTCTTGCGACGGAAAATCAATTAACTCAAACATACTTGCGTGTCCGCGACATATTCGAGAATCGAATGCGGACAGTCTTATAAAAAATAACTGTCCGCTAAAGGAACATCTTCTACCGCAAACGGTATCTTTACTTCCAACCTGAAAAGTCCGCGTTTCCGTCTAACTTTAATCATAATCAGTTTTAACTTTTTTGGCATAACTATTGTCTATGAAATTTTTTTATTGAAAATCTGTATGAGAATGTGCGATTATTCAAATGAGCAGTATAAAGTTTTAGTCAAAAATTTTTCTTCCGACAACCCAGCCCATTTATTAAACGTCCAAAAATCAGCAGCAGTAACGATTTAAATCTTAATTCAATTCAAGGAGTCAAAATTTATGTTGAAAAAATTTCCGATTTTGCTTTTAGCGATTTTAATAGGAATTTCCGGTGTTTTCGCGCAAGACGCGCAGATTCGCACTTTAACGAGCGGACAAAAATATAAAATTAAAGGTGTCGTGGTTGCCAAGGATGACAACAATCTTATCGTCCGTGATGCGGTCGGCGTTGACACGACTGTTATTTTAAGCTCGAACACGAGCGTCAAAACCAAAGGCGGATTTTTCGGCGGCGGCGATTCGGTTGCCACTGACGGTATTGTTCGCGGTTTGAATTTAGAAGCCGAAGGACGCGGCGATACGGCGGGTGCTTTGGCGGCGACGAAAATTCGTTTCGGCAAAGATGATATGCGCGTCGCCCAATCAATCGAAAGCCGCGTCGCTCCGGCGGAAGAACGTCTGACGCAGACCGAGCAAAACGCCCAGCGCGTTTCGGGACAGATTGACGAGCTGATGGCGATTTCCAATGCCGCTCGCGGCGGCGCGAAATCCGCGCAGGATTCGGCTGACGCGGCAATTGCCGGTGTCAACGCGACTAATCAAAGAATTTCTTCCTTAGACGATTACGTGGTTCAATCAACTTCGACCGTCAATTTTAAGGTTGCCAGCGCAATTCTTTCCGATGAAGCGAAAGCGAATCTCGACCAGCTTGCTCAAACGGCGATGACGATGAAAGGCTACACCATCGAAATCACCGGCTTTGCTTCGGCGGACGGCGATGAGAAGAAAAACAAAATCCTGAGCCAAAAACGCGCTCAAGCCGTAATTGATTATTTGGTTGAAACGCATAATGTTCCGCTTCGCCGAATCGGAACGTCGTATGGTTTTGGTGAACTTCAGGCAGTTGCCGACAACGCGACGCTTGAAGGACGCAATCAAAATCGCCGCGTCGAAGTCAAACTGCTGGCAAGCCGCGGTCTGAATCAAAATGTCGAAGTCAGAAAAGAAGCGACGACTGAACCGACCGGCGACCAATAATTTCCGGTTAGAAAACGGAGGGCGAAAACGGTGAAAACAGCGAAGTCGGTTTTCACCGTTTGCCCTTTCTTTTTGCATAAATTAAATTTTTGAGGTTAGAAAACGTGAAAAAACAACAACTGCCTTTGACACTTGCAGCGATTATCGCCTTTACTTTTTCCGCTTTTGCCCAAATCGTTCAGCCTTCACCGCCGCCCGTCGAAGACGACGGCGATGTTATCAAAGTTAATTCGCGTCTGGTCGTCGTTCCGGTTTCGGTGACGGACGCAGGCGGTCAGCCCGTTTTAGGCTTGAAGGCGCAGGACTTTCGCGTCGCGGAAGAAAGCAGAGCGCAGCAAATCGAGCAGATTTCCGATGCCGAAAAAATTCCGCTTGAAATCGCCCTGCTGTTCGACGTTTCGGCAAGCACCGACGCGATGTTCAAATTTGAACAGGAAACCGCCGCGCAATTTTTGCGCGAAGTAATGAAACCGACGGACCGCGCCACGATTTTTACTATCGGCTCGACTCCGCGCCTCGTTCAAGCCCGTGACGCGGCTGACAAATCAGCGATTGCCATTAAGTCAATCCAACCGACGAAATCCTACACGGCATTTTACGATTCGGTTGCCGCCGCCGCCGAATATTTGCGGAAAAACGCTCCGCAAGGCAGCCGTAAAGTGGTGGTCGTTATTTCTGACGGCGAAGATACGAACAGCGAGCGCATCCGCCAGGCGATTCAGAATGGTTACAATAAACTCGGAAAAAAAATAGACACGCTGGACTCGAAAACTTTACATCAACTGACAATCGCCAACCGCAATGAAGCGAGCGCACGTGAGCAAAATCGCATTCTTCAATCGCTGCAAAATACGGACGCGGTTTTTTACTCGGTAAATCCGGCGGGCAGCTCTTACCAGTTAAATAAAATCAGTCAATTCGGACAATCAAATCTGCAAAAATTCGCCGACCAAACCGGCGGCACAGCTTTCTTACCGAAGTTTCTGCCGATTAACTTAAAAGACAATCTGCAAAATTCATCAAACACGAGGCGGAATCAGGAAACTTTAACGAAAATTTTTCGCCAACTCGCCAACGAACTGCAAGCGCAATATCTGGTGCAGTATTATTCCGAATCCGAGTTTCCGGCGAATCGTTACGTCAAGCTCGATGTCGGCTTGAACAACCCGCAGAAATTTCGCGTGCGTGCGCGGCAAGGTTATTTCGTGAAAAACTAAATACTTCCTAAGTTAAACCGCTAAGAATCTGAAAACACGAAAAAACACGAAGCGACACGAAAAGATTTTACCCGTTTCGTGTCGCTTCGTGTTTTTTCGTGGTTAATTCTTTCTGCCAATTCAAATGTTTCGATTTGTTCCAACGAACTGAGCGCGAAAATTTTTCTTGCAAGCGAATTTGAAAATTTTTATTTAAGAATCGTCCGGCTTAAAATTTGAATGTCGGTTACTTTTCCCGAAATCGGATTTGTTTTGATTTTTGGTTGGGGACTCATTTTAAGTTCTCTTGTGACGTTTGGGTTAGCCGCCTTGCCGTTAAAAATCCTTGCCGTTAAAACGCTTGATTTATTCGTCCCGACTAGGTGATAAACTCGCGGAAAATCGGCTACTAAAACATCCTTGGTTTGTTTGTCGAATTCGCCGACGCTCGGCTTCATACTAAAATCATTAAATACGGGAACGAATTGAATTCTATAAACGTCGGAAAGCTCCGCGGCGTAAATATCTTTCTCGACGATAAAATTTATCGCCACGAGCTTTTCGTTTAAGAAAGAGAGTTTAACTTTGCCCAAATCCTCAAACGGATAAAATAACAACACTCTCGCTTCCTTTTCCTTGAAATTTTTACCGACCCAATCGCGGACAAGCAAAACGTCTAGCCGTTCGGTTTTATCCGACTGCGGCTTACCGAGTATCGCAGCGGCTTGTTCCGGCGAAGTTTTTCCAAGCAGAAAAGCATCGTTTTTTGATTTGCGAACATTGGTTTCCTGCGCGGCGACCAAACCGCACAACAAGCTGAAAATAAAAGTAAAAAATAATAAACGCATAATTTTTGTTCTTAAATTTGTCGTAGATTCAGACGAAATTTATGCGGGGTGGGTTGCCAGTGCCTGACGCTTGCTCAGTATTTTACAAAACCGTCATTGAGCGATATTTATTTTTGAACTCTCCGGTATTTATGCGTGACGGGACGACGGCGACCGATGCCGATGGCGTTTTTTGAAATAATCAGCGTCGGCGGAAGCTGTCGGCGTTTGAATTCGTTGGCGGGCGATTCGACTTTATTTAATAAATCATAAACCAATTTCGCATCGCTGCCTTCCGCAATAATTTCTTCGGGCGAAAGTTTTTGCTCAAAATAACTTTTTAAAACTTTGTCCATCAAATCGTATGGCGGCAAGCTGTCTTGGTCGAATTGATTCGGCGCAAGTTCCGCTGACGGAGCTTTGTCAATAATTTCGTTCGGTATGATTTCGCGTCCCGCGCCGTCGTTGATGTGCCGCGCAATTTTATAAACCTCCGTCTTCAAGATGTCGCCGAGAACCGCTAAGCCGCCGTTCGTGTCGCCGTAAAGCGTGCAGTAGCCGACGGCGAGTTCCGATTTGTTTCCGGTCGCCAAAACCAGCCGACCTTCGGCGTTGGAAATCGTCATCAGAATCACGCCGCGCAATCTCGACTGCATATTTTCCGCCGCCAGATTTTCGCCGCCGTGCGTCGGTTTTTGCAGATTCATTTGTTTTAGTAAAACTTCAAACGCGGCAGAAATCGGCTCGAGGCGCGTCGGCATTCCGAGATTTTTTGCCAGCGTTTCCGAATGCTTGATGCTGCCTTCCGAGGAAAACGGCGACGGCATCATCACCGACAAAACATTCTCCGCGCCCAACGCTTCACAGGCGAGAGTTGCGACGAGTGCCGAATCAATGCCGCCGGACAAACCTAAAACCGCTTTTGTAAAACGATTCTTCCGCGCATAATCTTTGATTCCCAAAACCAACGCTTGCCGGATAGTTTCACATTCGTTTCCGGTAATATGACGTGAATCCGGTTGATGAACATCGAGTTCGATTGTGCCGACAAATTCCTCAAACGCCTTCGCCTGTAAAATAATATCGCCTTCTTCGTCGGCAATCAGACTCGCGCCGTCGAAAATTATTCCATCATTTGCGCCGATTAAATTCACAAAGACAATCGGCGTTCTCTGCGTCCGGGCGCGATGTGCGACCATCTCGCAGCGCAAATGAATTTTGCCTTTATTAAACGGCGAAGCATTTAAAGACACGATTAAATCCGCACCGCGCATAATTAATTCATCAGCTGGATCAGCGTCGTACAATCTCTCTTTCCAAAAAGTTTTGTCGTTCCAGAAATCTTCGCACACGACGACACCGACTTTGCGCCCGTCAATCTCGAACATTTTCCGCGCGTCCGACGGCTCGAAATATCGCGGGTCGTCGAAAACGTCGTATTCCGGCAGCAGAGTTTTATCGGCGAATCCGAGCAGTTTGCCGTCGTGAATAAGGGCAGCGGAATTGAATAATTTCCGCCCGTTCGCGTCTTCGTTTTTCCTGATTGTGCCGATAATCGCCGTGATATTCGCGGTTGCCGGAATGATTTTTTCAAGAGGCTCGGCGGCGCGTTCGATAATGTCTTTATCGAGAAACCAATCGAACGAAGTGTAGCCGTGCGTGGCGACTTCGGGGAAAACAATCATCTCCGAGCCGTCCCGTTTCGCTTTCTCGATGGCGCATAAAATTTTGGCGACATTGCCTTCGATGTCGCCGTTCGTCGTGTTGATTTGTCCGATTGTTACTTTCATCCGGTAGTTTTAGATTTTGGTTTTTAGCCGAAGATGTTTGGCAAATCTCTCGGTCAATAATTGTTTTAACCGATTTTAGACTTCAGACTTTGGACTTCGGACTTCTTGACCATTTCCAGCCGGTTGCCGCGCTCATTGTAGCGCACTTCGTCCATCACATTGTGAATTATCAAAACGCCGCGCCCCGATGCTTTGAAAAGATTTTCCGTGTTGGTCGGGTCGGGAATTTCCGCGACGTTAAAGCCTTCGCCTTCGTCTTCGATAGTGAAACGCGCTTCTTTCGTCGAGACTTCCGCCGTGATTCGCACGAGTTTTGTCGCATCGAATTTATTGCCGTGCTTGACGGCATTGACGAACGCTTCGTCGAGGGCAATGAAAAGGTTCGAGTTTTCCATATTGACCACGCCGCTTTTTGCCACGCGCTTCATCAGGTAATCCAGAATGCTGTGCATCAGAGAAATAAGGCTCGGAATTTCAAACTCGATTTTCTCGCGCCAGTTTTGGACGATTTCTTTTTGGTCAACGAACTTTGCTTTGTAGTTGAGCGTAGTTTCGATGAAATTTTTTAACTCGTCTTCGTTGAACTCGCCTTTTTTATAATTGGAGACACAAATCTTAAAGGCTTTGATATTACTTCTGGAATCGTCGGCTGCGGTGGCATCGGGCAGGCAGGTTATTTCATCTTCTTCATCCGGTTCGGCGGTCAGATGCTCGCCGTCCAAATCCGTAATGACCAAATCAAAATTTTTGTCTTCGATTAGCTCGACGGCTTCCTCACGGCTTTCTCTGGTTTCGACCAGATGACCGAGCCGACTGAATTCGCCGGTCAAAGCCGTGCTTAGGTCATCGTGGTCGTCAACAATTAAAATTTTTTTCTGCATCTTCGCGCTCGCCCGCCGCCGGTAAATTTTAGCTTCTCTGGTCAAGCCTTCCGTTCAAATTTACGATAACATAATTTCGTTTGTTGCAATCATAATCCGAACCTTTGATGATTTTCTATCCGATGCTGCAAAAAAAAGAAAACTCATATTGTCACGCCGATTTATCCGCCTACTCTTTCCGGCAGAAAATCATAATTCATTTGGCGGATTGGGCGTTTTATCTGCTGATAAAATTCGTCGGAAAAACGATTCGTTACGAAACCGACGGTTGGGAAAATTTCGAGCGCATCGAACGGAGCGGCAAAGTTCCGATTTACTGTTTCTGGCACGACCGGATTTTTGCCGGAACGTATTTTTTTCGCAATCGCGGCATCGTCGTCATCACCTCGCAGAGCTTTGACGGCGAATACATCGCCCGGTTTATCCAGCGATTCGGCTACGGCGCGGTGCGCGGCTCTTCAACGCGCGGCGGTGTCGGCGCGTTAGTTGAAATGATTCGGTTGATGAAAAAAGGTTTGCCGACGGGCTTTACGGTTGACGGTCCGAAAGGTCCAAAATACATTGCCAAAACGGGCGCGGTTTTATTAGCAAAAAAAACGGGCAATCCGATGATGCCGTTTGTCGTCGAAGTCGAAAATTTTTGGGCGGTCAACAGTTGGGATAATTTGCGTATTCCGAAACCGTTCACGCGGGCGCGGATTTTTATCGCCGAGCCGGTTCACGTTCCGGCAAACGCCGACGAAACGGAAATCGAAAAGAAACGATTAGAATTGCAGTCAAAACTTGACGCGGCGGTTGAACTTGGGAAACAATGGCGGGACGCGGCATTATCAACACAGGGAGAAAAAACCGAATGACGATGTTTGATTCGATTATCGCGGAAGCGGACGAGCAATTTAACTTAAAAGGCAAAGCCGGAACGCTGCTCTCCGCTTTGCTGGCTTTGATGACCGACGGAACGCGCGGCGGCTTTGCGGGATTTCTGGAAAAATTCGGCGCGGCAAATTCGGGCGATGCGGCTTCGTCGTGGGTTAATTCGGACGCGAACACCGCGCTTTCCAATGAACAACTCGAATCGGCTTTGGGCGCGGATACGCTGACCGAAATTTCTAATCAAATCGGAACTGATTACGCGACGACGGTTTCAGCCGCCGCGTTTATGACCCCGCGCGTCGTTGACGCGCTCACGCCCGACGGCGTTCTGCCGCAGGACGGCGATTTACTCTCAAGAATCGGCGGATCTTTGAATGGCGTTGAAGCCGCCGCGCCGGGCGCAGCCGTCGCCGAAACTTTCGACCGCATTGGAACTGCCGCCGCTCCGGTTTTGGACGCGGATAAAAAGAATGTCGGCGATACGAATACGGTTAACAGAAACGTCAATCCGGTGGTTAATAAAGCCGACGATTCCGTGAATCGCATTGACGATACTTTTAATGACAATAATAATTCGCCGCTCGGATGGCTGCTGCCGCTTCTGCTGCTCGGCTTGCTGCTCGTTTTAGGTTACTGGTTTTGCAGCAAAACTCCCGAACCCGCCGCGCCAATCGCCCCAAATATGAATGTCAACAGAACCGCGACAAATACAGGCATCAACGCTGTCAACTGATAAGCAGTCACACACATTATTTTATAAGAATTTTAAACCACAGATTGACACAGATAAACACGAGATAAGAAATGATGAACAATCCTGCTTTGTTTTCATATAAACAAATATCCGTGTCAATCTGTGGTTTCATTTCTTTGCAGCGGCTATCGCGCTTTTCCTAAAGAAGTTTGCGCTTTCGCGGCAAATCCCGTTTTGTTAAAAAAACTTTCTTCCGCTAAAACGCTCGCCGCCAGCAGAACAAACGCAATCCAAACCGCGTCCGCCAAAACCAGATGGACAATCTGCATCACAATCGGCGCAAGCGTCAGAAGGGTCAACGCGCCCCACGCAAACTGAATCAAAACGAGAATCGTCAAAACATTCGCCCAACGACTGACGCGGAAATTCTCTCGCGCTTTGCCTTTCAGCCAACCGGCTAAAAATACCAGATAAACGCCGACTGCAATTGACAAAATCGGATGACTAACGCGCAGGCGAAGCAGCGTGTGCGACGCTGCCGAAAAATCCTTTGTAATGCCTTCGGTCAATGTTTCCGACGGAAAAATCATACTGCTCAAAGCCGCCACCGAACCGCTCAACCCGACACATAAAATTCCTATAACTGCCAGCGACAAAAGAAACAAAATTTTTGTCCGCGCTTTAAAATCAAACGGTTTTCCGCCACCGGCAAACCACGCCGTTAATGTCAAAAAACTCAATAAAACAAGCGTCGTTATGAGATGTCCCGCCATCCAAAACGGACGCGCCGCAGTTAAAGTTTCCGCCGTATTGCCCGTTAAAACCAATCCCGCGCCGAGCAATCCCTCGACGACGACGAAAACGAAAGAACCGATTGCCATTTTCAAAACGAGACGGTTCCTTTCGATTTTCTCCGCTTTCCAACTCAAAAATGCCCAGACTAATAAACCGATAACGACGAACCCGTCCAGCATACTCGTAATCCGGTGCGAAAATTCGATAACGGTTTTTAATTCCGGCGCGCTCGGTATAACTTCACCGTGGCACGTCAGCCAATGCTGCCCGCAGCCGTCGCCCGATTTTGAAGCGCGTAAAAACACGCCCCAGATAATCACGACGATATTATAAGCGAGGACGAACCGGGCGTATTTTGCCAATCCCGACAGTTTTAATTCCGTGTTCATTTTGCTAAATTCAAATTTCAGACTTCGTAAAAACAAGAGCATAACACTAAGCGGTTGAAACGAAAATTCAACCGGATATTAGAAAAACTAAATGGAAGACGAACATTTTTTTACTTGCCCGTATTGCTGGCAAACCGTTTCGATGATTTTGGATTTATCAATCGCGGCACAAAGCTACATCGAAGATTGCGAGATTTGCTGCAATCCGATTCAAATTAGTTATACGGCGGAAAATCTTGAACTGACGGATTTTTCGGCGGGAGGCATCGAGCAATAAAATTATTCACCGGCGAAATTTTGTATATGAAAAAACAGCGAATAGACAATCTTCTCGTCGAACGCGAATTCGCCGATTCGCCGGTCAAAGCCAAAGCTCTGATAATGGCGGGCGTAATTCTCGTCAACGAAAAGCGCGTCGAAAAACCTTCCGAAACTTTTCCGTCAGAGGCGAAAATTAGAATCAAAGGCGATTCGGCGCAAAGCAAATACGTCGGACGCGGCGGCTTAAAATTGGAAAAAGCAATAAATCATTTTCAAATCTGCATAGGCGAATATGTTTGTCTCGACGTTGGCGCGTCAACCGGCGGATTTACGGATTGCTTGTTGCAGAACGGCGCAAAAAAAGTTGTCACGGTTGATGCCGGCACAAATCAGATTGATTGGAAACTCAGACGCGATGAGCGAGTTGAAGTCCGCGAAAACGTTAACGCGCGTTATCTCAAACCGGATGACTTTGCGGAACGATTCGATTTAATCGTGATGGACGTTTCCTTTATTTCCGTGACCAAAATTCTGCCCGCGCTTGTTCCGCTATCAACTGAAACGGGACGAATCATCGTTTTGATAAAACCGCAATTTGAAGTCGGCAAAAACGAAGTCGGCGCGGGCGGCATCGTCCGCGAAACGGAAAAACACGAGCGCGTCATCGCGGAAATAAACTCGTTTGCCGAAACGTGCGCCTTAAAAAATTTGGGCGTGATTGATTCGCCGATTACCGGCGCGGACGGCAACAAGGAATTTTTAGCGTTGTATTATCCGCTGAAAAAATGAAAACTAAAATAGAAAAATCCAAGCCGAAAAAACTTGTCGAAGGCGTTGATTATTATTTTGAAAACGGCTTGATGGTTTTAACCGGACGCTTTCTTAAAGAGCGCGGCTATTGCTGTGACAACGGTTGCCGGCATTGTCCATATAAAAACGCGGAAAACCGCAATCACAACAAATAAGTTTCCATCTCTTCCCGTCTTCCGAAAGACTCATCTGCTTTGCGTAATGTGTTTGGTCGCGGAGCGCGGGCGATTGTTACCGGAGCGTTTGGCAAAGCGCAAACCAGCGTCAGCTTTTCATAATCCTTCTGCATTCGTTCTTGAGAAGCGAGCCAATCTAAAGTGTCCTGCAAAATCTGACGGGCATAAAAATCTTCCGGCTGAACAATCCGGTAATACATCCATTTGCCGTCACGCCGCGCCGTCACAATTTCGGCGTTTCGCAGATAAGCCAGATGCCTTGAAATTTTCGGCTGGCTAACGTCTAAAACCTCTGTTAAAAAGCAAACGCAGATTTCCTGTTCGCGGATTAAGTTGAGAATTCTCCGCCGTGTTTTGTCCGCTAGCGCGATAAAAAAGGTCTGCATACTTACCATAATAAAAAAATTTAACATTTTTCTGAAAATTTGTCTCGACAAATTTTGTATGCAGTAATAGAAGTTCAAATACATTCGCACAAACAAATATATAGAGAAAATAATAACCGAGAGGTTTTATTGTCTTGGGTGGTGGCTGACCAATTTTATTCGGAAGCAAAAATAATGAATCGCGGCGGCGTAACTTTTTGTTTGCCGCCGCTTTTTTTTATCCGCCGTCCGGTTATTTTTTATTGCTTCGTCATTCATCTGTGATAATCTGTGATTTCATTTTTGGAGGAAAGATGCGAGAAAAATCTTTTTACACTTTGGCGGTTCACGCGGGCGAAGACCGGACGGAAAATTTCGGAGCGGTCAGCGTTCCGATTTACACTGCCTCGGTTTTCGCCTTTCCCGACGCTGAGACCGGCGCGGCAATTCACAACCACGAAAAGGAAGGTTACTTTTACGGACGCTTGGGAAATCCGACGCAGACCGCGCTGGAAAAAGCCGTCGCCGAACTCGAAGCGGGCGAAGCGGCTCTGGCTTTCGCGTCGGGAATGGCGGCGATTTCCGCCGCGCTTTTAACCGTCGTAAAGTCGGGCGACCATATCGTCGCGCCGGCTTCGATGTATCCGACAACGACGCTTTTCCTGAAACATTTAGCCGAAAATTTCGGTATCGAAACGAGCATTGTTGATGCGACCGATGCGAATAATTACGCGAAGGCTGTTCGACCGAACACAAAAGTTTTTTGGATTGAAACGCCTTCCAATGCTTTATTAAAAATTACCGATGTGGCGGTGGTTGCGAAAATCGCTCGGGAAAATAATATAACGACCATCGCTGACAACACTTTCGCCACGCCTTTCAATCAACGTCCGCTTGAACTCGGCGTTGATGTCGTCGTTCATTCGGCGACCAAATATCTCGGCGGACACAGCGATTTGACGGCGGGCTTAATAATCGGAAAAAGGGAAATCGTCGAAAAAGCGAAACTCGAGACGACAAAACTTTACGGCGGAAACATCGCGCCGCAAGTCGCGTGGCTAGTTTTGCGCGGAATCAAGACTCTGGCTTTAAGAATGGAGCGTCATAACCAAAACGCATCTGTTTTAGCGAATATGTTATCGAAGCATCCGAAGATTAGAGGTGTTTTTTATCCGGGTTTGGAATCTCACCCCAATCACGATGTTGCTGTAAAGCAAATGAAAGACTTTGGCGGAATGATTGCCTTTGATGTCGGCGGAGTTGAAGAAGGAAAAAAGTTTGTTAACAATGTCGAGGTTTGCACGCTGGCAACTTCGCTCGGCGGCGTGGAAACGATTCTTCAGCACTCGGCTTCGATGACGCACGCCGCGCTTTCCCCCGACGAACGATTGAAGGCTGGCGTGACTGACGGCTTGATCAGGTTTTCGGTCGGAATCGAAGACGTTCAAGATTTGATTGCGGATTTGGAGAATGCGCTTGATAAAATTTGATTATTTAGGTTACTCAAAATGCCTGCGAAATCTGAAATTGTAAATCGCGCCGAACTCGTCGGAAAAATCAGAGAAGAAAAACCTTTTCATTACATCGTGCAAAATTTGGAAAGCACTTTCGGCGAGCCGAAACTCGCGGCGAAAAGTGACGCGCTGGCGATGTTGATAAATATAATTTTGTCGCAGGCGACGAGCGACGCGAACAGCAACCGCACTTTTCGTAATCTGAAAGAGCGTTTCGCAAACTGGGAAACGGTTCTGGCGGCTGAGGAAAAAGACATCGCCGACGCGATTCGGCTCGGCGGTCTGGCAAATCAGAAAGCGAAAGTCATAAAAGATTTGCTGCGGCAAATAAAAGAAAAGCACAAAACGCTGTCGCTTGAATTCATCGAAAAAATGCCCGGCGAAGCGGCGCGGGATTATCTGTAAAGTTTTCGCGGCATTGGACCGAAAACCGTCGCCCGCACTTTGCTGTTTGCCTGTCACAAGGAAGTTTTTCCGCTTGACACGCATATTTTTCGCGTCTTGAAACGCATGGGAATTTTGCCCGAAAAAATTACGGACACCAAAGCGCATCGGCTTTTAGACGAACTCGTGCCGGCAGGAAAATTTTATTCGCTGCACGTTAATTTGATTCGTCTCGGCAGGCAGATTTGCCGTCCGCGCGAACCGTTATGCGAGAGATGTCCGCTTATCGAGTATTGCGATTATGGCTTGACGCAAATATAATAATCAACTTTTTCAACGAACGATTCGGAGTGGATAATTAGTTGGACACAATTGTATGAAAGTAACTTTCGGAATAACTGATAGCTGTATTGACAAATTAAGTTAGGTTCTGAAAATAATCCGCCTGTCCTGGCGCACTGTTCACTGTTCACTATTCACTATTCACTATTTTCAAAGCAGTTCCCTGTTCATCAGTGAATAGTGAATAGTGAATAGTGAACAGCGATGGAAACGCTTCTGACCGGCTAACCTAATTTGTCAATACAGATAGCTGATAGCGGATA
>Ga0136640_10000689_pt1 | contig 13072 bp, 12 predicted proteins | sample AntDrymUQ8642106_2_FD_105498 | JGI IMG/M metagenome (GOLD analysis project Ga0136640, IMG submission 105498) | Polar desert sand microbial communities from Dry Valleys, Antarctica - metaG UQ864 (21.06) | ecosystem: Environmental > Terrestrial > Soil > Desert | place: Antarctica: Dry Valley...
CTGACAACAGCCAGGTCCGCAACGACAAGACGCCGGGCGTGCTCCGCTTGAAGAGCTTCACCGACTCGGGCACGGATCGCTGCCATTAGACTCGATCATTTGCTGGCCGCGTTGGTGATGAAGTTTCTGATAGAGGAGTGATTCACCTCGGTGTAGACTCCGGGGTAGCCGGCTGCTCCGCACCCGTAGCCGAAGCTGGTGATCCCGATCTGGCGGTACTTGCCCGCGGTCGCGGCGAACATGGGACCGCCGGAATCTCCCTGGCAAGTGTCCTTCCCCGTCTGGCCCGCGGCGACCATGAGGCTTGAGACGAACTCCCCACCGTAAACCTGCTTCGCGCGCAAGTCGGAGACGAGTGGTACGCGGACTTCACGCATCCGATCCGGATAATTCTGCCCGGCGTCTCCGTTCGCCGGTTGCGCGATCGTGTTCCCCCAACCGGCCACCGTCGCGTAGTGTCCCGACGCCTCCAGAGAATCCTGGCTGGCTCGGGCAAGTTTGATCGGCGCAATGACCGATACTGGATTTGCCAGTTTGACGACCGCGGCGTCATACGCATTTCCTCTGTAGTTTGGGTGGACGAAGATCCTGGAGACGCCCCGCGTCTGACCCTGGCTGCTGCTGAGAACCGTCCGCCCGACGGTGACGAGCAACGGAGCGGTCGAACTTCCGGTCACGCAATGGGCTGCCGTCAACACGCTGTCATGGTCGATCAAAGCTCCGCCGCAGAATTGCTGCGCGTGCGCCGTGGACCCATACCTCGTATCCCGCAGAGCGGCCACGAAAGCGTACCGGCCATTGGGTACGTCACTGCCACCCACTATCCGAGGCGCAGGTGCTGCATCCCCGGTCGCGCTCGCTGGCTCCGCGCCTTGCAAGGCTACCAACAGGAACACCAGCGCCACAACCAGTCCTGCCAGCGGATACCATAGACGGTAGCGCGGCGCGCCGGACGTCTCGTGTTCGATTCCGTTTCTCATGTAAAGCTCCTTTCAAAGATCTTACATCCGATCTGGTTGTCGGACGAATCGAAATAAGCTATAGATGCCGCCGACCAGGATTTCGTGCGGAGTCCTCCCTGAAGGGTTCGCTATGTCCGCGATTCGGGAGATATCAGGCGACGTGGTAGCCAGGACCGAGTCTCTCCACGAGAGACCTGGCGGCATCCGAGCCGAGGTCCACGACCTGTACCTCCGCCCCGCCGCCCCCAGACGCGACCCGCGCCTGCAAGGTCGCCAGCCGCAGCCGCCGCTGGAAGGGGCTGCTGATGACGCTCCGGGACTGGAGGCGCCGCCTGGGAGCGACGGTGGTGATGCGCGCCAGAATCCGGGACCGCGCGAACAGCCGCTCCCCGGAGAGGGTCCAACCCGCGTCACGAAACTGGAGCCAGCCATGAAACGCGGCCGGCACGAGCAGCAAAGGCGCCAAAAATACTCCGAAGGGGATCTCGAAAGCTAACAAGGATACCGTTCCAAACCCGCACCCGCCGCAACCGGGGACCGGCAATCCAGCATACTGACCGAAGACCGCGACGCCAGCAACAACCACCACGAGCGGCGAAGCGGACAGGATGGCCCGGAACACGTATCGCCGGAGGGCGCGGAGCGGCAGACGCTCCAGCGATGGTTCTCCGGCGAATTCGGGGGCGGCGGCGCGCAGGAAGTTCTCCACTTCCCGCCGGGGCAACAGTGGGAAGAGTACGGTGGAGACCCCGGCATTCTCCCCGTATCCGGCGCTCTCGACGCGGAGTGCCGCCAGCCCGAACGGCTGGCGCAACGCACCTTCCACTATCCGGACGGCCTGGATGCGCGAGAGAGGAATAGTCGCTTCGCGGCGTTCCAGCAGTCCGCGCCTGATGTACAGATAGTCCCCGTCGCGCGAGAGCGTGAAGCCCGCGTGAGCAAGGACCGTTCCGGCTATTGAGAGGAGCCACGCGAACAGACCGAGCGCCACCGCAAAGAGCAGCACCGCCATGACCGAACGCGGGGCGAAGGAGGACACCACGCGCTCCACGAACGCCCGCGAGAAAAACTCGTCGAAGAGTTGGGAGACAACGGCTACCAGGGAGAGTGCCACCCCGATCTGGCCGCTCGTCGCCCCCGCGACCAGCAAATCGCGCATCGTGAGCTTGCGAACTACATCCGGCCCCGCCACTTCTTCCGTACCGACCGGCTCGCGGCGGGAACCTTCGATCTCGCGCCGCAGGGTCCCAGCGGCGTCGCGGCTTACGGCGGAGAGGGATGCGTCGGGTTCGTTTCCACCGCCGGCTGTCTCGACGCGCACCTCGACGACACCGAAGAGGCGTTGGATGATGCCCTGCACAGTGTCCACGGACTGGACGTGATCAAGGGGTATCGTCCGCTCGCTTTTTTGGACCACCCCCCGCCGAAGATGAAACGCGCCACCCGACACCATATAAGTCGTGGCTCGCCACGCGAGGAACCCCCATACCGCCGCGAGCGCCGCGACCACGATAAAACCGGCCACTACGAGGAGGATGGTCCGAATGCCGAAGCCCTGACTCGCCAGGAATGCGCCGCCAGGAATGACGAGCGCGCCGACCCACCGCCGGACGGTCCTCAAAGCCCCGATGAGCATGGCCGCCGGATGAAGACGCAGCGGAGAGTTGTTTGCCTGGTCTACGCCCGAACTTCCCATCTCGGAGTTCATGCCATCCTCACACGTCGAGGCCATCTTTGGTCAGGGCGGCGATGCGGTCGCGCACCCCAGCGGCCACGGGGGCGGAGAGTTCGGGGATCTGGTTCGCCCCAGCCGCCGTGTAGAACACTACGGTCGCCAGCCCGAACCGGCGCTGCAACGGGCCGCTGCGGGTGTCAACGTGCTGGATGCGGGCCAGCGGCACGAGGGTGCGGGCGACCCATACGATGCCACGCTGCAAGTCCACTTCGTCAGTCCGGATCTCATACCGCCACCGCCGCCACCGCAACGTAGGCGCCACCACGACCATCAGCACAAGCAACGCCACCGCCGCCACGGCAGGTAGTATCCAGACAAAGAACGAAACATCCGTCAGCTTCAACCATGCCCAACTCCCACCCGCGCCTCCGGCCAGAAGCGGCAGGGCGTTGAGGGCGCCCACTATCCGCCACAGGGTTCGGGCGCGTGGGTCGAGCCGCTCTGAAGGCTCGTCTTTCAAGCCCCGATCATGGGTATCGCCGGACGGCCTCGCAGGTCCTTCGCGGCGAGCTGGCCGCAAGCAGCGTCTATGTCCTCGCCCCGGCTGGGACGCAGCGTCGCCGAGAGGCCGAGATCTCTGGCGTGATTGAGGAACTCCTTCGCCCTCCGCTTCGAGGTCGCCGAGAAACCCGTGTCGGTCCAGTTGAACCGCAGCAGGTTGAGATGATAAAGCGGATCGTCGAGCAGTTCAGCCAGCCCCTCGACGTGGCGCGGCTGGTCGTTCACTCCGGCGAGCAGCGTGTACTCGAAGAACAGCTTGCGCCGCGTGGTCTGGACGTAATAGCGGGCGGCGTCCATAAGCTCGGGGATCGAGTGGCGGGCGGCGATGGGCATGATCTCCTCTCGCTCGTCCCCGAAAGGCGTATGAAGCGATATCGCCAGATGAAACTGCTCCAGCTCGTCGGCGAAACGCCGGATCTTATCCACCAACCCACTCGTCGAAACCGCGATGTGCCGCGCGGCCAGATTGAATCCATCCTGATCGTTGAGTACCTTGAGGGCGCGCAGCGTCTCGTTGTAGTTGAGCATCGGCTCGCCCATCCCCATCACGACGACGTTGGAGACGCGGTCCCCGTCCGGGGCGATGTCACGGGCGGCGACGAAGACTTGCTCGGCGATCTCCCGCGCCTTCAAATTGCGCTTGATGCCAAGCAAACCCGTGGCGCAGAACTTGCAGGCCATCGGACATCCAACCTGAGTGGATATACAGACGGTGCGGCGGCCCTTCTCGGGGATCATGACCGTCTCTATGGCGTGTCCGTCATGCGTCCTGAAGAGGTACTTCCGCGTCCCGTCGGTCGCCCTGGAGATGGTCTCCAATCCCAGAGACGCAGCCGGAGCCTCCTCCGAGAGCGCGGCCCGCAGGCTCTTGGGCAGGCTCGTCGCCTCCTCCCAGTCCCGGACAAGGGAGACCGTCAGGGCGGAGTAGACTTGCTTCACGCGGTAGGCTGGTTCGTCCCGCTCTTCGAGCGTCTTCTGTATATCCGGCATGAATTCCGTGGCATTTATCATCACTGGATTATATAGGCGAGGCGGAACCCGGAAGCGGTCAAAGTTATATTCCGGCGGTAAAATCTGGCCGATGAGTTTCCCTGACCTGAACGTAGTGGACCTTTTCATCCTGATCTTCGTGCTCGCGGCGGTGCTCAGAGGAGCGCGGACGGGGTTTCTGGCGAGCGCGTTCTCGCTGGCCGGGGTGGTCGTGGGGGCTGCTCTGGGCTCCAGGCTCGCACCGTTGCTGTTGCCGGAGAACGAGAGTCCGATGTTCCGGTCGGGGATCACTCTGGCGAGCGTGGTGGCTTTCGCGGTACTCGGGGAGGTGCTGGCCCGCGCCTTCGGGGGCTCGCTACGCAACCGTCTCACGGGTCCCGTCTCGGGGGCGCTGGACGGGACCGGGGGCGCGGCGCTCGGCCTGGCGCTCTCCCTGACGCTGGTCTGGGTCGTCGGGGCTTTCGCATTGCAGACGCCTTTCTTCTCCAGCCTTCACCCGGCGGCGGAGGACTCCAAAATGCTGCGGACCCTCGAAGATCGGATATCTTCCGAGCCGTTCATGCAGGCCGTAGCTAGGCTGGATCCGCTACCGGAAATCCGAAGTCCCGAGGCCGACGTGGCCGACCCGAACACAACCATCACGAGCGACCCAGAGATCCTTTCGGCGGGCTCGCGGATGGCGCGCATAAGCGGCATCGCGTGCGGTTACGGGGTCGAGGGCTCGGGCTGGGTCGCCGCCCCAAACCTCGTGGTCACCAACGCCCACGTCGTCGCCGGCGAGGCCATAACCAGGGTGCAGCCCGGCGGCATGGGGCCTCACCTTCGCGGGCGCGTGATCCTCTTCGACGAACGCAACGATGTCGCCATCCTGCGCGTCAGGAGGCTCGGGCTGCGCCCCTTGCCGCTCTCCGAGCCGAAGCCCGGCCAGTCCGCCGCCGTCTTCGGCTTCCCGGAGAACGGCCCGCTCGACGTGCGGCCCGCCCGCACCGGCGGTACACGGCGCGTGATCTCCACCGACTCATACGACCTCGGACCCGTGCAGCGCACCGTGACCAGCTTCCGCGCCTACGTCAGACCCGGAAACTCCGGCGGCCCCGCCGTCAACGCCGACGGCGAGGTAGTAGCCACCGTGTTCGCCAGCCGCGCCGACTCAAACGAAGCCGGATTCGGCATCCCGTCCCAGATCGTCGAACGTCTCCTCGATACCGCCGAAGACAGCAAAGAATCCGTCAGCACCGGCGAATGCGCGAATTGATTGAAGGAGCTAGTCAGCCCGTCGCTACTGGCAAACGCCGACGCTCCAAGATGCTGAATTGCTGACGGGCTTTATCCCATCTCATCACGGATGATTTTCTCAAGAGAGATGCGGCTGCGGTTTAGTTCGGCCTCGACGGTGGAGAGACGTGCCAGGGTCGTCTCGGCGAGTCGGTCGCGCTCGACCTCTCGCTTTACGGCTGAGGCCGCTTCGTCTATGGCGGTTACCGCGCTTTCGAGGAGCAGGAGATGTTCGTCCATGGCGCTCAGAAGAGTGACCGTCCGGGACCCTGGCTCGCGTTGATTTGTTCGGCGGTACTGTAGGCGTCGTAGATCGCGTAGATGACCGTTATTACATGCGTCACGAAACTTATGAGGACAAACATAAGTGCCGCGTTGATGGCGTCTATGACGATCAGGACGAGCCCCTTGAGGATCTCACCGTTGTAGATCTGCCCGAGACCCGGCAAGAAGAAGCTCAATACAGCCGCCAAACCAGCACTCTTCAATAGAACCTCCACTCTCTCCGTTGGCTCCTCAAGCTACCTTGACCTTTACCGCGCCTCGCTAAACATGGCGAGCCTATTCGTTGCGGTCCCGGTGCTCTTGTTTGAGGCGCAGGTACTCCGGGTCTTCGGCGGCGATCCGCCACTTCTCATGGAAGACCTCCGCCGCCCGTTGTTTCTCCACGTCGAGTTCTTGGAGCGGCTCGCTCTTCTTGCCGCTCCGGTACTTCGCGTAGCGCCGCGAGCGGGTCCACCCCATCTGCAAGAACTTCCTCGCCACGTCCATCCCCACGAAGTCACCTTCGGCCCTGTATTCACGAAACTTTCCGTGGATGGCATCCGCCGACTCCCTCGCGGCTGCTTCGTCCCTGTACCTCCAGAGAGGCAGCAACTCGCTCTTGTACGGCTCGGCGTGAAAGACGCCCTGCTCACCGCGTCCGATCCTGTACCGCTCCGGATGCCGCCGCAAATCTACGCCGCTGTACGAATATCCCATGCCACCAGTGTAGAGCGCGACCGTGGAAAACAAAGGACTGGAGTTGACGGAAGCGGTACGTGGAACGACTCGGGCGTCGAGGCAGTCGTCCTCGGCGCGACCCCGCTACGCCCCCGATGAGACGCTTTCTCCGAATGCCGGAATGCCTTCCAGCCGGAGATACTCGACGCCCTCGGGCAGGACCGGGGCGGCGAGGAGGCTCCGCGGCTCGGGGTCGGGGTCGACGCCGAGCATCGTCCGCGCGAGCAGCGGGATGGTCCCGGCAGCCCACGCCTGAGGGCTGCACGAGGTCGGGTACTCGACCGGCCCGCGACCCTCCTCCCGCGAATGTCCCCCGAAGACCTCCGGCAGCCGGTGATCGAAGCGTTCCGCGGCCTCGATCAGCGCGACCGCGACCCGGTTGGCCTCCTCCCGGAAACCGTAGCGCCGGAGCCCTTCGGCTATGAGGGCGTTGTCGTGAGGCCAGGCGGAACCGTTATGGTAAGAAACCGGATCGTAGCCGCCCTCTCCCGCCGCCATCGTTCTTATCCCCCAGCCGGAGAACATGGCCTCGCCCATCAGGCGCCCGGCGACGGGGCGAGCCTTATCTTCTGGCACGATCCCGCTCCACAGCAGGTGCCCGGCGTTGGAGGTTATGGAGTCCACCTGGCATCCCCGGCCATCGAGTGCGAGGGCGTAGTAGCCGCGACCGGGCATCCAGAAATCGCGGTCGAAGCGCAATTTGAGATCCGTGGCCCTCTCGCGTAGATCCCTCGCGAGCCGTGCATCGTCCCAGATTGTTTCGGCCAGCCCGGCGGTACGGAAGAGGGCATCGTACACGTAGCCCTGAACCTCGCATGGCGCGATGGGACCTTCGGCGCGGGTTCCGTCGCGGAAGACCATAGAGCCTTCCGAGTCTTTCCAGCCCTGGTTCTGGAGGCCGCTGGTCGAGCGTGTCTCGTAGGCGACGTAGCCGTTGACCCGATCGGCTTCGGTGAGGATCCAGGCTAGAGCCCGTCTCGCCGCGCCCTCCAACGCGCTGACGAAGGCGTCGTCGCCGGTCCAGCGCCAGACCTCGTGCAGCAAGACCAGAAACAACGGGGTGGCGTCGGCGGTGCCGTAATACGGGGTCTCAGGACTCTCCCCGAAAAACGCAAGCTCCCCAACCCTGAGTTCGTGCGGGATCTTCCCTACCTCCGCGTCCGTGAAGTCGTCGCGCGCTTCGGCCTGATGCTTGGCGAGAGCCCGCAGCGTGTTCTTCGCCGGCTCGGGAGAGAGGATCATGGCCTCGTACCCGGTGATGAGCGAGTCCCGTCCGAAGAGCGCCATGAACCACGGAGCCCCCGCCGCCGGGACGAGCAATCCATCCCCCGCGTCGAACGAGAGCGATTCCAGATCTACGACGCTCCGCTCCCAACTCCCCCGCAACGCCCCCCACCCGGTCTCCAGCCTCGGGGCCGCGTCAAAGAGCGGCGCGCTCTCCCGCAAACGAACCTCGCGCCCACCCTCCGCAAGACTCACCGTGACACGAAGAACCTTGCTCTCCCCGGATCCCAGACGACAAGAGCAGGAAATGCGTCCAGGTTCCACGACTGGTTCCGTATCGTTGCCCGAGACACGAACCACAGTCCCCCGCAAGAAGTCTCCCCGCCGGTAGGCGAAGCGCAGGCATCCCTCGCCAACCTCTTCGGATAGCTCGCCGCGCACCAAAGGCCGAGCATAGTCCCGCACCTCGTAGATGTCCCGAAAATCCGCCGAACACTCCAGAGACAAGACGGCCTCCAACTCCCCCTCCGAGAGGTTGGAGATCTCCACTTCCTCATCCATCCCGCCCCCGACCCAGCGCCGACGCAGGACGCAGACGCCGGGAGCCCCGGCGGGAAAACCGAGACGAAACTCCGCCTCCGAACCGCGTTCCCGGAAATCTTTGGAGACCGATGTTTCCCCGTTCATCGTGACAACGAACCTGGAGAGATGCCGCATGTCACGATAGAAAAGCCCCTGCCCGGCGTCCCCGTCAAAGTCGCCGCTCCCATCCGAGACGGCGTAAGCACCGGGAGATACCACGCTCGCCACGCCTCCCATCGATCCCGCCCCATTGTCCGGCAAAGCAACCCCCTCGGATCCCTCACAACCCCGCCATCATACAGCGCGACATGCCCGAATCTCTTATTTGACTCTTATTTGACAGAACGTTCAATCGAGAGTAAGCTGTATTTATTGAACAATCAACCAGGAAAGGGATTGGATGGCGGAGGTTGAGGATCGGCGGTCGCAAATCCTGGACGCGGCGTTCGAGGAGTTTGCGGCGAAAGGGTTCAAGGGGGCGACGATCAAGAGCATAGCGAGCGAGGCTGGGGTGAATTCTCCGGCTTTGATCTACCACTATTTCCCGGACAAGGAGGCGCTCTTCAACGCGGTCTTGGAGACTCACGCCCCAATCCGCAGCGCGATAGAGAACCCGGCATCCTTCATGGACCGTCCACCGGAGGAGGTTCTGCCGGAGATCGCGCGGGCCTACTTCGCCACCGTCGCCAACCCGACCAGTCGAAGGATGATGAAGCTCATGTTGGGAGAGGCCATGAGGCGTCCGCAGTTGGCGGAGATGATCGGGCGGGCGACCGCGGTGAGGGTGCTTGGTTTCCTCAAGGGCTACCTCTCGCGCCAGGTCGAGCTCGGTCGGCTGAGGCCCCACGACGTCCGTTCCAGCGCGCGGGCCTTCGTAGGAATGCTCATCCCCCAGGCGGCGGGGAAAATCCTCTTCACCGCGCTGCGCGAGGACGGCCTGGAAGATGAGGAACATATCGAGACCGCAGTGAACATCTTTCTCGAAGGGCTCAAGCCCAAGTAAACAGAAAGGAAGACCCGAAAAAGGAGGTCCGGTCATGGCGAAGACGGCAACGCAAACAGAGGACGCGCTACGCGACGTGACGCGCACCACCTGCGTCGTCGTGGGCGGCGGTCCTGGTGGCGCGGTGCTCGCCCTCCTTCTCGCCCGGAAGGGCGTGGACGTGACGCTACTCGAAGCGCACCCGGACTTCGACAGGGAGTTCCGGGGAGATACGCTGCATCCTTCGGTCATGGAGATCATGGACCAGTTGGGGCTGGCGGATCGGCTGCTGGAGCTGCGTCATAGCAAGGTCAGCAGCTTCACGCTCCAGACGGCGAATGGCCCATTCACCCCCGCCGACCTCTCCCGCCTGAAAACGAAGTTCCCGTACATCACCATCATGCCGCAGAAGAACTTCCTGGAGTTCATTGTCGAGGAGGCGAAACAGTACCCGAGCTTCCGGCTCGTAATGGGGGCACGGGTACGGGAGTTGATCGAAGAGAACGGCGTGGCGCGGGGCGTGTACTACGAGAGCGAAGATGGCCGGCACGAGGTTCGTGCCGCGCTCACGGTCGGGGCGGACGGGCGCGGGAGCCGGACGCGAAAGCTCGCTGGCATCGAGCCGAAAAAGACCTCGCCACCGATGGACGTGCTGTGGTTCCGGCTGCCCCGCGAGGACGAAGACCCCGCGGGCGTGGTGGGCCGGTTTGGACGGGGGCACATCGCGGTCATGCTCGACCGCGACGACTACTGGCAAGCGGGGTACGTGATCCCGAAGGGCACGTTCCCGGAGCTACGCCGCGAGGGCATCGAAGAGCTTCGGCGGCAGTTCGGTGAACTGGCACCAGAGTTCGCGGATCGGCTCGGACACCTCACGGACTGGCGGAAGGTCTCGCTGCTCTCGGTGGAGTCCAGCCGGTGCGAAAAGTGGCACAAACCCGGATTACTCCTGATCGGGGACGCAGCGCACGTTATGAGCCCGGTCGCCGGGGTGGGCATCAACTACGCTATCCAGGACGCCGTCGAGGCGGCGAACATACTCACCGAACCGCTCCGGGAGAGTCAGGAGCGGCTGGTGGACGTGGACGAGAAGCGCCTCGCGACCGTGCAGCGGCGGCGGGAGTTGCCGACACGGGTGATACAGGCCCTCCAGGCGCAGGTCCAACGCAACGTCCTGGCCCCCGCGCTGCGATCAGACGCCCCGTTCTCTCCCCCGCTCCCGCTGCGCCTGCTGCCCCGCATACCCATACTGCGCAACGTCCCCGGACGCCTCATCGGCTTCGGGCTGTGGAAGGTGCATGTGAAGGGCTGATCCCATCTACACGAACACGAAGGCCGGACGACGAACTGCTCGTCCGGCCTTCGTGTTCTCACGATCAGAATCTATCAGGCGGTCGAGAGCGCGCTCTGGTAGACGGCTGTCTCGAAGTCCGTGTAGCCGGTGAAGGAGACCGGGTCTATGAACGGGAAGATCTGAGTCGCCCAGAACCCGCCGAGGCCGTTCTTGCGGTCGATCCAGAAATACAGGTTCGGAAGCCCGCACCAACCGAGCTCGCCCGCCGGGCGTCCGGTCGGTGCATCCTCGTCGTTGACCATGAACGTGTACGCCCACGATTTCGGCATGCCGGGGAAGAACTCCGCGTCGTTCGATAGCTCCGGTATCGCGCCGGGCAGAAGCTTGATCTTGAGTTCCCCAAGCCCGTTCCGCGCCATCGCCTCGACGGTCTCCGCTTTCATAACCCGTCCGTGCGCGCCTTCACCATCGTTGAGTACCATGCGGATGAACTTCATGTAGTCGCCGGCGGGGGCGTAGAGGCCGTGGCCGCCCATGTGCTGCTCCGGCTCCTGGTCCAGCTCGAAGTCCGAGAGCGCGGTCAAAACACCGTCCTCGCCGCGCTGGTGCATCGTCGCCCGCCGCGAACGCATCTCATCGGTCATCGTGAAGGCGCTGCTATCCATCCCGAGCGGCTCGAAGATACGCTCTTTCATTACCTCGCCGAGCCGCTTGCCACGCGCCCCCTCGACGACCTTCCCGGCCCAGTCTATGTTGCTCCCGTACTCCCAACGCTCGCCGGGATCGAAGAGCAAGACGGAGTCGAGTGACGCCTGCGTCGCCGTCACGACGCTCGGGACGTCACGCTTCTCGCCGTACTTTATGAGGTCGTGGTTGAAGAAGTCGTAGCCGAAGCCCGCCGTGTGGAGCATCAATTGCTCGACGGTTATATCGGACTTCGGGGCGCGGGTGCGCGGCTCGCCGCTCTCATCGAAGCCTTCGAGAACCTGGATGTCCGCTATCCCCGGCGCATATTCTTTGGCGGGATCTGAGAGCGAGATCTCCCCTTCCTCAACGAGCTGCATCACCGCGGTGCCGGTGATGGCTTTCGTGCAGGAGAAGATGGCGAAGACAGTATCGGTCGTCATCTCCGAATCCTCGCCAAGCTCGCGCTTCCCCGCCGCTCCCTCGTAGAAGTTCCCCTCGCGGCTGGTCGCCATCGCGACCACGCCAGGCACGTCATTCTCCTGTTCGACTACTCCATCGAGCACGAAATCGGCGGCTTCCCTCAAGACGTCACTCATCTTTCCCTCGCTTCCGCGGCACGATCCCGCCGCATAGATTCCTCGCCCGAAATCCCCATTCGGACTCGCGTATTAATTGTAAACGCGGTCTCCGATCCCGGTCAAGCGTGTTCCAAAGTGTGAACGCTTTTATTTGATAGTAACCACTTATAAAGGTACATTACCCGTGGCGTGAAGCGCGAATACAGAGCGGCTTCACTAAATTTCCAGAAGAACTGTCGTCTCTCGGCGAAAACGCGAGGCTAGGGGATATATGTACAAAGAGATTTACGTCCCGGTAGACAACTCGGACTACTCCAACCAAGCGTGCGTGATCGGGGTCGACGTAGCACGCCAGTTCGGGGGCAGAGTAGCGGGCTGCCACGCCTACGCAGCCAAGATGCACGACGTGCGATTCCGCCAGATGGAGTCGGGACTTCCCGAGGAGTTCCGCGACGAAGACGAGATGAAGCGCCAGCGCAAGATCCACGACCAATTGATAACCAAGGGCCTCGAAATTATCACCGACTCCTATATTGATGTCCTTGAGCCGCTCTGCGAGAAGCATGACGTGGAACTGGTCCGCCGCTCTTTGGAGGGCAAGAACTTCAAGGTCATCGTGGAGGACGTGAACGGAGGTCCCTACGACCTCGTCGTCCTCGGGGCGATGGGCATGGCCGCCGTGAAGGACACCATCCTCGGCACCGTCACGGAGCGCGTCGTTCGGCGCCTCAAGCACGCCGACACGCTGATCGTCAAGGACCTGGACCGGCATCCGTTCGAGCATATCGTGGTCGCGGTGGATGGCTCGGCCAAGTCACTCGGCGGCTTGAAGCGGGCCATCGGGCTGGCGCGGGAGTTTGGGGGGACGGTGGAGGCTATCTCCGTCTTCGACCCGTACTTCCATTATGCGATGTTCCATTCCATCGCCGGGGTTCTCTCCTCGAAGGCTCAGAAAGTCTTCCGGTTCAAGGAGCAGGAGAAGCTGCACGAGGAGATCATTGACTCGGGGCTCGCCAAGATCTACACGGCCCACCTGGAGATAGCCCGCCACATCGCCGAGGAAGAAGGCGTGGAACTGAAGACGACGCTCCTCGCTGGCAAGCCGTTCGAGCAGACGATGAAGTACGTCAACGAGGTACAGCCGACGCTGGTCGTCATGGGCCGCATTGGCTATCACTCCGACGACGAGATGGACATTGGCGGCAACACCGAGAACATGATGCGGTTCCTGCCGACGAACGTCTTGATCGGCAACTACGA
>Ga0136640_10000690_pt1 | contig 13070 bp, 11 predicted proteins | sample AntDrymUQ8642106_2_FD_105498 | JGI IMG/M metagenome (GOLD analysis project Ga0136640, IMG submission 105498) | Polar desert sand microbial communities from Dry Valleys, Antarctica - metaG UQ864 (21.06) | ecosystem: Environmental > Terrestrial > Soil > Desert | place: Antarctica: Dry Valley...
AGCCGGTCACCCAACGAGACCAGGCTGAGGCTGATCTGGGAACTCGACGCCGGGCTCCCCCGCCCGCTGGTGAACCAGCCCGTCTGGGACCCGCACGGTCGGCTGCTCGGGATCGCCGACCTGCTGGATGTGCAGGCCGGAGTGGTCGGCGAGTTCGACGGCGCGGACCATCGCGGCGCGGCCAGACACAGCAAGGACGTCGAGCGCGAGCAGGGCTTCCGCGACGAGGGCCTGCAGTTCTTCCGGGTCACTGGGCCGGACATCAGGGTCAGGCGGCGCGTCATCCGCCGCATGCTGTCGGCGCGGGGCCGGGCAAGGTGGACCATCGAGCGCGATCGGGCCTGGACGACCGCACCTGCACCAGGAGCCGGTCAGGAGCAGACACTGGATGAATACCTCGACGAGCGCGATTGGTGGCGCTCAGTCGACCAGCAGTCGGGCTGATTTGGTCTATGAGGTTGATGGGGCTTATTCACCGCGTGCGGCTGCACGGACGAGTCCGCAGCCACCGCTCGGTGCGGGCGGCACCCGTACGGCATGCCTCACGGTGCGCACTGCACCGAAGGCGCGGCGGCACCGCCTGGGCCGGCGAGACACCGCACGCAACAACCCCAGGTCCAGAAGCCGCGAGCCGGCTGACACTCGCCGCGACTAGGTTCATCCGGTGCCCACCCGTTCGGCCACAGACCCGCAGGCCACGACCCCCATGCTGCTCCCGCTGCTGGGCGCCGCCACCGCGTTGGTGCTGTGGGCCTCGGCGTTCGTGGCGATCCGGCACCTCGGCCGCGACATCTCCCCCGGCGCGCTGAGCCTGGGGCGGCTGGTGGTCGGGTCGCTCTGCCTGGGGGCGGTGCTGACCGCCCGCGGTTGGCGTCGACCCGTCGCCTCGGACTGGCCACGCCTGGTGACGATCGGGTTGCTGTGGTTCGGCATCTACAACGTAGCGCTCAACGAGGGCGAGCGGCGGGTGGACGCGGGCACTGCGGCGATGCTGATCCAGGTCGCCCCCGTGCTGATCGCCCTGCTCGCCGTGCTGGTGCTCAAGGAGCAGTCGACAGCAACTCTGTGGGTGGGGCTGGCATGTGCATTCGCCGGGGTGGTGGTGATCAGTGTGGCTAGCACCCCGGACGGGGACCGGGACCCACTCGGTGTCGGACTTTGCCTGCTGGCCGCCGCTGCATACGCGGTGAGCCTGGTCGTGCAAAAGCCGGTGATGGCACGACTTTCCGCCTTGCAGGTGACGTGGGTGGCGTGCACCGTGGGCGCGGTCGCCTGCCTGCCGTTCGCGCCCGACCTGGTCCGGGAGGCTGCGGACCTGCCGGCGGTCGACCTCGGTTGGTGGGTCTACCTCGGCGTGTTCCCCACCGCCATCGCGTTCACCGCCTACGGCTACGCGCTGACCCACATCGACGCCAGCCGGCTGGGAGTCACGACGTACTTGGTGCCCCCGATCACGGTGGCCATGAGCTGGGTGCTGCTGGCCGAGGCGCCCTCGACGCTCGCGTACGTCGGTGGGGCGATGTGCCTGACTGGGGTGGCGCTGACTCGTCGGCGACCCCGCCGTACGCGCACTGACCCGGCGCCGAGCGCTGCTTGACTCCTGGCCCGGGCCCAACGCTGCACTCGGTGCGGCAGGCACCATGACAGGCCCCGACCCGGTGCCCACCGCACCTAACGCGCGGCGGCACCGCCGGGCGCGACCAGCGGTAGGCTGGCCCATAGCGGCCCGCTCCGCGCCGCCGCCCCTCCGTTCGCTTCTGCCTCCCCGCCGAGCCCACCACCGAATCCCGAAGGACCCTGCCGCGCCATGCCGTCGCCAGACCCCAGCACCCGCAACGACCTCCGCAACGTGGCGATCGTCGCCCACGTCGACCACGGCAAGACCACCCTGGTGGACGCGATGCTGTGGCAGTCCGGGGCCTTCCGCGCCAACCAGGACGTCGCCGACCGGGTGATGGACTCCGGCGACCTGGAACGCGAAAAGGGGATCACAATCCTCGCCAAGAACACCGCCGTGCGCTGGCAGGGCCCGAGCGCCCCTGAGGGTGGGTTGGTGCTCAACATCATCGACACCCCCGGGCACGCCGACTTTGGCGGTGAGGTCGAGCGCGGGCTGGCGATGGTGGACGGTGTGGTGCTGCTGGTCGACGCCTCGGAGGGGCCGCTGCCGCAGACCCGGTTCGTGCTGCGCAAGGCGTTGGAGGCCAAGCTGCCGGTGGTGCTGGTCGTCAACAAGGTCGACCGCCCCGACGCCAGGATCGCCGAGGTCGTCGACGAGGCGTACGAGTTGCTGCTCGACCTGGCCGACGACCACGCCCCGGACCGTGACGACATCCTCGACCTGCCGGTCGTCTACGCCTCGGCCCGCGCGGGCAAGGCGTCGCTGACCCGCCCGGACGACGGCACCATGCCGGACTCTGACGACCTCGAGCCGCTGATCGCGACGATCGTCGACGCGGTCCCGGCCCCCGCGTGCGAGCCGGATGCCCCACTGCAGGCGCAGGTGGCCAACCTGGACGCCTCACCGTTCCTCGGCCGGCTAGCGCTGGTGCGGGTGTACGCCGGCACGCTGAGCAAGGGCGACACGGTCGCGTGGTGCCGCCGCGACGGCCAGGTCGAGCGCGTCCGCATCTCCGAGCTGATGCTGACCGAGGCGCTGGAGCGGGTGCCGGTGGCCGCGGCCCGCCCGGGCGACATCGCGGCGATCGCCGGCATCCCCGAGATCACCATCGGGGACAGCCTCTGCGACCTCGACGACACCCGGCCGCTGCCGCCGATCACCATCGACGAGCCGGCGATCTCGATGAGCATCGGCATAAACACCTCACCGCTGGCCGGCCGAGAGAAGAAGACGCTCGTGACGGCCCGGCTGGTGCTGGAGCGGCTGGAGCGTGAGCTGGTCGGCAACGTGTCGCTGCGGGTGCTGCCGACGGGCTCGCCGGACACCTGGGAGGTGCAGGGCCGGGGCGAGCTGGCGCTCGCGGTGCTGGTCGAGCAGATGCGGCGCGAGGGCTACGAGCTGACCGTGGGCAAGCCGCAGGTGGTGACCCGCGAGGTCGACGGCAAGACCCACGAGCCGGTCGAGCGGCTGACCATCGACTGCCCCGAGGAGTACCTCGGCACGATCACCCAGCTGTTGGCCGTCCGCAAGGGCCGGATGGAACAGATGGTCAACCACGGCACCGGCTGGATCCGGATGGAGTTTCTGGTGCCGGCCCGTGGGCTGATCGGCTTTCGCACCGAGTTCCTCACCGACACCCGCGGCACCGGCATCGCACACCACGTGTTCGAGGCGTACGAGCCGTGGTTCGGTGAGCTGCGCACCCGCGGGTCCGGGTCGCTGGTCGCCGACCGGGCAGGTGCCGCCACCTCGTATGCGATGACCAACCTGCAGGAGCGCGGCACGATGTTCGTCGAGCCGACCACCGAGGTCTATGAGGGGATGATCGTCGGCGAGAACTCCCGCGCCGACGACATGGACGTCAACATCACGAAGGAAAAGAAGCAGACCAACGTCCGCTCCGCCACCTCCGACAACTTCGAGAAGCTGGTGCCGCCGCGGCGACTCAGCCTGGAGCAGTCGTTGGAGTTCTGCCGCGACGACGAGTGCGTTGAGGTGACGCCATCGGCGGTCCGGCTGCGCAAGACCGCACTGGACGCGCACGCGCGGGCCAAGACCGCCGCCCGCGCCCGCCGCTGACGCCGGCTCCCTGGCCGGGATCCGCGCATTTCGTACGACAGCCCTCACAGCGCGGCGTGCAGCGCAGCCTCGGCGTCTGCGCCGAACGCGACGAACCGCACCAGCTCGACGGCGCTGTCGGCTGAGCGAACCGTGCCAACCGCGATGCGGGCCGCGTCGTCCAGCGGCCACCCGTACACGCCAGCCGACACCAGTGGCGCGGCGAGCGTCGATACGTCGAGCTCGTCGGCCACCATCAGCGCATTGCGGTAACACGAGGCCAGTAGGCCTGGATCGGTCTCACCCGCATACCGGTTTGGCCCGACCACGTGAATGACGTACCGAGCGGGCAGCTCACCGGCCCCCGTCCAACCGGCCTCACCGGTGCCCAAACCGTCGGGATAGCGCTCGATGCAGTCCCGCAGCACAGCCGGGCCACCGGCACGGTGGATCGCACCGTCCACCCCGCCGCCGCCGCGCATGACGCCGTTCGCCGCGTTCAGCACCGCGTCCACCTGCTGGGTGGTGATGTCGCCGCGGACTACCTCGACCCGCACCGTCACCACGTCACCTGGCTCAGCCGTACGGGCCGGGGTTGCTGCCGCCGTGTATGGCACGCAGGGCGGGCCGAGCATCGGCCAGGTAGACGAACGCGGCGACCGTGCCGACGAGGTTGATCAGGCCGATCGGCTGCCACGACAACATCGCCGCGGCCAAGAAAAGCCCCAGCACCAGCACCCAGAAGACCTTCGTCTGCTTGTCGGCCGCCACAAAGGCCGGGGCGGGACGGCTGACCGCGTCGACGAACGCGAAGGCCTTCACCCCGAACAGCACCAGCGCGAGCACAAGCTCGAGGTTGGATTGGACGCTGAAAAGGTCGATGCCCACGCCGGAAAGAGTACCGGCGCGGGCATCGACCCCACCTGCATGCGCGCAGAGCGCGCGGTGTTGCGATCAGTCGCCGACCTTGGCTGCTGCATCAGCGACAGCCTTGGTGGTCGCCTCGGCCGTCTTGCCGGCGCTGGTGCGAGTCGCCTTGGCGCGCGGGGCGGTCACGTTGGTGGCCTTCTTGGTGGTGCGCTTGGCGGTGGTCTTCGTCGCCTTCACACCCTCGCCGGCCTGCGCGGCAGTCTTGTTGGCCTGCTCGCCGGTCTCGCCAGCCTGCTCGGCAACCCTGTCCGTCTGCTTCTTGGCGGTGGTGCTGGTTGCCTTGGCAGCCTGGGCGCTCTGCTTGCGTGCCGTGGTGACGGTGGCCTTGGCCTGCGACTTGGTGGTCTTGGCTGCGGACGCAGCGTCTTGGGTGGACTGCTGGTTGCGCACCCGGGTCACCAGGGTCTCGCCGCGGTCGGCGAGGTCGCCGTAGACGTTGGCGGCCTGGCCGAACGCCCCTGAGGCGGCGGCATGTGCCCGGTCCGGCAGCGCCCGCAGCTCGCTGAGCAGGCTGTCGAACTGGTGCTGCGCGGCGGACTGCACCGACTGCACCTGGCCCTGGACCTGGCTCTGCAGCGCCTTGGGGTCGGTGTCGAGTTGGGCGGCCGTCGAGCGCAGCCGCTCGGCGACAAGGTCACCGGCGCCGAGCACGGCGTACAGCGGGGTGGGAGTCTTGGTCTTGGTGCGTGCCATCAGAGGTCCTCCTCGGGACGTGGGGTGTGGTCACCATCGGTGTCCGGGCTCGTTGGCTCGGCCCGAAAAGCGGCGTAAATGCCGAGCAGCGCCTGTTTCTGCCGCTCGTTCAGACTGGGGTCGGCCAGCACCGCGAGCTCGACCGAGCGCGAGCCGTCCTCGTCGGGATCGAGGATCCCGGCTCGTACGTACAGCGTCTCGGCCGAAATGCGCAGCGCCTTGGCCAGGCCCTGCAGCACCTCGGCCGACGGCTTGCGCAAGCCGCGCTCAACCTGGCTGAGGTACGGGTTGGACACTCCCGAAAGATGAGCGACCTGACGCAGCGACAACTGGGCAGAGTTGCGCTGCTCTCGCAGGTACTCTCCCACCGTGCCGACCGTCTTGGTCATGTCCAACCGGGCCATGACTCCATCGTGCTAGCAGGTGCTTGCTCATGCAAGCGAGCCGGGCGTGAGACGGCTCACGCCGGTCGTCAGTGCTGCACCGCTCGCAACTCACCGACCACTCGACCGCCCCCCAGAACCGGCGGCCGGGCCTGCGCGTCCAGCACCGGGTGCGACAGCCCCAACCGCTGCAGCATCGCCGCCATCGCGACCGGGCGCGCCCGGTACGCCCCGTCCTCGATCTTGACCGCGACCGCCCGCCCGTCGGCAAGGGCCACCACGTAGGCACCCTCGGCCCCGGCCTTGCCGATCGCTCCCGGGAAGGCGGCGAGCAGCGCGGCCTCGTCCCGCCTGGAACCGCTCACCATCTCAACGTTCGCCCGGATCGCCGAAGCCACCCGACCCTCGGCGCTGTCGGCATCAGCCAGCGCCAACCTGCTGAACGCGCGAGCGAGCCCAAGGAGACTCGCCGAGAACAGCGGCGCTCCGCAGCCATCCACGGCGACATGGCTCACCGGCTCACCGGTCAGATCGGGGAGCGTGCGTGCTATCGCCTGCTGCAACGGGTGGTCGACGTCCAGGTAGGTGTCCGTCGGCCAGCCATTGGCCACACACGTCGCCAGCATGCCCGCATGCTTGCCGGAGCAGTTCATCAACAGCGACGACCGGCTGCCCCACTCGCGGATGACGGCCTCGCGCGCGTCGTCGTCGAACGGCCAGTCCTCCGGGGTCTGCAGCGCACCCTCGGTCAGCCCGCAACCGCGCAGGATCTGCCGCACCCCGGCAACCTGCACGGTCTCGCCCGAGTGCGACGAGCACACCAGCGCGAGCAGCAGCGGCGGCAGGTCGAGACCCAGCCGCACCATGGCTGTCGCCTGCAGTGGCTTGTGGCACGAGCGGGGGAACATCGGCGCCTGCACGTCACCGTATGAGAGCAGCTGCTCGCCGTCGGCGGCGAGCGCCACCGCCGAGCCGCGGTGCCGGCACTCGACGAAGCCAGAACGCACGACCTCGACAAAGTCGACGGATACACCGCGTGACTGGCGAGCGGGGGGTTTCGCTGCACCGATCACAAAGCGTGACATTACCCGGTGAACCACCCGTCATGGACCACGGTGCCGCACTGGCATGATCGGCAACGTGCTGCAGTGGACTCCTCACCAACGCGAGCTCGACGACCTCGAGCTGCTGAGCGGTGGCTTCATCGACGGTGCCGGCGATCAGACCGGCTTCACCCGCCCCGGCGACCAGGGTGGCCGCCCTGCGCTCACCCTGGCGCTGTCCGCCGAGGCGGCCGACCAGGTGGCCGGCAGCGACGGCGAGCTCGAGCTGCTCGACCCCGAGGGCGTGCCGCTGGCCCGCGTGCACATCGACGGCACCTATCCGATGCCGGATGGGCGTACGGGTGTGGTCGGCGGGGTCGAGCCCCTGGGCCACCACGAGTTCGGTCCGTTCCGCCGCTACTACCGCCGGCCGGACGGGGTCGGCGACGACACCCTCGCGGTCGCCGTGACCGCGCCGCTGAGCAGGGCCGCCGTCGACGACATCGTGCGGCTGGCCGCCGAGAGCGGCCGACGGCCGCTGCTGGTCGCGTGCGTCGGCAGTGGCACCCCCGAGGGCGTCTCGGGACCGGGGCTGATCCGCGCGACGCTGGCCGCCGCACCGCTGATCCCCGACGCTGAGGTGGTCGCCGCGCCGGTTGCCCGCCGCGATCCGAGCGGTCCGGACACCGACGCCGACCGTGCCCTGCGCGACCATGTGGTGGGCAGCTGGTCGACGGCCGACGTGCACCATCCGCAGCTCGGCGGCGAGTTGCCGCCGGCGGTACAGGCAGTGGTCGACCAGGAACGGCCACCTCGGCACCGGCGCGGGCTGGTGGTGTTCTTCACCGGCCTGTCCGGCTCCGGCAAGTCGACGATCGCGCGGGCGTTGGTGGACGGGCTGCTGGAGCGTGGCGACCGCACCGTGACGAGCCTCGACGGTGACGTCGTACGCCACCACCTCTCCAAAGGTCTCGGCTTCGGCCGGGCCGACCGCGAGACCAACATCGCCCGCATCGGCTGGGTTAGTGCCGAGATCTCCCGGCACCACGGGGTCGCCATCTGCTCGCCGATCGCCCCGTACGACAGCACCCGCCAGCAGGTGCGGCAGATGGTCGCCGAGGCCGGCGGCGGGTTCGTGCTCGTGCACGTGGCCACCCCACTCGCCGAGTGTGAGCGGCGTGACCGCAAAGGCTTGTACGCCAAGGCACGGCGCGGCGAGATCCCCGACTTCACCGGCATCTCGTCGCCCTACGAGGAGCCCACCGACGCCACCGTGCGCATCGACACCACTGGCCGCGACCTGGATGGCTGCGTCGACGAGGTGCTGGCGGCACTACGCACCGCGGGCTGGTTGGCCTGACGCCCGGTCGGCACGCGCGTTCGACACCTCAGGTGATAGTTGGCATGGTTTACTGATTCAGTCGTCTTTCACGGCGCAGACACCAATCGCCACCCGCATCCCCGGAGAATCATGATCCTCACCAGCATGCTGACTGCTGCCGACGTGTTCGTCGTCGGTGGGATCGATCTCAAGGTCGTCACCGCCGCGTTCCTGGTCGGCGTGGTGGTCGGCATCACCGGTATGGGCGGTGGCGCCCTGATGACACCTGCCCTGATCTTCCTCGGCGTCGGCGACGCGGCCACCGTCGTCACCGCCGATCTGACCGCTGCCGCGGTCTACAAGACCGGCGGCGCAGCCGTGCACTGGCGCGAGGGCTCGCCGGACATCAAGCTCGCGGGCTGGCTGATCCTCGGCTCGGTGCCGTTTGCGTTCCTCGGACCGTTCCTGCTGAGCGCGTTCGTCGACCCGGCCGCGCTGGACGACACCCTCAAAATGGCGATCGGCTTCGCCTTGCTGCTGGCAGCCTCGACGTACGCAGTGCGGCTGTACATCCAGCTGCGCCGGGTGCGGGCGGGCGAGCCCGGCGGCGGCCAGCCCGTCGTGCGCCCGCTGCCGACCATCGCGGTGGGTGCGGTCGGCGGCGCACTCGTCGGCGTCACCTCGGTGGGCTCGGGGTCAGTCATCATGATCGCCTTGCTGATGCTCTATCCCACGCTGTCGGCGGTGAAGCTCGTCGGCACCGACCTCGTCCAGGCCGTGCCGTTGGTGCTCGCGGCGGCGCTGGCCAACATTTACGCCCACGGCCTTGACTGGGGCCTGTTGCTGCCGCTGGTCATCGGCTCGGTGCCGGGCACCATCATCGGCTCCAAGATCGCCCCGAGGGTGCCCGCGTCGGTGATCCGGCGCGGCATCGTGATCGTGCTGACGATGTCCGGGCTGGCGCTGCTCGACAAGTCCGGTTGGGCTCCGCTCGGCGCGGGCGAGGACGAGACATACCCGCTGCTCATCGCCGGCGCTGGGCTGCTGATGCTGATCGTGCTGCCGGTGGTCTGGGGTCTGCTGCGCCGCGGCCAGGGAATGCCGATGTTCGGCACCCCGACCGTCGCCGACCTCGAGCGGCAACCGCCCGGGCCCGGGCCCGTCGACCAGACCGAGGCCGACCAGTCCCCCCGCTGACCGGCCCCCTTCTTGCGCCCGTCCGCGCATTTCGTACCCCGAGATGCCGCCATCTGCATGTTGAGGCCGTCCGCAACGTGCGATCCGCGGCATCTCGGCGGATGGGCTCGGCAACCCGGGCCTGGGCCGGCGGGTGGCCCGGCAGCCGGCCCAGGCTCAGGTCGGCAGCGGCTCAAGCGCGGGCAGGCGCACCGCCGAGGCGCCGCTCCAACCGCCGGACAAGGTCCGGCAGGCTGTCCGCCGGGGCCGGGGCCGCCAGCCAGTTGCCCTGGGCGGCGTCACAGCCGAGCTCGCGTAGCCGCTGCCAGGTCTGCTCGGTCTCGACGCCCTCGGCTACGACCGCGAGCCCGAGGCTGCGGGATAGCTCGATGGTGGAGCGCACGATGGCCGCGTCGTTGCTGCTGCCGAGCATGGCGATGACGAACGACCGGTCGATCTTCAGCGTGTCGACCGGCAGGCGGTTGAGGTACGCCAGCGAGGCCTGACCGGTTCCGTAGTCGTCGATCGACAGCCGCACGCCGAGGCCCCGCAGGTCGGCCAGCGCGGCCAGGCTGCGCTCGGGGTCTGCCATCACGGTCGTCTCGGTGATCTCGAGCTCGAGCGCAGAGGCGGGCAGGCCAGCGTCGGCGAGCAGGCGGTCGAGCTGGGCGACCAGGTCCTCGTCGAGCAGGCTGCGCACCGACAGGTTGACCGCCACCGTCAGGTCGAGTCCTGCCGCACGCCATCGCTGACACGCACGCACCGTCATCCGCAGCACCGACCAGGTAAGCGGCCGGATCAAGCCGGTGTGCTCGGCCAACGGGATGAAGTCGTCGGGTGGCAGCAGCCCATGGACGGTGTGCTGCCAGCGCACCAGCCCTTCGACACCGGTCACCTGCCCACTGTTGATGTCGACCTGCGGTTGGTAGTGCACGGACAGCTCGTCGTTCTCGATGGCGCGGCGCAGCTCGCCGAACAGCGCCAGCCGGTCCGGTGTGAACGCGTCCATGCTCCGGTCGTAGACGCGTACGGCGCGGCGGTCGTTCTTGGCGGCGTACATCGCAACGTCGGCACACTGCAGCAACCGGACGACGTCCCGCCCGTGTTCGGGATAGCTCGCCAGGCCGAGGGTCGCGCCCATCTCCAGACTCACGCCGCCGACGTCGAACGGGGTACGCATGGCCGCCACCAGCCGGTCGGCGACCTCCAGCGCGGCGTCCACGCCGATCACCTCGGGCAGCAGCACGGCGAACTCATCGCCACCTATGCGGGCGACCGTGTCGGTCTCGCGCAACTCACCGCGCAGTCGGGCACCGACCGCGGAGATCAGCAGGTCACCGTAATGGTGCCCCAGGGTGTCGTTGACCTCCTTCAGCCGGTCCAGGTCGGCGATCAGCAGGGCGGTGCTGGTGCCACTGCGCCGAGACACCAGCATCGCCTGGTTGGCCCGGTCGGCGAGCAGGACCCGGTTGGGCAGCCCGGTGAGCGCGTCATGCTGCGCCCGCTCCGCCTGTTCGCGGGCGTACTCGCGCAACCGGCGCGACGCAGCGGCGACCAGCTGGAAGAGGACCGCCCACAAGACGACCAGCCCGCCGGCTAGCCAGAGCAGCAGCCGCCGGGCGTCCGCCTCGGCGCTGCTGGCCACCGGCTCGTACGGCAGGTAGATCTCGAAGGCGCCGACGACGTCGCGGTCGGCACCCGCGGCCGTGGACTTGCGGATGGGGACGTAGACCTCAAGCAGCCGACCACCGAGCGAGGCCTCGGACGCGTTCTCTGCCGAATCGGGCTCGTCCAGGTCGCTGGATCGCCGGCCGCCGAGGGCGGCCTGCAGGTCGGGGACCGCGGGGAACCGCTGGCCGATCAGGTCGGGGTCGTCGGCGAACAGCACGGTGCCCGTGCGGTCGAAGATCTTCACCCGGACGACGGTTCGGTGGGCCACCAGCGTCTCCATCGCCCCGGTCAGCCGCTCGCGGCGCTCGGGCGCGATGGCGCCCTGGTCGAAGTCGTCGCGTTGGAGCAGCGGACCGACGGCCAGCTGGGCGATGTTGGCCGCGGTCTGCTCGCTCTGCGCCAGCGCCCGGTCGTAGACCGTCGACCTCAAGACGTAGCCGAGCGCGAGCGCGAGGCACAGCACAAGCAGGCCACTGATGACGCCGTAGCGCACCAGCAGGCTGGTGCGCGCAAGCGGCCGGGCGAGGCGGCGTCCGATGTGCACCTGTCGCATGGTACGGAGCCTGCCGGTGCGCGGCGCACCGTACGGCCACCAGGACACCAGCCTGGTACGCACATCGGTCCGTTCGGTGGATCCCCGCGTGCTCCGTACGCCGACGGGTGACCTGTGACGTGCGTAACGTTTGCGGTCGGGGTGGCGACTTGGCTGCGGGCACGACCCGCGTACCGGCACAGTGGACCCTACCCCTGCGGTACGGCGAGGCGCACGCGCGCGCCTCGCGCCGCTACCATGACGGGTCGTTCGATCGACTAAGGAGCCGCATCGCCTATGACTGACCTGACGGTCGCCCCGGAGGGCGGGCACGCCTCGCCGCCAGCGCCGCCGGCGCACGCCGACTACCGGTTGAGCCAGCTGGACGAGCTGGAGGCAGAGTCGATCCACATCTTCCGCGAGGTCGCGGCGGAGTTCGAGAAGCCTGTGCTGATGTTCTCCGGCGGCAAGGACTCCATCGTGATGCTGCGGCTGGCGGAGAAGGCGTTCTACCCGGCCAAGATCCCGTTCCCGGTGTTGCAGGTGGACACCGGCTACGACTTCCCCGAGGTGCTGTCCACCAGAGACAACTGGGTCAACCGGCTGGGCGTACGGATGATCGTGGCCAGCGTCGAGCAGGCCATCGCCGACAAAGTCGTCGTCGACGACGGCAAGACCAGCCGCAACCGGTTGCAGATCGGCACCCTGCTGAACGCCATCGAGGAGGAGGGCTTCACCGCCGCCTTCGGTGGCGGCCGGCGCGACGAGGAGAAGGCGCGGGCCAAGGAGCGGGTCTACTCGCACCGCGACGAGTTCGGCCAGTGGGACCCGAAGATGCAGCGCCCCGAGCTGTGGGACCTCTACAACGGGCGCATCCGGGCCGGCGAGCACATGCGGGTCTTCCCGCTGTCGAACTGGACCGAGCTCGACATCTGGCACTACCTGGGCCAGGAGAACATCGAGATCCCGGACATCTACTTCTCCCACCAGCGCCGGGTCTTCTCCCGCGACGGGATGCTGCTCACCGAGAGCGAGTTCAACCCGTGCAGGGCGGGCGAGACGGTCGAGGAGCGCACCGTCCGCTTCCGCACGGTGGGCGACCTGACGCTGACCGGCTGTGTGGAGTCGCCGGCCGGCACGATCCCCGAGATCATCGACGAGATCTCGATCGCCACCGTGACCGAGCGCGGAGCCACCCGTGGCGACGACCGGTTCAGCGAGGCCGCCATGGAAGACCGCAAGCGAGAGGGCTACTTCTGATGACTGAGTCGACCACTGGGCCGACCACTGGGCCGACCACTGGAGCCACGACTGGGCCAAGCATGGACCTGCTGCGGTTCGCCACCGCCGGCTCGGTCGACGACGGCAAGTCGACGCTGATCGGGCGGCTGCTGCTCGACTCGAAGGCAATCTTCGCCGACCAGCTCGCGGCGGTGGAGGCGACGTCGCAGTCCCGCGGCTACGACTACACCGACCTGGCGCTGCTCACAGACGGCCTGCGCTCCGAGCGCGAGCAGGGCATCACGATCGACGTCGCGTACCGCTACTTCGCCACGCCGAACCGCAAGTTCATCATCGCCGACACACCGGGCCACGTGCAGTACACCCGCAACATGGTCACTGGCGCCTCCACCGCCGACCT
>Ga0136640_10000691_pt1 | contig 13063 bp, 11 predicted proteins | sample AntDrymUQ8642106_2_FD_105498 | JGI IMG/M metagenome (GOLD analysis project Ga0136640, IMG submission 105498) | Polar desert sand microbial communities from Dry Valleys, Antarctica - metaG UQ864 (21.06) | ecosystem: Environmental > Terrestrial > Soil > Desert | place: Antarctica: Dry Valley...
ACATGGACTTCAGCTTCTACGGCCCGACCTGCGACGATCTCGATCATATGGCCGGCCCCTTCTCGCTCCCGGGCGACGTTCAGGCCGGCGACCATATCGAGATCGGGATGCTCGGCGCCTATGGCTGCGCGATGCGAACCGGGTTCAACGGTTTCGGCTCGGAGGAGAGATTCATCGCCACTGACGAGCCGATGGCGACGCTTTACGGGATCAGCGAACGCGAGGACCGACGTTCGAACGTCGTCAAGCTGTAAGCCTGCTGCCCTAGCCTCGTCATTCCCACGAAAGCGCGCATCCAGCTTGGCATCCAAAGCCTCTGGATTCCCGCGCTCGCGAGAACTGCGAATTGGAGTTTCGAATGAATACCCCCATCAACGACACCCGTAAGGCCGAGCTGCTCGCCAACGAAGTCGAGCATATCGACATCACCAGCTTCGATGCGCGGCCGATCGTCGATGCGATGAAGAAGATGAGCTTTACCAGCCGCGACCTCGGCCGCGCTGCCGACCTCTACAACAAGATGCTCGCCGACAAGGATTGCTCGGTCATTCTCGTCATCGCAGGATCTACCAGCGCGGGCGGCTGCATGAACCTCTATGCCGATCTCGTCGCCAACAACATGGTCGACGCGATCGTCGCCACCGGCGCTGCGATCGTCGATATGGATTTCTTCGAAGCACTTGGTCACAAACACTATCAAGCGCTTGAAATTCCAGACGACAACACGCTGCGTTCACTTTACATCGACCGCATCTACGATACTTATATCGACGAGGAAAAGCTGCAGGAAACCGATCACACGATCGGCGACATCGCCAATTCGCTCGAGCCCCGCCCCTATTCCAGCCGCGAGTTCATCCGAGAGATGGGACGCTGGCTGACCACCAACGGCAAGAAGGACAACAGCCTCGTCAAGCTCGCCTTCGAGCACGACGTGCCGATCTTCTGCCCTGCCTTCACGGACAGCTCGGCGGGCTTCGGCCTCGTCAAGCATCAGGTCGACGCGATGAAGCAGGGCCGGCGCTACATGACGATGGATTCGATCGCCGATTTTCGGGAGCTCACCGACATCAAGATCAAGGCGGGCACCACCGGCCTTCTCATGATCGGCGGCGGCGTTCCGAAGAACTTCGTCCAGGACACCGTGGTCTGCGCCGAGATTCTCGGCCACAAAAATGTCGAGGTTCACAAATATGCGATCCAGATCACCGTTGCCGACGTTCGCGACGGTGCTTGCTCGTCCTCGACGCTTCAGGAAGCCGCGAGCTGGGGCAAGGTATCGACCGCGATGGAGCAGATGGTGTTCGCCGAGGCGACCAGCGTGCTGCCGCTGCTGGCGTCCGACGCTTATCACCGCGGCCATTGGCGGCACCGCGAGAAGAGGGCCTTCTCCAGGATGTTCGATCAAGCCTGATTGACGCCCCGAGGCTGAAAGAGCACCTTCGCCGCGCACGGGGGGGATGCTTCTTTCATGCTCGGGTCACACGCCATTCTCGCGCCGGTGGTGGCGCTGGTCGCCTGGTCGCTGGTGATGATGGTCTGGATGTATGCGGTGCGCTTCCCCGCGATGAAGCGGAAGGGCATCAGCCTCAAGGGCCGCGTCGGTAGCAAGACCGGCGCGTTGGACGGAGTCGTGGAGGATCACGTCAACTGGAAGGCGCACAATTACAACCATCTGATGGAGCAGCCCACGCTGTTCTACGCGATCGCGCTGACTCTGGCGCTGCTCGGTCAGGGCGTCGGCATCAACCTGATCCTGGCCTGGGGCTATGTCGCGGCGCGCATCGCCCACAGCCTGGTGCAGGCGACTATCAACGTGGTGACGACTCGCCTGCTCTTTTTCGCGATCGCATCCTTCTGCCTGCTCGGCCTTACCGTCCATGCGGCGGCCGTGCTCATCCACGCGGCTAGCGAGTGAAGAGCGCCGCCAGCTCGACATGGGTCGACCAGCAAAACTGGCCGACCGGCTTGACCCAGTCGAGGCGGTAGCCGCCCCCGATCAGCGTCTTCGCATCGCGGGCGAAGGTGCTGGGATTGCAGGACACGTAGGCGATCCGCGGCACGGCTGAGCGAGCGAGCACGGCGGTCTGCTCGCGGGCGCCGGCGCGGGGCGGATCGAGCACGACCGCTTCGAAACGGCCGAGCTCCTTTTCGTCAAGCGGGCGGCGGAACAGGTCGCGGTGGTCGACAAAGATTGGGCGGTGCACGCGGTTGGCGGCGGCCTTGAGCGCCAGCGCTGCGTCTCGCGCGGCTTCGACGGCAAGGATGCGGCCCTCAAGCGCGAGCGCGAAAGTGCCGAGGCCGGCGAACAGGTCGGCGACGATATGCGCCTCGCCAACTGCCTCGCGAACGGTGGCGACCAGCGCCGCTTCGCCGTCCGCCGTTGCCTGGAGGAACCCGCCGGCCGGGAACGGGATCGCGACCCCGCCAAGCGTCACCGTCGCCGGCTCGGGCTCCCAGCGGGCCTGAGGTCCGAAACCGTCGTCGATCGACAATCGCGCGATGCGGTGCTCGGCGGCGAAGGCGGCGAGCGCGTCGGCGCCCGCCAGGCCTTCGAAGGCTGCACCCGAAATGCCCAGGTCAACGCCGCCATCGGACAGCGTCATCGCAATCTGCCCCGCTTTCCCCCGGCCCCGCAACAAGCGCCGCAGCGGCGCGACGAGCGCGAACAGCTCGGGCCGCAGAACATGGCATTCGCGCATGTCGACGATGTTGTGGCTACGCGCGACCTTGAAGCCGATGGCGATGGCGCCGCGCGCGCCGCCCCAATGCAGTGACGCCCGCCTGCGGGTGCGCGGCGGCGACAAGTGCGGCTCCCGGATTTCGCTTCCCACGATCGCTTGCGCCGCCAGCGCCGACGTGATGCGCTCGACGAGGAATCCGGCATAGGCGGAGTCGTCGACATGCTGGAGCTGGCATCCCCCGCATTCGGGAAAGTGACGGCATGGCGGCACTTGCCGATGGGGTCCCGCGGTGATCGCGCCGCCGTCTTCGATCGTGTCGCCCGGCGCGGTCAGCGGCACGTGCCGCCCGTCGGCCAGCACACCCTCGCCGCGCGAAGCAATGCGAAGGACGGTATTGCTCACCGGCAGCGCGCCATCTGATATGGGAGGGCCGCAGCTAGGTCGTCGGCGATGAACGGCCCCGCCAGCGCGCGCGAGGCGGCGCCGTGCAGCCAGGCCGCGGCGCACCCGGCTGTGAACGGATCGCCGAGTTGCGCAAGCATCGTTCCGCACACGCCGGCGAGCACGTCGCCGCTTCCCGCGGTGGCGAGGTCCGAAGACCCCGGGGGAGCGATGGCAGCGCGCCCGTCGGGATCGGCGATCACCGTGTCCGCCCCCTTGAGCAGCACCACGCCGCCGCATCGCCACGCGGCCGCGCGTGCGCTCTCGACCTTGCTCCCGGACAATGCCCCGAACAGCCTCGAGAACTCGCCCTCGTGCGGGGTGAGTATCGCCGGACCCTCCAGTCGTTCCTCGCCGAGATGCCACAGAGCGTCGGCATCGAGGATCAGCGGCCGGCCGGCGGCGAGGGCCAAGGCGAGGAGACGCTTCGCCTCTTGGCCGCGCCCGAGCCCGGGACCGACGATCAGCGCGCCGATACGTTTGTCGCTGATCTGATTCAGCACGGCCTGCCGGGCGTTGCGGACGACGATCGCGGCCGGGAGACAGTCCAGGCCCTTTTCGGAAAAGACCTGGACATAGCCCGCGCCCGAGCGCGCGGCCCCGAGCGCCGCCAGCCGCGCCGCGCCTGGCATTGCGCCCGCTAGGATCGTTACCAACCCGCGCGTGTATTTGTGATCGCCAGGTCCCGGCAATGCCAAACGCGGCGGGCCCGGCTCGACGAGTGTGCTGCCGGTTTCCACGCCGATGTCGGCGAGCACGATGCGCCCCATCGCTGCCGCCGCCGGCTGGAGGAGATGGGCGGGTTTAAGCGCCCCGAGCGCGACCGTCAGATCGAACTTCGGCACACGCGACAGCAAGGCGCCGTCATCGCTCGCCACGCCGCTAGGCAAATCGACTGCGACCGATATAGCGGCTGCGCCAGCTAAGCGAATTAACGCTTCGTTTGCAACGGTATCCAGACCGCGCTTTGATCCTGTGCCGAACAGTGCGTCGATGAGAAGCGGGGTGGGTTCCGCATCGTCGAGCCGTTCGACCGAGCCGCTCCATTGCTGCCTGGCCGCGGCCGCGGCCTGCGTCGCGGGATCTGCCAAGGCGGCGACGCGGACGCGAACCCCCGCCGCCGCCAGCACCCGCGCCGCGACATAGCCGTCGCCGCCATTGTTTCCCGGACCGCACAGGATCAGCGCGTCGGCGCCGCCAGCATAAAGCCGCGCGCATTGCGCGACCGCGGCGCCTGCCCGCTCCATCAATGTCTCGACGCTGGCTCCCGCCATGATCGCCCTTTCCTCCGCGGCGCGCATTTCGGCCGCGAGGAGGATCGGGCGCGCAGTCATTTGCCCGCCGGCGGAGCAGCCGATGCAGGAAGCCGATACCGGTCTTCGGCGATAGCGATTTCGACTTCGCCTCCCGAAATCCGGACAATGCGGGCCGGCTCGGCCCCGTCGGCCGCGACGACGCCCGCGCCGTCCGCGCTGACCGTGACCCGCCTAAAGCCGCCGTCCGGATCGCTGAGTACAAGCTGACTGCGCTCCCCGCGCACCGTGCGCGCAGCCCGGCAGAAGCGTCTGAAGCGATCGCTCCCGCCGAGCGCGCAGGAAATCAGCGCCGAATCTCGGGGGGAAGGAGGGCTTTCCCCAGCCTCGCAACCCGCGAGGAAAAGCCCGACGGCAACAAAATATCTCATTGCGCCGACCTAGCGCGCGGCCACCGCCCTTGCCTAGTCAGCGCAGCCGCGAGGCCAGGCGCCACCATGACGGCTGGAGACCGGCGAGTTGCACGTGCGCAGCATCGCGCGCATCTTCATCCTCGAACAAGGCGAAGCACGTCGCGCCCGAGCCCGACATGCGTGCGATCGTCACTCCCTCCAGGTCGTTCAGGCGTCGCAGCACCGCACCCACTTGCGGGCAAGAAGCGATAGCCGAGGCCTCGAGGTCGTTGCGGCCCGCGGTGGCTTCGTCTGGCATCGGCCCGCGATCTATCCAGTCCCATCCGGCAAACACCACGGCGGTCGAAAGCGGCACTCGCGGGTTGGCGAGCAGCACTGGGATTCCGGAAAAAGGCGACCACTCGATCGTCCGCAAATCGTCCCCACGCCCATCCCCGCGCGCCGTTTTCGAAAATAGACAGGCTGGAACGTCCGCCCCCAATCCCCTGGCAACTTCGCAAAGTGTACGAAAGTCAATCGTCAGATTCCACAATTTGCTCAACAACCGCAGCGCTGCAGCAGCATCGGCGGAGCCCCCGCCAAGACCGGCGGCGACCGGCAATCGCTTGTCGAGGCGGAGCGCGGCGCCCGCCGTGGTGCCAGTTTCGGCTTGTAGCGCGCGCGCGGCGCGAACGACGAGATTGTCTTCGCCCGCGCCCAGGCCCTCGGCGAACGGCCCGGTGATGGCGAGGCTGAGCGCGTCGGCAGCTTCGCCTTCGAGGCGGTCGCCGTCCTCGCAAAATGCGAAGATCGTCTCGATGCGATGATAGCCATCCGGCATCCGCTCGCGGACGTGGAGAGCGAGATTGATCTTGGCGAAAGCCGTCTCGAACAGGCTCAAGGCGCGGCGACGGCGGCGCTGAGGCCGGACTCGAGCTTGGCCCGCAGGCGCGCACTCTCTTCCGCATCGGCGTGGAGCATCGCTGCGGACCATGCGTAGCGCGCCTCGACGCGCCGGCCCGCACTCCAATAGGCATCGCCGAGATGCTCGCCGATGGCGGCCTGCCGCGGGTCGGTGGCGGAAGCGCGCTCGAGGGTCGCGACCGCCTCGGCAAGCTTGCCGCGCCGGAACAACGCCCAGCCCAGCGAATCGGTGATCGATGCATCGTCAGGCTGGAGACGGCTCGCCTCGCGAATCAATGCTTCGGCTGCGTCCAGATTCTCGCGGCGTTCGAGCTGCGCATAGCCCAGAAAGTTGAGCACTTGCGGCTCTTGGGGAGCGATGCGGTAGGCCTCTTCCAGGGCGGCCTTGGCTTCCGGCCATCGCCCCGCCTCCTCCAGTGCGCTGCCGCGCAACAAATGCAGCAGCCAGAGGTCGGGCCCCGGGGCGCCGCGCTCCCGGCGCGCGATGGCTTGCGCGTAAAGCGGCGCGGCGTCCGCGTGACGCTTCGCCTCGGCAAGCAGATCGGCATAGCGCACGAGATCGGTCGGAGTGGCGACCTTGGCCGCGGCGGCGAGGCGCGCTTCGCCCAATGCTGTTGCGACATCGCCGTTTCGCACCAGAAGCTGCGCACGGATTGCGCGAGCGGCCGCGGCGAACGGATCGGACGCGTCCACCCCATCCAATGCGATCAGCGCCGCGTCGATCTTTCCGTCGGCGGACAGCAGCTCGCTCGTCACCAGCCAGGTTTCGCTATTGTCGGGGGCGAGGTAGGTAGAGAGACGCGCGAAGCTCAGTGCCAGGGGAGTAACGCGCTCGCGCTGCAGATCGACCGCGAAACGCGCGAACAGCTCGGCGATCCCGTCGGCGGCGCTGTCGACGGCGCCCGGAATGGCTTTGCCGGAAGCGACCAAATTCCGTGCTGCGACGAGCGGCTCGTCTGGCCCAGCAAGAAGCGCCATGGCGGGCTCGCGCTCTCCGAGCCTGGCGAGCCGCGCCGCGCCAGCGAGCTTGAGGCGTATGACCCTCCCGCCCGCGCCCGCGCTCACGGCAGCAATGGCCCCAGCGCCCTCGGCCTTTCGCTTCATCGCCAGCAGCAGGAGCGCGCGATGTTCTTGTTGATACGCCTGCCCGGCCGCGTCCTGCCGGTCGCCGAGTAGGCTCAGCGGATCGCCGCGCCGCGCACCGAAAGCCATCCAGGCGCGAATTGCCGGCGTCAGGAAAGTGAAGCCACGGCCTGCCTCGATGCGCTCGACCGCGGCGTCGGCCGCGCGCCAGTCGCCGCGTTTGACCGCGTTGCTCAAGATGAAAAGCAGGCCGTCCAACGGGAGCGTCCCGGCGGCATCGAGCCTAGACGCCGCATGGGACGCAAGCCGCCATTCGCCGGCCGCCAGCGCCTGCGCAAGCGTCTGCCCGGCAAGCATTTCATTCGCCGGTTCGACGGCCAAGGCTCGTGCGAAGCCCTGAGCCGCAGCCGACGGAGCGCCCCCGCTCTGGGCAGCGCGGGCGCGGACATATTCGGACAACGCCCCGCCGGAAGCCGGCACCGCGGCCGATCCCGCCGTCGCAAGCATAAATCCCAGCAGGGCAAACGCCGGACGCCTACATGTTGGGATAGTTCGGCCCTCCCCCGCCCTCTGGCACTACCCAATTTATGTTCTGCAGCGGGTCCTTGATGTCGCAGGTCTTGCAGTGAACGCAGTTTTGGGCGTTGATCTGCAGCCGCGGTGCCCCCGCCTCCTCGACATATTCATAGACGCCTGCCGGGCAGTAGCGCTGCTCGGGCCCGTCGTAGAGCGCGAGATTGTGCCGCACCGGAACCTCGGCGTCCTTGAGCGTCAGGTGAATCGGCTGGTCTTCTTCATGGTCGGTGTTGGACAGGAACACCGAGGAAAGCCTGTCGAAGCTGATCACGCCGTCGGGCTTGGGATAGCGGATCGGCTCGGCCAGATCCTTGCGCAGCAAGGTCTCGTTGTCGCGGTAATGGCCCATGGTGAAGGGCAGGCCGATCCCAAGCGAGCGCATCCACATGTCGGCGCCGGCGATGACGGTTCCCATCGTGTTGCCGAACTTCGAAACAGCCGGCTCGGCATTCTTCACCATTTCAAGCTCGGTGGCGATCCAGCTGGCGTTCAATGCCGGCTGGTAGCTTGTGAGTTCGTCGTTGCCGCGGCCGGCGGCGATTGCTTCGAACGCGGCTTCGGCGGCGAGCATACCGGACTTCATCGCGGTATGCGTGCCCTTGATGCGCGGCACGTTGACGAAGCCCGCCGAGCATCCGATCAGCGCCCCGCCCGGGAAGGCGAGCTTGGGCACCGATTGCCAGCCGCCCTCGTTGATCGCGCGCGCCCCGTAGGAGACGCGCTTGCCGCCTTCGAGCATCGATCGGATCGTGGGGTGCTGCTTCCAGCGCTGGAACTCCTCAAATGGGGAAAGATAGGGATTGCGGTAGCTGAGCGCGACGACGAAACCGATCGAAACCTGACCCGCCGCCTGGTGGTAAATCCAGCCGCCGCCCCAGGCATCGCCGAGCGGCCAGCCCTGCGTGTGGATCACACGGCCCGGCTGGTGCTTGTCGGCGGGAACGTCCCATAACTCCTTGACCCCAAGCCCATAAACCTGCGGCTGGCAGTCGGCCTCGAGGTCGAAGATGCGTTTGACTTCCTTAGTCAGATTGCCGCGCACGCCTTCGGCGAAAAAGGTGTAGCGCGCGTGCAGCTCCATGCCGGGCTGATGGTCGGATTTGAAGGTCCCGTCGCGCGCCACGCCCATATCGCCGGTGGCGACGCCTTTGACCGAACCATCGTCGGCGAAAAGCACTTCGGCGGCCGCGAAGCCGGGGAAGATCTCGACCCCAAGCGCCTCGGCCTGACCCGCCAACCAGCGGCAAAAATTACCGAGGCTGAGCGTGTAGGTGCCCTTGTTGCCCATGAAGCTCGGCATCATTAGATGTGGGAGATTGAATTTTTTGTTCGCGCTCAACACCCAATGCTCGTTCGACGTCACCGGAACGGTCAACGGGCTGTCGCGGTCCTTCCAGTCGGGGAAGAGCTCGTCGAGCGCCCTGGGGTCGATCACAGCTCCCGACAAAATATGAGCGCCTACCTCGGAGCCCTTTTCGAGGATGCAGACCGACAGTTCGCGCCCGGCGGCCTCAGCCAGCTGCTTGAGGCGGATCGCGGCGGACAGACCGGCGGGGCCCGCGCCGACGATCACCAAATCATATTGCATCGATTCCCGTGTCGTCATCTCGTCCTCGGCCGCGCTCTTCATCGCAAGGCGCCAACGTCCCGCCCCACGGGCAGTGCCCCCTGATTGACGCTCCGGTCAACATCATAGCTGGATGACCGCGTGGACCGCGACATTGGCAGCCTGAGCCGCGAGGAGGCCGAAAGCGTGATCGACTGGTGGCTGACCGCGGGTGTCGATTGCCTTGTCGAGGAACAGCCGCGCGATTGGCTTGCTCCTCCGCGCAAGGCCTTCGTCGCGCCTCCGGCGGCAAATGCGGAGCAAATTCTTCCCGAAGATTTGCCAGCGTTACGTCACGCTTACGCCTGGCAGCCCGACCTTCCCTTTGCAGGCTCTGGCGCCACTCGCATTCTTCCTTCCGGCGACCCGGCGTCGGGCCTGATGATGCTCGCCGACATGCCGACCAGCGACGATGCCGCGGCGGGCCTAATCTTCTCGGGCGAGTGCGGCCTGCTGTTCGATCGCATGCTCTCCGCAATCGGGCGCGATCGTGGATCGATCTATCTCGCCACGCTGTCCTGCCTCGCTGCCCCCGGCGGAAGGCTCGACGAGGACAGCGCGGGCAAATGCGGAGCGCTTGCCCGCCACCACGTCAAGCTGGCGGCGCCTGCCCGGCTTCTCCTTCTCGGCGAAGCCGCGACGAAGGTTTTGACCGGGCTTTCGCTTCCCGCCGCGCGCGGGCGGGTGCACGGACTCGATATCGAAGGCACCCGCGTTAACGCGGTCGCTACCTATCATCCCCGATACTTGCTCCAACGGCCAAGCGCCAAGGCCGGCGCCTGGGCCGACCTCCAGCTGCTGGCAGAGGGTTTGGAACGATGATCGCCAAGACCATGATCGGATTCGCGATCGCGATCGCGTCGCTCGCCGCCACGACGGCTGCGGCCGAGCCAATGACCTTGTCGATCGGCGGCCCCGCGGCCACGCCGGCGCCCGACGCCAGGCAAAAGGCCAAGGCGCTCACCTCGGCCGAACGCGCGCAATATCGCGATGTCTTCGCAGCGATCCGCGGCGGCGATTGGCCGAGCGCAGCCGCGCTTCTGGGTGCGTCGCGCGATGGCCCACTGCATGCGATAGCGCGCGCCGAGCTTTACCTTGCCAAGGGATCGCCGCGCGTCGAGTTGGAACCGCTTCTCGCGCTCATCGAAACGGCGCCCGACCTTCCCCAGGCCGCGCAGCTTTCGGCTTTGGCCAAGAGCCGCGGCGCGGAATTTCTTCCCCTGCTTCCGTTCGAGCAAAGGATGGTGGGGCTTCCCGCATCACCCCGCCGGGAGCGCGCGCGGCCGGTCACGGGCGACGGGGTCAGCGACGCGCTGCGCATCCTCGCCGAGCCGCTGATCAAGGACAACCGTGCCGCCGAGCTCGAGGCCGCGCTGCTGGAGCGCGAGCCGTTCCTCACGCCCGATGCGCGCAGCGAATGGCAGCAGCGCGCCGCATGGACCCATTATATCATCGGCAATTATAGCGACGCGCGCCGTTTGGCCCAATCGTCGGCGGCCGGAACCGGCGATTGGGCGGTGCAAGGCGATTGGGTGCTTGGCCTGGCCGCGTGGCGACAACAGGATTGCGCGGCGGCGTCGGACGCCTTCGGCCGCGTCGCGTCGAGGGCCCGCGACAGCGAGATGATCGCCGCGGGTCATTATTGGGGATCGCGCGCCGAGCTTTTGTGCAAGCGCCCCGAGCGGGTGCAAGCGCGGCTGCGAAGCGCGGCGCGACTGTCGGAAACCTTTTATGGACTGCTCGCGACGACGTCGCTCGGCATCGTCCCGAAGCCGTCGCGGATGAGCAAGGATCAAGTCGTCGCATTCGCCGCCTCGTCGCGCTCCAACATCGGTGCCGCGATCATGCTGGCCGACATCGGAGAGAACGCGCTCGCCGATCAACTGCTTCGGCACCAGGCCAGGATCGGCGACCGCCGCGAACATCAGGAGCTGCTGCGTCTGGCCGCGCGGCTCAATCTTCCCGCCACACAATATTGGCTCGCACATAACGGGCCGAGCGGCGCAGCCGTGGCGCCCGATGGCCGCTATCCGGCGCCCGACTGGTCGCCGATCCGCGGCTGGCGGGTCGAAAAGGCGCTCGTGTTCGCCCACACGCTTCAGGAATCGGGCTTTCGAACCGCGGTCGTGAGCCCGGCCGGCGCCACCGGCCTGATGCAGGTCCGCCCCGGCACCGCGGGCGACATCGCACGTGCACGCGGCGAATATTTCAGCACCGATCAGCTGCGCAACCCGGCGCACAACATCGAATTCGGCCAGACCTATCTCGAGCAGCTCCGCGACCGCAGCGCGACCGGCGGACTGCTCTTGAAGGTCATCGCCGCCTACAATGCCGGCCCCGGCCCAGTCGAAAAGTGGAACCTGACCGTGCGCGATGGCGGCGATCCGCTGCTCTACATCGAATCGCTGCCCTATTGGGAAACCCGCGGCTACGTGCCGACCATCCTGCGCAATTTCTGGATGTACCAGGCACAGGCGGGGCAGGCCTCGCCTACCTTAAAGGAATTGGCGCAGGGGAAGTGGCCGCGCTTCCCGACGGTCGCCACCCGGGTTGCCCAGCGCGACGGCGCTTATGACACCATGGGGGCGGAGTAGCCTTCATAGGCTGTTCTTGATCTGTTCTCGACAAGGAGCTACGCTGGGGCGTGTCTCTCGCCCCAATCGCCGGCCGCGGTGCCCCGGTAAACGATTTGAGCACGCGCTTCGACGCGTCGCTGCGCGAGACGTGCGAGGAGTGGCGCGAAGAGCGCGAGCGCATCGATGGCGCCCAGCCGCACTTGCGGACCACCGTCACGATCGAAAAGCCGAAGAGCATTATTTCGCGCAACAGCTCGCCCGACATTCCGTTCGATCGCTCGATCAATCCCTATCGCGGCTGCGAACATGGCTGCATCTACTGCTTCGCGCGTCCCACGCACGCCTATCACGACCTATCTCCGGGGCTCGACTTCGAAACCAGGCTTTTCGCCAAGCCCGATGCCGCGCGGCTGCTCAGGATCGAGCTTGCGAAGCGAAACTATCGAGTCGCGCCGCTCGCGCTTGGGACCAACACCGATCCCTATCAACCGATCGAGGGCCACTATGGAATCACGCGCGCGATTATCGAAGTGCTCGCCGAAACCAGGCATCCCTTGTCGATCACGACCAAGTCGGATCGCGTCGTGCGCGACATAGATTTGCTCGCGCCGATGGCGGCTGACGGCCTGACGGCAGTTGCGATCTCGGTGACTTCGCTCGATCCGCAAGTGTCGCGAACCCTCGAGCCCCGCGCTCCGTCGGCCAGGAAGCGGCTCGCCGCGATCCGAGCGCTTGCCGAGGCCGGCATACCGGCGTTCGTGGCGATTGCGCCGATCGTTCCGGCTATCACCGATCATGAGCTGGAACGCATCGTCCAGGCCGCCGCGGAGGCGGGCGCCCGCGGCTGCTTCTACGTTCCCATCCGGCTGCCCTACGAGATCGCGCCCTTGTTCAAGGCATGGCTCGACGCGCATTATCCCGACCGCGCGGACAAGGTGATGAACATCATCCGATCGATCCGTAACGGCCGCGACAATGATCCCGGTTTTTTCAGCCGCATGCGCGGCAGCGGGCCATGGGCGGACCTGCTTCGCACCCGCTTCACGATCGCGACGCGGAAGCACGGCCTGAACCGCGATTTCATCGAGCTTCGGCGCGATTTTTTCCGCGCCCCCGCGGGTGCTCAGATGCAAATGTTCTAGGTCCCCGGCAGCCGGTGATCCTTATACTGCTCGCGAAGCGCGGTCTTTAACAGCTTGCCGGTAGCGGTATGGGGTAAGTTGTCGACGAACAGGATCTCGTCGGGAAGCCACCATTTGGCGACATGGTTTGCCAGGTGCTTAAGGATCGAGTCCGGCGTGGCGTCGCTATTGTCGGAGCGCACCACCAGCAGCAGCGGCCGCTCGTCCCATTTGGGATGCGCGATTCCAACTGCCGCCGCCTCCGCTACGCCGGGACAGCCGACCGCGGCGTTTTCGAGTTCGATCGAGCTGATCCATTCGCCACCCGATTTGATGACGTCCTTCGAACGATCGGTGATCTGCATCAAGCCGTTCGGGTGGATGAGCGCGACATCGCCGGTATCGAA
>Ga0136640_10000692_pt1 | contig 13061 bp, 17 predicted proteins | sample AntDrymUQ8642106_2_FD_105498 | JGI IMG/M metagenome (GOLD analysis project Ga0136640, IMG submission 105498) | Polar desert sand microbial communities from Dry Valleys, Antarctica - metaG UQ864 (21.06) | ecosystem: Environmental > Terrestrial > Soil > Desert | place: Antarctica: Dry Valley...
TAGTGCACGTAGGAGCCCTCGTCGGCGATGATCAGCGTCCGCTCGAACTGGCCCATGTTCTCGGTGTTGATGCGGAAGTAGGCCTGCAGTGGCATCTCGACGTGGACGCCCGGCGGGACGTAGACGAACGAGCCGCCCGACCACACGGCGGAGTTCAGCGCGGCGAGCTTGTTGTCGTTGGACGGGATGATCGTGGCGAAGTACTCGCGCACGAGGTCCTCGTGCTCGCGCAGGCCCGAGTCCATGTCCTTGAAGATGACGCCCTGGGCCTCGAGGTCCTCTCGGACCTGGTGGTACACCACTTCAGACTCGTATTGAGCTCCCACACCCGAGAGGAACTTGCGCTCGGCCTCCGGGATGCCCAGCTTGTCGAAGGTGTTCTTGATGTCCTCGGGGACGTCGTCCCAGGTCTTGGACTGCTTCTCGGAGGCGCGGACGAAGTAGTGGATGTTGTCGTAGTCGACCTCGGCCAGCATCGGCGAGCCCCAGGTGGGCTGGGGGCGCGAGAGGAACTGGTCGAGCGCCTTCAGGCGGAACTCGAGCATCCACTCCGGCTCCTGCTTATGGGCGGAGAGGTGCAGGACCGTGTCGCGGGTCAGGCCCTTGGGGGCCTTGTACAGGTAGTTCTCGGCGTCGTGGAAGCCGAAGCGCTCCTTGTAGTCCGCGTTGATGTCCTTGATGGAGTCCTGCTCGGTGATGATGTCTGGCGTGGCCATGGGTGTATCAGTCCACCTCTACTCGGATCATGTCGTCCTCGATGGACACCGGGAAGATGTCCACCGGGACGTAGGCAGGAAGGTTGATGGGGCGGCCCGTGCGCAGGTCGAACAGCGACCCGTGGCGCGGGCACTCGACGGTGCACTTCTCGAGGTCGATCGGACCGTCGAAGAGGATGCCGTTGTCGTGGGTGCAGCGATCCTCGATCGCGAGGATGTCCCCACCGCAGTTGACAATGCCGATCTCGAAGTCCTCGACCTCCACCACGCGGGTGGCGCCGGGGGGAAGCTCGGAGACGGGGCAGATGTCGATGACGGGGCTCAAGTGCTGGTCTGTGGCGAAGTCCGACCGCTGAAGTCGGAATACTCCCACAAGTGTAGCGGCGGGGGCATCCCGGGGACCATGCCGACATGCCCACTCAGACTCCCCTCGGTGCCGTCGTCAAAGGCGTGCTTGCCGGCGCCGCCGGGACCGCCGTGATGACCGGCTCCCAGCTCGGCTACTACAAGGCCATGGACGTGCAGCCGAGCGACACGCCGGCCCAGGTCGGCAAGCGCGTAATCGAGGGCGTCCTGCACCGCGGGCCGGTTCCCGAGGACAAGATGGAGACGCTCAACAACGCCATGCACTGGGCCTACGGGACGAGCTGGGGCGTCCTCTACGGGCTGGCGGCGGGGACGTCGAAGCCGCGCGCACTTCGAGGCGGGCTGCTGTTCGGCACCGTCGTGTGGGGCGCTTCCCTGATCCACCTGCCCGCGATGAAGCTCTCTCCCCCGATCTGGGAGCTGCCGGCGTCGGCGATTCCGCCCGACCTCGGCTTCCACCTCGTCTACGGCGGGGCCGTCGGCGTGGCGTACAGCGTCCTCTCGTAACCCTTTTGCGGTAGCTCGGTGTCGGCCGCTCGCGCCGATACCAGGCATGACGGTCGCCATCGAGAGATTGAAAGGCAGGTCGAGTCATGCGTAGTCCGCGATGCCGGAGGTTCCTGCTCTGCGTGCTCAGTTCGTTCGCAGTCCTGGGGCCCGCGGGCGTAGCTGCCGCGGCCTGCCCCTCCCGCTCACTTCCGCCCTGCAATCCGACGGGGTTCACGGGCAGCGTCAACGCCCGCGCTTCAGCCGGCTGCACGCCGCGCACGGCGCCGACCTGCCGGAAGTCAGGAGGCTCCCGAGTTCGACGCGGGGCAACCGGCAGGACCGGTGCCACCGGCAGAACCGGAGCGGTTGGACGGGTTGGCGCGACGGGCTCTGCGGGCCCGCAGGGCCTGCCGGGCGTCCAGGGTGCCATCGGCGCCACGGGCTCGCAGGGAGCCACGGGTTCGGCGGGCGACGCCGGCTCGACTGGCGCCACGGGCTCTACCGGCGCGGCCGGCCCCGCGGGTCCCCAGGGCCTGCCGGGCGCACAGGGCAACGTCGGCGCGACCGGCTCGCGAGGTGCTGACGGCGCGCAGGGTGCGACCGGCGCCACCGGGACGACAGGCGCCGCGGGTGCACAGGGCATCCAGGGGCAGACCGGGTCGCAAGGCGCCACGGGCTCGCAGGGCGCCGCCGGCGCCCCCGGGCCGACCGGCGCCACCGGCGCGCAGGGTCTCCAGGGTGTTCAAGGGAACGTCGGCGCCCCCGGTTCGACCGGCGCCACGGGTTCGACCGGCGCCGCCGGTTCGACCGGTGCCGCTGGGACAAACGGAGATCCAGGGCCGACCGGTGCCGCCGGCGCGCAAGGACCCATCGGGGCCGACGGCCCGCAAGGGTCCGCTGGAAACGACGGTCCCACCGGGCCGGCCGGACCGGTCGGCGCCACGGGCGCGACAGGCACCAACGGTCTCTCCCAGTACGCCTACGTCTACAACACCGGTGCGCAGGTCGTGCCGATCGAGGCCGATGTCACGTTCGACACGAACGGCGTCCTGACGCCCGGCATCACCCACGCCCCGGGCGGCGGCGCGATCGCCGTCGTCAACGCCGGTACCTACAAGGTCACCTTCACGGTCACCGGGGTCGAGCCCAACCAGATGGCGCTGTTCGTCAACGGATCCCTGGCTGCCGGCACGGTCTACGGCTCCGGGGCCGGGACTCAGCCCAACGTCGGACAGGCGATCCTCACGCTCGGCGCCGGCGACGTCCTGCGCCTCAGGAACCACTCGTCGGCCTCGGGCGTCACCCTCCAGACGCTCGCAGGTGGGACGCAGACCAATGTGAACGCCTCCGTCGCCATCGAGAAGGTGGCGTAGATGCCTTCGTTTCCACGCAGTGCGTTGGTCGCAGCTGTCCTCCTCCCTGCGAGTCTCGCGCTCAGCGCCTGCGGCTCGTCGGAAACACCCACCATCCTCGACACGGAGAAGATCGAGCGGGCGATCGAGGACAGCAGCCTGGCTCAGCGCGGACAGCGCGCGCGGGTGAGCTGCCCCTCGGGCGTGCACCAGCGGAAGGGCCTGGAGTTCTCCTGCACCGCGGTCGTCGACCGCACCAGCACTAAATTCGTCGTCACCGAGCTCGACGGAGCCGGCCGCGTGCACTACGAGGCTCGCTAGGCGTCCCAGCCGCTGGCGTGCCCCAGCCCGGCGCTCTTGACCACCTTGAGGCTGAGCAGCGCGCACTTCATGCGCGTGGCCGAGATGTCGATGCCCAGCAGCTCGAGCACGAAGTCCTTGTTGAGGTGAACCAGGTTCTCGACCGGGAGGCCGATCACCTCGTCGGAGGCCATCGACGCCGCGGCGATGGAGATCGCGCAGCCCTGGCCGGAGAACGCGACGTCCGAGACCTTGCCGTCGTGAATCTTGAACTGGACCTTCAGCTCGTCGCCGCAGAGCGGGTTGGTGTCCTCGAACTCAAGGTCGGGATCCTCGATCTCACCCCAGTGATGCGGGCGCTTGTAATGCTCGAGGATCTGCTCGCGGTACATGTCGTCCACGGCTTCGAGGTTAGTGGGGGACGCCGGCCTTACGCTGCTTCGCCATGCTGCAGGCGGGCGCGTTTGCGACGATCATCAACGACCTCGGCGAAGTCCTCCTGTGCCACCGCCGGGACGTGGACCTCTGGAACCCTCCGGGCGGCCGAGTCGAGGCCGGTGAGTCGCCATGGGAGGCCGTCGTGCGGGAGATACGCGAGGAGTGCGGCGTCGAGGCCGAGGTTGTCAGGCTGGCGAGCGTCTCGTGGAAGCCGGGAAAGCACGAGCTCCTCCTCCAGTTCGCCTGCCGGATCGTGGCCGGCGAGCCGGTCACGACCGACGAGTCCGACCGCTTCGACTACTTCGCACTCGACGCGTTGCCCCGGCGACTGAGCCCAGCCGTCCGGCGCCGGCTCCTGGAATGGTCCGAGCACCCGGACGAGACCCTCCTCCTCACCGAGGCCGGCCCTTCCACGCGCGCGCAGCTCGAGCGGGGTGAGCTCCCCTTCTAACGGCGCTCAGGCCGTCCCGCCGTAGAGATTGCCGTCCTTGATCCGGGCGGCCATCAGATCGGACTCGGCGCGGTAGGCGTTGCCGTTGGGGAGCTCGATCACGGGCAGCTTGCTCTGGCCGGAGAGCTTCTGAACGGCAGGGCGCTCGCCCTTGCCGAAGCCGTGCTTGACGATCTCGTAGGGAACGCCGGCGTCGTCGAGATGCCGCTGGACCTTCCAGCACGCGTCGCGATCGGTGTGCAGGAACGTCCACGAGCAGCGGTGCAGCTTGACCTTGTCCATGCGGCGAGCCTAGTCCTCGTTGACGCCCGCGGAGGAGAAGAACGGGACGTCTACGCGCCCGAAGCTCGCCTCGAACAGGGACGCGCGGCCCGGGAGGGTCGCGAGCTTGCGGCCGGTGCCAGTGCGACCAGCGGTCCCATCAGTCCAGACGGAAGACCTTGCGCACGTGGTGAAGCCCGTCGACGAGCCGATCGACGTCCTCGCGCGCGGAGTGGATCGCGAAGCTCGCGCGCGATGACGCGGGCACGCCGAGGCGGCGCATCAGCGGCTGCGCGCAGTGGTGGCCGGCGCGCACGCAGACGTTCTCGGAGCCGAGGATCTCGGCGACGTCGTGCGGGTGCACGCCCTCGAGCTCGAAGGACGCGAGCGCGACGCGGCCGGCGGGATCGCGCGGGCCGTGGACCTTCAGCCCGGGCACCTCGTCCAGGCGCTCGAGCGCGTAGGCGGACATGGCCTGGTCGTGCGCCCAGACCTCGTCGAGCCCGATGTCTGTGAGGAAGTCGCAGGCGGCGCCGAGCCCGATGCCCTCGGCCACCGCGCCGGTGCCGGCCTCGAACTTCGAGGGCACCTCGGCGTAGGTGGAGGACTGCTCGGAGACCTTGGCGATCATGTGCCCGCCGCCGATGAAGGGCGGCATGGCCTCAAGCAGCGCGCGCTTGGCGTGCAGGATGCCGATGCCCGTCGGTCCGTAGGCCTTGTGACCGGTCCAGGCATAGAAGTCGGCGTCGAGGGCGCCCACGTCGATGGGAAAGTGCGGGACGGCCTGCGAGCCGTCGACCATGAGCACCGCGCCGGCGGCGTGCGCGCGGCGCGCGATCTCGCTCACGTCGTTGATCGTCCCGACCACGTTGGAGGCGTGGATGACGCCGACGAGCTTCGGTTCGCGCACCAGCAGCGCGTCGAGCTCGTCCATGCTCAGGTGGCCGTCGTCGTCGACCCCGACGTAGGCGATCGTCGCGCCCGCCCGCTGCGCGGCCATCTGCCACGGGACGATGTTGGAGTGGTGCTCCATCTCGGTGAGGACGATCAGGTCCCCGGGACCGAGGTTGGCCGAGCCCCACGAGTAGGCGACGAGGTTGATCGCCTCGGTCGCGTTGCGCGTGAAGATGGTCTCCCCCGGCGTCGAGCCGACCAGCGCGGCGGCCTTGGCGCGGGCGCCCTCGTAGGCCTCCGTCGCGCGGACGGCCAGCTCGTAGACGCCGCGATGGATCGACGCGCGGTACTCGCGGTAATAGCCCTCCATCGCCTCCAGCACGGGCTCGGGCGTCTGGGACGTGGCGGCCGTGTCCAGGTAGGTCAGCCCGCCGACGAGAACCGGGAAGGGCGACGCGGCGATGGTCATGTCGCGGCTTCGACCTCCGCGCGGATGGACGCGTAGCCGTTGTTCTCGATCTGCTCGACGATCTCCGGCCCGCCCTCCTTGACGATGCGGCCCTCGAACATCACGTGTGCGTGGGTGGGCACGATCAGGTGCAGGATCCGCTGGTAGTGGGTGATGATCAGGACGCCCAGCGCGGTCTCCTCGCGCACGGCGTTGACGCCGGCCGAGACGACCTTCAGCGCGTCGACGTCGAGGCCCGAGTCCGTCTCGTCGAGCACGGCGAGCTTGGGGTGCTGGAGCGCGAGCTGGAGGATCTCCATGCGCTTCTTCTCGCCACCGGAGAAGCCGTCGTTGAGGTAGCGCGAGGAGAACTCCTTCGGCACGTTGGTCAGCGCCATCGCGGCCTCGACCGTCTTGCGGAAGTCCTTCAGCGAGATGGCCTCGTCCCCGCGCGCCTCGCGATGCGCGTTGATCACCGTGCGCAGGTACTTGGCTACGGTCACTCCGGGCACGGCGACGGGGTATTGGAAGGCCATGAACAGGCCGGCGCGGGCGCGCACGTCGGGATCGGCTTCGGTGATGTCGACGCCGTCGAAGACGATCGTGCCCTCGGTGATCTCGAGGCCGGGATGGCCCATCACGGCGTTGGCGAGCGTTGACTTGCCGGAGCCGTTGGGACCCATCAGCGCGTGGATCTCGCCGGAGCGGACGAAGAGATCGACGCCTTTGAGGATCTGCTTGTCCTCGGCGCTGACGTGAAGGTTCTTGATCTCGAGATCAGCCATGGAAGGGGTCCTCTAAGAGAGTGTGGGGAGCGATTCGGGGGCGGCCAGGGCGGGCTGGGCGCCGGAGAAGGCGACGAGCTCGGCCAGCGTCGTGCGCTGCAGGGACTTGATGACGCCGAGCTGCACGCGCGTCCACAGGAGCTTGGTCGCGCAGTGCTGGCCCTCGGGATGCGAGCAGGCGACGCGCGAGTCGCTGTTGAAGCCCTCGGTGAAGCACTCCATCGGGGCGATCGCGCCCTCGAGCGCGAGCACGACGCGGTCCATCGTGATCTCCTCGGCGGGCCGGGCGAGCACGTACCCGCCGTGGGCGCCGCGTGTGGAGGCGACCAGTTCGGCCTTCTTGAGCAGCGCGGCGATGCGCTCCAGGTAGGCGAGCGGCAGGCCCTCGGCCGCCGCGACGGACTTCAGCGAGACGGGCTGCCCGCCGCCCTGCACACCCAGCTGGATGAGCAGACGGACCCCGTACTCGGCTTTGGTCGTGAAGATCACGAACCGAAAGCCTACCACTGAGGTCGGATTAGAATCCGGAGCTGCCGTCGAAGCTGCGACCCTACGCGAGATGTGCGGGCGCTACACGCTCACCTCCAACGACCGACAGCGCCTCGGCGAGCGCTTCGGGGCGCTGATGCCGGAGTCCGGCGGCTTGGAGCGCTTCAACGTCGCGCCGACCGAGGACGCCGTCGCGGTCGTCAATGGCAAGACCGGGGAGCGCGAGGCGCACCTGGTGCGTTGGGGCCTCGTGCCCGGGTTCGCGAAGGACCTCAGGGGGCCGCCGATGTTCAACGCGCGCTCGGAGACGGTGGCGACCAAGGCGCCGTTCAAGGCGCTGCTGGCCAAGCCGCGCGGGCGCTGCCTGATCCTCGCCGACGGCTTCTACGAGTGGCTGCGCCCGGAGGACAGGAAGGCACCGCGGGTGCCGTTCCGCTTCACCGTCGACGAAGGCGAGCCGTTCGCCTTCGCTGGGCTGTGGACGTGGTCCAAGCCGGGGGGCGAGTGGCTGGCGAGCGCGACGATGCTGACGACGACGCCGAACGCCGTCGTCGCGCGTCTGCACGACCGCATGCCGGTGATCCTGCCCGGGCCCGACGCCGAGGACGCCTGGCTCTCCGCCGACCTGGCCCCCGAGGACGCGCTGCAGCTCTGCGCCCCGCTGGACGCCGGCCGCATGCAGGCCGCGCCGGCGCACCCGCGCGTCAACCGCTCCGGGCTCGAGGACGAGGGCCCCGACCTGCTCGCCGCGTGAAGCTCGCCACCTGGAACGTCAACTCGCTCAGGATGCGCATGCCGCGGGTGCTCGAGTTCCTCGCACAGCACGAGCCCGACCTGCTGCTGCTGCAGGAGACCAAGAGCGACCCCGGCGCGTTCGGAGCCGACGAGCTGGCGGCGGCAGGCTACGCGGCGGCGCATCACTCCGCGGGGCGCTGGGCCGGCGTGGCGGTGCTGGCCCGCGGCGACGCGCTACCGGCGGACGTGTCCGCGGGCCTCGCCGGCGAGCCCGCCGACGACGAGGCGCGCTGGGTCGAGGCGACCGTCGGCGCGCTGCGCGTCGCCTCGGTCTACGTCCCCAACGGCCGCGCCGTGGACTCCTCCACCTACGCCGACAAGCTGCGCTTCCTGGAGGCGGCCGCCGAGCGGGTGGGCGAGCTCGCCGCCGACGGGCCGTTCGTGCTGGCGGGCGACTTCAACGTCTGCCCAACCGACCTCGACGTCTACGACCCCGCGGCCTTCGCCGGCTCCACCCACGTGACCGAGCCCGAGCGTGAGCGCTTCCGCGCGATCCTTGACGCTGGCGTCGTCGACGCCTACCGCCACCTGCATCCCGACGAGGTCGGCTTCACGTGGTGGGACTACCGGGCGGGCCACTTCCACAAGAAGCTCGGGCTGCGCATCGACGCCGTGCTGATGACGCCGGACCTGGCCGGGCGTCTGACGAGCTGCGGCATCGACCGGAACTTCCGCAAGGGCGCCAAGCCCTCCGACCACGCGCCCCTGCTGGCCGAGTGGGGCTGAGAACCTCTGACCGTCAGGCCGCGCCCGTGCGCATGTGCCCGGTGCCGTTCCACAGGCAGATGACGCGGCGCTCGCGCTCGTAGCCGAGCTCGCAGACGGCGGCCGTGTCGAGCTTGAGCCGGCCCCCGCCGGCAGCGGGCTGGCCGATCCACCGCGCACCGAGGACGCGCAGGTAGTGGCCGTGGCCGAACAGGGCGACGTCGCCATCGACGGCGTCCGCGCGCTCGATGATGCGGTCGGCGCGGGCGCCGACCTGCTCGACAGTCTCGCCGCCCGCCGGGTCGTCGACCCAGATGTCCCAGCCCGGGCGCTCCGCGCGAATCTCGGCGGTCGAGCGGCCCTCCGCGATCCCGTAGTCCCACTCCAGGAGGTCGGGGTCGACCACGGCCTGGCGTTCGAGGCCGGAAAGGCGCGCGGTCTCGTGGGCGCGTTCGAGCGGGCTGGTGAGGACGAGCGCGAAGTCGCGGCCGGCGAAGCGCCGGCCGGCGAGCAGCGCCTGCTCGCGGCCCTTGGCGGTGAGGGGGATGTCGGTCAGGCCGGTGTGGAGCAGGTCGCGGCTCCACTCCGTCTCCCCGTGGCGGATGAGGATGATCATCGGAGCTTCCGGCGGTACTTCACCATGGTTGCCCGCCGCATGTCCCCATGTGTCTGGGTGCGCAGCCGCTCGACCCGCTCGTGATGGAAAGGCGAGCCGAGGCTCTCGTTGTGGCCGATCACATGCCGGGTCGGCACGTCGTAGCGGGCCTGCAGCCAGCGGGTCAGGCGCACGCCGGCGCGCAGCTGGCGGCGGCGGCCGAGCACCTCCTCGTCGGAGAGGCCGACGTGCTCGATGCCGATCGAGCGGTCGTTGAGCCCGACGGTGTGCCGGCACATGTACTTCAGCGGCACGAGCTGGTGGATGGTGCCGTCCGTGTCGACGATGAAGTGCGTGCAGACGCCGGGGAGCTCTCCCAGCTCCTGGTCCGGGACGTTCGCCGCGAAGGTGTTGTAGGCCGACTCGTAGCTGCTGCCGGCGGTGACGTGCTCGACGATCGTCTTGACGTCCACGCGGTTGGAGCGCACGCCGTAGTGCCGGATCGCGTAGGCGCGCATCTCGCGCCGGCGCTTGCGCGAGTAGTCGATCGGCGACTGGACGATGCGGGGCTTCGAAGCAGCGGAGGCGGCGGCGCTACGCCCGCGGGAGACGGTGGCGAGCGCGGCGCGTGCGTGCCGGCGCGCGGCGGCGCGCGACAGGGAGCCGGCGGGCAGCTCGACCACGAAGGCGCTGTCGCCGGGGAAGCGCGCGTTCTGCCAGCTGGTCGCGGTTCCGCGGTAGCGCGGGAGGCGGCGGGCGGGCAGGCCGACGCGGCGGGCGTAGGCGCGGATCAGCGCGAGGTCGGCGCCCGGGACGAGGGTGACGAGCTCCAGGTGCTGGTGATACCAGATGGTCACGTCCGGGCGAAGGCGGCGAATCACTCCACGCAGCGCGCGGGTCTCGGGCTCGCTCGCCGGCGACGGGCCCGGGAAGTAGGTGTCGAAGGCCGATCCGCCGCCGCGCCAGCGGTACGGCCAGTTGCGGTTGAGGTCGACGCCGCGCGCGTTTTGACGCGTGTTGGCGGCCGCCCCGTCCGGGTTGGCGGAGGCGACGGTCCAGACCTGGACGCCGTTTGGGGGCGTCATGGTGCGCAGCGCGCGCACGACCGCGCGGCCCGCGCGCTCGTTGCCGTGGATGTCGCCGACGACGAGGACGCTGCGCGCGGCGGCGGGGTCGCCCGTGCGCACCGCGTTGATCGGACGGTCCTGGACGGAGGCACCGGCGAGCACGGCGGAGGCGGCGAGCACGGCGGCCAGCATCGCGTGGCACGCTAGTGCGACGGCCGGCCCGCTCCATGCGCACGGCCGGGTCAGGCGTGGCCGATGAGGTACCCGGTCATCGCGACCAGCGCGCCGCCGAGCGTGACCTGGACCAGCGACGAGCGCATCGAGACGCGCATGAAGCGCTTGCGCACAAGGGCGATGACGACGAGCTCGATGGCGACCACGACATAGGCGACCTGCAGCGCTCGGTCGAGGTCGGCGATCAGGAACGGGAGCGCGTGGAGGCTTCCGCCGACGAACGTCGCCGTCCCGGTGATCAGACCGCGGCCGAACGCGTCGCCGCGGCCGGTCAGCTCGCCGTCGTCGGACAGCGCCTCCGACATGCCCATCGAGATCGCGGCGCCGAGCGCCGCGGCGAGGCCGACGAGCAGCGCCGCGCGCGTGCCGGCCGCGAAGGCCGCGGCGAAGATCGGAGCCAGCGTGGAGATCGTTCCGTCGATCAGGCCGATGAGTCCCGGCTGGACGACCTGCAGCACCCGCTTGCGCTCGTCCTCGTGGCGCCAGGCCGTGACGATGGCGGTCAGGGTGGCCATTGCCGAGGACGTTATCACAAGGATTTTGTATTAATTATTCCTGTGCTATAAGGTATCCCTAACATGGCCGTCCTCGACCAGCAGCTCAGCGACGCCCTGCGTGCCCGCGGCCAGCGAGTCACGTCCCAACGGCTGGTGATCCACCGCGTCCTCCACGAGCTCGATGCGCACGTGACCGCCGAGGACGTGCTTGGCGCGGTCGCCCACCGCCTGCCCGGCGTCTCGCTTCCGACGGTCTACGCCACCCTGGAGCTGCTCGAGGACCTCGGCGCGGTGCGCCGGGTCGCCATCCCCGGCGGTCCGACGCGCTACGACCCGCGCACCGCCCCGCATCACCACCTGGTCTGTCGCGAGTGCGGCCGTGCGCAGGACGTCGATGCCGCCGTCGAGCTCGCGCCGGTCCTGAGGGCCGCCCGGAGGCAGGGCTTCGCCACGCAGCATGCAGAGGTCGTCGTCGCCGGGCTCTGCGACCGGTGCTCCTAGAGGCCTACCGCCGGACGGGCGCGGACCTCCCGTTCGGCGACCCGGCGCGCCCGCACGGCGTGGCGATGGAGGGGTCCTTCTGGCGCTTCACCGATGCCGTGCGCGGGCGCGTGGTGATCGTGCTCCACGCCGCCTGCCGGGGGGCCGCCGGCCCGTGGTCGCTGGTGGCGCTCGCCACGCACCCCGGCGGCCTCGTGCGCTGGGCGATCGGCGACTCCCTGCTCGACGCCGGACCCGGCCGGCTGCGCGTGCGCCTGGACGGCGCGGCGCTCGACGCGGCCTGGACCGGGGACGTCCCGTGGCCGCGCCGGGCCTTCGGCGCGCTCGGGCCGGCGCAGACGCTGCCGTTCCTCGGCCAGTACTGGCACCCGCACCTGCTGCTCGGGACCGCGACGGGCGGTGCGACGCTCGACGGCGAGGCGGTGTCCCTCGACGGCTGCACGCTCTACGCGGAGAAGAACTGGGGCTCGGCCTTCGCCGGGCACTGGTGGTGGGGCCAGGCCCACGGGCTCGGCGACGGCGCGGCCTGCGTGGCCTTCGCCGGCGGCCGGCTCTTGGGGCGGGCGCCGACGGCGATCGTGGTGGCCCTCGAGGACACGCTGCTGCGCCTCTCCCCCCCGCTGTCGGCGGTGACCACGAGCACGGCGCCGGGCCGTTGGCGCATCCGCGCGGGCGGCGTCGAGCTCGAGGCCGAGGCCGACCCGGCCGCGGCCCATGTCCTGCCCGTCCCGGTCGCGGCCGAGCGCCGCGTGGAGATGCGCTCGTCCCAGCACCTGACGGGCCGCCTCGCCGTCACCGTCCGCCGCGGGCGCCGGATCGCCTTCCGCGGGGAGACGGAGCTCGCGGGCCTGGAGCGCGGCGTGCCCGGCTGAAACGCCGCGTCTGCACCACATTGGGAAGGGGATGCACGAAATGGTCGTGATAGCGACCACGAGACGCATGGACCTCGCCGCGGGGTCCTGGATCACGTTTCTAGTCGGCCGGCAGCCCGCGGATCTGCCCGTTGCGGAACGCGTCGACGAAGCGGCGGTGGTCGTCGCGGGTGAGGGCGCCGTAGGCGGCGCCGAAGGTGGCGAGGTCGGACGCGAAGTCGGCGACGCGGTCCCCGATCACCGCCGTGATCGCCTCCTCCACCTCGACCTCGACCAGCGGGTGCTCGCCGCTGCCGGCGTCCGAGACGCAGTGGATCTTCGCCGTGGCGCGGCCGAGCTGGCGCACGAGCAGGAGCATCTCGTCTGGCTCGGTGACGCCGCCCCAGTCGAGGTCGGCCTCGTAGGGCGAGAGCTCCTTGATGACCTGGCCGACGCCGTCGAGCGCGCACCAGCCCACCCACGGGTCGGCGTGGGCCTGCAGCGCCCGCTGGGAGACCGCGGTGCGGTGGCCCTCGTGCTCGAAGTACTCGCGCAGGCGCTCGTCGCGCACCACGCGGCTGGGGGCGGGGACCTGGCCCTGCTTCATCGACAGCACGATGTCGTTCTCGAGCGCCTGGCTGCGCCCCTCCACCAGCAGGTTGTAGGCGCGCAGGCCGGCGCTGCCGATGCCGAAGCCGGTGCTGCCGACCACGTCCTTGACGCGGTAGGAGATGGAGTGCTGGCGCTTGGCCTCCGGGATCGTGTCCAGGTAGGCCTCGTAGGCGGCGAGCACCGCCGCGCGCTCGTCCTCCTCGAGCGCGCGTACA
>Ga0136640_10000693_pt1 | contig 13059 bp, 16 predicted proteins | sample AntDrymUQ8642106_2_FD_105498 | JGI IMG/M metagenome (GOLD analysis project Ga0136640, IMG submission 105498) | Polar desert sand microbial communities from Dry Valleys, Antarctica - metaG UQ864 (21.06) | ecosystem: Environmental > Terrestrial > Soil > Desert | place: Antarctica: Dry Valley...
CGCGTCAGCGACCCACCCGACGCCGTGGCGGTCGGCCTCCTCGACGTGCTCCAGCGTCGCCTGTAGGTAGTTGAGCGAGTCGCGGTACTCGCCATCGACGAGGTACAGCAACGCCCATTCGTCGTCGCCCTGGTGGACGAGCTGGCCAAGCCGCTGAGCATCGAGCATGACGTGGCGCACAACAGGGTCGCCGCGGTCTGGCTCGACGTGAAGTCGCTCGGCATATCGGGACTGCGCGTCGTCGACGTCGCGCCTAGGATCGGCGTGCATCAGGGGTACCTCCTGGTGTCAGGCCCGGGGGCGTTGGCGCGTCGCCCGGGCCGCTCTGTGCTTGAGCAACCATCCTACGCCCTCACCCGGTCCGCTGGCGACTTTGCACGCACGTAACGGCGTCTGGACATGTAGTCGCCGAGTGTTCGGTAGGGACCGTCCGTCTCGCCGCTCAGGAGGCGCTGCACGCGGTTGACCTCGCGACGGTGGGCCGGGGAGCACGCCCGTGTCCGCGGGTCGCGCCCCGACAGGTCGGCACCGCAGATCGGACAGCGCCTCACGGCGGCACCATTCCCGGCGGGACGATCGGGGTGCCGTCAGGGTGGCGCGGCGTGACGTCGATGCGCACCACGCCGCCGTCCGGCGTGCGCTGCAGCCGCTCCCCGGTGGGCATCCGCTCGGTGTCCCACGAGCCCTCCGCGTTGCGCGGCCACCACGGGTAGTCGCCGAGCGGGCCGGGGTCGAGCGCGTCGTTGGCCATCAGGACCGCCCCCCACCGTCGGCCATCCCCTGGCGTGCGGGCCGGTCGATGAGCGTTGCGACCGTCCCGTTCTCGTGGACTTTCGAGCCGCCGCACTCGATGCAGCGGACCACGAGGATGTCGCGCGGCGGGTTGTTCTTGCCCGGCTGCGGCGGCTGGTGGACGTCGTAGGCCTCCATGCGGCCGGCGCCGTCGAGCGCCGGGCAGTTCTCGAAATGGGCGCGCTCGGGCATGAGGGCGCGGATGCGCCGGTCGCGGTCAGCGGCGCGCTTCTGGGTCAGGGGGCTCATGGCTGGGTGTCCTCCTCGGACTCGTCGGTTGGGTTGGTGAGATCGGTGGGGATCGGGACGGGCAGCCCGTCGGCGGGCAGCTCATCGGTCAGGCCACGCAGCGGATCAGCAGGCAACGTGCACGGCATGCCGGCAAGCGCATACAGCTCGCGCCAGCCCTGCCGCACACGTGCATAGGGCTCGCGGGCGGTGACGGCCTGTTCGAGCGCCGCCTGCAACCGCTCATGCGCCGTGAGCGCCTCCGCGGTCAGGCCGCCGGCGAGATCGTCGATCCGCTCGACGACGAGCTGCTCGACGTCCGCTTTCAACTGGTCGAGGGCCTGGCGGGCGCCCGCGAGCATCGCCTCCACGCGGTCGTCGAGCACTTCGAGCCGACCATCCGAGGTCGGGCGCAACGTCACGACGGCCTCCGTGTCGCGCACAGCGGCGATCAGGCGGGCCTCCTCGACGCCATCCGGGTCACGATCGCCGGCACCGACCTGCTGCCAGTACGCGGCAAGCGGCGCCTTCGCGCGATCGAGCGCTCGGCTCGCTCGGCGCTGCTCGCCCTCCAGATCGGCGACGCGCGCCTCGGCGTCGCGGACGCGGGGCTCGGGCCTCCTCGAGCGCCCGGCGGGCGTCCTGGGCACGCGGTTCGATCGTCGCGGCGGTCATCGGTCGCCCTCGGCCGCCGCCACGCGCTTGGCCTCCGCCCGCGCGCCGTACGCGGCGGCGATCCGCGCCGAACCCGCCAGCTCGGGTGTGCGATCCGTCGCCTTCGCCGGCAGTGACGACGCCTCTCGGCCCTCGCCGCCCTTCGCGCCGTCGTCCAGCTGCGCCTGGCCGTCGACGTCGGTGCGCTCACCGCTCACCGCGGCCTGAGCCGTGATCTTCTGCTCCAGCGCGGTCGCAGCCTCCTCGTGACCGGCCTCGCGCAACGCGTCGATCATCTGACTATCCGACAGCTTCATCTGATCCTCCTGGGTTGTGGTCTTGCAGTGCGCGACCGGCGGCCTCTCGCATCGCCGCCAGCAGAGGTGAAACGCGTTCCCGCGGGCTCACGTCGAGCCCATCGGGAACGGTGATCTGCGACCCGCGCACCGACTGCCACACCGGCAACCGCGGCACCATGAGCCCGCCCCCGGTCGACACGGTCGGCACGTCGGCGTTGCGCAGGTCGATCGCCGCCGCCGGCAGCGCGCGCTGCGGCTCGGCGTAGTGCGCCAGCAGCGTCGCCCACCGGCGATCGCGCGCACGGTGCGGACACATGGCGAGCATCAGCGCGTCCGCGAGGTCGTCGTGACCGCTGCTGGCCTCGATCCGCTCGACGCCGGTCGGCGTCAGATCGACCCTGAGCAGCAGCAGCTCGCGCAGCAAGTCCTCCGCGCTGGCGGGCAGCACGAGGCGCCCCTGATCCAAGAGCAGCCGCAGCGCCGAGTACGCCGCGGCCTTCAGCTCCGCGGTCGTGTGCACGAACAGCGACCGCGTCCTGAAGCCCTGCGCCTGCTCGACCTGGACCCGGTGCACCCAGTGCCGGCGGCCGGTCAGGAACGCTTCGAGGTCGTCCTCGTCGAGCATCACGGCGCGCGGCGCGCGTCGGCCGCCACCCGACGCCGCCGAGCGCTCCGTGATCCGTCGCGCCAGCGCCTGGGCGCACGGCATCCCCAGCCCGTTGGTCTCCATCGCCAGCGTGTCGAAGTGCGCCCGCGACCCAGCCACCCGGCCGATCACGTCCTCCAGCGGCTCACCCGCCGGCCAGCGGTGCGCGCACGCGACGCCGAACACGCGCTCGCCGTCGATCGGCAGCCGGCCGATCGCGACGAGCGCAGAGCGATCCGTCGTCGCGCCCCAGTCCACGCCGCCGAGCAGACGCGCGGGCCCCGTCAGCGACTCCAGCGCCAACGGCATGTAGTCCGCGGTCGCCCGGTCGATCGCCGCCCGGGTGAACAGCGCATCGGCGCCGCTGGCGAACACACCCTCGTACTCAGCCGCGAACCGCATCGCCGTCATCGACTCGCGCGCGGCCTCGATCACGCTCGGCGAGATCCAGTCGGCGTCCGACAGCACCCAGCGGTGCGTCTGCACGTGCTCGCTGCCGCCCTGGCCGCGGATCGCGAAGTCATAGAACGCCCCCGACGCCGTGAGCGCGGAGCTCGCGAGCACCACCCGCGCGTCCGGCCTGGCCGCCGTCGTCGGCAACGCCGCGCCCAGCAGCAGATCGTCGGGCACGAGCGCGGCCTCGTCGACGAGCAGCAGATCGACCGCCCACCCCCTGACCTGGCGCTCGCTCGCGGGCAGGCTGCGGACCTCCGACCCGTTGCTCAGCGTCACGAGCCCGGCCTGCTCGTCGAGCACCGATCCGGCCAGCAGCGGTGACCCGTTGACCACGCGTCGGACTTCCGCGAGCAGCCTGCGCGACGCGTCTTCGCCCGCAGACACGATCAGCACGCGCTGCTCGCGCCGGCGGAACGCCCACCACACCGCGAGCACGGCGAGGCTGCGGCTCTTGCCCGACTGGCGCGGCGCGACGATCGCCGTCGTGCGCGACTCCAGCCGCAGCGCCGCGGTCTGCCAGCGCGCGAGCGGCCAGCCCACGACGTCGGCGAACACCGCGAGGTCCGACCGTGAGCGCTCAAGGTCAGCCACGGTCGGCGCCGTCGTCCAGCTCGTGCGCCTGGCCGTCGACGTCGGCGCGCTCCGCGGCCACGTCCTGCGCCGCCCAGTACTCCGCGAGGTCGAACGTCTGCGCCCTGGCGACGTCGAGTCCGAGCTTCGCGCGGCTGCGCGGCGTCATGCCGAGCGCGTCGAGGTAGTCGGCGGCCTCGCGGCGCAGGCGCCCCTCCAGCTCCGCGGCCGGCCGCACATTGCCCTTGTCGTCGAGGACGCCGTGCGCGGCGAGGTAGGCGCTCACGGTGTCGATCCGGCACATGCACTCAGCGGCGAGGCGCACGAGCGCGGCATCAGCCGCGGGCAGCTGGTCGGCGTCGCGCATCGGTGCGTCTGCGGCGAGCGCGTCGAAGACCTCGCGCGCCTTCGCGTCCAGCCGCGCCAGCGCGATCGTCGAGTAGCCGCCGTGCCGGCGCGCGCGCTGGTTGCCCGACGGCGGCGCCGGTGGACGCGCGGTGAGGTTCGCGAGCTGCCGTGCGCGCGCCGCTGGCCGCCTGCTCAGTCCCACGATGCCGCCCTCGCGTCCGCGGCCGCGCTACGCGACGGGTCGCCCGTCGACGCACGACGCATCGCGCAGGACGTCGGCACCCGGGCTGCGACCGCGGAGGCGTCGCCCCCGGCCGTGGTCGACACGTCACGGCTGCAGGAGCGACGACGCATCGTCTGTCGATCGCGGTGCGACGCGGTGCGCAGGGCCTCGACGACGCATGGCGACCTTCGGTTCGGAGGACCGCTGCTCGCCGAGAAAGCCCAGCACCGGCGGGCGATAACAGCAGGGGTGAGAACGGGGTGGGAACAGCACGCCAGCGTCATCGCGCCTCCTCGACGTCGAGCGCCGCGTCCAGATCGGAGCGGCGGAACAGCAGCCGCCGGCCGTCGCGGAAGTGCCGGACGCGGCGCAGGCTCACGAGGTCGTAGACGCGCGACGCCGGCGCCGACAGGTACGCCGCGGCGTCCTCGACGGTGAGGTACGGATCGGGGGCGGGCTCGGGCAGCCGATCGGCCAGCAGCTCCGCCGTGCGGTGGGCGATGGCGTCGACGAGCGCCGCGGGGACGGTGAGCGCCAGACCGTTCGCCTGTTCGACGCTCGGCGCCACCGTGCGCCCGCTGGTCGGCCGCGCATCGTTCATGGTGTTGGCCTTGTGTGGTGGCCGTTGCGGTGCTCGGCGAGCTTCTTGGCGTACAGGGCGGCGATGTTGGGGGCGCGGTCTTGGCTCTGCGCGATCGACCTGACCTCGATAGCGACGCGCATCGCGAGTTTGGGGTCAGGTTCGTGTTCGGCGAGTGTGGCGAGGATCGCTTCACGGGTCGGGCGCTTCAGTGAGTCGTCGGAAGTGAGCCCGTCGATGCCGTTTTGCAGCAGGCCGCGGATCTGTTCGGCGAGTCGTTGCCGTTCGTCTTCGCTGGGTGAGGGAGGGACAGTCCTCGCCGGCGCGGCCGCGGGCGCAGGCACGCGACTACCAACGTCAGGACTACTGCTCCTGGGGTCGGGTCGGGTCGGGCCGGGCCGGGCCGGGCCGGGGGACTCGGACTCCGCGTGGACAGCGCGCGGAGTCCTGGCGGCGTCCGCGCGGCGTCCGCGCGGACGTTCTTCGCGGGTCTGGCGCTTGCGTTGCGCGTCGGCCGCTCGGCGCGCTTCGACTTCGACGCTCGACGGGTTGTAGTCGAGGAAGTCGTGCACGAGGTAGGCGTCCTCGGGCAGCGGTCCGAGCTGGACGCTGTGGGCGCCGGCGTGCTTCGTTCGGGCCTCGACCTCGACGGTGCGAGTGTCGCCGGCGGGCAGGTGTTCGAACAGGCCGCCGGCGGTCAAGGCGGCGAGGACGTCGGCGCGCGCCTCGGGGGCTGGCAGGCGTTCTTCGAGCCAGTCGATGTCGACGACGCCATCGGTCGCGTGGCGGGCGCAGTAGGTGATCGCCATGACGTAGACGGCTATGGCGGTGGGGCAGCGACGGAACGTCCGCTTCACCTTGCGGTTGTCGTCGAAGAGGTCGTCCAGCCTGGCCCAACTCATCGGTCGCCCTCCCACGGGTCGAGCGGGCTGCGCGGGGCTGGCGGTAGGGCCTCGAAGAGCGCGGCGGCCGGCGCGGCCGCGTGGGAGGGTGCAGGCGCCGGCCGTGCGGGCTCGGCGACGAGGACGTAGACGGCCATCTTGTGGCGGCGTCCTGGTGTTGCGATCAGGTAGCCGGCGGTGCGCAGATCGTTGATGCGGCTGGCGAGGCGACGGATGGGCTTCGGCAGCGTGTCGGCGTCGAGCTGCGTGATGCCGCGGCGACCGGCACTGCGCAGCATCTTCAGCGCCCTGTCGTTCTGCGTCGGGGCGCTCATCGGGCGCGTGCTCCGGTGCTGTGGTCGCGGCGTTCCTCGCGGGTGCGGCGTGCGGCGCGGCGGAGGTAGGCGTCGCAGGCGGCGGCGAGGACGATCGCGCGCAGCACGTCGTCTTGGGCCTCGCGGGGCATGTGTGCGGCGTCGCGTTGGAGCAGGAGCAGGCTCCAGCCGGCGACGTCGACGGGCTCCTGCAGCGCTTCGCCGAGGAGGTCGCGCCCTTCGAGTCCGAGGTGGCCGTAGCGGGCCTGGCCGGCGCGGAGACGCAGCGCGACGCGGCGCGGGAACGAGTCGCAGGGCAGGCCGACGAGGCGCGTCGCGCGATCAGCTATCACGGCGAGGATGCGCGTCTCTCGCTGCTCGTCGCGTCCGCCGCCGATCGACGAGGACGCGATCGTCACGGTGTGTCTCCGTGCTGCGTCGGGAACAGCGTGGCCGGGTCGCAGCCGAGTGCTGCGGCGAGCAGCAACCGCGTCGAGCGAAGCGGCCGGCCGTGGCCGTGCTCGACGCGCCAGAGCGTGACGTCGGACACGCCGGCGCGGCCCGCCAGCTCGGCGCAGGTCAGGCCGAGCGCTTTGCGGCGCGCGCGGACACCGTTGGGCGTCCGACCCTCCGCCGAGAATCCTTCGAGTGAAGGCATGGCCAGAGTCTCCGTGGCAGATCAGCCACGGACACATAGGAGCGCCAGACAGTCCGGCTCCCCTCTACGTGCGGACCGGGCTCGACGACGACCGCCGCCGGCCGCTGGACCGCGACCACCCGCACTACCGGCAGGCGCTCTACGCGCTCGCCTGGCAGGACCGCTGGAGCGACGAGCAGCACCGCGACTACTGGACCGCCCTCGTCGCCGCCTGGCCGCGCGAGCGCGGGCAGCGCCAGCTCCGCGAAGCGATGGGCTGGGCCGCACACGAGCTGCGCCGCTACGGGCTCGACGACGCCGCGATCGCCGACGTCCTGGCCGTCGACGTCGACACGATCCGCCGGCGCGACCTCCACGGCGCCGGCGAGATGGTCTGGCACGAACAGATCGAGCAGCCCGCGATCCGCTTCGCCCGACACGGGCCGCAGCCCCCGCTCCCACGCGTCTGGACGGACGGTGACGAGCTGCCCGCGTTCTCGTGGGTCAACCTGCCGCTCGCTGCGCTCCAGCGGCCTCGTGAGGTCGTGGCGATCGAGGTTCGCCTGCACCGCAAGCTCGACGAGCTGCGCGAGACGGCGTGATGGCGCGGATCTATACCAACGCCGCCTACTGTCGCCGCGGCGGTCACTGGGTCGAATGGTCGATCGCCGGGCGGTGTTCTCACTTCCGTTCCCACCCCGCCCATATCAGGTGTTCGGCGAGCGGCCCCGGACGCACGAAAGCCCCGCTTTAGCAGGGCTTTCGGTGAGCGCGCCCGAGAGGATTCGAACCTCTGACCTTCGGTTCCGTAGACCGACGCTCTATCCAGCTGAGCTACGGGCGCAGTGGTCGTGCAGTGTAAGCGGAGAGGGCGGGATTCGAACCCGCGATGGGGGTTGAGCCCCATACTCGCTTAGCAGGCGAGTGCCTTCAGCCACTCGGCCACCTCTCCTCACAAGCTTCCCCAGCAGTGTAGACGCGCAGCGGAGGGGGCGGGATTCGAACCCGCGGTCCGGGGTTACCGGACTCCGGTTTTCAAGACCGGTGCATTCGTCCGCTCTGCCACCCCTCCGATCGCTGGACCGTAGCGGCTGCGAGCCAGGGCTCGGCCGCGCCACGCCTGGCACGCCCGCCTCGTGGGTATCCGCGACCCATGGCAGAGATCGGGATCTTCTTCTCGTCCGAGGAGCGCTCCGCTCCGGAGATCGTGGACGCGGCCGCCAAGGCCGAGCAGGCGGGCTTTCGCTCGGCATGGCTGTCGGACCACTTCCACCCCTGGAACGACGAGCAAGGTCAGAGCCCGTTCGTGTGGTCCATCCTGGGAGCCGCGGCGCTCGCGACGACCAAGATGCGCTGGACGACGGCTGTGACCTGCCCGACCGTGCGTACGCACCCCGGGATCATCGCCCACGCCGCGGCGACGACGGCCACCCTGCTGCCGGGCCGCTTCCGGCTCGGCGTCGGCAGCGGCGAGGCGCTCAACGAGCACATCTTCGGCGACCGCTGGCCCGCCGCCGACGTGCGCCTGGAGATGCTCGAGGAGGCCGTCGCCGTCATCCGCCAGCTCTGGGTGGGCGGCTTCCAGCATCACCACGGCCGTCACTACACGCTCGAGGCGGCCCGCCTCTACTCGCTGCCCGACGAGCTGCCGCCGATCCTCATCTCCGGCTTCGGGCCCAAGGCCGTCGACCTCGCGGCGCGCATCGCCGACGGCTTCGTGAACGTCGGGCCCGACAAAGAAGGGCTCGAGCGCTACCGCGAGAACGGGGGCATGGGGCCGTCATCCAGCGGGCTGAAGGTCTGCTGGGGCGAGGACCGCGAGGAGTGCGTCCGCACAGCACACCGGCTGTGGCCCAACGAGGCGCTCGAGGGCGAGCTCGCGATGGTGCTGCCCTCTCCCCGCCACTTCGAGCAGGCGACGGCGCTCGTCACCGAAGAGCACATCTCCGACGCGGTCGCCTGCGGGCCCGACCCCGCAGAGCACATCGCTGCGATCCAGGAGATCGTCGACGCCGGCTACGACGAGGTCCACGTCGGCCACATGGGCCCCGGCCACGACGGCTTCATCGACTTCTACGCGCGCGAGATCCTGCCGCACTTCGATGAAGCGAGCGCGAGCTAGCGGGCCGCCCATGGTGGTCGCCGCAGGGCATCGGGCCCGTCGTGAGCCCCCGTGTCGACACGTACAGCGTCACATGCCGCCAGTGGTTGCGCGACGGCGTGAGCGCCATCCGGACCTTGCCGACGATCTGCGTGTAGAGGTGCAGCGTCTGCATCGTCGGCTCCCAGTCCTCGTAGGCAGCGGGGGCCAGGCGTCGTCGGTGTTCATCATGTCGCGGCGCCCGCGCCACCGGCAACGGGGACGCCCGCGCTCGGCGACTGCAGCCGGCGGTGCAGCCGGACCGTGCTGCCGCCATCGCCCGCCTCGACGTCGACGGCGTCCATCAGCGCGTGCATGAGGTCCAGCCCGCGACCGCGGTCGGGGCTCTTCGTCGTCTTCCACCCGCCATGATCCGACACGGTGACCGTGACTTGGGCCTGCGAACGCGCGAGGCTCACCTCGAAGAGGTCGGCGCCGAGCTCGTAGGCATGCTCGATCGTGTTCTGACAGGCCTCGTTGCAGGCCATCGTGATGTCGTGCGTCTCGGCCGAGCTCGCGCCGGCCTCGCGCAGCCAGCGGCGCAGCGTGTCGCGCGTCGCGGTCAGCGCCCCGGGATCGCCGGCGACCTGCAGGACGACGTGCTCCTCGAGGCGGGCGAGCGCGTGCAGCCCGATCATCGTGACGTCGTCGTCCTTCGAGCCGTCGGGGCCGACGAGCTCGACGAGCACGCGCTCGCAGAGGCCCTGGACGTCGGCGCCCATGCCCGCCCCGTCCGCGGCGGCGCGCAGCCGTTCGAGACCCACGTCCAGCACCTCCGTCGACTTCTCGATCAGCCCGTCTGTGTAGAGCAGCAGCGTCGCCCCCGGCTCGAGCGCCAACGTCGTCTCCAGGTAGCGGGGGGTCTCGACGACGCCCATCGGCGGCGCCGGAACGGCTTCGAGGTAGCGCGCGGCGCCGTCGGCGCCGATCAGAAGCGGAGGCGGATGGCCGGCGTTGGTGTAGCGCAGGCGGCCGGTCGCCGGCTCGAACACGGCGAGCACGACCGTCGTCAGGACGCAGTCGCCCAGCCCCAGGGCGAAGCGGTTCAGGCGCTCGGCCATCGCGCCGCTGTCGTCGGCCTGCATGAGGATCGCGCGCAGCGCGCTGCGCATCTGGCCCATCGTCGCGGCAGCCTCGATGCCGCGGCCGACGACGTCGCCGATCGCCACCGCCACCCGTCCACCGGGCAGCGCGATCGCGTCGTACCAGTCGCCGCCGACCGTCGCCCCCCTGCCGCCGGGCTCATAGCGCGCCGACAGCGCCACGCCGGGAATCGACGGCAGGCTGCTGGGCAGCAGCGAGCGCTGCAGCTGCCCGGCGATGCGGCGCTCGTGCTCGTAGAGGCGCATGCGCTCGATCGCGAGGCTTGCCCGGTCGGCTGCCAGCCGCAGCAGCTCGACGGTCTCGTCGCGAAACTCGCGCCGCGTCAGCGTGCCGACGTGCAGGCTGCCGACGATCCTGCCGCTCGCGAGGAGCGCCACCGCCAGCAGCGAGCTGATCGCGGGTCCGAGCGAGCTCGAGTCGATCCCCGAGGCCGGCACGTCGCGGATCGCCACCGGCCCGCCCTCGGCGGCGGCGACGCGCGTGACGACGTCATCGACCTCGCCGGCGCCGCGGCGCAGCACCTCCGTCGCCAGCCCCGTGGCGGCGCAGGCGGACACCCACTCGTCGCCGTCGGTCAGCACGACCGCCGCACGATCGACGTCGAGCGTCTCGAGCAGCCGGTCGAGCACCTCGCGCAGCAGGCTCTCGAGATCCTCGGCGGCGAGCGCGGCGACGGCGATCGACTGCATCAGCCGCAGGCGCTCGGATGCCGCTTCGGCCTGCGCGCGCGCCGCCTGCGCGCGGATCAGCTGCTCGCGATCGCGGTCCGCCCTGCGCCGCTCGCGCAGGTCCTGGACGTGCAGGATCATGTCCGCCGCCGAGCCCTCGAGCGACGTCGTCAGCGCGACGCTCACGGCCACGGGGATCGACGTGCCGGCCACGCCCGACAGACGGCGCTCGACCTCGTAGCGCGCGATGCGCCCCGTCGCCAGGCCCTCGCGCTCGGAGTCGTCGATGCCCACGTCCGCGCGCGGACCGAGCTCGTCGAGCGTGCGGCCGACGAGCTCCTCCGCCTGACGCCCGAGCGTCTCGCACAGCGCTCGGTTGACGTGGCGCAGGCGCCCGCCGGCATCGGCGCGCGCCATGCCGATCGGCGCGTCCTCGAACATCGCGCGCAGCAGCTCCTCGCGCTCGGCGAGGGCCCGCCCGCGCTCGTAGCTCTCGACGAAGACCTCGACCTTGGAGCGCAGCACGACGGGGTCAAGCGGCTTGAACAGGTAGTCGACCGCGCCGGCCTCATAGCCACGGAAGACGTGATGGGACTCCTTGCTGATCGCCGTGACGAAGATGATCGGGACCGATCGCGATCGCTCACGTGCGCGGATCAGCTCGGCGGTCTGAAAGCCGTCCAGGCCCGGCATCTGGACATCGAGCAGGATCACGGCGAAGTCGTCCTTCAGCAGGCAGCGCAGCGCCTCGTCGCCCGAGCGCGCCTTCACGAGACGGCAGCCCGTCGGCTCCAGCACGGCCTCCAGTGCGAGCAGGTTCTCGTCGCGATCGTCAACGAGCAGGACGGCGGTGTCCCTCACGCCTCCGGCGCCCCGTATTCGAGCACACCCACGAGCTCGATCAGCAGCGCGGCGATCTGCTCGAGCGCCATGACCTTCGCGCCGGGCGTCGCGGTCAGCGCGGCATCGGGCATCTCGCGCCGCTCGGCTGTCGCGGGATCCTGCACGATCGCGGGGCCGCCGCGGCTCGCGATCCGCGCGAGGCCGTCGGCGCCATCGGCGTTGGCGCCGGTCAGCACGACGCCCGCGACGTGCTCGGCGTAGGCGTCGGCGGCCGAGGTGAAGAGCACGTCGATCGACGGGCGGCTGTAGTTCAGCGGGGGTCCGACCGACAGGGCGACCGAGCCGCGCTCGACGAGCAGGTGGTAGTCCGCCGGCGCGACGATCACGCTGCCGGGCACGAGCGGCAGCTTGTCCTCGGCCTCGACGACGTCGAGCAGGCAATGTGCGCCGAGCAGCCGCTCCAGGCGGCTGAGATCGGCATCGGCCTGGCGGTGCTGGGCGATGACGACGGCCGCGCCGAAGTCGGCCGGCAGCGCCCCGAGCACGCGCTCGACCGCCTGCAGCCCGCCCCACGAGGCGCCGATCGCGACGAGCTCGATCGCCATCAGTTGCGCCGCCGGTAGATCTTCTCGGCCTCGTCCAGGGGCTCGTAGTCCTGCACCTGGCGCGACTGCCTGATCGACTCCTTGCGCCCGAGGGCGAGGATGCCAAAGCGCGTCATGCTGTTGCCGAACAGCTCCAACACCTCCTCCTGCAATGCCGTTCCGAAGTAGATCATGACGTTGCGGCACACGATCAGGTGAAACTCGTTGAAGGAGCCGTCGGTGACGAGGTTGTGCTGGGCGACGACGATGTTCTCGCCCAGCGCCGGATCGAAGCGGGCACTGGCGCCGTCGGTCGCGTAGTAGGAGGAGAACGCCTCCGTCCCGCCCGCGCGCAGGTAGTTCTCGGTGTAGCGCTGCATGCGCTCCAGCGGAAAGACGCCCGCGCTCGCGCGCTGCAGCGCGGCGTCGTTGATGTCCGTGGCATAGATGCGCGTGCGCTCGAGCAGGCCCTCCTCGTGCAGCGCGATCGCAAGCGAGTAGATCTCCTCTCCGGTCGAGCAGCCCGCGTTCCAGACGCGGATGAACGGATGGGTGCGCAGCAGCGGGAAGACGCGCTTGCGCAGCGCGCGGTGAAAGCTCGGGTCGCGGAACATCTCCGTGACGTTGATCGACAGGTCGCGCAGCAGGCGGTCCATGCAGCCGGGCTCGTGCAGGATGCGCTCCTGCAGCCCCGACAGCGTGTGCAGGCCCTCGCCGAAGACGCGGTGCCACAGCCGGCGGCGCAGCGAGGCGATCGCGTAGCCGCGGAAGTCGTAGCCGTAGCGGCGCTGGATCGCCTCCAGCAGGAGGTCGATCTCGAGGCGCTCGCGCGCGTCATCGTGGTCGGCGCTGCTCACCCTTACAGCCATACCAGCATGAGCGAGAGCGCGTTCGAATCCCGTGTCGTCGGTTGCAGCTACGGCGGCCGTGTTCATGAGGTTGTCGCTAGTGTCCCGTCGTCGTGCACTTGGTTCGCCTGCTGATCGCTGCTCTCGCCTTCGCCGCTGCGTGTTCCGCACAAGCGCTCGGCAGCGCTCCGGCGACGCAGAAGTGCAAGCTCGATGTCCCAGCTCTCAAGCGAGCTCAGCTTGA
>Ga0136640_10000695_pt1 | contig 13051 bp, 20 predicted proteins | sample AntDrymUQ8642106_2_FD_105498 | JGI IMG/M metagenome (GOLD analysis project Ga0136640, IMG submission 105498) | Polar desert sand microbial communities from Dry Valleys, Antarctica - metaG UQ864 (21.06) | ecosystem: Environmental > Terrestrial > Soil > Desert | place: Antarctica: Dry Valley...
CCCCCAGGCCGGCGGGGGCGTCGAGTGAGGCATGTTGCCCATTGCCCCCCCCGACCCCGCCCTGCCCATCGCCCCCCGCCCGGGGGGGGGGGGGGCATCAATGCTTCTGCCTGAGGTCGAGCCCGTGGAGTTGGGATGTGTCCGCGGCGACGCAACAGGTGTCATGACAATCCCTGCACTCCCATCCGTCACTGCCGGCGTTCTCGCTGGATGTCGAGCAGCACCCATCGCCCCTCCAGGCATTGACGCCCTCTCGCACGGCGACGGCAGCGATGATCAAACCAGCGATGGGGTCAGCCCATGACCAGCCGAGGGTGGCGTTGAGCAGCAAGCCGACGAGAAGTACTCCGGAAAGGTATGTGCACAGCAGGGTCTGCGTGCCGTCGGCGTAGACGGCATTTGACCCGAGTGCCTTACCGGTTCGGCGCTGTGCGTACGAGACGAGGGGCATCACGATCAGCGACACGGCGGCCAAGACAATCCCGACTGTTGAGGCGGCAGGGTCTGCGTCGACGATGAGAACGCGAGCGGACTCGAAGCCGACGTAGGCGGCGAGCGCGAAGAACGAGAACGCCAGGAGTCGGAGTGCTTGGCGCTCGCGCGATTCGGGGATTCTGTGGGAGAACTGCCAGACGATGATCAGGCCGCTGGAGACTTCCACCATCGAGTCGAGACCGAAGCCAACGAGGGCGACGGAGCCCGCGGCGAGTCCGGCGGTGATCGCGATGACCGCCTCGATGACGTTGTAGGTGACGGACAACCCGGCGAGCTTCTTGGCACGACGGCCCAGCCGCATCTTGGTTGCAGTGTCGAGATCAGACATGAGCGATCACTCCATGATTCGGGCACAAGGTGACGGCGAACCCAGTGAGATCGAGGAGTTCCTCAGCAGCCGCGAAGAGGGCTGTGGTTGCTTCGGGGTGGGTGACGCTAAACATTGAGGCGCGACCCTCGGGGCGCGAGGAGATCAGCCCACAATCCTTGAGGCACGCGAGGTGCTTGGAGACCGTGGACTGCGCCAGTCCCAGGTGCTCGGTCAGTTCCACTACACGGTGCTCGCCGAGCAGGAGGTGCTGAAGGATCACCAAGCGTGCGCGGTCACTGAATCCGTGGAACAGGCAAGCAGCTGCAGTCAGCGGCGCTTCAGACTCAGGATCGGTTCTGCTGGCTATCATCGACATTTAACGATGATAGTGCATGCTGCCACCCAGAGCATCGTCAATTTCCTACGTACGAAGGTCGGGATCGCCGCTCCAGGCGAGCGTGACCTCGGGCATCCGGCTGCCGACGAGATTGTGGACACGCTGGGCTTCCCCGGAGCTGGCCGCGGCGGTCGCGGTCAGGGACCCGACCCCATCACATGCCGGTCGCCGAACTCCTGCAGCGCAAGCAAACACCGGGATGAGGCCTTCGCCGCCCTTGGCAGTGAGGAGATAGTCGAAGCGCGGCGGGCGTTCGGCGTACGGGGGCGCGGATCAGCACGCCGTCCTCGACGGGGCCTGCGTGCCGAGACCGATAAAATGGCATAGGCAGAGTATATGTGGCATTGTCAAAGCATGGATGCCACGCTCGTGCTGGGTCAGCAGGGGCGTCTGGTGATTCCGGCCGAGATGCGTTCGGCGCTCGGGCTCGTGCCCGGTGATCGGTTGCACCTGCACCTCGTTGGTCAACGAGTCGTCCTCGAACGGCAACAGGACGCAGCAGCCGAGCTGCGTGGGTTGGCGTCGGAGGTTCCCCAAGCGCGCTCTCTGGTCGATGAATTACTCGCCGAGCGTCGCCTTGCGGCTTCGGTCGCCGAGTGACTGTTCTCGACTCGTCGGCCGTCCTCGCCCTCATTCACGACGAGCCCGGGGCCGAGATGGTGGCCTCCGAACTTCACTCGGCAGTGCTTGGGGCGGCGAACCTGGCCGAGGTGATCGGGAAGTTGGTCGACGCCAGTGTGGATGTCAAACGCGTTCGTGGCTTGCTCGCCGCCGCCGGTGTCGGCATCGAGCCAGTCCTGCAAGAGGATGCGGAGTTGGCGGGAGCAATACGGTCACTGGATGGCGGCAGAAGTCTTTCTCTCGGCGATCGGTGTTGCCTCGCGCTGACCGTACGCAGTGACCCGGCCGAGGTCCTGACCGCCGATCGCGCATGGGCCGACCTTGACCTCCCCGTACGCGTACGTCTGATTCGATAGCCGATCTCGTTCCGGGCGTGGGCACGCACTCCGGCGATGGTGGCACTTCCGGACCTCTGCGGAGATAATCGCTCGGCAGCAGATGACCATCAATAGGGTTGGACGCTCAGCTGGCTTGACGGTGGACGATCGGCGAGGTGACCGGCCAGTCGCTGTCATGGCCGTCCCGAACACGCCGCTTCACAGGGCGCATCCCAACCTGCGAGATGCCACCGGCGCAAGGCTCGGCTGCGGGTGAGAGGAGCGGGGCGGAATTCGGTGGCTAACCTGACTGAGGCCGGTTCACACTGGCGACCATGGATGACGCTGCCCGCCTACTTGCGGCCTACGACGAGCAGTTGCGTACTGATGCGGAGACGCCGAGCGCGATCTCGGTCACCAGGCGCGGTTCGGTGCGCCTCGTGACCTTCGCCGGTGGGCGCGGCTTCGTCACCTATCGCGATCTCGGTGGAGCGGACGCCGGCGCGATCCGCAGGCTAGTCCCGGAGGTGCTCGCTCACTACCTGACCAACCCGAAGATCGACCGGGTGGAGTGGAAGACCCGCGGCCATGATCACGCTCCCGGATTGCAAGACACATTGGTGGACAACGGGTTTGCCCCGGACGAACCAGAGTCGATCATGATTGGCTACGCCTGGACACTTGCCGTGGACGTCCCGCTGCCCGAGGGCGTGACCGTTCGCCGGATCATTGAGGAGGCAGACGTTCGCGCCATGAGCGCCATGCAGGACGAAGTCTTTGGGGACCCTGTTTCCGGTGAGATGGCGAATGATCTCCTACGTCGACTCTCCCTTGATGACGGAATGGAGTTGTGGGTAGCCGAGGCGAAGGGGCGGATTGTCAGCGCCGGTCGGCTGGAGCCAGTGCGCGGGACTGACTTCGCAGGGATCTGGGGCGGCGCGACCGTCAAGGAGTGGCGAGGTCGCGGAATCTACCGCGCGTTGACTGCCGCGCGTGCCCGCTCAGCACTCCGCGTGGGCAAGACGCTCATCAACAGCGATTCGACAGAGTTTTCCCGCCCGATCCTTGAACGATCGGGACTGGCCAAGGTGTCCACGACAACGCCATACCGTTGGCGGCGTTGAGCGGTTGTCAGCGACGGCCGAAACCGGACGCCCTGCTGGTTGACATGGTCAGTCGTCCAGGCCATCGCCCCGGTATGCACGCGACGATGCACTGACTCGCTGGAGGACGGCAAACGCCCGCCGCAGTTCGTCCGCACCGACCTCGCCTCCGACGGTGTCCGCCCATCGGTGCTGCTCCTCGGTGAGCCGTTCCAGCACGTGGCGGCCCTGACTGGTTGGCTCGAGCAGCTTGGCCCGGCGGTGAGCGGGGTTGTCGTGATAGACCGCCCAGTGCTTCTCGACCAGCAGGTCGGCCACCCGCTGCACGCTTTGCCGGGCGAGCCCTAGCCCCACCCGGCGAGCGATCTCGGCGACCGACAACGGCTCGTCCAAGGTGGCCCCGAGGACCTGCCACCACGCCGGTGTCAGCCCGACGGGCCGCGTCATCATCTCGGCGGCGGCCAGGAACTCGCCGTTCAACTCGAACACCGGCAACACGAGAGCGGTCAGCGCATCACCAGCGGCAGTCCGGACCCGCCGGGAGGCCTCCACCGGCTCAGGGGCCACGAAGTCAGCCCTGCTCGGCGCCGACCAGGGCGTCGAAATACCGCCGCTCACCGGTGGTGTAAAGCCCATGCCAAGCGTCGATGACAGACGCAGGGAACAGGTCCAGGCGCCGGAACACGGCAGCGCTGAAGTCGACTGGAGCGGTGGCCGGGGCGGTTATCAGGCCATCGTCGTCCACCACCGACTCCTCGACGTAGCGATCCGCGCCTCCGTATCCCGACGCTGCTAGGAAGTCCGGGGCGTTGCTGGTGTGCCGGCGCGAGTCGAGCAGACCCGCTCGGGCCATCCCGTACGTCGCGCCGCAGATGCCGGCAACTGCGAGGCCCTGGTCGAGCACGGTCCGCGCCAGATCCAGTGCCCGGTCATGGGCGTCTAACCAGGTGTCTGCACCCGGTAGCACGAGCACAGCCACCTCGTCGGCCGCGACTTCACCGAGGTCGCCGTCGGTCTGCACCCGCAGCCGCCCCGCCGTCGTCACCTGCTCTTGTCGGTCCGCCAGTAGGCGGAAGCGGAACCGGTCTGGCTGCTGCTGGGCGGCCATCGACAACCCGGCGGTTAGGTAGGCGTACTCCCAGTCCGCCATTGTGTCGGTGGCGTAGAGGATGACATCTTTCATTGCTTCTCCTACCCGAAACGATTGACAGCCTGCTGTCAGCCTAGGCAAATGACAGCGTACTGTCAACAGGCCATCGCGAGTCCGACGGCTGAGCAGGCCGTCAGCTGGTGAGACCCTGGGCCAGCTCAGTCGACCATTGCTGCTTGAGAAAGCCGGAGGGGCACCGTGCAGAACGTCTTTAGCTTCAGCCGGATCGCGGTCACCGTCGAGGCGATCGAGTTCCGCGACCCGCAGCCCGGGCCCGGCCAGGAGGGCACTGAGCGCGGCGCGCGGATCGAGCTGAAACTACTGGAGCCCCAGCCGGCACGCGGATCGATCTACGCCTCCGACGACGTGCTCATCGGCCGCGCACTGTGGCGAGCCGACCTACTCGAGAGCGCGAACAACCCGGGTGCGCGGGACCGGATGCACTTCCACCCGGTGATGACTGACAGCGAGCCGGGCGAGCGGGTCTTCGATCCGGCGCTGTCCGCGGACCCGATCGGCTGGCTGAGAGAGCGCCTCCAGTCCGTGCCGCAGATCTTGCAGGACAACGACCTGACCGACATCGATGGCTACCGCGACGACATGGAGCAGCTGCGGCAACACATCGACGAAGTCATGTCAGCGGCCGAGGCCCGCCTGAGCGAGGCCCGAACCTTCGGCTGAACTGCCGAGAGGCGTCTGCCAGCCGGCTCAGTGACGCACCCAGTCGGATCCTCCTGTCCGGTCGCGCTGGCGACGGCCGGGGGCCACGTGACGACCCCGGTCGCTGCGGCTCTGGGAGGTGGCCCTGGCCTGCGCTGACGTGGGGAGCTCACTCGGTTCGGTGGACACCTGCTTGCCTCGTAGATGGGTGCCGTGCGCACCGAGCGGCGCGAGGCCCCGCCGAACACATACTGAGCCTGCGTGTCTACGTCTCGGTGTCTGCACCGGGCAGCACCGTCACGTCCAAGCGCGCAAGAAGTAGGTATTGCGCGCACAGCTCGGTCTGGGGCCGATGTTCGCCCGCTCGGGCAGCGTGCTGTGGTCGAGACCACCCGCTGACGTACGCCGCCGATGGTGGCCAGCTCGCTCGGTGCGCTGAGCACCGGACTGGCGCTGGGTGTGGTGCCCCAGGAACCGAACGGCGCCGGGGCACCGAGGGCGTCAAAGCAGCCGCTCGCAGCGAGATGTCGCGCATGCATCCCACCGGAGCGGCGCGACCGCTACGACGTCGGGTCGGTCCGCAGGGCCGCCAGCAGCGCCTTCATCCACGGCCCCAGATCGTCCGGGGTGCGCGCAGAGATGAGCGTGCCGTCGACCACCGTGGCCTCATCTACCCAGTCGACACCGGCGTTGACCATGTCGTCCTTGATGGCGCCGACGCTGGTGGCGCGGCGGCCCTTGACGACCTGGGCAGAGATCGGCACCCAGCCGGCGTGGCAGATGAACGCGATCGGCTTGCCCGCGGTGTCGAAGTCGCGGACGAGGGTCAGCACCTGCTCGGAGCGGCGCAGCTTGTCGGGCGCAAACCCACCGGGGATCACCAGACCGTCGAAGTCGGTGGCGGACAAGCCGTCCACGGTGGTGTCGACCGGCAGCGGCCCGTGCCCCTTCTTGCCTGTCACGGCATGGTCGTCGAGCCCGGCCACTGTCACCTCCACCCCCTCTTCGATGAGGCGATGGAGCGGATACAGCAGCTCCATGTCCTCGAACAGGTCGGCGGCCAGGAGCAGGACCTTCTTGTCTGAGAGTGTCACCTCTGCACGTTACCGTCGCCTTGGTCCGGCGCCCACCGGCTGCTTGCTAGCGAGAGGGGTGAAGTGGTGCCGCGCGCCGAGGTCGTCGACACGCTCTGGCGGCAGCCGGGCATCACCCGCCTGCTGATGGTGACGCTGCTCGGCTTCACCGGCTTTGCGGCCACGCTCGGCTCGTTGCCGTGGTGGGCGGCCCAAGGTGGTGCGTCGGTGTCGACCGCCGGGTTGGTCACCACCGCCATGTTGGTGTCCACGGTCGCCACCCAGGCGACGGTGCCGGCGGTCGTACGTCACCTCGGCAGCGGTCGCGGCCTGGCCATTGGTCTGCTGGCGTTGGGTGCGCCGTGCCCGCTGTACGCACTGTTCACCGACCTCGGTCCGCTGCTCGCGATCAGCGCCGTGAGGGGTGTTGGCTTTGCGCTGCTCACCGTGATCGGCTCCACCCTCACCCGCATGTTGGCGCCGCCCGGGCGCCATGGCGAGGCCGCCGGGCTGTACGGCTTGATGATCGGGGGGACCGCCATGGCTGTGGTGCCGGGTGCGGTCGCTCTCGGTCAAGCCTTCGGCTACGGGCCGGTGGCTGTTTTGGCCAGCCTGCCGGTGCTCGCCGTTCCGATGGCACTGAAGCTCTCGGACGGTCGCGACGTCCACGTGGCCGAGCCGAGTGGGATCGGCCACCGCCAGGCCGTACTCCGCGTGCTCGTGCCGTCCCTGCTGTTGCTGGTGGTCACCCTCGCCGGCAGCGGGCTGGTCACCTTCGTGCCGATCGAACGGCCAGCCGGACTGCTCGCCGCAACCGTGCTGCTCGCCTTCGGCGTGGCTTCGGCTGTGGGTCGCTGGCGAGTCGGTGCGCTGGCTGACCGGATCGGCACCCGGATGCTGCTGCCCGTCTCGCTGGCGACAACCGCCGCTGGGCTGGCCGCAGTTGCCGTCGGTCTGGCCGCCGGCTCGAGCGCGGTCCTCGTGGCGGCCGCGGCAGTGTGCGGGCTTGGCTACGGTGCGGTGCAGAACCTGACGCTGGTGGTCGCCTTTGCACGGGTAGACCCCGTCGACGTGCCGACGGCTAGTGCGGCTTGGAACATCGCCTTCGACGCCGGCACGGCGGTGGGCGCGGTCGCAGTCGGTGCAGTTGCCGCGATGGGGGCAGACCCGGGCGGCGATGGTGGCCTCGGAGTAGCGGTAGCCCTCGGCCTGTGCGCGGTCCTGCTCGCTCTGGTCGTCCCCCTCAGCACTCGCGCCGCTCAGTGAAGCGCCCAGTCGAACGGATCGTCGATCAGCGGGTCGGCATCAACCGGCGGATCGGGTCCGCGACCTCGTTGGGGTAGCGGTCGAGCGTGGCCATCAGGTCGTCGCGGTGTGCGCCAGAGTGATAGCTGGCGAGGTCGGAGCGCATCTGGCGGCGCTCGCGGGCAGCAACGACGCGGCGGCGGATGGTCGAGGAGAGGCTGAAACGTGGGGCGGTCATGGCGGGCTCCTTTGCCCTGGTGGTTGAGCGGGTGGATCTTGTGCGGGTGGATCTTCTCCGGCGGGACGGCTCAGACGGTCGGCATCAGCCGACGCATCTGCCCGGTGATCTCGTCGGGGTAGCGGGCGAAGGTGGCGAACAGGTCGTCGCGCTGCGCTTCGGTGTTGTAGCTGGCGAGCTCGCGGCGCAGGCGATTGCGCTCGGCGTGGGCGCGCATCTGGCGGCGGGCGGTGGTGATGAGACGGTCAGCCATGAGGGGCTCCTTCGAGTTGTCTGAATCGATCTAGTAATAGACTACTCTGCGGCACCCCTGGCGTCGAACGGAAAGGCGGGTTTGGCCGTGTCCGAGCGGGTGACTCTGCTCACGCTTGCTCGTGATCTCGGCGTATCTCGGGCAACCGTGTCAAATGCCTACAACCGGCCCGACCAGTTGTCCGCCGACCTGCGCGACCGCATCCTGGCCAGAGCCGACCAGCTGGGTTTCGCCGGCCCCGACCCACGGGCCCGCGGACTGCGCAGTGGTCGCACCGGCGCGGTCGGCGTGCTGATCGACCAGGGTCTGTCGTATGCCTTCTCGGACCCCACCGCGGTGCTGTATCTCGACGGCCTGGCGTCCGAGCTGCAAAGCGACGGGCTCGGCCTGCTGCTGCATGCGGGCACCGGGTCAAAGACCGACGCCGAGCTCGTCCGCGCTGCGGCCGTTGACGCCTGGGTGATCCGGTCGCTGCCGGACGACGAGCCGGCGGTCGCTGCCGCCCTCGCGCAACAGCGCCCGATGGTGGTGCTCGACCAGCCCGAGCTGCCCGGCGTCCCGTTGGTGGGCATCGACGACGCCGACGGAGCCGTCGCCGCGACCCAACTCCTGCTGGATCTGGGCCACCGAGACATCGCGGTGCTGGCGATGCCGCTGCGACCCGACGGCTTCCAGGGCCTGGTGGACGCCGCGCGAGAGCGGTACGCGACGTACTCGGTGATGCGCACCCGGCTGTGCGCCGTCGAGCAGACGCTCAGCGCTGCGGGGGTGGACTGGGGTGCGGTGCCCGTGGTCGAGTGCGCAGTCAACGACATGGACACCGGTGCGCTGGGGGCCTATGAGTTGCTGGACCGCACCCCCGCCCCGACGGCCATCATCGTGCTCAGTGACCAGCTCGCGCTCGGCGCACTGCGCGCCGCGCACGAGATGGGCGTCCGCGTGCCGGGGGCCTGCTCGGTGGTCGGCTTCGACGACGCGCCGGGAGTGTCCACCGCGCTGCCCCCGCTGACGACGGTGGCTCAGCCGCTGCGTGAGCGCGGACAGGCTGCCGGCGAGATCGTCCGGGCGCTGTTGCGTGGCGAGTCGGTCGCGACGCCCCCGCGGCTGCCGGTGTCGCTGGTGGTGCGGGACAGCACGGGCCCCCCGCCACGCTGATCATCGCGGCGCGGGGAACCACCTCGGCATAGTCTCGGATCATGGCGCCAGAGTCGTGGGCGATCACCACAGACGCGTTCGAGCAGGCTGCGCACTGGTTTGTGCGCACCGCCGCGCGCGGCGACGGCCTCTGGGACAGCCCGGCGCTGGACCTGTGGACGGTCCGCGACCTGGTAGGCCACACCAGCCGAGCATTGCTGACGGTCGAGACCTGTCTCGGCCGCGAGGCCGCAATCGTTGACGTAGACACACCCGAGGACTACTTCCGCCGGGCGCTGGCCACGATCGGTGACCCGGGCGCGGTGGCCCAGCGCGGCCGCGACGCCGGCGTGGCGTTGGGGCCTGATCCGGGTGATTCGGTGGCCGAGATCGCCACCCGGGTGCTGGCCACCGTACGAGTCGCAAGCGGGGACGACCTCGTCACCACCCCGGTGGGTGGCATGCGGCTGCGTGACTACCTGCCGACGCGAACATTCGAGCTCACCGTGCACACCTGCGACCTGGCCATGGCGCTGGACGAGCCGCTGGACGTGCCGGCAGCGGCCGCGGTAGCGAGCGTGCACCTGCTCGGCGCGCTCGCTGCCCGTGCGGGGCAGGCCGGTCCGCTGCTGCTGGCCGCCACCGGCAGGGCACCGCTGCCGACCGGCTTCACCGTGCTGTGAGGGCCCACGGCATGCTTGCTGACACCGTCTCGACTCCGCCGACCAAGGGAACAGCACATGCCTGGTGAACTCGTCCGTCCACGTAAGCGCTGGATCGCTGGGGTCTGCGCCGGTTTGGGCCGGCGCTTGGGGCTGTCCCCGAACGTCGTGCGCGTGCTCTTCGTGCTCAGCTGCGCCCTGCCGGGGCCGCAGTTCATCCTCTACATCGCGCTGTGGATCCTGATGCCGTCAGCGGACTGATCTACTGACGGCCGCAGGCAGCCGACGCATCGAACGTCCTAGGGTGTGCCGGGTGAGCGACGAGCCTGAACCCACAACCGAGCAGGACAGATCGGCAGACTCCTGCGTGTTCTGCAAGATCGTCGAGGGTGCGGCCGAGGCTACCCGGGTCTATGAGGACGAGCATCTGCTGGCGTTCATGGACACCAACCCGGTCACCCCCGGCCACCTGCTGGTGGTGCCAAAGAAGCACGCGGCCTTCTTGCGCTACCTCCCCGAGCCGCACGGGGCCGGCCTGTTCGTGGTGGGCCAGCGCCTCGCCACCGCCTTGGTTGATAGCGGTTTGCGCTGCGAAGGCGTGAACTTCTTCCTGGCCGACGGGGTGGCCGCCGGCCAAGAGGTGTTCCACGTGCACCTGCACGTCTTCCCCCGCTTTGCTGACGATGGGTTCCGGCTCGACGCGAACTGGAACGAGGCGTCGCGGTCCGATCTCGAGGACGCAGCGGAGAAGGTTCGCGTGGGGCTCAGCCCCGAACACCGCGCCGACGCACCCGACGAGGAATGATCTGGTGATGCAGCCGGTCAGCGGCTGCCTGGGGGCAACAGCGAGTACATACACATGTCGCGGCGCTGGTCTCCCACCTGCTGCCAGCTGCGCAGCAACCCCTCCCGCTCGTAGCCCGCGCGCTCTGCCGCTCGCCACGATGCGACGTTCCACGGCTCGACGTACAGCTCGAGGCGGTGAATGTCGGGCCGAGCAAGGCCCCAACGCGAGAGCGCCGTAAGCGCATGGCCCGCGAGGCCGCGCCCGCGATGTGCAGCGATGACCCAGTAGCCAACGCTGGCCCTGCCGTCGCGCATCCCGGCGAGCCAGAGCCCGATCTGGCCGACGGCCTCGCCGCTTGTCGAGTCGGCAATAGCGAAGGAGTAGCCGTCGCCGTCGGTGAGCCGCGCATATTGGCGGTTGATGAACGCCCGCGCCAGGTTCGGGTCGGGTGCAGGTGGCACGGAGCTGATGAGCGGAATCAGCGGGTCGCTTGCTGCCATCACCACCAAGACCGAGTCGGCAGGCTCGAAGGCACGCAGCAACACTGGCGGCTGGTCTAGGCGCGGCATCGGCGTGCGAAGTGACATGGCTGCAGTCTGCCGGGGTCGGCGGGCGTACACCGAGACAGTCTGTGACGCAGCGCTAGCATTCATGTGCTGTGTGTCAGCAGGGATGTATCTGTCATCCGGCCGTTACGTCCCCCGGAGGGCATCGTGCATTACGACCCAGGTGCAACGCAGATCGGTGAGTACTTGGTCAGTGCTCGGTCGATGGCCGAATACCGAGCGATGTTTTCGTTGACCGACGCAGACCTCCGCGGCAGGATCCTGGACTGCCCCGGTGGCGGCGCCGCATTCACTGCCACCGCCTGTGCCGGTGGGGCCACTGCGATCGCCGCGGACCCCGCCTTTGCATCGCCGGTCGCCGACATCGCTGCCCACGTGGCGGCCGAGGTCGAGCGCAGCACCGCCTGGGCGCAGGCTAATGCGCACCGCTACCGGTGGGACTTCTATGGGGATGTCGACGGCCACGGCCGGGTCCGCGGCGAGGCGGCTCGTTTGTTCACTGCCGATCTACACGCGCACCCCGAGCGCTACGTCGCCGCGTCGTTGCCGGACCTGCCGTTTGCTGACGACTCCTTCGACCTGGTGCTGTCGTCGCACCTGCTGTTCACCTACTCCGACCGTCTCGACCGCGCCTTCCACCGCGCGGCGCTGCTGGAGCTGGCACGGGTGAGCCGCGGACAGGTTCGCGCCTTTCCCCTCGTGAGCCAGATCGGGCGGCCCGAGACCGAGCTGGTCGAACAGGTGATGGCCGACCTGGCCGCCGCTGACGTCCGTGCGTCGATACGGGCGGTCGACTATGACTTCGAGCCGGGAGCAGGCTCTATGTTGGTGCTGGATCCCTGACCCCCCCAATGCCCGACCGGACCGCGCCGTCGCGTGGCTGCACCGAAGGACGAGAAATGATGTGAACCCCGACCTCCAAGACTCCTACCTGACGCACCTCCGCCAAGACCTCGACGCGTTTGCCGGCTGCCTGGGCGCGGATCTGTCGACGCCCGTCGAGCACTGCGGCGACTGGACGTTGTACGACCTGGCCGACCACCATGGCCGCGGCAGCCTGTGGACCGTTGCGGCCGTCACCGAGCGGCGCGGCGACCACCAACCCCCGCCCGCACCGCGAGACCCCGTCGCGCTGCGGGCATGGTTCGACGACGCGACCAACCAGCTCGTCAGTGCTCTGAGCGCAGATCCCGCCACGCAGGCGTGGACGATCTATCCGCCGCCCACGGTCGGGTTCTGGCGGCGGCGCCGATGCCTGGAGGCGCTCGTCCACCGCTGGGACGCCGAGCATGCGCTGGCGATGGCGACCCCGATCGACTCCGAGCTGGCCGTCGACGGCATCGCCGAGGTGGTGGACACCATGGCGCCGCGACAGATCCAGAGCGGTCGCGCAGCCGAGCCGCAGCATGCCGTGCGATTTGCGGCAACCGACACCGGCGGCTCCTGGGTGCTGGGACCTGGTGATCCGGTCGCCACCGCCAGCGCCGCAGCCGCCGACCTGCTGCTGATGTTGTGGGGGCGGCTGCCAAAGCACGGCGCAGCCATCCGGTGGGACGGTGATGCCGAGGCCGCGCAGGCTGTGCTGAGCGAGCCACTGGTGCCCTGACGCTGGCAGGATTGGCGCATGCCCATCCGCTATCCCGCCGCATTGCAGCCCGGCGACTGCATCGGGGTCACCTCGCCGTCGAGTGGGGTGGCAGCCGACCTGCAGCCCCGCCTCGACTTCTGTGTCGACCACCTGCGAGGACGTGGTTTTGAGGTCATCGTCGGCGACTGCATGGACGGCAGCGGCATCGTGAGCGCTCCGGCCGCCGCACGGGCCGACGAGCTGACCCGGATGCTGACCGATCCCGGGATCCGTGCGGTTGTCCCGCCGTGGGGAGGAGTGCTTGCGGTCGAGCTCCTCCCGCTCCTTGACATGCCCGCGCTGGCGTCAGCCGATCCCACCTGGCTGATCGGCTATAGCGACATATCGACAATGCTGCTGCCGCTGACCACGATGACCGGCATCGCCACAGTGCACGGCCAGAACCTGATGGA
>Ga0136640_10000696_pt1 | contig 13048 bp, 12 predicted proteins | sample AntDrymUQ8642106_2_FD_105498 | JGI IMG/M metagenome (GOLD analysis project Ga0136640, IMG submission 105498) | Polar desert sand microbial communities from Dry Valleys, Antarctica - metaG UQ864 (21.06) | ecosystem: Environmental > Terrestrial > Soil > Desert | place: Antarctica: Dry Valley...
AACTCACGTACGTCGCGCGAGCCCGGCTCAGGCGTGGAGCTGGACCAGCTCCAGCGGCAGCTCATCGAGAAGCTCGCGGGCAAGGAAGCCGAGCGGACCAACGCGGGCTGCGAGGCGGTCACCGGCCGAGGCGTGCAGATGCGTGCCCCAACAGGCGGCTTGGCCTCGGCCCGCGCCGCGGGCGAGCAAGCCGGTCACTGCGCCGGCGAGAACGTCACCGCTACCGGACGACGCGAGCCCGACGTGCCCGGTGGACACCAGCCACTGTCGACCGTCCATGTCGGCGATGGCGTTGTCACAGGTCACGGCGGCACCGAATCGGTCGGCCAGCGTGCTGACGTCATCCTCGAGGTCGCCCAGCTCGGTCCCGAGGAGGCGCTCGGCCTCGCCGGAGTTGGGGGTCAGTACCAAGCGCCCGCGCAGCGGCTCGTACATCTGCGGCAGACCGGGAAGCACGCCCAACGCGTAGGCGTCGAGCACCAGCTGCGTCTCCTGGCCGAGCATCTCCGCCAGATTCTGTAGCAGTGCCGCCGCTTGGTCGGGGTCGTCGAGGCCGGGTCCGACCAAGACTGCGTCAGCACCCGCGACGGCGTCAGCCAGCTCGGAGCCGGCATCGCCGCGTACCGACCCCGAGGGGGTCTCGCGGAGTCCGATCACCCCGAACTCCGGGACGGCGACGGCCACCTGTACGGCCACGGACTCGGCAACGGCGAGCGTCATGTGGCCGGCACCGACGCGCAGCGCCGCGAGTCCGGCCAGCATCGCCGCGCCGGGCGTCTTGCGCGCGCCGCCGACGACGACAACCCGACCGCGGCCGTACTTGTCATCACCGGCGCTCGGCAGCGCCCACTCGCGGAGCAAGGTAGGCGTGACGGTCTCACTGGGGGAGGACATCGCTCTTTCCTGGGTGCTCGGTCGGCGGCGCGTCGCGCTGCTCGAGGTGGGAGACGTCGCTGTAAGCGGCGACCTGCCACGTCGCGTCGGGCGTCGGGCGTACGAGTCGGGTCACCGAGGCGTTGCGGACGGTGGTGTCGTGGCCGATCTGGAGGACGTCTGCCTCGGACATGCCCTCGCACACGTAGCGCATCGCGAGGATGACCGCGTCATGGCAGACGACGAGTACCCGATGACCGTCGGCGAGGCGGTCGAGGTCGCCGAGGAGAGCGCGCAGCCGCAGCGCCAGGTCGGCCCAGGACTCACCACCCGGCGGGCGGTAGTAGAACTTGCCGAGCCAGCGCCGACGCGCCGCCTCGTGCGGGTAGCGCGCCTCCACGCCGTGCCTGGTCAGCAGGTCCAGCACGCCGAGATCACGGTCGCGCAGGCGTTCGTCGACGCGTACGGGAAGCTGGATCCCAGCTGACTCCAGCGCCAGCCGGGCGGTCTCGTGTGCCCGCAGGTACGGCGAGCACCACACGACGTCCGGCCGGTCGGATCCACGGTCGGCGAGCCAGCCGCCGAGCGCTTGCGCCTGTGTCACGCCGGTCTCGGACAGCGGCACGTCGGCATCGCGCACGGGCGCGTCGATGACCTCGACCCCGGCCTCCTCCGCAGCCGTCGCGGCGACGTTTGCGACGCTCTCGCCGTGCCGTACCAGCAGCAGCTCCGAGGCACCCATGCCCTGACTCTAGCCAAGTCGACCGTCGCGGCGCGGCGTGGCTCAGCGGTCGGCGTCCTGCTTCCACACCGCGACTACTGCTGGCCGTGGAACCCGGCTGCCTCCTCCCGGCCAGGAAGATCCAGGGTTCTCAAAAGTGGCGTCGTCGGTCTCGCCCGGATGTTGGACGCAGACCAGCACACGTCGGCGGTCCACGTGCGGACCGCAGGTCTCCGCGCCGACCGGGACGGTGAGGAACTGCTTGGTCCGGCCGCGGAAGTCACCTTCGACCGCGACGCCGAACAGTCCGTCATTGGAGCCGATCGCGTTGCCGTCGGTGGAGATCCACAGGTTTCCGTGCGGGTCGAACGTCACGTTGTCGGGGCACGAGATCGGCGAGACGTCGCTCTTGTCGTAGCCGCCGAAGTACGTGCTGGGATCGTCTGGGTCCCCGCAGACGAGGAAGATCTGCCACTTGAAGGTCTTCGCGCCGGAGTCGTTCTGGCGTTCGACGAGCTCGATGACGTGACCGCTCTTGTTCGCCTTACGGGGGTTCGCCTCGTCGACACCGGGCTTGCCGGCTGCGCCGCGGTCAGTGTTGTTGGTCAACGCGATGTAGACGGTGCCGGTCTTGGGGCTCGGCTCCACATCCTCGGGGCGGTCCATCTTGGTCGCCCCGACCCTGTCCGCGGCCTGACGGGTGAACAACAGGACCTCGTTGGCGTTCATCCCGTCGATGAAGGACTCCGAGCCACTGACCAGCGGTATCCACCTACCGCTCCCGTCGAACTCCTCGTCCGCTGGCAGTGTTCCCGTCCCGTCGATCTCAGCAGGAGGGGAGTCGCCGTTGAACTGCGCGACGTAGAGGGTGCCCTCGTCGAGCAGGGTGGCGTTGTGCCGGCGCGCGCGCCGCGACGTACCCGTTGCCAGCTTCTTGGCCGAGACGAACTTGTAGAAGTAGTCGAACCGCTCGTCATCGCCCATGTAGACCGCGACGTGCCCGTCCGCGGTGACCCGAGGCTGCGCTGCCTCGTGCTTGAACCTGCCGAGGGCGGTGCGTTTCTTCGGGGTGGACGTCGGGTCGTACGGGTCGACCTCGACGATCCAGCCGAACCTGTTCGGCTCGTTGGGCTCCTTGGCGATGTCGAAGCGGTCGTCGAAACGCTCCCACTTGCGCTGGCTCTCGCCACCGACGATGCCGTACCGCGCGAGACGTGCGGCCTCGACGGGGTCGGTGACACTCTCGGCGTTGGCGAAGTACTGGTTGAAGTTCTCCTCGCCGGTCAGCCACGTCCCCCACTGGGTCAGGCCGCCGGCGCAGTTGTTGAGCGTCGCGAGGACGGTTGTTCCGTCCGGGTCCTCCTTGGTGCGTACGTACTTCGACCCGCGCACCGGACCGGTCAGCTCGAACTCTGTACGGGTGTGGAACCGGCGGTTCAGGGGGTGACCGACGATGGGCTTGAGGTTGCCGGACCCGCTGACCTCCTTGACCGCCACGACGCTGAGGCCGTGCGCCGCCCAGGAGGTCTTGACCTGCTGCTCGGTCGGGTTCTCCTCGTCGTAGTCAGGGAACATGATGCTGTCGCTGGTGTACTCGTGGTTGATCACCATGAGCTTCTTGCCGCGCTCGAGCGGCATCAGGCCGAGGAAGTCGTTGTTGTAGCCGAACTGCTGCTTCTGAGCTGACGGCGTCTGGTTGTGCAGGTCGAACTTCGGGGCACCCTCGAACAGGGGGTCACCCCACCTGATGACCACGTCCTGGACAAAGCCGGGCGGGATCGTGACCTGATCCAACGTGTTGGGCGGGACCGGCTTGAAGCCCAGGCCCGGGGTGTGCCCCGGCACGGCGCGGGTCCGGGCAGACGTCGCCGCGACCGGTGCGGCGCCGAGCGCCGTGCTCGCGAGCCCGGCAGCGGTGATCACCGTGCCGGCGCGGAGCAGCCCGCGACGCGAGAATGCCGCGCCCAGCACATCGCCGAAGTACGGGTTGTCGGAGACGTTCGGCGCGTCCTGCGCGCAGGCGTTGCCACACTTGTAGTGGCAAGTCATGGCGGCTCGGCCAGTCGAGCAGCGATGACCGTCATCGAGCACGGTGAGTATGGGTCGGTTTGCGGTGTTGTCCATCAGATCTCCTCCATGTCCGGACAGTGCCTCGGACACTAGGAGACTAGGGGGCCGTTAGGCCGAATACGAGATGTATGGGCGATGAGTTTCGCGTGACGCGCACGTGGCACCAGCCGGGGCGTACGGGGAGGATCTTTGGCTGGACGGTGCGCTCAACCCGGCTGTGTCCGTTATCATTTCGTGATGAGCCACCGTCAGGCGGCGACCGCACCATCACCGAGACAGCGGAGTTCGAGACGTTGAAGGTCTTCGTGACAGGCGCCACCGGTGTGATGGGACGTGCCGCGACGACGGCGCTCCACGCGGCCGGCCACAGCGTCGCGGGCCTAGCGCGCGACCCGGACCGGGCCGAGATGCTGAAACGAATGCAGGTTCGCCCGGTCCACGGCAGCCTTTTCGACCGCGAGACCTTGGCGTCGGCCTTCGAGGGGTGTGACGTCGTCTGCAACATGGCCACGAGCATCCCGGTCGGCAGGTCCGGTCTCCGACCTGGTGCTTGGAAGGTCAACGACCGTATCCGGTCCGAAGGTTCGCGGATCGTCGCCGAAGCGGCTCGGCTCGCCGGGATCAGGCGTCTCGTCCAGGAAAGCGTGTCCTTCGTCTACGCAGACAAGGGTGACGGCTGGATAGACGAGGACGATCCGATCTCGGTGACCAACGCAGCCGAACCGGTCGTCGTCGCCGAGACGCATACCGAACGGTTCGCCGACAACTCACGCGTGGGTGTCGTGCTGAGGTTCGGCAACATCATCGGCGACGACATCATGACCCACCGCCGCCTCGCGCGGGCGCGCGCAGGGCAGGCGGTCGGCTTGGGCCGCCCAGAATCCTGGATGCACGTCGTCCATCCAGACGACGTCGGCACGGCGGTGGTGGCCGCGTTGGGTGCGCCGTCGGGCACTTTCAACGTCGGTGCCGATCCCGTACGTCGTGGCGCGGTGGTCGCGGCGTTCGCGGCGGCTGCCGGACAACAGGAAGGCAGCTTCTACCGCAGTCTCGTGGTGCGGTTCGGCGGTGAACGCCTGGAGTGGCTGACCCGTTCACAGCGGGTGAGCTCGGAGCGCTTCGCCCGTAGCGCCGGCTGGAAGGCCGATCAACCCGAGTTCGGCCCCCATTGGCTGAGCCAGCTCGTCCGCGTTCGCGGTGCGACGGGCCGCGGGTGAGCGTGCCGGACCCGCCGGAGACCACGGCTGCTGAGCCCGGCCGGCGGGAGCGCGCTGCGGAGCTCCTCGGAGAGCTGCTGCCAGAGATCAGCCACGGCGAGTCCGACCGCGGGTGGGGCGAGCACGATGACCACTCGCGCGACAATGAGCTACGCCGCGACGTACCGCCGCACCACGGCCCTGGGTGACGTCACCTGGCGTGCTCGCCCCCCGAAGTGCTCCCGGTGGAGGCGGTGCCGAGCAGGTCCCTGATCTCGCGTAGCAGGATCACGTCCTCCGATGCCGGTGTCGGGTCATCGTCCTGCGACGGGGGTGCGATGCGCTCCATGAACCTCTTCATCGGCACGACCACGAAGAAGTAGACGACCGCCGCGATGATGATGAACGTGATGATCGCGGTGAGGAACGCGCCGACGTTCAGGAAGGTAGCGGGGCTGTCGCCGAGGGCGACACCGAGACCGCCTGCATCGGCACCCCCGCCGCCCGCTCGGGCGATGACCGGGTTGATGAGGTTCGTCGTGAACGAGGACACGAGCATGGTGAACGCGGTGCCGATGACGACGGCGACTGCGAGGTCGACGATGTTGCCGCGGAACAAGAAGTCCTTGAATCCTGTGAGCATGTGTCGAGCAAAGCACATCACCAGCCGGCGTCGGCCGAACTCGGCGGCGTGTCCTCGTCCTCGGGTGCGGCGACGACGACAGCGAGGCTCTCGTGGACGGTTGCGTCGGCGAGAGCGAGCGCCGTCTCCTCGGGCACGGCGACCCGGAGCACCATCGCGTCGCTGGAGCCGATCGACTCCTGCGGTCTGGACATCGATGCCACCTGTATCCCGACCGCCAGCGTGCGGGGAGGCCGTTGCGCGGCCGGATCCGATGCCAGGACGTTGACGGTGTCGCCCACCCGCACACCGACCAGCGACGACGCGTCGGCGATCCGGATGCTCGACAGCACCGACCCACGGGGGTAGCCCTGCAAGAGACTGTCCTGGACCAAGCGCACGTCGGTGAGGGGTTCGCCACGGCGCACAGGCGCGGCAACCATCTCGCCGACCACGGGCTCGACGGAGGCGAAGCGGCCGTCAGGCAGAGCACCCGGGGGTAGCTCGGTCAGGCGTAGGTCACGCGCCGCGAGCACGGTGCCGGCAGGTAGGTCGCGTGCCGCGACGACGATGGCGTCGCTTGGTGGGGGTGGGGGACGGACCGCCCCGATCCCGGTCAGCACCGCAAGGCCCGCAAAAACCGCGGCAAGCACTCGGCGTCTCGCCAGCACCGCCCGCCTCAGGACGGTACTGATCGAGACAATCGAGCGCAGCGGACGGGGCCGTGGCGACGTGGCGCTCTTGCCTGTACGCGATGAGGTCATGCCCGCAGGACCTTAGATCCCTCGAGCGCGGTGCGCACTCCTTCGTCCACAGGTCAACGCGGCGGCGCCTGTGTCATGCTCGGCCGGTGAACGATCCACGCGAACGTGTCGCGGCGACGGTGATCGCGGCGAGCCAGGGAGAAGAGATCACCGCGGCCGGCGTGCAGCACCTGTTCAAGCTGACCGGCGACCACACCGGCGGTCGTTTCGGGCTGGAGGAGTTCGCCGTCCCGCCGGGCACGGTAGGGGCCAGGCCACACATTCATCGGGCGCACGACGAGTACTTCTACGTCCTCACCGGCGAGCTGACCGTCGCCACTGATGCTGGTGAGGTCCTGCTCACCGCCGGCGACGTAGCGCACGCCCCGCGCGGGTCGGTACACGGTTTTCGTAACGCAAGCGAGCGCACGCCGACGACGGGCTTGTGCATGTACACCCCTGCTGGCTACGAGCAGTACTTCCGCGACGTGCACGACGCCGTCGAGGCCGGTACTGAGCTGACGATCGACCTTTTGACAGGGCTCCGCGCGAGGTACGACACCGAGAGCGTCTGACCGAGCAGCGTGCCGACGCTCTCTGGCTGCTGAGTTCTGGGTCGCCGCCCTCGGGTCGAAGTCGACGAGGACTCGACGCCGCACAGGGCATTCGTCGAGGCGCCTGACTGGGGGGCGCCTGGGCTGGTTGCTGACGAGGTCCAGGCTCGAGCGCCTGCGCGGGACGGTAGTTCAAGCGGGCGAGGAACTCGTCGTTATGCAGGACGTCCAGGGCAACGAGTTCTGCGTCGAGCGATGCTCGGACATCTCTAGGCGAGTGATCTGCGGGCCGCTAGCGGAGCAGGCGCACGCGGACGGGTAGGTCGAGGTCTGCCCACACGTGATCTGCGGTGAGTACCTCGGCCGAATCGGTGCGTACGGTCAGCGCAAGGCAGCAGCGGTCACCGAGCGACAATGCCCGCCCACCGGGCAGCGAACGCAGCGTACCGGCCAGCACAGCGTCTTCGGCGAGCAACGGCTCGATGGCGACACCGGCGGTGACGAGCAGATCTCGAAGCCGGCGAGGATCGACGTCGACATCCACGAGCTTGCCGACGACCTCGGCCAAGTTGACCGTACAGATCAGGGCACCCGGGAGATTCTCGGCTACCAGATCAGCTCCCGGTTCGCCGTGGATGAGCGCAAGCACTGCCGATGCGTCGAGTACGGTCACTCAGCCGCGACGGCTTCGCGTCGCTCAGCAAGCAGCTCTTCGACGAGTGATCGCTGATCGGGAACAGATGCCCCGAGCCGTCGAAGCTCGGACACGGCATCGCGGGGTCGTTCCAGGATCAGCCGAGCATCAGCGAGATGGAGGTGCAGCTTGTCGCCCGGAGCGAGCCCGAGGGCGGCCCGCATCTCCGCCGGGATGACGAGGCGACCCTGCTGTCCCATGACCAACGTGGCATCCATGAGTGCATCATGCCACAGTCGGCCGGTCGATGCCACTAGTCCTCATTGGCCGGCCTGTCGACGATCGGCGGGTATTACGCGGGAGCTGAGGACGGCGCCGGCTTCGACGTCCCCGACGAGCCCGAGGATGACCCGTTCGAGCCCGACAATCCCGACCCTGATGAGGAGTCCGACGATCCTGAGCCGGCCGTAGCCGAGGCGTCCGAGGAGGAACCGTTCGTGCTCGCGGTGGCCTCCCCGCCAGAGGACTTCGCGGCGTCGCCCGCACCGGACTTCGCGCTCTCGCGGCTGTCGTTGCGGTAGAAGCCCGACCCCTTGAAGACGACACCGACGGCAGCGAAGACCTTGCGCAGACGACCCTCGCAGGTCGGGCACACCGTCAAGGAGGCGTCACTGAAGGTCTGCTGGGCCTCGAGCCCAGCACCACACTGCGTGCACACATATTGGTAGGTCGGCACCGACGTACTCCGGGATTCGCATCGACGATTGTTCCTCCATTGTCCCTGCCGTCGCCAAGTCCGAGCCACGGGGTTCGCTGAACAACCCGCTACGATCGTCGTACCGTGCGCGCGACGAAGACCCCAGGAGCCCCTTGTTGACCGAGTGGCTGCTCCTCGCCGCCTCCTTCGTGTTGATGCTGGCCTGTGGGTTGTTCGTGGCAGCGGAGTTCTCCTTCGTCACCGTCGATCGCGCCACGATCCAACGCGCCGCCGACGGGGGCGACCGCCGCGCGAAGGGTACGCTCGCCGCCCTGCAGACCCTGTCGACGCAGCTCAGCGGCTCCCAGCTCGGCATCACCATCACCAACCTCGCGATCGGGTACCTGTCCGAGCCGGCCGTTGCCGAGCTCTTGCGCCCCGTACTCAGGGATGCCGGTGTGACCGGCGCCAGCGTGTCCGCGGTGGCGATAGCCGTGGCGCTGATCCTCAGCGCGTTCTTCACGATGCTGATCGGCGAGCTGGTCCCCCAGAACGTCGCTATCGCCCTTCCGGTTCGCACGGCGAACGCCACCCAGGCGTTCATGCGCGGTTTCACCGGTATCACGGCGTGGCCGATCCGCGGCCTGAACGGTGCGGCCAACGCGCTCCTGCGCCGGGTCGGCATCGAGCCGCAGGAGGAGCTGCGCTCGGCTCGGTCACCCGATGAGCTGCAGTCGCTGGTCCTGCGTTCGGCGCAGAAGGGCGTTCTGCACAGACCCACGGCGCACCTGGTCGCCCGCAGTCTCGCCTTCGGTGACCGCACTGCAGCAGACGTACGCACGCCCCGGGTCCGGGTCCACTTCCTCACCGGAAACGACACCGCATCAGATGTGATCGAGGCTGCCCGCGAAACCGGGCACTCGCGATTTCCAGTGACCGGTCGGGGTCTGGACGACGTCATCGGAGTCGTCCACATCAAGCAGGCTGTCGCAGTCGCCCCCGACCGGCGCCGCAGCGTTCGCGTGGAGGACCTGGTGACACCGGCCAGCGTGGTGCCCGACAGCATCGAGCTCGATCCCCTGCTGGCGGTCCTGCGTGCGCAGGGCATGCAGATGGCCGTGGTCGTCGATGAGTACGGGGGCACCGACGGCGTCGTCACGATGGAGGACCTGGTCGAGGAGATCGTCGGCGACATCGCCGACGAGCACGACCGGCACGCCGCCGGCCTACGACTGCGCCGGGACGGCACCTGGATGCTGTCGGGCATGCTGCGGCCCGACGAGGTCACCGAGGAGACGGGTATCGCGTTGCCCTCGGACGACGACTACGAGACGATCGCCGGCCTCGTCCTGCAACGGCTCGGGCGACTCGCGCAGGTCGGCGACGTGGCCGAGGTGGAGGTCACGCCACCGATCGACCACGACGTCGACGAGGAACCGGCGCCGCCCTACACGATCCGGCTGCAGGTCGAGCGTATGGAAGGACGACGGATCGACCGGGTGTCGATGGTCGCCGAACCGCTCGAAGAGGTGGGGGACCACGATGAGTAACACGTTGGGAGTCCTCCTCACCATCGTCCTGCTGACCCTCAACGCCTTGTTCGTCGCGGCGGAGTTCGCACTGATCTCGGCGCGTCGGACCCAGCTCGAGCCGCGAGTCGCGGAGGGATCCTGGTCGGCCAGGATGGCGTTGCGGGCCATGGGCCAGATCAGCCTCGTCCTGGCCGCGGCGCAGCTCGGCATCACCCTCAGCACCCTCGGCCTCGGTGCGATCTCCGAACCGGCGCTCGCCCATCTGATGGAGCCGGTATTCGAGCTGGTACGGCTTCGCGATGGCCTCGTCTACCCGGTGTCCTTCGTGCTCGCGACGATGGCCGTCGTCTGGTGCCACGTGGTGCTCGGCGAGATGGTACCCAAGAACCTTGCGCTCGTCGTCCCAGAACGTGCCGCGCTCGTGCTCGGACCGTTCATGCTCGCGACCGTCTGGGTGTTCAAACCGGTCGTGGTCGCGCTCAACGCGCTCACGTATGCGGTCGTTCGCGCCATGCGCATCCAGCCCAAGCGCGAGGTCGCTTCGTCGTTCACGCACGACGAGGTTGCTGCACTGGTGGAGGAGTCGAGGCGCGAGGGGTTGTTGGACGACGATGAGTACGGTCTGCTCTCGGGTGCCCTGGGGTTCGGGGCTGCCACCGTCGAACGTGTCCTGATCGGGATCGCTGACCTGGTGACCGTCAGCTCCCGGACGACGCCGGCGGAGGTGGAGCGCGCCTGCACCCAGACGGGGTTCTCTCGCTTCCCGGTCCGTGGCGACGCCGGTGACCTGGTCGGCTACCTGCACATCAAGGACGTCCTGGAGACGTCCGAAGCGGCGCGCAGCACTCCGATCGCTGACAAGTGGGTACGCCCGTTCGCGACGTTGCGACACACCACCGGACTGCACGAAGCGCTGCGGGCGATGCAGTCCCGCGGGACGCACATGGCGCGCGTCGCGGACGGGTCAGGGACGGTGATCGGTGTGGTCATGCTCGAGGACGTGCTGGAGGAGCTGGTCGGCGAGATCCGGGACTCGGGTAGTGGGCGCTGAGTAGCTGACCGGCACAATGCTCCGGTGCCCTTCTCTCGTCGTACGCGCAAGGTCCTCATCTACATCGCCTGCTTCGTTGCGGTCGTGATGGTGGCGGCGAGTGCGTTCACCGTGATCAACGTGCGCCGCTCGTTTCCCGACACCGCCGGCACCGTGCAGCTGTCGGGCATGAGCAGCGACGTCGAGGTCGTCCGCGACAGCCACGGCATCCCCCAGCTGTACGCCGACGACCCGGGCGACCTGTTCATGGCGCAGGGCTACGTGCAGGCGCAGGACAGGTTCTTCGAGATGGACTTCCGGCGGCATGTGACCTCCGGCCGGCTGGCCGAGCTGTTCGGGTCGAGCGCCCTGGAGACCGACAAGGTGGTGCGAACGATGGGGTGGCGGCGGGTCGCCGAGCGAGAGATCGCCCTCCTGGACCCCGCGACGCGGCGCTACCTCAAGGCGTACGCAGCGGGCGTCAACGCCTACATCGAGGGCAAGTCGTCGGGGGAGCTGTCGCTGGAGTACACGGTCCTCGGGCTGACCGGCCCTGAGTACGTCCCCGAACCCTGGACGAGCGCGGACTCGGTGGCCTGGCTCAAGGCGATGGCCTGGGACCTGCGCAGCAACATGGGTGACGAGATCGACCGGACGCTGCTGACCAAGACTCTGAGCCGGGAGCAGGTCGACGAGCTGTATCCGCAGTTCCCATACGAGATCAACGACCCGATCGTCGCCGAGGGCACCGTCCCCGACGGGGTCTTCGACGCCGGCAGCGGCGGCGACACCTCGGCACCGGCCGTGTCCGCAGGTGCGCGCTCGGCGCTGGCATCGGTCGAGGACTTCGCCTCCGCTGCCGATGCACTACCGACGTTGCTCGGCACCGGCGACGGCATCGGGTCCAACTCGTGGGCGCTCTCGGGAGACCGCACGACGACGGGCGAACCGATCCTCGCCAATGACCCGCACCTCGCCCCGTCCATGCCCGGCATCTGGTACCAGATGGGTCTGCACTGCCGGACGGTCTCCGCGGCATGCCCCTTCGACGTCGCGGGCTTCACCTTCTCCGGCATGCCCGGCGTCGTCATCGGGCACAACGACACCATGGCCCTGGGGCTGACCACCATGTACGCCGACGTCACCGACCTCTACCTGGAGAAGGTCGAGGGTGACCGCTACGAGTACGACGGCGTGATGAGGCCGCTGCGCACACGCGTGGAGACGTTCGAGGTCGCCGGCCAGGACGAGCCGGTCCAGATGACGGTGCGCTCGACGCTCCATGGGCCGATCCTCTCCGACGTCGACGACGAGACCGCCCGGGTGGGCGTCGACGCCAGGCCGGCGATGTCGTACGCCGTCTCCTTGCAGTGGACCGCGTTGCAGCCGGGTCGGACGATGGACGCGGTCTTCGCCCTCAACCTCGCGCGCGACTTCGCCGAGCTGCGCAGCGCGGCCCGGCTGTTCGAGGTGCCGTCGCAGAACATCGTCTACGCCGACAACGCAGGACACATCGGCTACCAGTCGCCGGGCAAGATCCCGATCCGCAGGAAGGGGGACGGCCGCTGGCCGGTGCCCGGGTGGACCTCTGACTACGGGTGGGAGCGCTACGTGCCGTTCGACGAGCTGCCATCGGTGCTCGACCCCGAGGAGGGCTACGTCGTCACCGCCAACCAGCAGGTCATCGGGGAGCAGTACCCGTACCTGATCGGCACCGGTCAGGCCGAGGGCTATCGCAGCCAGCGCATCATCGACGAGATCGAAGCCGGTGGACGGCTGAGCGTCGCCGACAGCGCGGCGATGCAGCGGGACACCTACAACGTCAACGCCGCGGAGCTCGTCCCGTACCTGCTCAGGGTCGAGCTGGGGACGCGGTACTACCGCGACGGCCAACAGCTGCTGCGCAGCTGGGACCTGCACCAAGACGCCGATTCGGCGGCGGCGGCGTACTTCAGCGCGGTGTGGCGAAACCTGCTCGCGCTCACGTTCGACGACCAGCTGCCTGAGGAGGCGCGGCCCGAGGGCGGCGAACGCTGGTTCGAGGTGGTGCGTCAGATCGTCGACGATCCGGCCAGCACCTGGTGGGACGACACCGGCACCGAGGGCGTCGTCGAGCAGCGCGACGACATCCTGACTCGGGCGATGCGCGCGGCCCGCGACGAGCTCACCCGCCTCGAGGGCCCGGTAGCGGACAACTGGACGTGGGGGCAGCTGCACACGCTGACGCTGACCAACCAGAGCCTCGGGAGGTCCGGCGTCTACCTGGTCGAAGCGATCTTCAACCGCGGCCCGTACGAGCTCGGCGGCGGAGGCGGCCTCGTCGACGCGACCAGCTGGGACGCGACCGAGGGCTACGAGGTGACGGCGATGCCGTCG
>Ga0136640_10000698_pt1 | contig 13038 bp, 6 predicted proteins | sample AntDrymUQ8642106_2_FD_105498 | JGI IMG/M metagenome (GOLD analysis project Ga0136640, IMG submission 105498) | Polar desert sand microbial communities from Dry Valleys, Antarctica - metaG UQ864 (21.06) | ecosystem: Environmental > Terrestrial > Soil > Desert | place: Antarctica: Dry Valley...
GAAATCGAAAATTCACCGGGGCTTTTTGTGCCGGAGAAGCCTGAACTGATACCGTATGTGTAACTTTCTCGCTCGCGCAACTGCTGGGTCAGCTGTGACGCAAATCCGCCGCCGCCCAGGATGTAATTCATAATCGTTGCCGGATAAAAGTCTTTATCGGTTTGGGCTAACGCGGGATAGCCGAACCGGATAACCGATTGTTTCGCGTCGGGAACGTCATAGAAATAAATTTGCGATTTTGTCGGCGCGGACGGCGTTTTATATTCGGGAATCACAACCGTTTTACTTTTCCAGTTTTTGTTGATTAGGTTCAAAGAACTTGTAATTTTGGTTTTGTCTAAAGCGCCGACGACGTGCATTCGGGCGACCGACGGCGAAATGCTTTTGTTGTAAAAAGCCCTTAAATCGTCGAGCGTGATTGCATTGACCGATTCGATTGTTCCCAGAATACTGCGTGAACGGATGTTGTCTTTTCCGTAAATCAACAAACTGAAATTATTTTGAGCAACGGCAATCGGGTTGGCTTCCTGCTGACGGATTTGGCTGATAACGCTTTGTTTTATCAAATCGAATTCTTTGGCGTCCCAGCGCGGCTCTAATAGAATTTCTTCAACCAAAGAGAGCGTCGACTTGTAATTTCTAGCCAGCGTATTAACCGCGATTCGTATATCTTCCGTTCCGGCAAAAACGTTAATTGTAGCTCCCAATTGTTGAATCGCTTCTTCGAGTTCCTGCGGAGTTTTCTTCTGTGTTCCCTGCGTCATCATCCGAGCCATCAAATTTGCAACGCCGACTTTATTGATGTTTTCCAAAAGCTGCCCGCCGTCGATAACGATTTCAAACTGCACGAGCGGAACTTCCGCGTTTTCAATGCCGTAAACTCGCAAGCCATTGGAAAGTTTGTTTTCCCAAATTGCGGGAATTTTAACTTCGGGCGCAGTGCCGTATGGCGGCTCAATCGTTCTATCAAAAGTCGAAGGCGTGCGTTCATAAGTTGCTGTGACTGTCGGGTCAACCTTTTCTTCCGCTCCCTGAACTATTTTTTCTTCGACGACTTCTGCTTTCTTTGAACCTTCCAGCGCCAACGGCAGTTTCCCTTTCGGCACAAAGCTGGTCGCCACATAGTTCTTATTCCTGATGTATTTTTGGTAAACGCGCATCACATCAGCAGGCGTGACGGCAAGAATGTTTTTAATATCCTTCTCGATAAAACCGGGGTCGTTGGCAAAAATATTGTATTGCGCGAGTTGAACGCCTTTGCCGAGAACGCTCGAAAGTGAATTATAAAACTGTGTTTCCTGTCCCGCTTTAATGCGATTCAAATCTTTTTCCGAAATGCCTTCTTTTTCAAATTTGGCGAACGCCTCATCAATAGCTTTCGACACTTCGTCAAGGTCTTTATCGGCAAAGGCGCGAACGGATAAATGCATTTGTCCCGCCAGTTCCGATTCACGATTGAAGATTGAAACATTGGAAGTGAGTTTTTTATCTTCAACCAGAACCTGATAAAAAGGCGCTTTTTTACCGCGCGACAGATATTGCGCTAAAACCGCCAGCGGGTAAGAATCCGGGTGATACTGCTCGACGGTCGCCCACGCCATATTCAGTTCCGGCAATCTTGCGAAATTATCTTCGTGATAGAGTTTGACCGTCTCTTTAACCGTTCCCGGTCTTTTCGTGAGCGGCTTAACCTCTTCGCCTCTTTTTATTTCGCTGAAGTATTTTTCAACCCATTTTTTGGCTTGCGCTTTATCGAAATCACCCGCCACGACGAGCGTCACGTTGTTCGGAACATACCAGCGCCGGAAAAATCCTTTTACGTCCGGCAGCGTCGCATTCTGCAAATCATCAAGCGAGCCGATTACCTGCCAGTTATAAGGATGGTCTGCCGGGTAGAGATTTTTATCAATTACATAAGATGTATGACCATACGGATTATTATCCACGCTTTGCCGCTTCTCATTTTTGACAACCTGTTTTTCCTTCGCTAAAACCGGCTCGGTCATCGTGTTGATAAACCAGCCGAGTTTATCGGCTTCCGCCCAGAGCATTTTTTCAAGCGCATCTTTCGGCACGGTTTGCAGGTAATTGGTACGGTCTCTGCTTGTCGAACCGTTCGCTCCCGAACCGCCGATTTGGGCAGTCATTTTATCGAGTCCGCCTTTGCCCAGATTTTCTGATTCGAGAAACAACAGATGCTCAAAAAGATGCGCAAATCCCGTGCGTCCAGCCTTCTCGCGCGCGGAACCGACGTGAGCGGTCAATGAAACAGCCACGACCGGGTCGGAACGGTCAATGTGAAAAACTACTTCCAAGCCGTTCGGCAAAGTAAATTTTTCGTAATCGACCTTAAACATCGGTTTTCCCGCCGGTTTCTGAGCGGAAACGGAAATTAAAGAAAACAACAGACAAACAACGATAAGAAGATAAAATTTTGTGATTTTCATAATTATTTTAAAATTGGCGAACTAAAAGCAGTACTATTTTAAAATTAAGAAATAAATTCTCCTAATTGATGTTACTACGAATATTCCTTAATCTTAGGTTTCAAAACTTTCGCCATTTGACCATAGAAACAAAGTTTTAGGTAATTTTTACTTTTTCAAGCATCAAACTAATTATTTTCATTCGCGCTGATTGGTGTTTAGTCAGTAGCAAACCTTAAAGCATAACAAATATGAATTTTTCAAGAGCCAGCGGCATTTTACTGCACCCGACATCTTTGCCGAGCAAGTTCGGCATCGGCGATTTGGGTAATGAAGCGTATCAATTTGTAGATTTTCTGGCGGATGCAAGGCAAACTTACTGGCAGGTTTTGCCGCTCGGTCCGACCGGATACGGCGATTCACCGTATCAATGTTTTTCGGCGTTTGCCGGAAATACGAATCTGATTTCGCCGCAAAAAATTGTCGAGGACGGTTTTTTGACCAAGGAAGAAATTAACGAAAAGCCGGATTTTCCCGTTGGCAAAGTTGATTTCGGAAAAGTTTACGATTGGAAAAATTATATTTTAGCCAGGGCTTACGAGCGTTTTCGCCTTACCACAAGCGTTGATTTGCGCGGAAAGTTTGAAACTTTCTCGCAGGAGCAAGCAGCGTGGCTCGAAGATTACGCGCTGTTTCGCGCTCTCAAAAAATCGCAGAATCAGGCTTCGTGGCAAAATTGGGACGCTCCCTTAAAACTGCGTGATGAAAAAGCGCTCGCTCAGGCGCGTGAAGATTTACGCGAGGAAATTCAGGCGCAGAAATTTCAACAGTGGCTTTTCTTTCGGCAGTGGAATAAGCTAAAAAATTATTGTCATTCAAAAAATATCCGAATCGTCGGAGACGTGCCGATTTTTGTCGCGCTCGATTCGGCGGACGTTTGGTGTAATCCGTCGCAATTTAAGTTAAACGAAGACGGCTCGCCGCAAGTTGTCGCCGGAGTTCCGCCAGATTATTTCTCGACGACCGGACAGCTCTGGGGCAATCCGATTTACGATTGGGAGCAAATGCAAAAAGACAAATTTCACTGGTGGATCCGTCGCGTGAAAGCGACTTTGGAGACGGTTGATGTTGTGCGCGTTGACCATTTTCGCGGGTTTGCGGCGAGTTGGGAAGTACCGGGCGCCGATACGACGGCACAAAATGGACGCTGGATAAATGTGCCGGGCAAAGAATTGTTCGAGACACTGAAAAACACCTTAGGCGATTTGCCGTTTTGGGCGGAAGATTTGGGCGTGATTACGCCGGATGTAGAAGAGTTGCGCGACTCGTTTGGCTTCCCCGGAATGCGGATTTTGCAGTTCGCATTCGGCGGCGATACCAACAGTCACGATCTGCCGCACAATTATATTAAAAACTCGGTCGCCTACACCGGCACCCACGACAACGACACGACCGCCGGATGGTTCAATTCAGAAGCCGGAAGTGGCTCGACGCGCGATGCCGCGCAGATAAAACGTGAACGCGAATTTTGTTTAAATTATTTAAAATCCGACGGTAAGGAAATTCACTGGGATTTTATCCGTGCCGTCTGGGAATCGGTGGCGGACACGGCGATTGCGCCGATGCAGGATTTGTTAGGTTTGGGCAATGACGCGCGAATGAATCTGCCCGCTTCGACTTCCGGGAACTGGTATTGGCAATGCAAAGATGGCGACTTTTCCGACAAGATTCGAGAAAGATTGCGCGGTTTGACGGAGATTTACGGAAGAATTTAGCCACGAACAAACACAAATATACACGAAAAAATTATGAAAAACAGATTGCATTATTTCATTTGTTTACTGCTCACTGCTTCTTTGACTTTTACGCGGCAAAGTGGAAACGAAGAAATTTTGGTAGCAATAAATTTTTCGAATCAACCGTTTTTCGGCGCGGTCGAACTTTCGGGAAATTACAACGAAATTACTCCGAACATCGATGTGAGATTAATGTAGATAAACGCGAATGAGGAAAAAGATGAAAAGAGATTTTAATTTATTTGATAGAAAAATTCTCACAAATTCGAGAAAATTGACGATATTTAATCAAAAATTATCCGTGTCTATCTGTGCCAGTATATGGTTAATTTTCCTGTGCTTTGCGGCAAATGCGCAAACGCTCGCGTCCGGCGCGCCCGGCAAAGACGCGCATTGGGCGACTGCCGGAAAACAGGCAATCGGAACGTCGGCGAGTCTGGAAAGCAAAGTCTGGTTCACGCTCGCTCAAGGCGCGATGACGGAAGTTTATTATCCCGACGTAACGGTGGCGAATGTTCATCTTTTGCAGTTTGTCGTGGTTAATCCGAAGACAAAAAAAGTTGAAACGGAAACAAATGATGCACAGAAAACAATCATAGCAAACGGCGACTTATCAAAGATGCCCTCATTTTTGAGACGAAGATTACAGGAACAAATGGCGGAATTTAGTTTTTCAAAATCCGGCAGCCAAATTGACGTTCTCTATTTTAATCAGGCTAATTCGTCTAAAGATGCTAAATGGATGATTTTGAAATCTTATATTACCGACCCGAAAAGCAACACGGTATTGCTGAGAGTTCGCTTTATTCCATTAGATAAAGAGCTTCAGCTTTACGTTTATTACGACCCATCGTTGGCAAATACGGGAATGGGCGACACGGCTTGGAATCAGGGCGAAGTGCTGCTCGCGCAGGATAAAGATATATCGTCCGCTTTGATTGCGTCCGCGCCGTTGAGCGAAATTTCAAACGGTTTTTATGATGTGAGCGACGGTTTGGAGCAATTAAAATCGAACGGTAAAATCGTCGCGCGTTACGCTCGCGCGGAAAACGGAAACGTCGTTCAAATTGCGAAGGTAAATTTCGAGCGCGGAAAGGAAGTGGATTTTGCTTTAAGTTTCGGGAAAACGCCCGACGAAGCTCTGCAAACCGCCAAAGATTCATTAGCAAAAGGTTTCGATAAAACGCTCGCTCAATATACGCGAGGCTGGAGCGATTACGTTAAAACGCTTCCGAAAGTCGAGCTGAAATATCAGGCGCAGTTTAATATGGCGGCAATGGTTTTGAAAGCGCAGGAAGATAAAACTGTGCGCGGGGCGAACGTTGCCAGTTTGACCGTTCCATGGGGCGGGGGCGTAAACGCGAACGGCGATGTCGGCGGCGGCTATCATCTGATTTGGTCGCGCGATTTATATCACGTCTTCACGGCTTATATGGCTTTGGGCGATTTGGCGGCGGCGAATCGGGCACTCGATTTTTTGTTCAATATTCAGCAAAAACCGGACGGTAGTTTTCCGCAAAACTCGCAAATTGACGGCAAAGGGGGCTGGGGTTCGCTCCAGCTTGACGAAGTCGCATACCCGTTGATTATGGCTTATCAACTCAAGCGTTTTGACAAAAAAACCTACGAAAATCACGTCAAACGAGCCGCTGATTTTTTGGTGAAAACCGGACCGAAAACGCCGCAGGAGCGTTGGGAGGAAAAGTCGGGCTATTCGCCTTCGACAATTGCGGCGGAGATTGCGGGACTCGTTTGCGCGGCGGAAATCGCTAAGAAAAATAATGATGAAGCAAGCGCGACAATCTATCTGGCAACCGCCGACGATTGGGCGCGCAATGTTGAACGCTGGACGGCGACGACCACCGGAAAATACGGCGACGGAAATTATTATTTGCGCCTGACCGAAAACGGAACGCCGGACGCGGGCGAGAAAACAGTCCTCAATAATAACGCCGGAACTTTTCTCGAAACGGAAATCGTTGATGCGGGATTTTTAGAATTAGTGCGTTTGGGAATCAAATCGTCGGACGATCCGTTAATCGTTAAATCTCTGAAAGTTATTGACGAGAAAATCAAAGTCAACACGCCGAACGGAGAAGCGTTTTATCGGTACAACAACGACGGCTATGGTGAAATGGACGACGGGCGGCGTTGGAATTGGGACGGGAAATATACGGGCAAGGGAAGGCTCTGGGCATTACTTTCCGGCGAGCGCGGACAATATGAATTGGCATTATGCGGTTTGGAAAAGTTCTCGGTTGATAAAGTTTCCTGCACGGACATAATACGACTTAAAAGATTGGACTCAATGGCAAAATTTGCCAACGAGGGTTTAATGATTCCCGAACAAATCTGGGATAAGAAAGAAACGCCGAAAAATATAGACAAACAATTTATTCCCGAACTCAAATTTGGTGAAGGAACCGGCTCGGCAACGCCGCTGGCGTGGTCAATGGCGCAGTTTATTCGATTAGTGGTAAATCTGCAGGCAGGTAAAAATCTCGACACGCCGGATGTGGTTTATAATCGCTACGTCAAAAACGGCATTCCCAGACAAACTGGTATTAATATTTCGGCGCCCGACCCTAATATTTTAACGACGCTTAAAGCCGGAGAAGTTTTCACGGTCAAAGACAAGCCGCGCCAAAGTGCGATAATCGCCGCCGTGTCGGGCGACTGATGCGTTTATCGCACTTTAGCAGTAATTAGTGTAAATTTATTAATTTACAATTTATATGGGTAAAGAAATCGTCTTGGCTGCAGATTTGGGCGGCACGAATTTACGGGTGGCGGCGGTTGACCATCAGGGAACAATTTTGTATCGAACAAGACGTGAAACTCCTCGCGGCGAATCCGTAGACGAAATTGTACAGGCGATCGTCGAGTCCGCCAATGAATGTCGGGAAAACTGTGCTGATTTTGATCAATTTAAAGTGCTTTGCGTGGGTATTCCCGCAACTGTTAACGTCGATAAAGGGATAATAATAACTGCTCCAAATTTGCCGGAATTAAACAATTTCAAAATGGTTGTCGCGCTTGAAAATGAACTTGGCATTAAAGCGATTCTTGAAAACGATGCCAATGCGGCGGCAGTCGGCGAAAATTGGCGCGGCGCTTCAAAAGGCTTTGTTGATTCAATTTTAGTTACGCTCGGCACAGGCGTTGGCGGCGGAATAATTATTGGCGGAAAGATTTTGCGCGGAGCCGGCGGAATGGCTGGAGAAATCGGGCATATCTGTGTTGAGTCATTCGGCGTGCCCTGCCCGTGTGGTTCGCGAGGCTGTGTTGAACAATACTCGTCAGCCTCGGCAATCGTTCGGATAGCAAAAGAATTAGCGGCGCAATATCCCGACTCAATCCTGAATAACAACGCTCAATTAAAGGCATCGGAAGTATTTCACGCCGGAATAAACGGAGACCATCTGGCTTTAGATGTTTTTAGGCAGATGGGTTTTTATCTCGGCGTCGCGCTGACAAGTTTAATAAACATCTTAAATCCCGAAGTTATTGTAATAGGCGGCGGAGCAAGCGCAGGTTGGAAATTATTTGTTCCTCATTTGCGGGAAACAATTCGTCAAAAGGCTTTCGGAGGTGTCTCCGAACGAGTGAAATTAGTACGAGGTCAATTAGGAGACGACGCCGGAATCTTGGGAACTGCAAAAATCGCTTTGTCAAAACTCCAAACCTTGAGGCATTGAAATGAAACGTTTCTCCTCGTAATTTGTAATATAAGTTTTTGAAAAATCAGCTTTTCGTTCAGAGTCCACGCTTCAGCGTGACCTCGCCGCGCTAATTTCATTTTCAAAATTCAAATTTGCCTGTCATTAAGTTTGAGTGTCTCTTGAATTTTCTTTCGCAGTCTAAACGACGGTGATTTCTTCAAAGAAAAATAGCGAGAAGTTATAGATTAACCTCTCGCTATTTTTTTAATTCGACCTAAAAAGGCTGTCGCCTATCTACCTGCTTTTGCAACTGCTGCATCAGCATTGACGATACCACGTCCGTATGTGGTATCGAAACCTGCCGCCCCTAAATCCGTAGCGGTGCTAAACAAATAGCTTTCAACCGTTGTGTTCGAGAGCCCTGGATTGGCAGACCAAATGAGAGCAATGACACCTGCCGTATGCGGGGTTGCCATTGAGGTGCCGTCGTAATGATCCCAATCACTAGCTCCATCAACAACAGTAGCAGATGTTCCCAGTTTGCCTTTTAGGGCTGCACCGGTTGCATCAGAGACGCTGACGGCTGGAATCCAATTGCCAGCTGCACCAAGCGTACCTGTGAAGTCACCCGCTGCGTTATTGTAAATGATAGCCGCCGTTGCGCCGGCATTCATGGCATTGGTGACTTTGGTTGCAAAATCAATTGTGCCGCGTTGAATCAAAGCTATATTGCCACTAACAGCTGCCGGACACTCATTTGCTTGACCCAACCCGCAGTCAACCAAGTTTCCCGTAGTGCCAGTCGTTTTACCCGCAAACTCCAAACCAGAGGAGATGTAAGAAGTGGTGCCGTTAGTTACCGAAGATTCACTGCCCTGACCTCTTGGTACAGATGAAAGAACGCCTACGCCCGGAGCTACAACATCAATAGCCGAACCTCGATTTGAGAAACTTGCGACAACGTTGTTCTTATCAACTGCGCCTACTGCGATGTTAACCGCATAAGCTGCAGGATAGCTTACTGTCGTAGTACCATCATTACCGGTTGCGGCAACGACAAGTGCGCCTTTGTTGCGCATTTCTTTGTAGAAATTTTCTTCCGTTCTGGATTTACGACCGCCGCCCAAGCTCAAGTTGATGATTTTGCAGCCGCGCACTTCGACAAGGTGACGCACGCCTTCCATAATATCCGTAGTCGTGCCGCCATTTGGTCCAAGCACGCGCGCGTGATAAAGGTTAGCATTGTATGCTACGCCATAAACACCTTGGGTGTTATTAGCTCCCAAAATTGTTCCAGCAACGTGCGTACCGTGCGTCTCGCCATCATCATTAATTGGATCACTATCGCCGATGCCAACTGTATCAATACCACCTCTGTAATTAGGAGAGATGTCGGGATGAAAGTAATCAAGGCTCGTATCAGCAACACCCACGTTAATACCTGCTCCCGTAACGTTTCGACTATGCGCAGTGGTGGATTTTGTGGTAATCAAGCCGTAAAGCCCGTTGCTAGTGGTCGGTGCAAGTTGAGCGGTGGATAGACCCATCTTGTATCTCATGGGAACGGCTTCGATATATTCAACACGCGGATTTCTCAGCAAACCCTGCAGCTGTTGTTCATTTCTCACCTTAATTGCAACGGCGCGGACTTCAGGAAACTCACCATTAATACTTGCTCCTGCGGAACGTACATGTGCTTTATCATTTTCCGTCAAGGAATTTCTAAAGGCTACAAAATATTCGCCAGCAGCAACGTCCGGTCTGTTTTGTGCTTGTGCATCGGATCCAAGTTTATCGGCATGAACATAAGAAGGCAAAGTCAACGCGCCAAAAAATGCAATTATTATCAGGAACACAAAGAATCTTTTCATTTTTTTCTTTTCTCCGAAATTAGTGATTTTATTAGGTCGTTTGTATTTATAGAAGATCAACCCGAGAGGGCGGCTTCCAACTAAAGAATTACGATTAACAATTTTGTTAAACTCCCCGCTCATGATTTCACAAATTGAGCGGGCATTAAGCGGATAGAGAAATATATTAACAAGAAATTACTAGCTATGTCAAACAATTTTTAATCCTGACCGTTTATCACCCCTAAATTGAGCCCAATTAGAAAAAGTTTATTTGTAAGAGTCCCAACAAAATTTGTAACCTTTTTATTATTTATGGAACTAATAATTTGTAAGATATTTTGAGAGTGAAAATCGTATGGATATTTCGATGCTCTATCATACGAGTGCGGAAATAAACAATTTAACAGACGCGGCTGATGATTTAATCGTCCGTGCGCAAAGCGGTGACAATGAAGCGTTCGGTCTGATTTTTGAACTTCATTACCGTTTCGTTTACAAATTTATTTACGCGATGCTCGGCGAAAAAGAATCGGCTGAAGAATTGACGCAGGAAACTTTTTTGGGCGCTTTTCGAGGTATCAAAGGTTTGCGCGGTGAAGCGCATCTGAAAACCTGGTTGTGCGGTATCGCTAAAAATATTATTTACAAACACTTGCGTACAAATCGCAAAGAGGGAGCGAAAGGCGCGGACGCGATTGAATCTCTAAATATTTTTGATGACAAAAGTCTGCCGCCGGACAGAGAATTTTTGAGCAAAGAATTAAATCGTCTGATCGGTTCGGCGCTCAAAAAACTGGACGCTGACAAGCGGCTCGTCTTTACGCTCAAAGAACTTCAAAATTTAAGTTACAGAGAGATTTCGGAAATTACAGGCTCCACGATTTCTAAATTGAAAATTGATTTGCACCGCGCAAAAACTGAGATGCGAATTCTGCTTCGATCCGTTCGGGAGGCAAAAAATGAAGTGTGAAAAATATCTGAATTTGATTGACGATTTAGTCGAAGGCGAACTTGATGAGCAGTCCGCGCAGCACCTGCACCTGCACGTTTTCGCCTGTTCAGAATGCGCGTCGCTTTACGAAATACTGAAACAGGAAAAACAGATATATGCCCGCTATTTATTTGACGCGGAGCCATCGGACGATTTGCGGAGCAAATTCCAGGCGAAACTGGAATCTGAGATAAACAACGTTTCGCAGATTGTTCAAAAACCGGCACGCGTGTCTTTCTGGAGAGCTCATACAAACGGATTTTGGCGTTCGTCAACGGCATTGGCGGGCACAGGTTTGCTCATTCTATTCGGACTCGGTTTTGCTTTTTTGAATTTCGCGCCGTTTGGGAAAATTATGGAAAATGAATATGCTTCCATCGCCGAATCAAACAACCCGAAGTTGGTCAAAGTTCAAACGGCACAATCAGAATCCCGCGAAACATTTGAGAATTTAAGCGACAATCGGGCGACGCGAATTGGAAGCAGCAACAAGAATTTTGTTTCTCTAAAGGAAGTCAAAAATAAACTCGACACAAAACTTTTACACACAAAAAATATTGCACCCGCAATAATTCAAAAGGCAGAATTTGAAACAGTCCAAACAAAGAAAAATAAAATATCCGCGAATCGTCCGAAAGATTTATCAAATCTCGCTCAACTGACCAAAGATGAACAAATGCAGATTTTGCAGGTAAAAACTCTGGAAAAGGAAACCGTTAAACAAATTGAAAAAATCGAGATGTTGCTTCGTTCATTCAGAAACGCGCGGTCGGTTGAAGGCGGCGAAGCGTTCGATGTGGCATACGAAAAGCAGCAAGCCCGAAAACTGCTTGAAAAAAACGTCCAACTGCGGCGCGGCGCGGAAGATTACGGAGCCTTATACACCGAAGAAATACTTTCTAAAGCTGAACCCCACCTTCTGGACATCGCAAATTTAGAGAACAATCCCGCGCCGGAGAAAGTTTTGGGTATCAAGGAGCGCGTGAAAAATCAAAATATTATCGCCAGTTTGCAGATTTATTAAAAAAACGATAGCGCCGGGAAATTCCGAGCGCTCCAGCGTTCCAAAAATTGAAAAAAATAATTTTTTACAAAGAGGAAAAATGATGAACAACAAAGAGCATTTATACCGACAAATTAATAAAACACTTCCGGTATTATTAATCATATTTACGTTTTATACCGCAATAATGCCGGAGACCACATTTGCGTTTGGCGCGAATTCAATCGTTTTAAAAACAATCGCCCAGGATGATTTTGATAAAAGATTTCGTGAAGCAAGAGATTTAATTGATCGGGAAGAATGGGCAAAGGCGGCTGAAAAATTCGATGAAGTGATCAAGAAACACCCGAACAATAAATCTACCGACGCCGCGCTTTACTGGCTGGCTTTCACGTATAAAAAACAAAAGCAATTTGATAAATCCAATGCCGCGCTCGACCGTCTGTTAAAAGAATTTCCCTCGTCATCGTGGGCTGACGACGCACGGGTGATGAAAGTGCAAACTTCCTCATCGCTCGGACAAGTTTATTTTTCATCTTTAGGCGCATCATCTCCGAATAATTCTCTCGGCGCATTTGCCACCGAACCTTCCGGAATTGTTGCTCAAGAAGCGGCTTTAAAATCAGCACAAGCGGCGCTTGCCCAAACGCTTACAACCGGTGCGCGAACACCGCTTGACCGGGAAGATGAAATTAAAATCGCCGCTTTCCAAAGTTTGCTTTCCGCTGATCCGAAACGAGCGATAGAAATAATGGGCGACATTTTGACAACCGATTCTAAAGCCAGTGAAACATTGAAATTAGAGATTTTGCGAGTTGTGCGAAATCCGCGCTTGTCGGTCGCCACTCGGACAACGGATTTATTCACGAGCAAAATTAATACGCCAAATTCCAATCAGTCCACGCCGCTTTTGAGAGAAACTTTGGTCAAAAGTTTTCAAAACGAGTCAAATATCAAAGTTCGCAAGGAAATAATTTACACGCTGGCAAGTTTCAGAGATGATCAATCTGCCAATTATCTCGCGCAATTATACGCGTCGGCAAATGACAAGGAAATAAAAAAGGCGATTATCAATTCGTTCGGGACGAGTCAAAGCGGCTTTTATTACGGCATTGCATCTGCGGATGCACATTTGTTTAGTAACGCTTCTAGTAACGCTTCCAACAATGCCTCAAGCCGGAAACTGGAGTTTAATAAACTTCTGGAAATTATTCGCACTGAAAAAGATTCCGAATTGCGAAACCTTTCTTTTTCAGCTTTGAAACGTTTTCCAAATTGGTCGGCACGAGAAGGAGTTATTGATTTGC
>Ga0136640_10000700_pt1 | contig 13002 bp, 13 predicted proteins | sample AntDrymUQ8642106_2_FD_105498 | JGI IMG/M metagenome (GOLD analysis project Ga0136640, IMG submission 105498) | Polar desert sand microbial communities from Dry Valleys, Antarctica - metaG UQ864 (21.06) | ecosystem: Environmental > Terrestrial > Soil > Desert | place: Antarctica: Dry Valley...
AGCTTACGCAGGACCGCAAGCTCAAGAACGGTGAGGGGACCGGGACTACGATCCACTTCTCGCCCGATCCGGAGATCTTCACGGAGACCCTGGATCTTTCATTCGACACCCTGACCCGCCGCTTTCGGGAATCGGCGTTTCTGAACAAGGGACTCAAGCTCCGGCTCGTGGACGAGCGGGAAGAAGACCGGGACGTCACGTATCAGTACGAGGGTGGTATCCGGGACTTCGTGGAGCACATCAACGAGTCCAAGGACCCGGTCCACAAGACGATCTTCTACATGGAGCGCGAGGATGACGCCGGGGTCGTCGAGGTCGCGTTGCAGTGGAATAGCGGCTTTCAGGACTCGGTGTTCACGTTCGCCAATAACATCAACACGCACGAGGGTGGGTCGCACCTCTCCGGCTTCCGGGGGGCCATGACGCGGACCATCAACGACTACGCACGGCACAAGGGGATCATCAAGGAGAAGGAGGAAAACCTCACCGGCGACGACATCCGAGAAGGGTTGGCGGCTGTCATCTCCGTGAAGCTCTCGGAGCCGCAGTTCGAGGGGCAGACTAAGACCAAGCTCGGGAACACTGAGGTCAAGGGCCTGGTGGAGAGCAGCACGAACAAGTTTTTGGCGGAATTCCTGGAGGAGCGACCGGGCGAGGCCAAGGCGATCATCAATAAGTCCTTACAGGCGGCTCGGGCGCGGCAGGCGGCGCGGAAGGTGCGGGATACCATTCGCAAGGGCTACCTCGAAAGCTCCACGCTGCCGGGCAAGCTCGCGGACTGTTCCTCGAAGGACCCGGAGCGCAGCGAACTGTACATCGTCGAGGGCGACTCGGCGGGTGGCAGCGCCAAGCAGGGTCGGGACCGGAACTTCCAGGCGATACTGCCGCTGCGAGGCAAGATCCTCAACGTCGAGAAGGCCAACATGAACAAGGTCTTATCGAACGTGGAGATACAGGCCATGATCTCGGCTATCGGTGCCGGGGTTGCGGAGAGTTTTAACCTCGAAGGTTGCCGGTACAACAAGATCGTGTTGATGACCGACGCGGACGTGGATGGCAGCCACATTCGGACGCTGGTATTGACGTTTTTGTTCAGGAACATGCCGGAGTTGATCGAGGCGGGCTACGTGTACATCGCGCAGCCACCGCTCTACAAAGTCACGCACCAGCGCAAGGACCACTACGTCTACAACGAGCGGGCGCTGCGCGAAACGCTCACCCGTCTAAATGCCAACGGCAACGCCAGCATCGGGCGCTTCAAGGGGCTCGGGGAGATGAACCCGATCCAGCTCTGGGAAACTACGATGGACCCGCAGAACCGCACGCTACTGCAGGTAACGGTCGATTCGGCGGCGACGGCGGACGAACTGTTCACGGCGCTCATGGGCGACAAGGTCGAGCCGCGCAAGAGGTTCATCGAAGAGAACGCCCGCGAAGTGAAGAACCTGGATGCCTAGCCAAGAGACGACCACGACGACGTGTTCGGCGTAGGCCCCCTCGAAATGCTGCTGGCGCTGTTCTTGCTGGCGGCGCTGGCGTTCGTGGCGGCGGTGGTGATCCGGTGGGCGTTGAGTGGTGTTCACGATACGCCCGGTACCGAGCAAACGGTTAGGGACAACGACGATTCCGCCGAGGAGATCCTGAACAAGCGGTACGCGGGCGGCGAGCTTACGCGGGAGGAATACCTGGACATCAGAAGCGACATAACGAGGGAACAGAATGCTTGATACTTTCTCGGGGAACATACAGCCTCACTCCATAGAGGATGAGATAAAAGAATCTTTCCTCTCCTACGCGATGAGCGTGATCGTCTCGCGCGCCCTGCCGGACGTGCGCGACGGCCTGAAGCCTGTCCACCGGCGCGTTCTGTACGCGATGCACGACCTCGGGCTACAGCCGAACCGTCCGTACCGTAAAAGCGCCACGGTTGTCGGCGAAGTCATCGGTAAATACCATCCGCACGGCGACCAGGCAGCCTACGACACGCTTACGCGTATGGCGCAAACCTTCTCGCTGCGCTACCCGCTCGTGGACGGCCAGGGCAACTTCGGGAGCGTGGACGGCGATCCACCAGCCGCGATGCGCTACACCGAGGCACGGCTCACGCGCATGGCGACGGAGATGCTGCGGGACATAAGCTCCGACACGGTGGACTTCGCGCCGAACTTCGACGAGTCCTTGCGCGAGCCGGTGGTAATGCCGGCGCGGTTCCCGAACCTGCTCGTAAACGGTTCCGACGGCATCGCGGTTGGGATGGCGACCAAGATACCGCCGCACAACCTGGGCGAGGTAGTCGATGCGACCGTTGCCCTTATAGACGACCCGGAGATGGACGACGACGGGCTCGCGAAACACATTACAGGACCGGACTTCCCGACGGGCGGGGCCATTGTGGGGTTGCGGGGCATCCGGGATGCGTTGTCCACGGGACGCGGTTCGGTGCGGGTGCAGGCAAAGGCCCACACCGAGCAGATCAAGGGCAATAGGACCCAGATCGTGGTCACCGAAATTCCGTATCAAGTCAACAAGAGCTACCTGTTGCAGAAGATCGCGGAGCTTGTCAAGGAACGCAAGATGGACGGCATAAGCGACCTGCGCGACGAGTCCGACCGCAACGGGATGCGGATAGTCGTGGAGCTCAAGCGCGAGGCCATTCCGAAGGTCGTCCTAAACAACCTGTACAAGCACACCCAGATGCAGCAGAGCTTCGGCGTGAACCTCGTGGCGCTGGTGGATGGCGTGCCGAAGACGCTCTCGTACAAGCAGGTGCTCAAGTACTACATAGCGCACCAGTACGAGGTCGTGACGCGGCGGACGAGCTACGAGTTGGAGCGGGCGAAGGCTCGGGCGCACATCCTGGAGGGGTTGCTGATCGCGCTTCTAAACCTCGACGAGGTCGTGGCGACCATCCGCAAGAGCCGCTCCGTGGAGACGGCGCGCAACAACCTGATGGAAACCTTTAAACTTTCCGAGCGTCAGGCGCAGGCGATTTTGGACCTTCGTTTGCAGCGGCTCACGGCGCTTGAGCGGCAGAAGGTCGAGCAGGAGCACAAGGACCTGCGCGAGAAGATCGACTACCTAGAAGGCGTGCTCTCGGACGACGGTCAGGTTTATGGAATCATCAAGGAAGAGCTGGCCGAGGTGAGGGCCGCCTACGCCGACGACCGGCGGACCCAGATCACCGCCGAGGAAGGCGTCGACTTCGAGATCGAAGACCTCATCGCCGAGGAGGAGATGCTCATCTCCATCTCCAACGGCGGATACTTGAAGAGCGTCCCCGTCAATACCTTCCGCAAGCAGGGCCGGGGCGGCGTCGGTGTGGCCGGGATGGAGCTCAAAGAAGGCGACTACATCGAGCACCTGTTCATCACCACGACGCACCACTACATGCTGTTCTTTACCAACCGCGGCAAGGTGTACCGACTAAAAGTCCACCAGCTTCCACGCATGAGCCGGACGGCCAAGGGTCGTCACATCGCCAACCTGCTGCCGCTGGCGCAGGGTGAACACATCGCGTCGGTGTTGGCGACGAAGGAGTTCAAGGAGGCCCAGTACTTGCTCTTTGCGACGAAGAACGGCGTCGTCAAGAAGACTAACTTCCTCGACTACAACACGCCGCTCAAGACCGATGGGATAATCGCGATCAACCTGGCCGAGGACGACGAGCTTATCTCCGTGCGCCACGCCTCGGAGGGTTCGGAGGTCGTGATCGTGAGCCGCAACGGCAAGGGCATCCGCTTCCCGCAGACCGAGGCGCGCCCGATGGGCCGGGCCACCGGCGGGGTCAAGGGCATCACGCTGGGCAAGAGCGACATCGTCCTCAGCATGGACGTGGTCTCAGACGACGCGGCGGACTTGTTCATGATCACGGAGAAGGGCTTCGGCAAGCGCACCGCGCTCTCGCAGTTCCGGGCGCAGGGTCGTGGCGGACAGGGCGTTATCGCGATGAAGACCGACGGCGAGCGCGGCAAGCTCGCGGGTGTGCGCGTTGTCCATCCGGGGTTGCACGAGCTGATGATCGTCTCAAACTACGGCACCACCATCCGCATGGACGCCGACTCCGTATCGCAGCAGGGCCGCAGCGCCCAGGGCGTGCGGGTGATGAACCTGCGCTCCGGCGACTCGGTCAGCGCCATAGCCAAAGTAGTCTCCTCCCGGAGCGCGGACGGTGCGACGGACGAGCTATCGCTGGAGGACTTGACAGGCGAGGAGCAGATCGGCTCGTCCGCCGCCGGGCTGCCGGAGCCGGATATGGACGGAAACGCGGACTTGGACGACGGGCCAAGCACGAACGGGGAGGGGCTCGATGGCTAACGAGTGTGACGGCGTTGTCGAATGCACCGCGCTGGTGCTGGCCGAGAGTTGTACGGAACTCGACGGACGCCTGACGTTGTTCGGGATCCTCGATGAGATCCTGCCGGGCGGTGGCGGCGAGACCTCGTTCGTCGTGTACACCAAGTTCGAAGGCTGCGAGCACGCCTCGGACAGGGAGCGGCGGGCGCGCATCGTCGTGACCGACGAGGAGGGCGAGACGCTGATGGAGTCCGCCGAGTACTCTATCTACCTCGATGGGACCGAGGAGCCCGTCACTATAGTCGCCGCCTTCGATCTGTCCGAGGACTTCGAGGTCGGGGATCAGATACTCTGGATCGAAGCCGTCCTCGACGACGAGACTCTCGCCCAAACAGCAGTACGAATGCACGACCGTTACAGTGTCTAATAAACCGACGGCGAGGCCCGGAAGACCGGGCCTCGCTCATTACACAAGGAAACCAATCCATGCCTGAAGACTTGGCAATATTCATCGACTGGGAGAACATCTACATCTCCACGGTCACGGAGTACAAATCCAAACCGAACGTCTCCGCCATCCTGGAGAAGTCCCGTGAGTACGGGCGCATCGTCTCCGCGACGGCCTACGCCGACTGGACCGACGGGGACTTCCGAAACGCACCGCCAACGCTCTACTCAAACGGCATCTCGCCACGCTACATCTCCGCCCGCTACTTCCCCGGCGGCCGCTCCCACAAGCGCCGCACCAACTCCATCGACGTGATGCTCGCGGTGGAGTGCTCGGACTTTTTGCACAACCACCCGCAGGTGGATACCTACGTGCTGGTTACGGGGGACGGGGATTTCATACCGCTCGTGAGCTTACTCAGAAGCCAGGGGAAAGTCGTCGTGGTGATCGGGGTTTCGGAGGCTACTTCATACCACCTAATCGAATCCGCCGACCACTTCATCTCCTACGCCTCGCTCCTCGAAGAGGACCGCGCCGCCCGAGCCCCCGTAAAGGAGACCAAGAAGGAAGAAGCCGACCCGTATGAAGAGTTGGTCCGGGCCGTCGGGGCGCTGAAGAGCGGCGGCAAGACGCGCGTTCTGGGCCAGGTGAAGCAGCAGATGATCGTGCAGCTAGGCTCCTTCGACGAGCGCAACGCCGGCTTCAAGAAGTTCAAGGACTTCGTCGCCGAAGCCGAACGCCGAGGCCTCGTCAACACCGTCGATCAGGACCTGGAGTTGCAAGTTTATCTGCCGGATGAGAAAGTCCCCGAGCCCTCGGAGGACGCCGACCTCGCTAACGAGGAACCTAAGGAAGCCGCCGCTTCCCGTAGCAGGGGCAACGGCAAACCGGACCAGGCGACCGTGGAAACCGAGCAGCCGTCCGTGCCGGAGCCGAAAGAGGAGTCGAGGGAGGCGTCCAGCGCCAGCTTCGATCTACTGGAGGACCTTACGCCCTACGAGCTGAAAACCGTTTGCAGGACCATCTCGGATCTCAGGCAGCCGGCGTCGTTCGTGGAGATCTTCGGTGGCATCCGGGAGTTGGACGAGCGCGGGGAGTTGGAGTTGTCGCGAGAGGAGATCGGGGACGTGATTTCCGCTATGCTCGCCGCCGACTTCCTAGACATCGTACGTCAACGCCCCTACGAAGGGTCCAAAGCCGACATGACCTTCTACGCCCTAAACGCCGACAAGACGGAGGTCCAGACAGCCCTTAACGGCGTCTGATATGCACAGGCAAACAACGGTGCGACGTATTTATTAGGTGGCCGCCGTTCCGGGGACGATTCTTCCCTAAGCATTCTTCGGCCCGCTCGTTCTGGAGAACGGGCCGAACTTGTCTCTGTTCCTGAGCCAACTATTCCAGAACCGCATCTCCGCGTTTTTCGGCATGGATTTGCTAGTATCCGCCGTCGCGCTCTGGGAAGGACGCCGCCTCGGTATGGGAAACCTGTGGATCTACATTCTGTGCGCTTTGCTGGTCCGCGTGTCTTTAGCCTTATTGCTATTCCTGTATTTTCGTCATCTCAAAGTCAATGTTTCCGAAGGCCGGGGCGTTAGATAATTCCGAGCTGCTGGAATCAATCCGCAAGCTTGTAGACGGTGATCGCGGCGAGCACGAGCGCCACCCCGATCTGCAAGAGCGAGAGAACTAGAGTACCGCTGATCTGTACCGCCGATGCGCTGCGGAGTATCAACTGGATGGCTACCACCGATCCGCAGCCTATGGCGACCATTATGGCGGCCTTGACCTTGTAGGATTCTCCTCGTTCCTTAAAGATCGCCACCCCGAGCAGCGCCGGGATGTAGAACACCAGAATAAGCGGCACCAAACGCAAGATCTCTACTAGAATGTTCAATACTGCATCCATAGATGTAGTTTACACTAGGGAAAGAGGGTTGCTGGAAAGCGGCTCGAAGATCATGTACTCTAGTGTACTAGTGCAATTTAACATTGGCAAAGGCGGTGGGCTCTAATGGGTATCAACCAGAGGGTTTCGCTCAGGAAGTTTGTGGACGACATTCGGCGCTGGGTGGACGAGGGCCGGGGGGACGATTGGATCGCGAGTGCTCTCGGTACGAGTCCGTCGTCGGTGCAGTCGTTCCGGTCGCGCAATGGGATCTACCGCCGAGACCACGCCTCTACGCTGCACCATCCGAAGGAATACAACGCCTACGAGGGCGTTCTGGAACCGGAGAGTCCGGGCGTGTGGTTCGACCCCGGCGTTGGGGACGACCCGCGCTGGCGGGAGCGTTGGAGCCACGTCGAGCGGGTAGAGGTTCGGGTGACGCCGACGCGCATAATCCTGATTCGGCGGGGTGGTTCGCCTCGGGGTGTTCGTACCAAAGCCAGCCTGATCACACCGTAAGTTATACTCGGGTGGGTTCGGGCCGTCCGACCCGTCGCTGCGTTCGAGCTTTCGCTCGGGCGTAGAGCAAAGTCCGGACTCGTAGTAGAGGCCGCTCGGGCTAACAACCCGAGGTACGGGTTCGCGCAAGCGGCCCGTAACGTCAAGTGCAACAGAGAGCAGACCAGCCGATGGCCGGAGGTTTCCTCCGGCACAGGTGATGGGTGAAAGGGTGGGGTAAGAGCCCACCGGCGGTATCCCGAGGCGAGAGCCAGAGGGACCGGCCAGGCAAACCACCGGTGCGAGCAAGCCAAATTGTCTGGAAGTTCAGACTGGTAGGTGCGGCCCCGAAAGGGGCTCGGGGTGTAAAAGCCCCGGAGATGGATGGCGGGATAGAGCAGGATCCGGCTTACGGGACGGCCCGAGCTTATGAAGAACTTTCATCTATGTGCGTCTGGAACGGATTCACATACGACCCCTCAAGGTTCCTCTATACTGCTCTCACGGGACAGAAGATTTTGGTTACAAGCAGGCACAAGAATTAGATGGGAGAGCGAACTTGTCGAGTATAGCCGCCGCTTGGAAGAGGTTGCCCTGGTGGATCGAACCCATGGTCGTCGTTGTCATCTTGACGGCTTTCGGCCTGTACTCTTTCGTTGCGATAGCCCTGTATGGGGGGGAGTACAATCAGTATGTGTCGCCGTTTTATTCGCCGGAGGTCGGGCTGCCGGGCTGGATGCCGAGCTTTGTTACGGCGCCGATGTTGGTCTTGTGGATACCGCTCGGGTTCCGGGCGACGTGCTACTACTACCGCAAGGCTTACTACCGGGCGTTTTTCTGGGACCCGCCGGCTTGTTCGAGCAAGGCTCAACAGCGGGATAGGCCGTGGGCCAAGAGTTCGGAGACCTACAAAGGCGAGCGGGGCGTGTTCGTCTGGAACAACATCCACCGCTACTTCCTGTACGCCTCGATCGTCGTCGTCATCTTCCTTTGGTACGAGGCGTTCCTGACGGTCTTCACGGCTGACGGGTTTAGGATCGGGGTGGGGTCGCTGCTCTGGTTCTTGAACATCATTCTCGTCTCGGCGTATACGTTCTCGTGCCACTCCTTCCGGCACCTCGTCGGGGGCAACCAGGACTGTTATTCCTGCGTGAAGGGCGGCAACGCTCGTCGCAAAAGCTACAACCTCGTGAGTCGTCTCAACGCGAAGCATCCGCAGTGGGCGTGGTACAGCCTCTTCTCGCTGCTGGCGACGGATCTTTACCTGAGGCTACTTCAGACGGGCGTAATAACTGACTTCACGATTATCGGTTAGCACAGAGACGGGTGGTAGAGATGGACAGCAACGGACACACCAACGGCCAGCGCGAGCGGTACGAGACCCGGGAGCACGACGTTCTCATAGTAGGAGCTGGCGGCGCGGGTCTGCGGGCGGCGGTTGCCGCGACGGAGCACGGTCTCTCGGTCGGCATCGTCACTAAATCCCTGCTCGGCAAGGCGCACACCGTTATGGCCGAGGGTGGGATCGCGGCGGCGGTCGCCAACGTGGATCCGGAGGATTCCTGGCGTCAGCACTTCGTAGACACCATGAACAGCGGGAAGTTCCTCAATAACTGGCAGATGGTCGAAACCTTTACCAAAGAGGCTCCAGATCGCGTCTACGAGCTGGAGCAGTGGGGCGCACTCTTCAACCGCACGCCGGAGGGTAAAATCTCCCAACGTCCCTTCGGCGGCCACACCTATCGCCGTCTGTGCCACGTCGGGGACCGCACGGGCCTCGAACTCATCCGCACCATGCAGGAGAAGGTCCTCGCCACCGACGCCAAGGTCTACATGGAGACGACCATCACCAAGCTTCTTAAGAAGGATGGTCGCGTGGTAGGCGCTCTGGCGTACACTCGCGAGAACGGCAAATTCATCCACTTCAAGGCGAAGGCCGTGGTGATGGCTACTGGCGGCTGGGGCCGCATCTTCAAGGTCACCTCGAACTCGTGGGAAGGCACCGGCGACGGCGTCGTGCTCTCCTACGACGCCGGAGCTGAACTCTTGGATATGGAGATGATGCAGTTTCACCCGACCGGGATGGTGTGGCCACCGGGCGTGCGCGGCTTGCTCGTGACCGAGGGTGTGCGCGGCGAGGGCGGCTTGCTCCGCAACTCCGAGGGCAAGCGGTACATGGAGAACTACGACCCGAAGAAGATGGAACTCTCGACTAGAGACGTGGTCGCTCGAGCCAACTACACCGAGGTGCAGGAGGGTCGAGGCAGCGAGCACGGCGGGGTGTATCTGGACATCACGCACCTCGGCTACGACGGCATCATGAAGAAGCTGCCGACGATGCACGAGCAGTTCCTCAAGCTCGCGGACATCGACATCTCTAAGGAGCCGATGGAGGTCTTCCCGACCGTCCACTACACGATGGGAGGCGTGAAGATCGACCCGGAGACCGCCGCCTCCACTGTGCCGGGGCTCTTCGCCGCTGGCGAAGTTGCGGGCGGATTGCACGGTGCCAACCGGCTCGGTGGCAACTCACTCTCGGACCTGCTGGTCTTCGGGCGGCGGGCCGGTGAGGGTGCGGCGGCGTACATCGCGGAGAGCGTCCATTCGGCGGACATCGACGAGAAGGAAGTCATCGCGGAGATCGGACGCGTGCTGGAGCCTTTGGAGAAGAAAGAGAGCGGGGAGAGTCCGTATCTTATCCAGCAGGAGCTTCAGGAGGCGATGATGGAACACGCGAACCTCATGCGCGATGGGGATTCGTTGAAGGAAGGGCTCGGGAAGGTCTTGGCGCTCAAGGATCGGCTGCCGCAGATCTCCGTTCCGGGGTCGCGGTTGTTCAATCCGGGGTGGCACACGGCCCAGGACGTTCGATATTTGGTCCAGATCTCGGAGATCATCGTTCGGACGGCGCTGGAGCGCACGGAGCGGCGCGGGGCGCAGTGGCGCCTGGACTACGACGGTCCGGACGAGGAGCTTGGCAAGATCAACTTTATCGTAAAGAAGGACGAGCAGAACGAGGTTGGTATAGAGCGGCGTGAGATGCCGCCGATGCCGCAGCACCTCGCGGAGTTGCTCGGAGGAGACAAGGTAGCGGATATGGCCGGCGGGGAGAAGCGCGGTCCCGAGAGTCAGTTCTAAGTATAGGAGGCGAAGGCCAAAGCATGAGCGAAGGTAACGGCAACAACCCAGGGAACGTGACCTCGAAGGCCCACTCCCCGGTCCCGAATGAGGAGTTGGGCACTAGCGGCAAGACCGGTAAGATCCGGGTCTTCCGCGGCGATAACGGTGGTGGCGAGATGGTCGAGTACGAGTTGCCGCTGGTCGAGGGCATGGTCGTCCTGGACGCCATCCTGCACGTGCAGGCTCACGAGGCCAATGACCTCGCGGTGCGCTGGAACTGCAAGGCCGCGCACTGCGGCTCTTGCAGTGCGGAGATCAACGGCAAGCCCAAGCTACTGTGCAAGACGCGCGTCGAGGAGTACGACGGGGGGGACATAAACATCCACCCGTTGCAGGCGTACCCGATCATCAAGGACCTCGTCTCCGACGTGTCGCAGAACTACGCGGTCTCAAAGAGCATCAAGCCATTCACTAGCGATGAGCAGGCACCCTTCACGATGTACGAGGAGGACGTCGAGCGCCTGTACGAGCCCAAGAAGTGCATCGAGTGCTTCATGTGCCAGGACGTGTGCCACGTACTCAGGACGCACCACAAGCACGAAGAGTTCGCCGGGCCACGGTTCTTTGTTAGGAACCAGTGGCTGGAGATGCATCCGATGGACAACCAGGATCGGCTTCTCGACATCAAGGAAGACAACGGCATCGGCTACTGCAACATCACCAAGTGTTGCACGGAAGTCTGTCCGGTGGGCATCAAGATCACGGACAACTCCATCATCCCACTCAAAGAGCGCGTCGCGGACGAATACTACGACCCGGCCAAGTGGCTGATGCGTAAGATCCGGGGCAACCGGGGCTCCAGGAACGGTGCCGCCGCAAGCAACGGACGCTAAAGAGCTTCAAGCCCTCAAGCAGACGCTCCGCACGAGACACCATCTCGTTTGCGGAGCGTTTGTCGTCGAAAGACTTTCGAGTGGCGACGGGAAGACCGCCCGGCATCAAAAACCTGAAACCTGTAGTCCGAAACCTAAAAAGAGAGCGGACGACGGGCTTCGAACCCGCGACCTCAAGCTTGGGAAGCTTGCGCTCTACCAACTGAGCTACGTCCGCGTAAGATAAAATTCTATCATGCGGGGAGTGGCTCAGTTGAGTTGGCGTAGGAGGTGGGGTGTAGGACGAAATTATTGGTTTGTTTCCTGAGCATCCGGGCCGCGCAAGGAGCGTGGTCGAGTTGATCGCGGGTTCTGTGCTCCTTGTATTGTGGCTTGATCCCACGCTCCCGAGTTCTCTGCCCGTGCCGGAAGACTCACTGGATCTACTTACAGGACTCGTATGGGTGACGCTTGGTTTATCGTTGGTCGCGCAAGGAGCACGCCGCATTTTTTGTCTGACCATTCGCCCAGGATTTCCACTGTAACCCGTCTAGCGGACTACATTTTGTTCTTTGTGATGTCGGTTTGGATAGTCGGCGGCGTTGAGGCTTGCGCCTTCTCTTGAATCCACCCGAGTACAACTTCTGCCCCCGCTGCGCCGGTCGCTTCGAGGCTCGCGTTTTGAAGGAGGGCGATCCAGAGCGGCTGGTTTGCCCCGACTGCGGGTTCGTGTTCTATCAGGGGCCAAAGCTGGTGGCGGGCGCTGTCTTTGAGTTGGATGGTGAGATCGTCCTCGTGCAGCGGGACATCGAGCCGGGGTATGGGCTGTGGACTTTTCCGGGTGGGTTCGTGGAGCAGGGGGAGCGGGCCGAGGCCGCCGCCGAGCGCGAGGTGTTGGAGGAGTGCGGGTTGCAGATCGAGGCTGACGGTATCCTCGGTCTGTACAGCTACGAGGGCCAGATCCCGGCGATAGCCGTGTTCCACGCTCGGGTTCTCGGCGGCGAGCCAACGCCGCTGGACGAGACGATGGATGTGCGGACCTTTCCGCGAGACAGACTTCCGTGGAGCGAAATGGCGTTCCCAAGTACGGAGCAGGCGCTGAAGGACTACTTGAGAAGTGGCGAGGACGGCGGGTCTGTCTAGCGAAGAGCGACTCAATGCCGATACTGTTCGAGCTTTCTACGACGCCCGCGCCCGGAGCGATCTCGACGCTGTCCGAGAGATGTTGGCCGAGGGCGTGATCTGGCGCGAGCCCGACGTCGGTAACGCGCATACCGGCGACCTGCGCGGCGCGGAGGCGGTGCTCGGCATGATCCGGGAGGCGGCCCGACTCACCGACGGCACTTTCGAACTGTGGGTGAGCGAGGTCGTAGCGCATGGGGAGCAAGTCGCGGCATTCATCGACTGATCTTCGACCCGCGACGGCACGCTGCTAAAAGGAAAAGAGATTGCCGTCTACCGCGTCCGCAACGGCAAGATAACCGAGGCGTATTTTCACCAGAACGATCTCAGCCACGACGAGGAGTTCTGGGCTTAACAATCGACCGCCCGGTTCGTGACGCCTCCGAACTTCGCCCAGCTTCACACAAGCCCAGCCGCCGTCGGCGGCGTTGCAGTTTCCGGGCACGGATTGGACGCTGAAGGAATTCCTGGAAGACAGCGTGGATGGCGCTTTCCACGGTGCTCGCGCCCGGGGCGACCTCGGTGCCTTCTAGGAGCCGATGTCGAGCAGCCGGAGGTTTGCGGCTCACCGATCCGTGAGGGCGAGTTTGGCGGCCAAACCGATCAGAAGCGCGCCGAGCGATCGTTCGATCCACCGACGGGCAGCGGGCGCAGCGAGCACGAGGTCGCGGATGGCGGCGCTCGCGAAGGCGTAGAGGGTG
>Ga0136640_10000702_pt1 | contig 12995 bp, 13 predicted proteins | sample AntDrymUQ8642106_2_FD_105498 | JGI IMG/M metagenome (GOLD analysis project Ga0136640, IMG submission 105498) | Polar desert sand microbial communities from Dry Valleys, Antarctica - metaG UQ864 (21.06) | ecosystem: Environmental > Terrestrial > Soil > Desert | place: Antarctica: Dry Valley...
GCGTCGCCGCAGGAGAACAGCGCGCCGGGGACTTGTACGGGCAGGTAGAGGACGGAGCCCTTCGTGATGTGGCGGGTGTCCATGTTGCCGCCGAAGGGTCCGGGCGGCATTATGGCGAGCTTCTCGGAACCGACCGGGGAGACACCCATCGTCCCGAAGAACGGGTCTATGGGGATGGCGATGTCGTCCTTGAAGAGCGTGTAGTCGCCGCTCGTGAGGTCGAAGACTTTCAGGTAAGCGCCCGGGCAGTCCTCGGCGAGCAGGCCGGTTCCGGGGATGACGGCGGTCCAGCCCCAGCCCATCGTGTGGATGTCCAGCACTTCGACGGCGAGGATGTCGCCGGGTTCAGCGTTCGCCATTGCGACGGGGCCAGCTAAAGGGTAGATGCGGTCCCAGTCGAAGGTCGCCAGGGCGTCGGCGGTGGAATCCGGTGTGATCTGGCCGTCGGAGACTTCTCGTGTCTGATAAACAACCGTATCGCCCGCCTCGACGGTGAGCGTCGGCTCGAGCTCGTTGTCCCAGAGATAATGGACCTTGTCCTCCTGATGATAGTGCGTCTTCGACATCGCCACGCTCCTCGTTGTCCGCTCGCCAACTTCAGCACGAACTCTCTCAAGCATTCGCGTCCGGCGCAAGCGGACGCTTCCGCTAAACGCCTGCGCTAAACTTTGTCGATCCACGGAAGAGAGGAGCGGCGTGAAAATATCCGGCATCCCCAACTACCGCGACCTGGACGTGAGCGGCGAGGCCCGCGCCGCCGCAAGGCGCATGGAGGACCGCGCCCTGGCTCCGGCCTCGCAAGCCATGTTCGACGATCTTATGGCCCCGCTCCTTGATCCCGCGCCCCACACCGTCCTCGAAGTGGGATGCGGCACCGCCGCCCTCTCCCGAAAAGTAGCCCGCTTGCTCCCCGACGCGACGGTCCACGCTACCGATAAGAGCCAGGGAATGCTCGCCGCCGCCCGGGAATACGCCGAAGCGGAGCGCGATGGCGGGGACCTGGTACTGGGATGCTGGGACGTGCTCGACCCGGTGGCGTTCCCCTTCGAATGCGGGGACGGCTTCGACGCCATCCTCTCCTCCGTCATGGCCCCGTACCTGGACGACGAAGGGACCACCGCGCTCGTCCGGGACCTCGCCTCGCGCCTGACCCCCGGCGGAACTCTAACCTTCATCGAGCAGGACCTGACCACCGACACCGTCAACTTCCCGGACTTCGACCTCCTGCGCCGCGTCTACGCTCGGGACGACCGCGACCTCAAAAAGACCGTCGCACTCGGCCTGCGCCCACTCCTGCGCGATACCGGCCTCATCCTGCTGCCCCGCCGCTCGTTCCTGTGGACCGACGACGAATATCTGCCGTACACCCGCGAGCTACTGGCCCGCATCGCCGACGACGCGCTAAAAGCCGACCGCATCACCGCCGCCGAACGCGGACGCTGGACGGCGGCACTCGAATCGCTCGCCGCCGCGGGCGACTTCTACTACGGTATCGTCTACCATCGCATAGCCGGCCGCGTCCCGAACCCGTAAGCTGCCGGTCGAGGTATCGTAGAGACTGAAGTTATTCGCCACCGGCATAGGCGGTTTTTATTCTGGCTGACTGCTGAAAGTCGACCGCTGAGAGCTACGAACTTTCGTTCCCGATTGAACGGACCACTATCGCGGTGCGGCGGAAGCCCACGATCTCGACTTCGGTGTCGGGCTCCAGCGCGGGGGCGTCGGCGTTTTCGGGGATGGCTTTCCAGAGTTCGCCGTGGACGAAGACGGTGCCGCCGGACGAGCCTACGACCCTGCGCCGGACGGTGCCTATCTCGCCGATCATGCCTTCTTTCCCGGTGCTCACGCGCAAACCGCGCATCCCACGCGCCGCGAGCACGGCGCCACCCAGCATGAGGACCGAGAACACCACAAGGCCCGCGACCACGTAGACCCACGCCCCGAATCTCTCCCCGAGCGACGGTCGCTGCTGGACGAGCGTCGCCCCGGCGGTCTTCAGGGTGAGTCCTTTCGGCTCCACTTTCTGGCCGTCGACCGCTCGGAGTATCGCCTGAATGTCCGGCTCTACGTGCTCGACGACGCCCATTTCCAAAGCTGCGGCGGCGTCCAGGGCTTCGGCGTCGCGGACGGCGCTCTCGGCCCATTTCTCGTCGCGGCCGTGGGCCTGGGCGAGGCCGGTTATGAAGGCCGCCGCGTCGTTCTCGACTTTGTCGCCCAGAGTGCCGGGGATGTCTTGCCCGAAGGCGGTTACGGGGGCCGCCGCTCCGAGGCGGGTCTGCGGGGCCATCGCGGCCACGTCGCTGCCCATGACGATGAAGGTGCCGGCGCTCGCGGCTCGCGCTCCTCGCGGGGTCACGTAGGTTATGACCGGGACGGTGTCGGCGTTGCTCTCGGCCTGGACCATCTTGCGGGTGGAGTCCAGGTCGCCGCCGGGGGTGTCCAGTTCGATGACGACCGCGGCGGCGTCCTCTTCGGCGGCGGTCGAGATCACACGCCCCACGTACTCCGCCGCCCGAGCGTCGATTTCTCCATCCACCCGAGCTACGTACACTTCGCCCCTACCCGAAGCTCCGCAACCCGCCAAAAGCAAGCTCGTCAACAGTAGAAGCTGTATAGCAGCGCGTCTCACGATCCAATTCTACTACCGCCTTTGGCGGCGTAAGACATCGGGTTCGTCCTGCGGAACCGGCGCAGGTCAAAGAAGCCGACCGCTGAAGGCTAAATTTTCTCCAGCGCCCGCTCGATGTCCGCGATGATGTCCCCGGCGTGCTCGATGCCCACCGAGAGCCGCACGAGGTTCTCCCTTACTCCGAGCCGCTCCCGCCGCGAGGGGGATAGCTCCCGGTGCGAAGAGGTGGCCGGGTGTATCGCCAGCGTGTACACGTCACCCAGCGACGGCGCTTTTACACACAACTCCAGCGCGTTCAGGAAGCGGAAAGCCGCCTGGCGCGGGTCCGCGTCGCCGGCGGCCAGCTCGAAGGAGACGAGACCGCCGGTGTCGCCGAGGCAGTTGTCTATGGCCGTTTGGTCCGGGTGTCCGTCGAAGCTCGGGTGGTTGACCTTCTCTATCTTCGGATGCTTCGCGAGGCGCGAGGCGACCTCGCGGGCGTTCTCGCACTGGCGTTGCATCCGCAGGGGGAGGGTTTTCAGGCCCCGCAGGGCGAGCCACGCCTCGAACGGGCCGAGCACGCCGCCGACCAGCTTGCGGAGGCTCTCGACCGCCGCGTTGTAGGGCGCGTTCGCCACCACGATACCGGCGGTCAGGTCGCCGTGGCCGGAGAGGTACTTGGTCGCGCTGTGAACCACGATGTCCGCGCCGAGGTCCAACGGGCGCTGTATGTACGGCGTACCGAAGGTGTTGTCCACTATTAACGCGGCCCCCGCCGCCCGCGTTATCTCCGCGATGGCCCCCACGTCCGCTACGCGCAACAGAGGGTTCGAGATCGACTCGATGACGACCGCCCGAGGCTTCGACGCCGAAACTTTCTTCTCCACGTCCTCCAGGTCGTAGCAGTCGAAGAACTTGGTCTCGACACCGTTCATCCCGAAGACCTGCACGAGCAGCGTCGCCGTGGAGCCGTAGAGTTGCTCCGCCGCGAGCACCGTCGCGCCGCTCGTAAGCTCCGTCGAGGCGAGGGCGGCGTGCATCGCGGCCATCCCCGAGCCGAACGCGAAGGCGCGGCCCGAGCCTTCGAGGGCCGACACCGCGTCTTCGAAGGCGCGGACGGTAGGGTTGTCGTAGCGGGCGTACGAGTAGCCGGGTTCCTCGCCGCCGAGCACGCGGTCGGTGGTCTCGATGTCCGGGTGGGAGAAGGTCGTGGAGGCGTGGATGGGCGTGGAGATCGGATAGTAGGCTTGCCCGTTCTCGGCGTTCGTGGCCCGGACCTCTCCGGCGTGGACGGCGCGGGTGTCGAAGTGGGCGGTGTCTTTTTGGCTCTGCTTCGGGTTCTCGTTCATGGTGCCTTATACTAGCCGATAGAGTAGAAAAATCGCGTGGAGGGACGTTTTGATGGAGAACAGGATCGACTACTTCGAGCGGATGCTGGCCGACAACCCAAACAATCCGACCGGCCTGTTGGCCCTCGCCAACGAATACGGCAAGGCGAACCGCGACGAGGACGAGGCGATGGTGTTGCGCCGTTATGTCGAGGCGCACGACGACGAGGGCAACGCCTACCTGCGGCTCGGCGAGGTGCTGGAACGTCTCGGGCGCAAGGAGGAGGCGCGGGAAGTGTACGGGGCCGGGGTCGGGCAGGCCGAGAAATTCGGTCACTCGGGGATGGCCGAAGACTTGAGGCTGGCGGCGGTCGGGCTGGGGGAGCGCGGCTAGAGCGGGGCTTGGAATAGCGGCGTTCGGGTAAGCTACCCGTGTCGATGTGGAGTATCATTGGGGAATAGGAAATGTCGAAATATTTTCGGACAATGCGGCCGGGGCGAGTACTTTGTGCAAGGTACTCGACCCGGTGTACTCCGCGAAGCAAAAAGACCGTAACGTAAGGGTGTGATCCGGTTGGACAGAATTGTCGAAGGCCAATTCCAGGGGCCAAACCTGGGCTATGTCCTGGAACTCTACGAACGATTCAAGGAAGACCCGTCTTCCGTGGACGAGGAGGCCCGCGAATTCTTCGAGACCTGGAGCCCGCCACCGAACGGCTCGCTAAACGGTGTAGCGAGCGCCAACGGCCACGCCGCTCCCGAGAGTGTCGAGCTTGACGTGGAGAAGGCGGTCGGCGCGTCCAAACACGTCCGGCACATCCGGGACTTCGGACACCGGGCGGCGCATCTGGACCCGCTGGGCGGCGAGCCGCCGGGCGACCCGACGCTCGACCCGACCTTTTATAGGATCACGGACGAAGACCTCGAATCACTCCCCACCCTCATTATCGGCGGCCCCGTCGCCGAACGCACCGCGAACGCCAAAGAAGCCGCCGCCGAACTGCGGCGCATCTACTGTAAGACTACCGGCTACGACTTCGGCCACGTCCACGAGGCCGAGGAACGCTTCTGGCTGCGCGACGCCGTCGAGTCCGAACGTTTCGCCGGGACCCTGCCGCCCGACGAGGCGAAGCGGATACTCAAGCGCCTCACGCGGGTGGAGACGTTCGAGAAGTTCTTGCACAAGTCCTTCCTCGGGCAGAAGAGGTTCTCCGTCGAGGGGAACGACCTCGTCGTCCCGATGCTCAACGAGTTGGCGCGTAAGGCGGTGGACGCCGGTACGCCGGAGATGGTGCTGGGCATGGCTCACCGGGGCCGGCTGAACGTGCTGGCCCACGTTCTGGACAAGTCGTACTCCAAGATCTTCGGTGAGTTTCAGCAGCCGGACAAGGGCGAGTCTTCCTCGGCGGCGAGCCGTCCGGGGGATGCCTGGGTCGGGGACGTGAAGTATCACCTGGGTATTCAGGGCTTCCACTTGGCGGAGGAGGAGGCCGACGAGCGGGTTCTCATCAACCTCGCGCCCAACCCGAGCCACCTGGAGCACGTAAACCCCGTGGTCGAGGGGATGGCGCGGGCGGCCCAGGAGAAGCGCGACGCCGCTGGCCCACCCGTCAGGGACGAGGCGACTTCGCTGCCGGTCATCCTGCACGGCGACGCGGCGTTTCCGGGCGAGGGGGTTTCGGCGGAGACTTTGAACCTGAGTCGGCTTCCGGGGTACCGGACGGGCGGGACCATCCACATCATCACCAACAACCAGCTCGGGTTTACGACCGAGCGGCAGGACGCGCGTTCAACGACTTACGCCAGCGACCTCGCCAAGGGGTTCGAGATACCGGTCGTTCACGTCAACGCGGACGATCCGGAGGCCTGTCTGGCGGCTACGCGGATGGCGTGGGCGTACCGGAGCAAGTTCCACAAGGACTTTATGATCGATTTGATCGGGTACCGGCGGTTCGGGCATAACGAGGGCGACGAGCCGGCCTACACGCAGCCGCTGATGTACGAGATCATCCGCGACCATCCGACGGTGCGCGAACTCTGGGCGAAGGAACTCGAAGAGCGCGGCGTGGTCACCGCCGAGGAGGCCGAGGGCTTCGTCGAGGAAATACAGGCCCGCATGGAAGAGGTCCGCAAGAAGCCGAAGGACGAGATCGCCGACGACGACCTCGAAACCGATCAGCCCTACACCCCTCTTACCGAAGTCCCCGACACGAGCGTCCCCGCCGAGAGGCTTTTGGAGCTAAACGCGGCGCTCCTCGAAAGGCCCGAGGGTTTCACGCCGAACGCCAAGCTCGACCGGATGTTCCAGAAGACGCGGGGCGTGTTGGGCGAGAGCGGCGATGAGCGGATCGACTGGGCGCACGCCGAGGCGCTTGCGTTCGCCTCGATCCTCGAAGACGGAACGCCCATCCGGCTGACCGGCCAGGACTCCGAGCGTGGCACGTTCTCGCAGCGTCACCTGGTGCTGCACGACGCGAAGACCGGCGAGGACTACGTCCCGATGCAGAACATCCCGCAGGCTAAGGCGTCGTTCGCGGTGCACAACAGCCCGCTCTCGGAGATAGCGGTGCTCGGCTTCGAGTACGGCTACACCATGAACGCCGACGACGCCCTGGTTCTCTGGGAGGCGCAGTACGGGGACTTCGCCAACGTGGGCCAACCCATGATCGACCAGTTCATAGTCTCGGGACAGGCGAAGTGGGGCGAGAGCAGCGGCCTCGTAATGCTGCTGCCCCACGGCTACGAAGGCCAGGGACCGGAGCACTCCAGCGCCCGTCTGGAGCGTTTCCTGCAGCTCGCCGCGATGGAGAATATCCGGGTCGCCAACGTCACCACGGCGGCCCAGTACTTCCACCTGTTGCGAGCGCAGGCGGCGCTCAAGGATAATCTGCGGCCCTTGATCCTGATGGCCCCCAAGAGCCTGCTCCGCAACCCAATGTCCGCGTCCGGCTTGAAGGACCTCTCGGAGGACCGCTTCCACACCGTCCTCGACGACGAAGAGGCGCGGGAGCGGGCAGAGGAAGTCGAGCGCCTCATATTCTGCTCCGGCAAGTTCTACACGGAGCTAGTCGGCGGCGAGAGCCGCGAGGAGGACGAGCGGACGGCGGTGGCGCGCATCGAGCTGTTGTATCCGTGGCCGGAGGACAGCGTCCGACGGGTCGTGGACGGATATCCGAACCTGCGCGAGGTCGTGTGGGCGCAGGAGGAGCCGGAGAACATGGGCGCCTGGAACTTCGTGCGACCGCTGCTCGAAGCGTTGCTCGACGGTGAGTTGCCGGTGCGGTACGTCGGCAAGCCCGCTCGTCCAAGCCCGGCGCAGGGATCGGCGCGGTTCCACAAGGAGGAGCACGCGGCCATCGTGCGGGCGGCGTTCGAGGATAACGGTAGTTCGGGCAGAGATCAGGCGGCGGTGCAGGCCACGCAAGACCGCGCCGCCACCGCGAGCGAGTAACTCAAAAGTGAGGTCAGAGAGAGGGGATGAGCCGTGGCGGTAGAGATACACGTGCCGGAGCTTGGGGAGTCCGTCGCCGACGCGACGGTCGGTCGCTGGCTGAAGAGCGAAGGCGATGAAGTAGCGGCGGGCGAGGCGCTCGTGGAGCTTGAGACCGACAAGATCAACTTCGAGGTCGAGGCCGAACAAGACGGCGTCCTCCAGTCTATCGCCAGCAAGGAAGGCGACACCGTAAACGTCGGCGACGTCATTGGCACCATCGGCGAGGGCGAGGCCAGCGGCAACGGCGCAGCCCCCGAACAGGAAGCCGAGCAATCCGACCAGGAAGAACAATCGCAGGCCGAAACCGCGCAGCCCGAGTCCGAAGAGGCGGCGCAAGCGTCCGAGCCGGAGGCTGGCGACGAAGAGGCGAACGGGCATCGGGAAGAAGGTTTCCGGGCTTCGCCGTCGGTGCGGAAGTTGGCGGAGGAGTACGGGCTGGATCTCGCGGAGGTCTCCGGGAGTGGCTCCGGGGGGCGCATAACCCGCGACGACGTGGAGCGCCTGATCCGGGAGAGCGACCAGTCCGAAACCAAGACCGCCCCCGAGAAGGCACCCAAGCCCGAGAGCAATGGTAAGGCCGCGCAGGCACCGGCCTCGGAGAACGGCCGGGCGGACCTCGAAGAGCGGGTCCGCGTCTCGCGCCGCCGCCAGACCATCGCGCAGCGGCTCGTGGAGTCGCAGCAGACCGCCGCGATGCTCACCACCTTCAACGAGGTGGACATGAGCGCGGTCATGGCGCTCCGCAAGCGCCGCAAGGAGTCTTTCCAGGAGCGTACCGGCGCGCGCCTGGGCTTCATGAGCTTCTTCGCCAAGGCGTCCATCGGGGCGTTGAAGGCGTTCCCGAAGGTCAACGCGGAGTTGCAGGGCAACGAGTTGGTGCTCAAGCACTACTACGACATTGGGGTGGCGGTCTCGACGGACGAGGGGCTCGTGGTGCCGGTGGTGCGCGACGCGGATCGCAAGAGCTTCGCGGGGATCGAGCAGGGCATCGCCGACCTCGCGGTAAAGGCTCGCGACGGCAAGCTCACGCTCGCGGACATCACCGGCGGTACGTTTACGATCACCAACGGCGGCATCTTCGGGTCGCTGATCTCGACGCCGATCCTGACCATGCCGCAGGTGGCGATACTCGGGATGCACAAGATCCAGGAGAAGCCCGTCGTCGTGGACGGCGAGATCGTCGTGCGCCCTATGATGTACCTGGCGCTCTCCTACGACCACCGCGTCATAGACGGTTCCGAAGCAGTCGGCTTCCTCGTCCGCATCAAGGAGCTAATAGAAGATCCGGAGTCGCTGCTTCTGGAGGGATAAAAGCTTCAGCGAACCGCGTTTAAGGAAGAAAAGAGAGGGTTGCGCGGGCTTTTTACCCGTAAACTTCCACTGCGGCGCGGATGCCGGGAGCCTGGGCCAGCTTCGCGTCCATCGTCACCAGCGGCGCGTTCAGCACTTCCGCGAGAGCGACGTAGGCGGCGTCATAGGCGGTGACGTTCTCCTTGAGTTCCCAGATGCGCGGTAGAAGCCCGATGTGAGGGTAGCGGATCACCTTCATCTCCTGCAGGAGACTCAGGATGAGCCGACTGTTTTCTTCGGATAAGTCTCCGCGAAGAGAATGGCGTCGTAGAGCCTGGATCACCTCCACGTCGAAGATGTGGGGGACGTGTACGTCTTCGGTCTGTCGGAGCCTCTCCCGAACGTGGGCGGCACCCGATCCCAGGTTCAGAAACATCGCCACAACCGCCGAAGCGTCAACGACGATCAAGGCACGTCATTCCACGTCGCGCGGATTATCGGCGTCCCTCATCCGCCGGATCGTGACCGCCGGCGGTTCGTCCACCTCCACGGGTTCGAGCTTCGCCACCCGTTCCAACCATTCCTTCATAGTCGGCTTTTTCGCTACCTGCTCTATCTCCGACAGCAAGTAGTCCGAGAGCGTCATGCCTTCCCGCGCGGCCCGCGCTTTTAGCGTCCGGTGCAACTCGTCCGGGACGTTTCTTATCTGGATCATCTTCGACATGCTGCTAATATTAGCAGCATGTGTAGCACATGTGAACTGGAAATTCGTGGCGGATAGCGGGCTCGTGGAGCGGTTGCTCTCGGGCGACCGGCGGGCTCTGGCTCGGGTCATATCCAAGATCGAGCGCGAGGACGAGGAGACTACGGAGATAGTCGCCCGGATCTTCCCGAAGACCGGCGACGCCGTCACGATTGGCTTTACGGGGCCACCGGGGGTTGGGAAGAGCAGCATTATCGGCAAGCTCATCAAGCTGTACCGGGCGGAGGATAAACGGGTTGGGATCGTGTCGGTGGACCCTTCGAGCCCGTTCTCGAAGGGCGCTATCCTGGGGGATCGCATCCGGCTGTCGGACCATTTTCTGGACCCTGGGGTGTTTATCCGGTCGATGGGGAGCCGGGGACATCTGGGGGGGCTCGCGGGCGGGTCGCGGTTGGCGGCGATGGCGATGGAGGCCGCCGGGATGGACGTGGTGCTGTACGAGACGGTCGGGGTGGGGCAGGGCGAGGTCGAGGTGGCCTCGGCGGCGGATACGGTGGTGCTGGCCCTGCAGCCGGGGGCGGGGGACGCGGTGCAGGCCCTCAAGGCGGGGGTCATGGAGATCGCGGACGTGTTCTGCATTAACAAGGCCGACCACCCCCAGGCGAAGAGCGCGGCCTCGGAAGTGCGTTCGATCCTCGAAATAGGCCACGAGCTAGACCCGGACCCGTGGTTCCCACCCATCGTGATGACCCGCGGGGACACTGGCGAGGGCGTCGAGGAGTTAAAGGAGACCATAGAGAAGCATCGCGCCTACCTCGTGGAGAGCGGGAAGTTGGAGGAGCGGCGGCGGGCAGCGCTTCGGGAGTTCGTGGTTTCGTGGGCGACGGCGCGGCTGGAGGCGACGCTGCGCGAGCGTCTTGGCCGGGAGGATGAGGCGGTCATGCGGCGCGTCTACGAGCGGGAGCTGGATCCCATCTCAGCCTCCGAAAGTATCTTTGAAAAGGTTTGAGTTAGGTGCCGAGTTCTACCCTCGCTCGGCTCTGATTCTTACTGATAGACGAGAATTTAGAAAGCGGCCACGCCAGCCTCGGCGACCTCCTGGTCCTGCTCCACTGTCCCGGTACTCACCCCGATAGCACCCACGATGACTCCCTCGCGCACCAGCGGAATGCCGCCGGGAAACACCACCAAGCGCCCACCGTGCGCGTCGCTCAGACCATAGATCGGCCCATCCGGCCGGGTCGGCTCTTGAAGGTTCTTCGTCTCCTGCTGGAAGGCGATGGCGGTGTAGGCTTTGTTGATGGAGATCGTGATGCTCCCCACGAACGCCCCATCCATGCGGACGTGGCTTTTGAGGTTGCCGCCAGCGTCGGTGACGGCTATGTCCATGGGTTGCCCGATCTCGGTGGCCTTCTTCTCCGCCGCCTCGATCACCCTCTTCGCGTCCTCAAGCGAAATGGTCTCCGCGGTCTTTGCGTCTGCCATACTAGTTCTCCTCTCCACGATGTTGTTTACGCTCCTTAGACAACGCGGCGTTCGCGCCACCAGGGATACGTCCAGTCCGCTCGAACCTTCCCCAAGGACCGAGCAACTGTAATCACTGATGCAGGCTAGCAGACGGTCAGAAAAAAGACAATGGCGGTTACGCGACACTTCGTATCTCGGACGGCGTTTTGCGCGTGGGTCTTGCAGTAGGTGGTAGAGTTTCGCGGGTTATGATGGCCGCTTACGCCGCAGGAGAGAAGGGTGCCTCTAGGGCGGCTCGGGATGGTGCCGTCGTGGTCGTGGTCGACGCTTACCGGGCGAGCACCACCATCGCGGTTTTGGTACGAAAAGGTGTTCGCGTGGTCCCGGTCGCGTCCATCGAGGAAGCCGCGACCTACCCCGGCGCGGACTACCGGATCGGGGAGCGTGGCAGCGCCAAAGTAAAGGGATTCGATTTCGGCAATTCTCCAACGGAGATAGGGGAAGCCGCCATCCCCGACGGTGCGACGGTCGTACTCTCGTCCACGAACGGGACCAGGATCGTCGAGGCCGCCAGCGGCGCTCCGGCGATCCTCGCGGGGGCTTTCGTCAACGCCCACGCTGTCGCGGACTTCCTCACGTCCGGCGCGTCGGTCTCGCGGGTCGTGGTGGTTGGTTGCGGCTGGGAGGGACATCGGGCTTCCGAGGATGAGTCCGCTTCGGGGGCGATACTGGACCGCCTGCGAGATCTGGGCGCGACCCTGGACGACCGCGCCGAGCGTATCGTGGAGGCTCACCAAAAACGCCCCGAGAACTCCTTGCGAACTAACACCGCCGCCCGGCGGCTAAAGCGCCTGGAGTACGGACACGATCTCGACGTCTGCCTCGCCCTGAACACGGTCCCGGTAACGCCGCATTTGCTGGATGGAGCTTTCGTAGGCGTCAGGTATCAGTAAGGGCGGACCGGTGGTCGATAGAGCGGGTGGTGCGGAAGGTGTGTTCGCTCGCTGGCGGTGGATCGCGAGAAAGTTGCGGTTTACTGGGGCGAGGTCGTAGTGGCGTTTTGAAGGATCTTCGTCAGTGTTGCGTCACGGCGTCTTCCGGCGATTGGAGGTTTGGCCGCGGGGCATGTTTCTTCGGGGGCGTCGGCGGGCCGCTGGTTGGACGGTCTTGTTTACGCCCGTGCGTCGTTGGCATTTCTATTCCTTGGAGTTGGTGAAGAGCCGGGCGTGGGCGGCCATGCCAACTAGCATCGCGGCGACGAACAGCAGGATCGGCACGAGGCCGGTGCCGAGGGCGGCGACCGCCGGGCCGGGGCAGAGTCCTACGAGGCCCCATCCAACACCGAAGATCGCCGCTCCGCCGATCAGGGGCGCGTCCAGAGAGTTCTTCGTTGGCATGGAGAACTCTTTATCCAGGACGGGGCGGGTGCGTTTCGGGATGAAGCGGAACGCGGGGATGGTCACCAGCAGCGCGCCGCCCATGACGAACGCCAGGGTCGGGTCCCAGTCTCCCGCCACGTCGAGGAAGCCTATGACTTTGGCCGGGTTCATCATCCCGGAGATGGCGAGGCCGAGGCCGAAGATCACACCGGAGACCAGGGCGGCGAGTACCCGCAAGGCGCCGGACGCCATCAGAGGACGTGGTGGGTCAGGAACACGGTGAGCATCGCCACGCCGAAGAAGGTCGCCGTGGCGACCATCGAACGCCGGGAGAAGCGCGCCATTCCGCACAGGCCGTGTCCGCTGGTGCAGCCGGATCCCAGTCGCGTGCCGAACCCTACTAAAAGGCCCCCGACGACCACGACCGGAAGCGGTGCCAGAACCTGTACGGCGCTGGCGTCGTCCGCCACGAGGATGTAGGCCAGAGCGCCGAGTACGAGGCCCGCGACGAACGCCGCACGCCACGCAGTCTCCCGGAACTTCAAGGTTAGCAGGCCGCCGACGATGCCGCTGATCCCGGCAATACGTCCGTTCAAGATCAACATCAGCGCGACCGCCAGCCCGATCAGCACCCCACCCAACAGCCCGCTTACCGGCGTGAAATCCGTCATAAACACCTCCGCTAATTTTTCGGAACAACGCGACCCGGCACCCCGCCCGGTCACGC
>Ga0136640_10000703_pt1 | contig 12975 bp, 16 predicted proteins | sample AntDrymUQ8642106_2_FD_105498 | JGI IMG/M metagenome (GOLD analysis project Ga0136640, IMG submission 105498) | Polar desert sand microbial communities from Dry Valleys, Antarctica - metaG UQ864 (21.06) | ecosystem: Environmental > Terrestrial > Soil > Desert | place: Antarctica: Dry Valley...
AGCACGGTGATCGTGTACATGCCCGGTGCATTGTACGGAGCCTCGTCAACCGCACCTGGGAGAGACTGTTCCTCGTTCTGCAATGCCGCTGCGGTCATGCCGGTGTAGCTGCCGGTGCGTGCCTGGAAAGCCATTGCAGCGGTCGCGGCGTTGTGCGATACGTTCTGAGCATCGGCATCGTAGGCATTCTGCTTCTGAGACAGGTAGGTCGGTATGGCAATGGCGGCGAGGATTCCAATGATTATCACCACGACGAGAAGCTCGATCAGGGTAAAGCCGCGCTCGTCCTGCCCGTCCCGCTCGTTTTAGGAAGCCTGGCGCTCTCTCGGCTCGGGGATCGGACGGCCAGCCTGATCGAGGACTTCGAGATGCAACTCCATTGCGACTCGAACCTCTCGTAGAGCTTCTTCGTAGGTCTCCCCCCAGGCCGAACAATACTTGAGGTCGGGAACGTCGGCTATATAACCTTCGTCTTCCTCGCTCCAGAAAATGTCGATCTCGTATTTAATCTGATCCATCATAACTCCTGCCCCAGATTGTACTTCAGAATAACCTCGCGCATCTGCCTGACCTGATAGGGTTTGCACTTACCCTCGACTTCCTGGAGGTTGATCAACTCCTCGACGCCCTCCCCGATGAACTTGTGGTGGCTGCCCCTGATCTTCTCCGAGAATCCAAGCGCCTTCAGCAGCGTCCGAGTTTGCTCGAATGGAATGTTGGCATCCGACCGTCCGATCAGGATGCGCTCGAGCAACTTCCTCCGGCGGCCCACGCATCTACCTCCCGCTCACCTTTCCCGGTTTGCGGCGTCAATGATACGCCATCGAGCGGGGACGCCTCCTCGAAACTGCGATCCCGCAACCACCCCGCCTCCCCCACGAGCCCCGCCACGAGCACGAAAGAGGCGCTCCCCAGCTTCGCTAGAAGGAGCCTGAGCGTCACCGTGGCGTCGTCTAAGCGCAAGAAGGTATACTCACCGCATAAGGTCCAACGGAGGGTGGGCTAGGAGAGAGCATGGCGAGGCGCTTCAAGGTTGTAATTGAGCGGGACGAAAGCGGCGCGTACATCGCTACCGCCCCAGCGTTGCCGGGTGTGGTGGAGCAAGGTGATACTGCGGACGAAGCTTTCGAGAACATGGGAAGAGCGATACGCTTTACCCTGGACTCCATGGTCGAAGAGGGAGAGGACTTGCCACCTTCGGATGCGCCCCGGTCCCTGGAGGTTCGTGATATAGAGCTAGCGATCTAAAGTTTCTCGTGCTCCCTAACTGCAAGGGTAAAGAAGCGGTTAGAGCCTTCGAGAGACTTGGATACAGAATAGTCCGTCAGGACGGTTCGCATGTCCGGCTTAAGTGTTCAGGGCGCAGCTCACTCACAGTACCGGTACATCACGGCAAGGATCTCGCTCCGGGCACGCTACGCGGCCTCATTAGCAAGTCGGGGTTTAGCGTAGAGGAGTTCAGCGGCGCGCTGTAATGAAAAAAGCGCTCCCCGCATAGAGGAGCGCCCGTCATTGATCTCCCACGTCCCCGAGAGATCAGGGGCTTTTCTATCGTCAGAGAGGATGTGAACGCCGGAACTGAGGGCACGAAAAAGGCGCTCCCCGCGAAGGAGGAGCGCCGTGGTGTTGCGGTCAGGCTAGGTTACGGGGTGACTCGACCAGTTGCCGCGCTGTAGCTGAAGGTCGTGGGACCCAGCGCATGCTTGGAGGTAGCCGTCCAGTTGGTCGCGGTGGCAGTGGGGGTGAGGGTTACCTGGGCGGTCGAGTTATAGCCATTATTATCCAGGACTGTCGCGTCACTGCAGTCAGCCGGCGCGAGGTAAGAGCCGCCGTTGGCAGTGGCGCAAGACTGGGCAGCCTGAGCGGCGTTCCTGAGATCGCTCTTGGCAGCCGCATCGTATGCCCGCTCCCTCTGTGCCAGGAATGCCGGGATGGCGATGGCGGCGAGGATGCCGATGATGATGACGACGACGAGAAGCTCGATCGCTCGATCAGGGTGAAGCCGTGCTCGCTACATCGAGTCTCTTTTGCCCTTTGCGCAAACCGCCACTGAATGCCTGCTTTCCTTCTCTTGTCTTTCGCTCGCTATCCTATTGCCCGCTTTCGTATGTTTTGGCGGATGGTTCTGGAGGTTGTGGCAGGTACAGTAGGTCTCGCCTCGTGCCACCGTATGAAAAGGCGTCCCGAGAGAAGCCAGGGACGCTCGATGACGCTGTTGTTTTGAATGCCCGATGTTAGCTTGCTTTGCTTTTCTGTCGTTCCCCGCCTGCAACGCTGATCGGCAGCCCCTCGACTTCCAGACGAGAAAGGTCCACCAGCTTGCTCGCCGCCGAGTCCATCTCTATAGCGGTGACTTCGTTCTCGGGGGTGTAGTGGAAGACGATCCCCGGCTCGACCTCCGCGCCTTCATGCTCGATACCCGGCTTCAGCTTTATGTACAGACTGTCGGTCTCAGGGTAGTATTCGATCTTCATCTGCTCCTCCTCTGTTTGCGGGTGAAGTTGCCGTCGAAAAAGCGTTGATCAGAACTTCCCTATCTCCAGAAGTAATGACCCGCAAGTACAGTCGCCGCTCCGGTACGTAGCCCCAGAACCGGAACCGGTCATCTGGTTGTTCCTCGACATGCTCCGCCTCACTGACGACTCCCTCGCACAACTCCACCGTGATCCCACGCCGATCAGGGTTCTCCAGCACCTTCCTCTCGAAGTAGCCGGTGGTCTTCACAACCTCGATGATACCGTATCGGAAAAGAGCGAAGCGGGAAGACGACACCTCGCACGAAAAAGGCGCTCCCCGCGATGGAGGAACGCGAACCTGGCCGGGTCGGGGATGGATCAGCGGTATATGTCCCGGCGGTGGCCGATGTCCACGACGATTACTTCGCGCGCTTCGTCGTCTATCTCGTAGATCGCCCGGTAGTCACCTACCCTGATCCGCCAGCCTTCCTTCCCCCGGAGTTTGCGAGACCCCGGCGGACGAGGTTCATCCGAGAGGGCCTGAAGACTTCTCTCGATACGGTCCTGGATGTTCGTCGGAAACCGGGCTAATCGTTTTTGCGCTCTCCGCTGGACGATTACGGAATAGCGCATCAGTCGCCCGTTACCTTCCCCTCCCTGATCTCCCGCATGGCCTGCTCCAGAGGGATGGCCTCGTCTCCCTCCCTCTCGATCTCCGCCTTCGCTTCATCGTAAGCGCGGATGTCGTCCAGTTCCTCTAGCTCTTCCATCAGGCGCTCGTACTCTTCGATGCCCAGGAGGACGCCGACGCGCTCACCGTTCTCGTCGGTCAAATATCGTACATCCATCGGAAACAGTCTCCTCGCGCTCGTAAAATCCAGCCTCATTCTACAAGAGCGCCAGTGACCGGAGCCGAATCGTCCCGGCCCCGCCGGCGCACGAAAAAGGCGCTCCCCGCGATGGAGGAGCGCCGGACAGTGGAGTGGTTAGTCCTCTAACCGACTTTGCTCTTGGGGAGATCCTCCAGGCTCAGGCTCAATTGCAGTCCTTCAACCTCCAGGCGCGAGAGATCAACGACCTGGCTGGCGTTCGCGTCTATGTCTATTCCCACGGGTACACCACGCTCGTCAACGTCAACCACCACGCCGCCGGAGATCTCCACAACGTCCGCGCCGGGCCTTTCGTTCAAGTGTATGTAGAGCGAGTCGGTCTCCGGATGGTAATTGAGCCTCATCCTTCTCTCCTTCGTTTCCGGGTAAAGTTTCTGTCTGGCATCGCGTTGTGCACGGTTTCTCCATCCTCCAGCGTGACGACGCGCAGGTACTTGTCCATCTCTTCCACAAAGCCCCAGTACCGGACGCGACCGTTTTCCTATACTTCCGTAAACTCCGGGTTTCGCAGAATATTCTCGCACCACTCGCGCTTGATACCGGGCCGCTTGCCGCCGAGTATATCTTCCTCAAAGTAGCCGGTGGTCTTCACGACCTCGATCATACCGCACCGGAAAAGAGCGGGGCAGGATACATGGCGTCCCCTTCCACAAGCCCGCCACGAGGGTACGAAGAAGGCGCTCCCCGCGAAGGAGGAGCGCCGTGGTATTGCGGTTGGGCTAGATTACGCGCAGGTGACCCGGCCAGTTGAGCTGGTGAAAGTGCAAGTGTCTTCCGTGGCGTTGGCCTGCGGGTGTACCGCGACGAGCGTGAAGGTGTTGGCGTCGATCACGTTCACGGTCGGAGGAGTAGTAACACCGGGGCTGAGGTTCCAATCGTAGTCGTCCTCAAGGCCCTTGGTGCCGCCGGCGCCGTCGTTGAAGACCATGCCCGTGAAGCTGCCGTTGTTGTCGGCGGCATACGACTGGGCCGCAGCGGCGCCGTTGCGAACGTCGCTCTGGACAGTCGCCCCGAAGGCCTGCTGCCGCTGGTCGAGGAACACAGGGATGGCGATGGCGGCGAGGACGCCGATAATGATGACGACGACCAGGAGTTCAATGAGCGTGAAGCCCTTCTCGTTCTCGCGGCCTTCCTTGAGCCTTTTGGCGAACCAGTTAAGCATGACGGTCTCCTTTTGGGTTGGTTTTGTTTCCGTCACTACTGTATTGCCCATGCTCGACCGGTCTAGCCACCTGGGGCGAGGAATTTTTCGAGAGTTTCTGGATGCGGTTGTATACTCACGCCGCATGGACCTGCGGTTCGAGTGGGATGAAGGCAAAGCGGGGCAGAACGTCGAGAAGCATGGCGTCTCTTTCCAAGAACCCGCCATCGTGTTCGGAGACCCACTATCGTTGACCATCTATGACGCTTCACACTCTCAAGAAGAACAACGCTTTGTCACGGTAGGCGAGTCGGCGGGCCGTGAGCTTCTGGTTGTCGTCCATGCTGATCGGGAAGACGCCATTCGCATCATCAGCGCCCGCGAGGCAACACGACGGGAGAGGAGAGACTATGAACAAAGATGAACTGAACAAAAAAGAAGATATGCTGTCCGAATACGAGTTCAGTGGAGGCATCCGGGGCAAATACGCCGGGCGTCACGCGGAAGGCAGCAACGTCGTGGTCTTGTCGCCGGATGTGGCCGAGGCTTTCCCCGACTCGCGGGCGGTAAATGATGCCTTGCGCGCCCTCATCGGCGTCGCGCGACAGATCGTGAAGCATCCAGAATAGCGCGAGGAGCGAGGGGCTCGCGCCTCAACCGCTCCCTGTGTCGCCGCGCCCGGCTGAACCAGCATGCGCTCCGGCGTAACGCGCTTCCTAGCGGCCTTCTTCTCCGCCGCTCAGGTGTCCGGCCACACGGCCATGAGATCGCGACTCCCACGCCAGATAGAGTACGACCGACAGGATAACGACCGACAGGATAACGACCGACAGGATCCCGCCGAGCACGAAGCTGTCCGCCAGCAACGCGAGCGCGACTCCGACCACGATAGCGGCTAACAAACCGGCCACATGGCGTAGATACTTAATCGAACATCCTCTCCAGACCAACGGCGCAAGACCATCCGGCGTTGCATTTTTCATGTTCCATTGCGGCGAGGAGCATGGCTACGGCGATCTGACGATCTGGAGGTGGCGGCGGGTGGATGTACGGGGCCCGTGAATACCCTCTTCCCGCGTCTGTATAATTCCGAGCGTCGTTGCGGGCGTCGCGGGAGTTGTTCTATTGGATCTCTACGAGCATCAGGGCAAGGAACTTTTACGGGAGCATGGGCTGGAGACGCTTTCGGGCATCGTGGCGGGGACGCCGGACGAAGCCCGGCGTGCGGCTGAGACGCTCGGCGGGACGGTCGCCATAAAGGCTCAGGTTCTGACCGGCGGGCGTGGCAAGGCCGGTGGGATCAAGGTCGTGCATGACCCGGATGAGGCGGAGGAGGCGGCGCGGCAAATTCTTGGGATGGACATCCGGGGTCACACCGTGAAGAAGGTGCTCGTCGAGGGCGGGGCTGACATCGAGAGCGAGATGTACCTCTCCGTGACGGTGGACCGGGAGGCGAAGCAGGCACTCATCCTGTTCTCCACCGAGGGCGGCGTGGACATCGAGGAGGTTGCGGAGACCAAGCCGGAGGCAATCGTGCGGTTGCATGTGGACCCTTTGATCGGCCTCCAGCCATACCAGGTGCGCGAGATCACGTTCTCCGCCGGACTGACCGGCGATACAGCCAAAGGCGTCGGACGGACGGTACGCAACCTGTACCGGGCGTTCGAGGAACTAGACGCTAGTCTGGTGGAGATCAACCCTCTAGTGGTCACGGCGGACGGACATGTATTGACGCTGGACTCGAAGGTGACGGTGGATGACACCAGCCTGTATCGCCACAAAGACATCGCAGATCTGCACGACGTGGAGGCCGCCGACCCGGAGGAGCAGCGGGCGCAAGAGGCGGGCCTCCAGTACGTGAAGCTGGCAGGCGACGTTGGCATCCTGGGCAACGGGGCGGGGCTGGTGATGAGCACGCTCGACGTGGTGGCCCAGGCGGGTGGGGAGCCGGCCAACTTCTGTGACGTGGGCGGCGGCGCGGACGCAGAGAAGATCTCCACCGCCCTCGATATCGTGACATCCAACCGGCAGGTGAAGAGCGTGCTGTTCAACATCTTCGGCGGCATAACGCGCGGCGACGAGGTGGCCCGCGGATTGCTCGCAGCGATAGAGCAGACCGGGATCCGGCTGCCCATAGTCGTCCGGCTCGACGGCACGAACGCGGAGGAGGGGCGGCAAATACTCGCGGATAACACGCCGCCGAACGTACACACCGAGGAGACGATGCTTGACGCGGCCCGCAGAGCCGTGGAGCTTGCGAAGGATGGGGGTCGGTAGCGATGGCGATACTGGTGGATGACGGCACGCGCCTGCTGGTGCAGGGCATAACCGGCCGGGAGGGCGCGTTCCACACGGGACGGATGCTTCATGGTGAGACTCACGTAGTCGCTGGCGTGACGCCGGGCAAGGGCGGCCAGGAGTTCGAGGGCGTGCCCGTCTTCGATACCGTAGAGGAGGCGGCGCGGGAGACCGGGGCGAACGCGAGCGTGATCTTCGTCCCCCCGCCCTTCGCCGCCGACGCCGTCTTCGAGTCGCTGGCCGGGGGCATGAGCACCATCTGCTGCATCACCGAAGGCATCCCCGTCCACGACATGCTCAAGGTCTCGAACTACATGCGGATGAACGACGCCACGCTCATCGGGCCGAACTGCCCCGGCGTCCTCTCGCCGGGCAAATCCAACGTCTCCATCATGCCGGACGATATCTTCACGCCGGGCAACGTCGGCATCGTCAGCCGCAGCGGAACACTGACATATCAAATAGTCAATGAGCTGACACAGAGGGGCATTGGGCAATCAACGGCGGTTGGGATCGGGGGCGACCCGATCATCGGCACGGACTTCATCGAGATCCTGGAGAAGTTCGAGGAGGATCCGGAAACCGAATGCGTGGTGATGGTCGGTGAAATCGGCGGCAACGCCGAACAGCGCGCCGCCGAATACATCCAGCGCGAGATGAAGACGCCGGTCGTTGCCTACATCGCGGGCTTCACAGCCCCCGAGGGCAAGACGATGGGCCACGCCGGCGCCATCGTCTCGGGCGGCGACTCGACCGCCGAGGCCAAGAGCCAGGCCCTCCAGAAAGCCGGCATCCGGGCCGCCACGAACCCGACCGAGGTAGGCGCGCTAGTGGCCGAAATCCTGGGCAGATAGGAGGACGCCGTGTACAGGAACCAGAAACCCACCAGCAGGAGGGATCGGCGCAAGGGTTCCCAGAGGACGCGGCAGAGGCAGGAAGGTTCAGACAAGACCTTGCTGATAACCCTCGGGGGCTTCGCGGTCGTGTCGCTCATCTTGCTGGTCCTGATCGCCCTCGCATTGCAGCCGGGTTAGCCGTGGCACTCATAGAGATCGAAGGTCCGCCGGGAGCGCCCTGGAACCGCCCACTCCGGGGACGGCTGGAGACGCTCACGGTCGAATCCGAGGTCCTGAAAGACAACCCGCTCGGCGACCCGGCGCGCAGGCCACTCTACGTATATTTGCCGCCGGGCATCGAGGAGGGCGGCGAGTACGCTTCCATCTACGTCATTCAGGGCTTCACCGGTCAGGTGGACATGTGGACGAACCGCTTCGCGTTCGAGCCGACAATGATCGAACGCCTCGACGAAATGTTCGCCTCGGACGAATGCCCGCCCGCGGTCGTCGTCTTCGTGGACGCCTGGACGAGCTACGGCGGCTCGCAGTTCATCAACTCGGCCTCGACGGGCCGATACATGGACTACCTGTGCGACGAGGTCGTGCCGTTCGTGGACGGGCGTTACCCGACGGCGGCGAGCCGGGACAACCGGGGTCTCACGGGCAAGTCCAGCGGCGGATACGGGGCGATGGTCGTCCCCATGCTTCGGCCTGACGTGTTCGGTGGCATGGCCTCGCACGCCGGAGACGCGCTCTTCGAGGCATGCTACGCGCCCGACTTCCCCGCCGTCGCCCGCAACCTGCGCGACGACTTCGAGGGTTCTTACGACGTGTTCTTCGAGAAGTTCCGGGCGGCCGAGACGCTGGACTTCAACCGCTTCGGCAAGCCCTTCGAGATGTACGGCTACGCCGCCTGCTATTCCCCGGACGAAGCGGATCCAGGTAAAGCTCTCCTGCCCTTCGACATCGAGACCGGGCGTCTGGACGAAGAAGTCTGGGAGCGTTGGCTCGCGTGGGACCCGGTGCGGATGGCGTCGGGGCACGGTGACGCATTAGCCAGCATGAGGCGCATCTACCTGGATGCCGGGAAGGCTGACGAGTGGTTTTTGGACCTCGGGGCGACGGCCTTCGCGAAGGAGTTGGATGGGCTCGGGGTCGAATATACGCTGGATCTCTTCGAGGGCACGCACATGGGCATCCAGTATCGTTATCCTGGGGCCGTGGCGGAGCTGGCGCGGGCTCTGTCGCCATATTCGGGTCCGGGGCGGAGAGGACGGTAACGGGCGATGCGGGTCTTTGTCGTAGGGGCGGGAGAGGTCGGCTTCAACACCGCGCGGATGCTCTCGCGAGAGGGGCACGACGTGATCGTGGTTGACCAGAAAGAGGACCTGGTGAACAGCGCCTCCGAGCAACTCGACGCCCTGGTAATGCACGGCAACGGCGCGAGCCCGAAGCTGCTAGCCGAGAATGGGGCGAGCAGGTCGGATCTCCTGATCGCCGTGACCGATTCGGATGAGGTGAACATCACGGCGTGCCTGGTGGCGAAAGCCCAGGGCGTCAAGCAAACCGTCGCCCGTATCCGCGATCCGGACTACTACGACACCAGGGAGCCATTCGCCCGGGACGTTCTTGGCATAGACTTCGTCATCCACACCGAACGGGCGGCGGCCGAAGAGATCCGGGACGCCTTGCGAGTGCCGGGGACCGTCAACGTGGATACCTACGCCGACGACGCCATCGAGGTCGCCGAGGTGGTCCTCGAGGAGGACTCCCCAGCGGTGGGACGCGCCGTCCGGGACGTAAGTCTGCCGGAGAGGAGCCTCGTGGTCGGGGTATCCCGAGGGAGCGAGACCATCATCCCCCGCGGGGATACGGTGCTTGAGAAAGGGGACCACGTATTCCTCATCAGCGAGCGCCAGCGCGTCTCCCGGGTCGTGGAGGCCGTGGTCGCCGGGGCCCCGAAGGTTGAGGAGGTCATGATCTTCGGCGGCGGGCGCATCGGGCTGCGGCTGGCCCTGGCATTGGAAGAGGACGGCATCTCGGTGAAGGTCGTCGAGAAGGACGCGGAGCGGGCCCAGTACGTGGCCTCGCGTCTGAGGAAAGGTCTCGTATTGCATGACGAGGGCGTCTCCCGCGACTTCCTGCTACAGGAGCGGGTGGACCGCACGGGCGCGTTCGTGGCCGCAACCGGCGATGACCGGGCTAACCTGCTGGCGGCGATGTACGCCAAGCAACTCGGTGCGCGGCGAACCGTCTCGATCATCAGCCGCTCCGAGTTCGCGCCGCTCTCGGAGGCGCTCGGGGTGGACATCTCCATCTCGCCCCGCCTCATAACAGCCGGCGCCATCCTCCGCTTCGTCCGGCGGGGTGAGGTAATCGCCGTCGACGTCCTCGAAAGCGGGGCCGAGATGATAGAGCTTCGCGTCCCCGACGGGTGCCGCGTCGCCGGGCGCCCGCTCTCGGAGGTCGGCTTCCCGGAGGGCGCGATCGTGGGCGCCGTGCTCCGCAACGGGGAGGTCATCATCCCGACCGGAAGGGACACGCTCCGCACCGGGGACGACGCCGTGGTCTTCACCGTCGAGTCCGCCGTGGAGAAGGTCGAACGCCTCTTTGCACCCTAGGGTAGTAGCCAGCGCCCTGGGCTTCGTCGCCGCCGCCGGGGGTGCCCTGATGCTGGTCCCGACCGTGTACGCGCTCCTCGCGGGAGACGGAACGGCGGCGGCCTTCGGGCTTCCGGCGCTCTGCGCCGTGGTCGCGGGGGCCGCGGCCTTCCTCCTGACCCGGGACCCCGACGCCTATGTCTCGGTCCAGGACGTGTTCCTAATCGTGGTTCTGGGTTGGATCCTGGTGGCGGGTCTGGGCTCCCTGCCGTACGCCTTCTCAGGGCTCATGGACCCGGTGGATGCGTTCTTCGAGGCGATGGCGGGGTTCACGACCACCGGGGCCACGACGGTGCAGACGCCGGAGGAGGTCGCCCCCTCGCTCCTTCTCTGGAGAAGCCTCAGCCAGTGGGCCGGCGGGATCGGGATCGTCGTCCTCTTCGTGGCAGCGGGGCCGCTGGTGGGGATCGGAGCCTCCCAGCTACTCTCCGCCGAGGTCGCCAACCCCGTGCCGGAGAGGCTCACCCCCCGCATCCGCGACACGGCCAAGACGCTGGCCTACGTCTACCTCGCCCTGACCCTGGGAGGCGTGGTCGCCCTGCTGGTGGCGGGGATGGGGCTCTTCGACGCGGTCAACCACGCCATGACCACCGTGGCGACCGGCGGCTACTCGACCCGCTCGGACTCGATAGCCGCCTTCGACTCCGTGGGCGTGGAGCTCGCCATCACGGCGGGGATGCTGCTCTCCGGGGCGAACTTCGCCCTGTACTTCCAGGCCGCTCGGGGGAGGACGGACCTCGTGTGGAAAAACCCGGAGCTCCGGGCCTACCTGGGCATAGTGGCGGGGAGCGCCGTCTTGATGACCGCTTCCCTGTACGCGCTCGATTACCAGGACTCGCCCTTGCTGGCCTTCCGGGAGGCGCTCTTCCAGAGCGTAAGCCTCCTCACGGGCACGGCCTTCAGCACGGCTGACTGGAACGGGTGGGACCCGCTCTCCCACACCATATTGCTCCTGTTGATGGCTATTGGAGGCTGCGCCGGCTCCACCAGCGGCGGGATCAAGGTGATCCGAGCCGTCCTCCTCACCAGCCACGCCCGGCAGCAGACGTTCCGCATGCTCCACCCGCAGGCCGTCACCCCGCTGAAGCTCCGAGACCAGGTCGTCCCCGAGAGGCTGCGAATGGGCGTTCTCGGCTTCTTCTTCGTGTACGTGGCGACGCTGGTTGCGGGCACCCTCGTCATCGCGCTGCATCAGGTCCCGATAGCGGACGCCTTCGGCTCGGTCTTCGCGTGCGTGAACATAACGGGCACCTTCCTCGGTTCGGTCGGCAGCGCGGAGTTCTACTCGGAACTGCCAGCCACGGCCAGGGCCGCCCTGACGCTGTTCATGCTACTCGGACGGCTGGAGTTGTTCACGGTGCTGGTGATCCTGACCCCGGCGTTCTGGCGCGGCTAGGGTCTCCGGGTGAACGTCGGGGTCATAGTCCGCATCAACTCGGGCGCGGTCCTGGCCCTGGGGATGGCGCTCGTGGTCCCGCTCCTCCTCTCCCTGGGCTACCGCGACGGCTCGTGGACGAGCTTCCTGCTCCCGGTGGTGGTGCTGAGCGTGCTCGGCATGCTCGGTCTGCGGCTCACCCGGCCCGCCTCCAGCCGGGCGCTGGTGTACGTCGCCCCGCGGGAGGTGTTGCTCTCCGTGACGCTCGTGTGGGTTCTGGCGGCCGTACTCGGCGGGATTCCGTACCTGTTGGAAGGCGTCTTCCGCAGTCCGATAGATTCGACCTTCGAGGCGATGAGCGGCTTCACCACCACCGGGGCCACGATGCTCCCGGACATCGAGGCCCAGACGCCCTCCATCCTGTTCTGGCGCGGCCTCACGCAGTGGCTCGGCGGGATCGGGATCGTCGTCCTCTTCGTCGCCGTCGCCCCCGTGCTCGGTTTCGGCGCGGCCCGGCTTCTCTCAGCGGAGGTCTCCGGCATCGGCCAGCCCCGATTGACACCCCGGATCGCCGACACCGCGAAAGCCCTGGTGGTCGTGTACCTGGCCCTCTCCGTGGCCGAGACGATCGCGCTGCTCCTTGCCGGCATGAGCCTCTACGACGCCGTCTACCACTCCTTCACCACCGTGGCCACCGGCGGCTTCAACCCGAAGAACGCTTCCGTCGGCTTCTACGACTCCCTGGCGATAGAGATCATCCTCATCGTGTTCATGACCCTCTCAGCGGTGTCGTTCGCGCTCTACTATCTCCTGTACAACCAGCGGCGCCTGAACGTGTTGCTGGACCGGGAGTTGCTGGCGTACCTGGGCATCCTCGTAGGCTCGATCCTCTTCGTGTGGGGCGTGCTGGTGTTCGAGGGCGAGTACGGAGGTCCGGGTCAGGCGCTGCGGGACGCGGCTTTCACCGTGACGAGCGTTATCACGACCACGGGGTACGTCACGGCGGACTTCGACGAGTGGGAGGCCGGGGCGAAGTTCTCTCTGGTGCTGCTCATGTTCGTCGGGGGCTGCGCGGGCTCGACGGCCGGCGGCATCAAGGTGGTGCGCGTGATGATCGTGTTCAAGACCATCCTGGCGGACCTGCTAAGGGGCGTCCATCCGCAGGCCGTCACCCCGCTCAAGCTCGGAGACCGGTTGCTCCCGGAGCGCATCCGGGTCGCCGTCCTCGGGCTGTTCGCCGCGTGGGTCGTGACCTTCGCCGCCGCCACGTTCCTCGTCGCGGTCCAACCGAATCTCGACCTGGTCTCCTCCGCGACCGC
>Ga0136640_10000704_pt1 | contig 12968 bp, 9 predicted proteins | sample AntDrymUQ8642106_2_FD_105498 | JGI IMG/M metagenome (GOLD analysis project Ga0136640, IMG submission 105498) | Polar desert sand microbial communities from Dry Valleys, Antarctica - metaG UQ864 (21.06) | ecosystem: Environmental > Terrestrial > Soil > Desert | place: Antarctica: Dry Valley...
AAAGCGGCAGAGAGTTTGTTGCCGAGAGAGGTAATATGGCGCAAGAAAGCCGGGTTTGGCGCCCCGATTCGATCATGGCTCCGCGGGCCGTTGAAACCGTTGGTCGATGATCTGCTCGGTGAACAACGGGTAAAGGCCCGCGGCCTGTTCAAACCCGCCGAGGTGCGCCGGGTAATCAGTGACTATGAATCGGGACGCGCAGATCTCAGTCTGCAGGTCTTTCAATTGTTGACGCTCGAGATGTGGTTCGGTCTGTTTCTGGATTAAGGCGTCTGAAACTGTCACAGGCCCCAGGGAAACTGCTGAATGACAGAGATTTACGTTTTGCGGGCTTTGCCGCATAATAATCAGGATCATGAATGTTCCTTTTGTCGACCTAAAGGCTCAGTACTCGAGTCTAAAAGATGAGCTCGACGCTGCTGTTTTGAAGGCAATTGGCGAGACCGCCTTCATCAGCGGCCGGTACGCGACGGCGTTTGAGGCATCGTTTGCAGAATATCTAGGCGTGGGGCATTGTGTCGCCGTTGCCAACGGCACGGACGCGCTCGAAATCGGTCTGCGTGCCATCGGTGTAGAGCCGGGCGACGAAGTTTTGGTTCCGGCGAACACATGGATTTCGACCGCCGAGGCTGTGACCAATATTGGGGCAAAGGTTGTTTTCGTCGATAGCGATCCGATTTATTACAACATCGACCCAAGCAAGATTGCGGAAAAAATCACGACGAAAACGAAGGCAATAATCGCGGTTCACCTCTACGGCTTGAGTGCTGACATGGATTCGATCATGTCGATTGCCGGTGATTACGGCCTGAAAATTCTAGAAGATTGCGCCCAGTCGCACGGCGCGACTTATAAGGAGAAAAAGACGGGCACGTTTGGCGATGCGTCTACATTTAGCTTTTATCCGAGCAAGAATCTCGGAGCATTCGGCGATGCCGGTGCGATCGTGACCAACAGTGGCGAATACGCCGAACGCGCCCGCCTGATCGCCAATCATGGCCAGGCGTCAAAAAACCGTCATACCATCGAGGGCCGTAACAGCCGACTCGACGGTATACAGGCGGCAGTTTTGTCGGTAAAGCTGCCGCATCTCGAAGACTGGCTCGAGGCGAGGCGTCGTCACGCTCTAAAGTATGATGAATTTCTCGCGGACAGCGGCCTCGTTTTGCCGACCGCTCCCGAGCATTCACGTCACACATATCATCTCTACGTCGTGCGCGTCGCAAACCGGGATGCGGTTCAGGCAAAACTTCGCGAAGCCGGGATCGAAACGGGGATTCATTACCCTACTGCGTTGCCGTTTATGGAGGCGTACGATTATCTGGGGCAAACGATCAACGATTTTCCCGTCTCACATTCTCAGATGGGTGAGCTCTTGTCCCTGCCGATGTATGCCGAATTAACGGAAGAAATGATCGGGTATGTGTGCGGGCAATTGAAAGATGTAGTCGCGCGATCGGTCGGATCGTCCGGTTACTGAAAGGGACAGTTATAATAGCGTCGGGAGAATCCCAACGGCCCGGTGCGAACCACGGTCGCGTCCCTCAAGAGGACGAATTGGAGTTCGTCCCCTTCAGGGACGGAATTGTGCGAGCAGACTGATCGTCGGGTTGCACCCGACGCTATTGCCTGCGTCCCTATCAGGGACAAGGGAAAGCAATCGTTGAAAGTTTCAAAACAAGCGATCTGGATCGACCTCGACAATTCGCCCCACGTACCGCTGTTTTTGCCGGTCATTGAACGCTATCGGAAGGCGGGAATCGACGTTATCGTAACCGCACGTGACCATTCACAGACGATCCAACTGCTCGATATTGCGGGTCTCGGCGGCAAATTTGACGTGGTTGGCCGCCACGCCGGCAAGAACAAATTCAGGAAAGTGCATGCTCTTTTCTCACGAGCCTTTCAGCTAATCTCGTTCATTAAAAAGACCGGTTTCGCGAAGGATGGAATCGCCGTCGCCGTAAGTCATGGTTCGCGGTCGATGGTGCTGGCTGCGCGATGGCTGAGAATTCCGGTCATTACGATGTATGACTATGAGTTCACCGAGACCGTGATCTTTAACCGCTTGTCGAATAAGGTCATCGTGCCTGATAGAATTCCGGACGCTGTGCTCGATGAAATCGGTTTACCACCCGCAAAACGGTGGAAGTATCCTGGTATCAAAGAGGAATTGTATGTCCGGAAGTTTCAGCCGACGCCGGATTTTCGCAGATTATTTTTTTTAGAGCATGGCGCCGGAACGCCGGTAGAAAAGGTTCTTGCCGTTATCCGCCCGCCGGCCACGACCGCCAATTATCACTCGGAGGAGAGCGATGTGCTGCTCGACAGCATCCTGCGCTTCCTGTTTGACGCACCCGATGTTTTTACCGTCGTCGTGCCGCGCACGGTGGAGCAGGCGAAAGAAATCAAGTCTCGGATCGCGGGCATTCTCCAAGCGCAGCAGCGCTGTCTTATCCTCGATAAGGCCGTAAATGGCCTCGACCTCGCGTTCGCCGCGGACCTGCTGATCTCGGGCGGCGGCACGATGAATCGGGAAGCCGCGCTGCTCGGCGTTCCTGTTTACAGCATCTTCGCGGGACGTCAGGGATCGCTCGACCGGCAGATGGAGAAGGATGGGCTGATCACCTTCATACGCGATGCGCGTGACCTTTCGAAGGTAAGGCTGGAATTGCGGGATTCACATTTGAAAACCGGTTTAACCGACCGGGTTGAAAAATTTGTCATAGAGCAGATAGACTCGTTCCTTTGATCGGACAGATGTTCAAAGAGTATCCGAAATACAAATTTGTGCTCGCCGGGTGCGATTACGTGCTCCTACTCACGGCATGGGCGGCGGCGATACTGATTCGTTTTTACGACGTGCCGTTGATCGAATTGCTCTCCAGACCGCTTGTTCGGACACAGGGCGCGCTTATCTTGGTCTACTCCGTCATTTGGATAGTGATCTTTCAGCATTTCAGCCTCTATAAGCTGAATTTCTTTATGTCCTTTGGGGCGCAGCTGATCGCTATCGCCAAATCTCTTGTCTACGGACTTGTCGGTCTTGTCCTGATCACATTTATTTTCAAACGGCTCGACTTTGTCGAATCGCGGCTTGTGCTGGCACTGTTTTCAGGCATCAGCATCTTGCTAATAATGACGTTTCGTACGCTCGTGTTTCGTCCGCTGTTTGCCCTCGCATCGCGGAAAAAGCTTATACTGCGCAAAGTCCTGATAGTCGGCCGCGACCGGACAGCCAAGATGGTCGCGGCTCAGATCAGTATTGATGAGAGCCACGGATTCGAGGTTGTTGGATTTGTAAATGACGACGTTTCGGTAGGCGAGCGGATTTTTGAGAATCTTGAGAGCCTGGGAATACTCGCCGATCTCGACCAACTCGTCGGGCGGCTCGAGATCGACGAGATCATCATCGCGGAAAGCGATGTGACCCACCAATCGCTGCTTGAGATCATTGACAAGGCGCAGGCGACTGTCGCGAACGTCCGCCTGGTTTCAGAACTCTACAACATAATTCCCGAAAAGGTTTTGCTCGAAAAATATCTCGGCGTACCGATAGTCAAGATGCCGCAAAACTATGACAACGCACTCTTTAGCGTTTACAAGCGTGTGTTCGATGTTTTGCTTACGCTCATCGGATCTGTATTCCTTCTCTTCCCGTTTCTGCTGATTGCGGCCCTCATCAAAATTACTTCAAAGGGCGCCGTGCTGTACAAGCACACACGTGTAGGCAAAAACTGTAAACCTTTTGAATTCTATAAATTCCGAACGATGTATGTGGATAACGATGACACGGCACATCGCGAATTCGTGGCCGATTTTATTCAGGCCGACACTGGAGACAATAGCGACATTCGAAAGCTGACTGGCGATCCGCGCATTACGCCGATCGGACGGTTTCTGCGAAAAACGAGTCTTGACGAATTACCGCAGCTTTTCAATGTCCTACGCGGCGAGATGAGCCTCGTGGGACCTCGCCCCTGTATGCCATACGAACTGGAGCAGTATCAGGACTGGCACCGCCGCCGGCTTTCGGTAATTCCCGGCTGCACGGGCTTGTGGCAAGTAGCCGGGCGGAGTGCAGTGGATTTTAACGATATGGTTATCCTCGATCTATTCTACATTGACAATATGTCGCCGTTATTCGACCTGCGTATAATATTTAGGACGCTGCCAGTGATGTTGTTAGCAAAGGGCGGACATTAGACACGCAAGCTGGGAGCCTGCGGTCCGACTTATGAAAGTTGCCGTAATCGGTGCCGGATATTGGGGGCCGAATTTAATTAGGAATTTTCTAATGCTCGACGAGGTCGAGGCCGTAGTTGCGTGTGATCTCGACGAAGGGCGGCTCGCAAAGATGCGAAAGCTGTTTCACGGCATCGAAACTTCTACGAATTATGACGAAGTGATTGCCCGGCCCGATATGGACATTGTCGTAATTGCCACGCCAGTATCGACGCATCATGAGATTGCAAAAAAGGCGCTGGTCGGCGGCAAACATTGCTTTATCGAAAAGCCTATGACCGCGAGCGTAGCGGAAGCGGAAGAACTGCTTGCAATCGCCAAAACGAAAAGCCTCACGCTCTTTGTCGATCACACCTTCATCTACACGGGAGCGGTGCGCAAGATGAAGGAGATCATAACGTCGGGCCGTCTCGGCGACATATATTACTTCGATTCTGTCCGTATAAATCTCGGGTTGTTCCAGCACGACGTTAATGTCATCTGGGACCTTGCCCCCCATGATCTGTCGATAATGGACTATCTGCTTGAGCAAAAGGCTATTTCAGTCTCGGCGATCGGCACTTGCCATGTCGGTAACGGGCTTGAGGATATAGCGTATCTGACGCTCGAGTTCGAGAATAACCTCATTGCGCATTTTCACGTCAACTGGCTTGCTCCGACTAAGATTAGAAAAACATTGATCGGCGGAACTAAGTCGATGATCGTCTATGACGACACCGAGGCGAGCGAAAAGGTGAAGATTTACGACAAGGGCATCGATGTGACCAGCCGCGAAGATGTTTACGACACGCTGGTTCAGTACCGGACCGGCGATATGCTATCGCCGAAGCTCGATCAGGAAGAAGCACTGGCCGTGGGCACGCGCCATTTTATCAACTGCATTTTGACCGGTACAAAGCCGTTGACAGGCGGCGAAGCGGGTCTGAACGTTGTGCGGATTTTAGAAGCATCCGCAATTTCTATCAAAAATCGCGGTCAGCTTGTCGAACTACAATAGATGAGCACAACTACATTTACCGACGATTATCTGCGAGAAAACTGCATTCGGCTGAGCGATGTGCGGCTGGGTTCCGATGTTAAGATCTACTCGTTTGTTAACGCCTATGGCTGTGAAATAGGTGACGAATCGCGGATAGGAGCGTTTGTTGAGATACAAAAAAACGTAAAGATCGGAGCGAGATGCAAGGTGTCGAGCCACTCGTTCCTGTGCGAAGGCGTGACGCTCGAAGACAACGTTTTTATCGGCCACGGCGTGATGTTTACAAACGATAAATACCCGCGGGCGACGAACGCCGACGGTTCGGCCCAGTCGGAGGCTGACTGGGAGGTAATCCCAATCATAGTCAAGGAGGGTTCGAGTGTCGGTTCGAACGCGACAATCATTGCCGGCGTTACGATAGGCGAAGGGGCGATTGTGGGTGCAGGGGCGGTCGTCACCGGTGATGTCGATGCAGGCACGGTCGTTGCAGGTGTGCCCGCAAGATATCTCAGGCACGCGGGCGTATGAATATTGCCTCAGCGATCGATTTCGGCTGCGGAGCGCTAGACGAAGCAGGCATTACTGCCCCACGCCGCGAGGCCGCATCCCTTCTTTGCTACATTCTCAATAAGAACGCGGCATTTCTCATCGCTCATCCCGAATACGAGCTGACGGCCGATCGTTCCCTTTTATTTAAATCCGTCGTCCGCCGACGAGCGCTGCGAGAGCCGTTTCAGTACATCGTTGGCCGGCAAGAATTCTACGGCCTTGCTTTCGAAGTCCGCCCGGCCGTTCTCATCCCTCGTCCTGAAACGGAAATTCTGGTCGAGACAGCGATCAATTTCTTGTCCCGCTTCGAACATCCGCGTTTTTTCGAGATAGGCGTCGGGTCCGGATGTATTTCGATTTCGATTTTATACACACTGCAAAAGGCGTCGGGCGTTGGCGTGGATATTTCGGAACAGGCACTTGAGAGTGCGGCGCAGAATGCGCGAAAACACGGCGTTACCGACCGCTTGATACTGCGCGAGGCCAATCTTTTTGACGGGCTCGGCGAATCGTTCGATCTGATCGTTTCCAACCCTCCATATATTCCGGACGCGGATATCGCGTCCTTACAGCCCGAGGTCGTCGATTTTGAGCCGCGCACGGCCCTCGCGGGCGGCATTGACGGCTTGTCGATTATCGAACGAATAGTAGACAATGCTCCCTCGCACATAAGAACGGGCGGAGGACTAATCATTGAAATCGGCTTTGGTCAGGCCGCACTTGTCCGAGGGTTCTACGATCCGGGCGTGTGGAGCGGGGTCGAATTTCTGCCCGATCTGCAGGGCATTCCGCGAATCGTGAAGGCGACAATGTCCAATTAGGTATGTCCACAATCGAAACTTTTAGGACCGCGGGATCGTCTAACTGAGTAGACTTGATACGCTGGTCGAATGGGACATATCATGGCTCGACAAAACGCTTGCGTTTCCGGCATAAGTGGAGTTACTATGATCGTACATTCGCAAGCAGTAGTTTTTTGAAAAGTGTCGGGCAAGTGCCGAATCGCATCGGGTGACGCGTGGAGCTGCCCACAGTTCTCGCCATTTTTCTTCGTAAACGGGCGTCTCGTGACGCATGCAGAGGTGAAAGTTATGATTAACGGTTTAGTATCGATTATCAGTTTGGTTATCGCCATATTCTGCTTTTATAAGTACGGGCAGGTGGGCCAGACAATGTACATGATCGGCGCGATCGTTTTTGGATTGCTGATGGTCGTGTTCGGCGTCATGTTCCTATCCGGTAGGGTCAACAAGACCGAAGATATTCATATTACTGAATAGGGTTTTGCGCCAGTTGGAATTCGGCTGGAGCCGGGCAGTGATATCAACTGCGCCTTTTGCGCGGCGTCTCTGAGTTTGGACGGTTTGAGTTTTTCTCGACCGTCCATTTTGTTTTGAATTCCGCGGCAAATGCGATATTATAATGTTGACAAAAATGTAATGATTTAATTTATGCCGAGCTTAGTTCAACAGCAATGCCCAAGATAGCAGACATACAGGAAACCCCGAACCCGAACGCAGTTAAGTTTATTTTGAAGGAACCGGTGTCGCACGGCACGTCGCACTCGTTCAAAACGGCCGAGTCAGGAGCGGATAACGTCCTGGCAAAATCGCTTTTTGATATCGGCGAAGTCGTCTCCGTTTTTTACATGGACAAGATGATTACCGTGGAGAAAACAGACGATGCCGAGTGGGACGAACTCCTGCCCTCGCTCGCGGTGCCGATCAGAGCCGCTGAAGCGGTGCAATCAACTAACGGGAATGGGCAGAAGGCGGCCGCGGCGGCGGTTGGCGGCGCGATAGCGGCAGCCGCAAGCGATGATCCTAAGTTGTTACAGATAAACGAATTACTTGACGAACGTATACGTCCATTTCTTGCGAGCGACGGCGGCTGGCTCGAGGTGCTGGAACTCGACGAGGAAAACACGCTCAAAATACGCTACGAAGGGGCCTGCGGCAGTTGCCCCAGCTCTCTTACGGGAACGCTGATGGCCATTGAAAATATGATCAAAGAGGAGATCGATCCGGACATTACGGTCGTCGCTGTTTAAGCACACCTTTATCTTGCCCTACAATCGGCTGGCCCGTACCTCTACACCCACTAGCGCATTTGAAGAATTTCTTGACAGAAGTGCCTTTAATTGTTCATAATTCGAATGATGGCGATCTGTGCCAGTTGCCATTTCACACTACCGGCTCCTATTTCAGTCAGTGAGCCGCCAGCCGCACACACACCTTAAAACTTGCTTTTTTTATAGACGGAGGAGAAACCCAAAGTGAATAGTGAAGAACTCGAACTTAGCCTTCGAAGTGAATTCGATAGTTATCTCAAGAGCGTGCTTGCCGAGATGCGGCAGGAAGCGTCGGAATTTCAGGGCCGGGTCGAAGCCGAATTTAACAAGCAGAAGACGCAGTTTGACGAAGCCTTTCGTGAATTTTCGGCTCGCTTTGACTCGGAGCGAAGTTTTGACGAGGGCTTTAGAGGAACGGTGTCCGAGCATCTGCGTCTCGCCCGCGACGACGGTGCGAGGATTACTGCAAATGCTATCGCCGAGGCCGAGGATATGGAACGCGCCTCAGCACCGCCCGCCCCCGTCTATGACGTGCTTCGAGATGCAGTAGCAGATATTTGCGGTAAAGATTCACAGTCATCGATCTTAAAGTCGCTGGTCGAGCATGCCTGCCAGTTCGCCGCTCGTGGCGCTTTCTTCATTATCAAGAGCGAACATTTTGTCGGGTGGAAAGCATTTGACTCGGGTGGTGAGTCGGCCAATACCGCGATTCGCGACATTCATTTCCCGATGTCTGCCGATTCGATTCTAGGAGCGGCCGCGAGTTCTCGTTCTACCGTCGACGGCTCGGCGACAAGTTATTCACAAAATTATTCGTTTACTGAGCCGCTGCAGTTTGGCGAGTCCGAGCGTATGTACGCAATTCCACTCATTGCCCGTGGACGCGGCGTTGCCGTCCTCTATGCCGATCACGGAACGGAAGGCGGAAACGTCAACCGTGAGGCTCTCGAGACGATCGTCCGTGTGGCCGGTCTGACCGTAGAGCTGCTTGCAGCATCGCAGACCGCGAAGGCGGAAAACCGCACGGTGGGTGCCGCAGATTTTGAGGAAGTATCGCATCCCGAGGCGTCTGGATCACGTGCTCCCGAGACGCCCCCGCGGTTTAGCGATTCTATCCAAGAGACGTCAGTCGACATTTCGACGGCGGATGAACAGCAAAGTTCTGGTTTTTCTTTTAACGAAAGTACTTCATACGAGGGCGGTTTTGCTCGAGAAATCGGGACCGATCAACCTTTTGAATCGAAACCGGCGGACGAGATGTCGCCTCCGGCCGATGGTTATGGTGATTTTGGTACAGGGCCTATCGTTGAAACACCCGAGTATCAGTTCGAAACTGAAGCGCAGCCCGTATCCGAGACTCCATCGGTTGAGAAACCGGTTTTCGCGAGAGACTCGTACACGCCGTTTGGAACTCCGCCCCCCGAACCGGAAGTTGTCGAAGAGTCTAAACCCGTCAACGAGAACTACATTTTCGATTCTGGTGGTTCGATTGAGTCGGCGGCGTTTGAAAAATTGCCTTTTGACCGACCGGCGGGGGAATATGAACCGGCGGCGGCGGCGAGCGGCGGTGGCAGTGGCTTTGGCCAAATGGTCGAGCCGGTCGTCCAAGCTCCGGCCGTTGCGGTACCGATGGGTCGTTCGAGTGACCGCCCCGTCGATTTGCCCATCGAGGTGCCGGAGGACGAACGCCGCATCCATAACGACGCCCGGCGGTTCGCTCGGCTGCTCGTGTCCGAGATAAAACTTTACAACGAGAAAAAGGTTACCGAGGGCCGCGATGCACAAGACCTGTACGAAAGGCTTCGCGAGGCTATCGACCGCTCACGCGAAATGTATGACAAGCGCGTACAGGCCCCTGTGGCCGCCAAGTTCGATTATTTTCACTACGAATTGGTCAATTCGCTCGCGGATGGGGATTCAGTACGTCTTGGGTCGAGTTATCCGGGTTCCACGGTCTAGAATCCGCTGTGACGCTGCGCCAACCGTGCGGGCAATAAAGTTATTTGGCTAGGCTAAAAGGTTTCCGACCACGGAAACCTTTTATTTTTCGAAGCTACCTGCCGGGAGTCTGATAGTTTGGATATGCCGGCCGCTTCGACGGCTGCGGCGGATTCTTACGCAGAGCCTCCATCACCACCTCGACGGCTTTCTCAAGCTGCGGGTCGCGTCCCTGCCGCCAGGCCTTCGGGTCCATTTCAATTTCGATATCAGGCGCAACGCCGTGATTTTCAACCTCCCACTTGCCTTCGGGCGTGTAGAACGCAAAATGGGGAGCGGTCACCGATCCGCCGTCGATCAATTGAGGATAACCGCCGATGCCGACAAGGCCGCCCCACGTTCGCTTGCCGATGAGCGGGCCGATCTGGTATCGGCGAAACATCCAGGGCATCAGGTCGCCGCCACTTCCGGCGTATTCGTTTATGATCATTGCTTTGGGCCCGGGCATTGTGCCGAACGGCTGGCGAAAGTCTTCGCCGTCGCGTACCGCCCAATAGCTGTTTAGCGGCTTGCGAAGGTAATCGATGATATAATCCGCCGCGCTGCCACCGCCGTTAAATCGCTCGTCTATCACGGCACCCTGTTTGTGCAGCTGAGCAAAGTAATAACGATTGAAGTTGGTGTAGCCACCCCCGGCGGTGTCCGGAAGCCAAACGTAGCCGAGCTTGCCGCCGCTCATCGCATCCACCTTGCGCCGGTTCCCTTCTATCCATGCGAGATTGCGCAGACCGTTCTCATTTGGCACGGGTACCACCGTGACCTCTCGCGAAGCGCTGCCGTCGGGGTTTGGACCGACACGCAGTACCGACTGCTTGTTAGCCGTGTTTTCAAAATAGCTGTGAAGATTTTCGTTTGCGGTTAGATTCCGGCCATTTACTGCTATGAGATATTCGTTTTCTTGTACGTTGACGCCAGGCTGAGTGAGCGGCGCTCGAAGTTGAGGATTCCAGTTTTCGCCATCGTATATCTTTGCGAAGCGGTAACGTCCGTTCTCAACGCTGTAATCGGCTCCCAATAGGCCGCCTGGAACGCGTCTAGGGTCGGGCAAATCGCCGCCCTGAACATACAGGTGGCCAACCGTAAGCTCGCCAAACATTTCCTGAAACAGATAATTCAGATCGGCTCGGTGGGTGAGCGAGGCGAGATACGGTTCGTACTTTGACGCTGCGGCTTTCAGATCCAGGCCATGAAAGCTTGGGTCATAGAAAAAGTCGCGTTGTATGCGCCACGCCTCGCGGTACATCTGGCGCCATTCTGCGCGCGGGTCGACATAAACCTCGATGTCCTCGGTCTTGAGCTTTCCCTCTCCGGGTTTGACCGGCTGCGTCGTCGAAGCTATAAACCAGTTCTGAGCCTGGCGAAAGAGCATTTTTTCACCGTTGGCGGAGATCTCGAAACTGCCGACGCCATCGAGCACCTTATCCAGCTTCCGCTTATCCAGATCGAACTTGTGTATCGTAACCCCGGTCACTCCGGGCGATGCGGGTGGCAGCTCGGCGAGGAACATTGTGCTCGTCTTGCCCGGTACCAGACCAACAAAATTGCGGGCGGGAATTGGCAAAGCGAGAATACGCTGGCCGATTTTGTCAAAATCGATCACGACTCGTGCCGGCGCTTTTTTATCCTGGGGCTTGCCGGCAACAGGGGTTGGGTTCGGGTCCCCGTCCTTTTTCTCTTCGGCCTTTTTTTCCTCAACGAGTTTCTCTTCATCACTTTCGGGGGCAAGGGGTGACGGATCCGTTTTCTTTAATACGGCAATGTAGGCGCTGCGCGTCGTCTGATGCGGATAGCTCGACATGTCAAAGCCGAACAGTTTCGGCCCGATGTCGGTGCTTGCGAGGAAATAGAGATGCTTCCCGCCTGTGTCAAAAGCTGCATAGCTTGCGTCGCTCAGGCCGTCTGTAACTTGTTGGCTTTTCGCCTCGTCCAGCGAATAGATGAATACGGCGCTGTACCAGGACGCGAGCGGCATTGTGTAGGCAATCCAGCGGCTGTCGGGCGACCAGCTAGGGTTAAAGCCCGCGCCGCGTATCGAGGTTTCGACCTTCACGGGCGTACCCTTGTCGAGGTCGACATACCAGAGATTGAGGCGTTTGTCGGTAAAGGCGACCTTCTTGCTGTCTGGCGACCAGACCGGTGAATAGTAGAAGGACGGCTGGCTGCCGAGGCTGATCTTTCTGACCTCGCTCATTCCGCTTTGACTGCGCAAATGCAGGGCGTATTCGCCCGACTCGTCCGAGAAATAGGCGATCCATTTACCATCCGGCGACCATGCCGGATCCCGGTCTGCCACCGCTGTCGTACTGGTTAGGTTACGTGCGTCGCCCTTTTCGGCGGGCACGGTGAAAATTTCGCCGCGGGTTTCAAAAATGGCGCGGGCTCCGGTCGGCGAGAGTGCGGCGTTAGTTAGGCGGCTGCCCACCTTTTCAAATTTCGCGCGTACCGAAGGTAAATCCCCATCGACCGTGACATCAACCTTTTTTGTCTTGCCCGAATTTGGGTCATATAGATTCAGCGATCCAAACTGTTCGTAAACGATCGCTCCGGGCCCGGCCGACGCCGACTTGATGTCGAGGCCCCGATTTGCAATCGCCTGAGTCACCTTTTTAGAAGATGTGTCGTATGCGAACAGCGTAACTGAGCCGCCGCGGTCGGAAAGGAAGTATACTTTTTTGTCGTCCGCAGCCCACATGGGATTGAAGTCATTGGAATCGGTTCGAGGCACTTTTTCGATACTCGAATCGCCAAGGTTAGCAATGTAGATTGGCGTGGCCATGCCGCCGCGATAGCGTTTCCAGGCATTAAACCCGCGTGGGAGCGGCACATAAGCGAGCCGCGAACCGTCGGGCGAATAGGAACCCTCAAACGCCATCGGCAGTGGGATCAAGACGGAATGCACGCCGTCAAGAGGTATTGTATAGAGCTGAGCGGTGCGCCCAGTTTGGGATTCCCGTCCGGAGGTGAATAAAACCGATCTGCCGTCGGGCGACCAAGCCGCTAATTGGTCGGAGCCCGGATGGTATGTCAGCCTTCGGGGCACCCCGCCTGCAGACTGCACAACGTAAACATCCACGTTGCCGTCGTATTCGCCTGTGAAAGCAACCCATCGGCCGTCGTGCGAAAACA
>Ga0136640_10000705_pt1 | contig 12949 bp, 12 predicted proteins | sample AntDrymUQ8642106_2_FD_105498 | JGI IMG/M metagenome (GOLD analysis project Ga0136640, IMG submission 105498) | Polar desert sand microbial communities from Dry Valleys, Antarctica - metaG UQ864 (21.06) | ecosystem: Environmental > Terrestrial > Soil > Desert | place: Antarctica: Dry Valley...
GGGTTGGAAAGGGGGCGGTGCCCCCCTTTGACGTCTTCCTCAGACCCCGAGCTCTTCGGAGGCCATGCGGGCCCCCTCGACGCGGTTCGAGATCTTCTGCATGGCGATGTCGCGGGCGAAGTCCGGGGAGCCGTGGGCGGGCTTGAGGTCGCGGGAGAACGGCGAGAAGCCGCAGTCGTCGGTGGCGCCGAGCCGCTCGACGGGGATGTACTTGGCCGCCGTGATCAGGCGGTCCTTGACCTCCTCCGCGGTCTCGACCTCGGGGCTCAGCGGGTTGATCACCCCGATGAAGCAGACCTGGGGCACGCCGTCGGCGTCGTCGCGGCTGTTCTCTCCGACGAGCTTGTAGACCTTCTCCTTGTCCTCCTCGCTCGCACACTGGATCAGGAAGTAGCCCGCGTTGAGGTCGAACATGTGGTTGAGCAGCTTCTCGTAGGGCACCTCCTTGGAGTGCACCGAGTCGTTGTCGCCGCCGGGACACGTGTGGATGCCGATGTTCTTGCGCTCCTCCGCTGAGAAGCGATCGAGCACGCGGTTGTTGAGGTCGATGAACTCCTGCAGCATGTCCTTGCCGGTCCACGGGTTGCGAGAATCGTTCTTGTTCGCCAGCCGGCCCTCGGTGAAGTCGATCGACACCCGCTCGGCGCCCGAGGCAAAGCACTGGCGGATGTCCTTCTCGACCTCGTCGCAGACATCGTCGAGGAACTGCTCGCGCGAGTAACCCTCGAGCTCCTCCTCGAGGGGGTAGAGCAGCATCATCATCGACGGGGAGATGACCGCCTGCTTGACGGGCTTGGTGGCGATCTCCTTGTTCTTCTCCACGAACTCGGAGGCGAAGGTCTTGTAGCGGAACGGGCCACCGGTCAGGCGGGGCAGCTGGCGATGGTGGCCATCGTCGAAGATGGCGAAGAACTGGCCATCTCCGGCGAGGTTGTCGGCCAGGCCGGTGCCGGCCAGGGTGTCGGTGATCGGGTAGGTGGCGAAGCTCGACTCGCGCTGCTCGCCGTCGGTCACGTAGGTCTCGCCCGTCTCCTCCAAGCGCGTGATCGAGTCCTTCGCCGCCTCGTCCTGCTTGGCCTGAAGCTCTTCGAAGGTGATCTTGCCCTGATCGAGATCCTCGTAGGCCTCCTGAAGCTCCAGCGGCCTGGGCAGGGATCCGACCATCTCGGTGGGGATAGGCATGTCTTCTCTCCTCTAGTCGAAGGGCGCGACCGGCCGGGCGACTTTACCGCGGACGGGGCCGTGACGGGTAAGGCGCGGCTGCCCCCGCGGCGATTTCTGAAGGGCCAGGCAGATGGACGTCCACGTCGAGCCCCGAAAACGCAGCATGGTGTGCGGCCAGAACTCGCCGGTCGCCGTCTGGGTTCGCCCGTCGCGGTGCTTCGTCGCCACGTTTGACCAGCTCTCGGGCGACAGCGACAGGTCATATGGCTGAGCCAAGGTCAGACCGGAGGCCGCGACGATGTAGCGCTCGATCTCACGGACGGTCAGCACATCGACGCCGGCCCGGCGCCGAGGGGTGGCGCGCCGGCGCAGACGGCCGAACGACGCGAGCCGCAGGGCGAAGTCGACCGGTGCGGAGTTCAGCCAGTGCTTGATCACGTAGGCCTCGGTCAGGATCACCGCATGGCCGCCGGGACGCAGGACGCGCGCCATCTCGCGCGCTGAGCGGGCGATGTCGGACGCACCCCCGAAATGCTCGATCGAGGAGACCGAGAACACGACGTCGAAGGACTCGTCGGGGAAGCCGAGCCAGCGTCCGTCCATCCAGAGCACCTCGAGACGGTCCTCGCGGTAAGGGTACGGCGCATGAGAGGCGGGGTCGGAGAGCATGGAAGCGCTGGCCTCATTCTCGGCGAACTCACCCGACCCGTAGATGTCGGTCGCGACCACGCGACGGAGGCGGTTGGCCAGCCAGAACAAGATGCGCTCATCTCCCGCGCCGACCGCCAGTGCTTGCGTGTCTTCGGTGAGCATCCCGGCGTCATCGAGGTAGAGCGCGAGCATCGCGAACTCCCAGGCCTTGCGTTCGATGAAGGCGCGCGGATCTCGCTCGGGGAGGATGTCGCTCAGAACGGCAAGGACGCGCGGGTCCTCGAAATCCTGGGGATCGCAGCGCTTGACGTACTGCCGCCGAAGGTGGCCGGCCACGATCAGAAGACCACGGTCTTGCCCTCGTGCACCAGCACGCGGTCGTCGAGATGGAGCTTGACCGCGCGGGCCAGCACGGCGCGCTCGATGTCTGCTCCGAGGCGCTCGAGCTCACGGAGCCCGTCGCGGTGTGAGACCCCCGCCACGTCCTGGTGGATGATCGGCCCGGCGTCGAGCTCCTCGGTCACGTAGTGGGCTGTGGCCCCGATGATCTTCACCCCCCGCCGCTCCGCCCGCCGGTAGGGATCGGCGCCCGCGAATGCCGGTAGGAAGGAGTGGTGGATGTTGATCAGCGGCACCCCGATCCGGTCGAGGAAGGCGCCCGAGAGGATCTGCATGTAGCGCGCGAGCACCACCACGTCCACGCGGCCCTCCAGCAGCTCGAGCAGCGCGCTCTCGGCCTCGGGCTTGGCGGCGGGCGCCACGGGCACGTGGTGGTACGGGATCCCGAAGGCCGCGACCTCCGGCTCGAGGTCTGGATGGTTGGAGGCCACGAGCTCGATCCGCGCGTCCAGCTGGCCGCGGCGGTTGCGCCACAGCAGATCGAGCAGGCAGTGCTCCTCCCGGGACACGAGCACCGCCAGCCGCTTGGGCTCGTCGGCGAAGGAGAGGTGCCAGTCCATGCGCAGCCCGTCGCCCACCTCGCGCGCGAACTCGGCGCCCAGCTCCTCGCGCCCGAGGTCCAGGGCCTCGGTCGTGAACTCCATCCGCATGAAGAAGCGCCCGCCTTCGGGATCCAGCGAATGTTGGTCGGAGGAGACGATGTTCGCGCCGTGCGCGAAGAGAAAGCCCGACACGGCCGCCACTATGCCCGGCCGGTCAGGACAGGAGATCAGCAGCCGCGCGGAGGTCGCGCCCGCGGCGGCGGCACTCACCGTCAGCGGTCGCTGATGGGGTGGCCCCGGCGGTTGGTCAGGGCGCGGCGGTCAACGTCCTGGGCGGATTGCTGGGTGGGTTGAGCGCTCATGTGATCGGCCCTCTCGGTCAAGCTTCCCGGCGCCCCCGCAGACTATGGGAACGAGCCTCCAGTTGGAGATCTAAGTCATCATCGGGGCATGAAGCGCGGCGCCCTCGCCCTTCTCGTGGCCACCGCCGGTTTGCTGGGCGTCCCGCCCGCGACCGGGGCGCAGTCTGGCGGCGGAGTGCTGGTGATCGGGGACAGCCTCGAGGTGGGTACCGGGCCCTACCTGCGCCAGGAGCTCCGCGGCGTGGCTCCCCTCACCGTGGACGCCCGCAACGGGCGCCCCAGCCCCGAGGGCGTCGAGGTGCTGCGCTCGCGGCTGGCGCCCGGTCACTCGGTGATCGTCTTCGACCTGGGCGTGAACAACGACCCGGCCGTTCCCCAGATCCTCGCGAGCGACCTCCAGACGGTGCGCGAGCTGGCCGGCGACCGCTGCCTGGTGGTGGCGAGCTTCGTGCGACCGCCGATCGGCGGTCGCACCATCGAGGCCACCAACCAGGTGGTACGGGGCTTCGCGGCGCACACCCCAGGCGCACAGCTCGTGGACTGGCAGGCGGCCGCCAAAGCCGACCCGGGCCTGCTCTCCCCCGACGGCGTCCATGCCTTCGGCAGCGGCTACGCCGTGCGTGCGAAGCTGGTGGCCCAGGCGGTGCGGGCGTGCCTCGGCGGCGGCTCGGGCACGGCGCCGTCGGGCCTTCCGGCCCCCCGGTCCAGGCCGCGTGTGCCGTCTCGGCCTGCTCCGTCTCGGCCTGCTCCCAAACCCGCCGTCCCGGCCCCTGCCGATGCCCCGCTGCTCGACCCTCGAGCGCTCGGCCCGTCCCCGTTCGTGGCGGGTTGCCTCGGACGAGCGGGCGCGCTGATGGAGTCCGCCGCGACGAAGGTGGGAGACGTCGTAGGCCCGCCGCGGCGAGAGCCGGTGCTGGGCGCGGCGTCAGGGTCTTCATCACGGCCGCGGTCGCGGCCTCCAATGGATGATCGCCGCAGGTAGGGTCCGCAATGGTGACCTGAACGCGCCTCTGCGACCCAGCAGCCAGCTTCTCAACAGTCCCTCGAGCTCGCGTCTGATGGCGGGGGTGTCGGCCAGCAGCAGCCCGTCGCGGTAGCGCTCGGCCGCCTCGTCGATCGTCGCGAAGCGCCTGCGGTTAGCGATCTCGACCACCTTGACCTTTGGCTCGATCTCGAGCTCGCGCAGGACTGAGAGCGCATCGAGGTAGCTCGGGCCCGGAGCTCGGGGCGCCTCGTGGAAGTGCCGCCACAGGGGGTCGAGCACGGCATCGGCGGAGTAAGCGCCGAGGTAGAGGAAGGCGTGATGGCGAGCTGCCGCATCGAGCTTCGCCAGGAACGGACGGGCGTCTGGCACGAGCGTGAGCACGAACGCGGAGAAGACGACGTCGGCGGCCGCGGTGCCGGCCTGTTCCCAGGTTCGCTGGACCGTGGTCAGGTTCGTCACGCCCAGCCGCTCCGCGTCGCGTCGAAGGATCGCAAGCATCGCCGCGCTGGGGTCGACCGCCGTGACATGTCCCACGCCTGCCGCGAGGGGCAGCGCGTAGCGGCCCGTGCCGGCGCCGACGTCGATCGCGGTGCTCGCCGGCCCCATCACACGGCACAACCGCCGCAGGAACGGATCTTCCTCTGCGTGGGCGGCGCTCGAGCCGGCGGCATAGCGCTCAGCCCGACGGTCCCAGAAGCCGCCGCTTACCGAACCGAGTCCGGGGGAGAGGCGCTCCATCTCCCCGAGGCGAGCCGCCACCAGCCGGCGCCATCGCTCCGCGGCGGGACCGTCGTCGCTCGACGCCATCAGATGGTTGGGATCCAGGCTCGGATCAGCAAGCGCCGCGGGTGGCGGCCCCCGGCTGTATCCGCTCCCAGAAGGCGGCGAACGTGCGCATGTCCTCGTCGCTGAAGCGGTCGAGGAAGCGCTCGCGCACTCCCGCGAGATGGGTGCGGCGGGCAGCGGCGAACAGCTTCCGGCCCTCGTCGGTGATGAGCGCGTTGAAGCCGCGCAGGTCCGCGGGACAGCTCTCGCGCCGCACGAGGCCGTCGCGCTCGAGCCTGTCGACCAGCCGCGTCAGCCCGCTGCGGCTCAGCAGCACCGAATCGGCGAGCTCGGACATCCGCACCCGGCCCTCGGGAGAGTCGGCGAGGAAGAGCAGCACCTCGTAGGCGCTGAGCGACAGGCCGTGCGCGGCCGTCAGCTCGGCGTCCAGCTGCTTGGTGACCGCGGAGTGCACCCGCAGGAACCCGCGCCATGCGGCGAGGGCATCGGCCTCCAGCGGGTCTCCACTCGTTTGCTTGCTCTGGGTGCGGTTAGTTGTAGACACAAGTATCTCGCTATGATTGTGTGTACAAGGACTCTAAACGCCACTCCAGGGAGGCGCCCCATGAAGCTGGAAGGCATTCACCACATCACGGCGATCACAGGCGACGCTCCGGGCAACCTCGACTTCTACGCCCGCGTGCTCGGGCTGCGTCTGGTGAAGAAGACGGTGAACCAGGACGACCCCACCGTCTACCACCTGTTCTACGCGGACGAGAAGGGCAGCCCCGGCGCCGACCTCACGTTCTTCGAGTACCCCGGCGCCGCGCCCGGGCGGCCCGGCGCCGGCATGGTCCACCGGGTGGTCTGGCGCGTGGGCTCCGACGAGGGGCTCGCGTTCTGGGCCGACCGCCTGGCCGGCGAGGGCGTGGCGACCGAGCGAGGCGAGGCCACCCTGCGGTTCCGCGACCCGGAGGGGCTCGAGCACGAACTGTCGGTCACCGACCGCGACGACGCGCCGCTGATCGCCGACCACCCCGAGGTAGCGGCCGAGGTGGCGCTACAGGGCTTCGACGCCGTGCGGGCCTATTCAGCCGACCCGTCCGCGAGCCGCCACCTGCTCGAGAAGGGCCTCGGCTTCAACCCGGCCGGCGCGGCCGCCTGGGAGGCCCGCGGTGAGCGGCGTGGCGGGGTGATCTCCTACGACGAGCCACCCGCCGAGCCGGCCCGCCCGGGCGCAGGCACCGTGCACCACGTGGCCTGGGCCTCGACGATGGACGAGCACCCGGCCTGGCGCGACCGCGCAAGCCAGGGCGGGGCCCGGCCCACCGAGGTGATCGACCGCTTCTGGTTTCGCTCGATCTACTTCCGCGAGCCCAGCGGGGTGCTGTTCGAGATCGCGAGCATGGGCCCAGGCTTCGACGCGGACGAGGACCCCGCGCATCTGGGCGAGAAGCTGGTCCTGCCGCCCCGCTTCGAGCCGATGCGCGAGCGGATCGAGGCCAACCTGACCCCACTGATCAACCCCGCGGGTAGACAGCCTACGTGTCGTCCAGGCGGGCTAGCTGGGCTGGGGTGTCGACGTCGGCTCCGCCGCCGAGGTCGTCGCAGGCGACCTCCTCCGTGGAAGACGCCCGGGTGCTGGCGCCGGTGCGCTTGGCCGGACCCTCGCAGATAACCTGCGCGCGCATGCAGCCGCGGACGCGCAGCTTCAAGCACGACGGGCACCGGCTGGTCTACGACGAGTACGGGACCGGCGAGCGCACCGTGATCCTGATGCCCGGCCTGCTCTTCTCGCGCAAGATGCACGGCCCGCTGGCGAGCACGCTCGCCCAGCGCGGCTACCGCGTGCTATGCCTCGACCTTCTGGGCCACGGCGACTCCGACCGGCCGCCCGAGATGGGCAATTACTCGATGCCGATCTTCGGCGCCCAGGCGCACGGCCTGATGGACCACCTGGGGATCGGAACGGCCGTCCTCGGCGGTACATCGCTGGGCGCCAACACCACCCTCGAGGCGGCGGCCAAGGACAGCTCGAGGGTGCAGGGCATGCTGATCGAGATGCCGGTGCTCGACAACGCGCTGCTGGCCTGTGCCATCGCCTTCACGCCGCTGATGGTGTCCCTGACCTTCGGCGCGCCCGTGAGCCGCGCGTTGAGTCGCGTCGCGCGGCTCCTGCCCCGGCGCGGGCCGCTGCTCGCCGACCTCGGTCTCGACTGGATCAGCCAGGACCCCAAGCCGTCCGCCTCAGTGCTCCAGGGCCTCTACTTCGGCCGCGTAGCGCCGCCCCACGAGGAGCGGATCACGCTCGAGCCTCCCGCGCTGATCATCGGCCACCCCCGCGACCCGATCCACCCCTTCTCGGACTCGGACATGCTCCTGCGTGAGCTGCCGGACTCGCGTCTGGTCGAAGCCTCCTCGATCCTCGAGCTGCGCCTGTCCCCCGAGCGCCTGACCGGCGAGATCGTGCTCTTCATCGACGAGTGCTGGAAGGGAGCCGGGGAGCGGCATGCGGCCCGCCGTCGCAGGGCGTCGCGGCCGAGCGCCAACGGATCAGCGGGCACCGCTCGGCGCCGGCGGTCGGCGGGTTGAATCTTGGCGGCACCGCCGCGATGCAATTTGGCGGCACCGCCGCCGTAGCGCCACCTCACTACCCTTCACGACCGTGGCGAGCCGCAAGGAGCAGAAGGAGCAGCTACGGCGCGAGCGCGAGGAGCGTGAGGCCGCCGCGAGGGCCTCCGCGCGCCGCAAGCGGCTGGTGGGCTACGCCGCCGGCGCGGCCGTGGTGATCCTGGCGTTGGCGGTGGCCGGCTTCGTGCTCATCAGCGGCGATGACGACAAGGGCGGCGGGAGCACCAACGCCGGCGCCGACGTCCTGCCCGATGGCGGCCAGGTGCCCGCGCAGCAGATCACCGACCTCGGCGAGGCCGTCACCGCCGCGAGCTGTGAGCTGAAGAGCGAGAAGGCCGCCCCCGCTGGTGAGCACATCACCGACATCGCAGAGACCGTGGAGTACCCCGCCGACCCACCGACCTCCGGGAGGCACCTCGATATACCCGAGGAGGACGGCGCCTTCGAAGCGGCACCCGACGCCAAGAGGCTCGTGCACTCGCTCGAGCACGGCCGGATCCTCATCTCGTTCAAGCCGAGCCTTCCCGAGCAGCAGCGCGCCAACCTCAAGGCGCTCTTCGACGAGGACGAGTACCAGATGCTGCTGGTGCCCGACGACACCATGCCCTACCAGGTGGCCGCGACGGCCTGGAATCGCGAGCCAGAGCCGGTGGGTACCGGCCGGCTGCTGGGGTGTGACACCTACAACGACAAGGTGTTCGACGCGATCCGAGCCTTCAAGGACGAGCACCGCAGCAACGGCCCGGAGGCCATCCCCTAGGGAACCTGCGGTGCTCGGCCGAGAGCCATCCGTGCGGTGCTCGGCCGAGAGCCATCCGTGCGGTGCTCGGCCGATCGGCGATCGGCCTGCGCTCCTCCGGCACCGATCGGCCTGCGCTCCTCCGGCAGCGTCCGGCTGCGCTTCTCCCCAGTGACGCAATAGAGGTTGCAACCGCGCCTGCTGCAAGGTTTCGTTCAGGGCCGAATCGGTTCGTCTGGAAGGGTGTTCCGACGCGTGTTGAAGACGTTCCTAGTCACCAGCGCGCTCGCCTGTGCCCTCACCCTCGCGGTCGTCGCGGCACCCGCGCTGTCCCTGAGTCCCTACCGGCCCGAACCGGTGCAGTTCTCCATGCCCGCGGGCGGCGCGGGCACGCTCCTCGGCACCGCGTCCCGCCGCGGCGCCGGGGTGGTGTCGCGTCCCCTGCGCACCCCCAAGCGGTTCAACGCCGTGGGGCTGACTTGGAGGGGGATGATCGGAGAGCCCGGCATCGCCGTCCGCACGCGCCTCGACGGCGGAGAATGGACACCCTGGAGTGCGATGGAGACGCACGCCGAAGACGCCGCAGACCCCGGCGCAGAACCCGCCCCACGAGGGGTCACGAGCCCCAGCTGGGCCGGGGAGGCGGACTGGATCCAGTACCGCTCCAGCCGCCGTCTCTCAGGCCTGCGCCTGCAGTTCATCAATGTCCGCGGCACTGCCACCTCCGCCGACCGGGCCAAGACGGTGGTGCGCCGGGCCGCGAGCGCCGGGGTGGGCACGCTCGCGAGCATCCTCTCCCCGAGAAACGCCACCGCGGCCGCCAAGCCGTCGCTGGTCTCCCGGGCCGAGTGGGGGGCGTCGAAGTGCCAGCCACGGTCGGCCCCCGAGAGCGGCGAGGTCAAGGCCGCCTTCGTGCACCACACCGTGAACAACAACGACTACACGCGCGACGAGGCTCCCGACGTCGTGCTGGCGATCTGCCTGTTTCACCGCAACACCAACGGCTGGAACGACATCGGCTACAACTTCCTCGTCGACCGCTTCGGCACCCTCTACGAGGGCCGTGCGGGAGGCACGGAAAAGCCCGTGGTGGGCGCTCACGCGGTGGGCTACAACGCACAGTCCACCGGCATCGCCAACCTCGGAACGTTCACCGACGAGCGCCAGAGCCCCGCCGCGATCCGCTCTCTGGCCGCCCTCATCCGCTGGAAGCTCCCCCTGCACGGTGTAAGCACCACCGGGACGGCGAACCTGGTGAGCACCGGAGGCTCCACCAACCGCTACCCGGCGGGGCGCACAGTGCGCCTGCAGCGGGTGAGCGGGCACCGCGACACCGGTGCCACCGAATGCCCCGGCGGGGCCCTCTATGCACAGCTGCCCGAGCTGCGGCGACTGGTGGCCGGCGCCCAGCCGGCGCCGGGAGCGATCACCCAGCTCGACGCCGAGGTCGAGAGCGCGGACACCGTGCCGCTGGGCGCCTCCGTGGAGTTGAGCGGCAGGCTGACCGATGAGCAGGACATCCCGCTGGCGGGCCAGCCGGTGGAGGTGCAGACGCTCGTGGGGACGAGGTGGCGGACCTCGTCGACGCAGACCACCGACTCGCAGGGCGGCTTCTCGGCGCTGGTCGAGCCGCGCCGCAACCGCAGCCTGCGGGCCAGCTTCCCCGGCTCGCCGGAGCTGCTGCCCACCGCCTCCGCCCCGGTTGCGGTGAACGTGCGGCCCATCGTCACCCTCACCCGAGCCCCGACGACGGGAGCCACGGGGAGGCGCGCCGTGCTGCGCGGCACGGTCCGCCCTCGCAAGGGAACGGTGTCCCAGGTGCTCCAGGTGCGCCGCGGCCGCCGCTGGGCTGTCGTGGGCGTCAAGCGCCTGCGCGTGGCGCGCGACGGCACCTTCCGCGGCTCTTTTATACCCGCCGGCTCGGCCCTGTACCGCTACTACGTGACCTCTCGCGCCGACGGCGTGACCGCCCGCGCCGCCTCGGCGGCCTACGAGCTGCGGGTGAGCAGGCCCCCGGCCCGCGGCGGCGGGGTCGTCGCGCCCTAGCGGGGCGCCGTCGCTCAGCTAGTCCCAGCCCTGGCGCAGCTCCTCGCTGTAGAGGCCGTTGCCCGTAGCCATCATCCGCACGGTGCGGGCCAGGATGCGCAGGTCGAGGAGCACGGACCGGTGATCCACGTACCAGACGTCCAACTCGATCCGCTCGGGCCAGGGCAGCGAGACGCGGCCGTTGACCTGCGCCCACCCGGTGATGCCCGGCCTGACCTCAAGGCGACGGCGTTGGTGGGGCGTGTAGCGCTGCACCTGCTCGGCCACGGTCGGACGCGGACCCACGATCGAGAGATCCCCCCGCAGGACGTTGACGAGGTTTGGCAGCTCGTCGAGCGAGAAGCGACGCAGGAACCGCCCCGACCTGGTGATGCGGGCATCGCCGCGCTCGATGTAGAGGCCGGCGCCCATGCGCTCCGCGCCCTCCACCATTGTGCGCAGCTTCCACAGCTCAAACGGCTCTCCGTGACGACCCACGCGCACGTGGCGGTAGATCACCGGCCCCGGAGACTCCAGCCGGATCATCACCGCGGCCACGAGGAGGACTGGGGACGCCAGAGCGAGAGCGCCGGCCGCGATCAGGATGTCGAGCACGCGGGTCACGTACGGTCTCCCCCGCCATGCGGATCCTGTACCTGCATCAGTTCTTCAAGACGCGCGAGGAGGCGGGCGGCACCCGCTCGTACGAGCTGGCGCGCCACCTGGTCAGAAGCGGCCACGAGGTGGTGATCCTAACCGCGGCGGCCGCGCCCTCCCCAGCCTTGCGTACCGTCGACGGCATCCAGGTGGTGAAGGTGGGAGGCGCCTCGCCCGACTACGCCGCCGCCACTGCCCGCGGCTACGGCTCGCGGATGGCGGGGTTCGCGCGCTTCGCCGCCGCGGCCACCGCCGCCGCTCTGCGCACCGCACCCCCCGACGTGGTCCTGGCCACCTCGCCGCCCCTGACGATCGCTCTGCCGGCCGTCGCCGCGGCGAAGCGCCACCGCGCGCCGCTGGTGTTCGAGGTGCGCGACCTCTGGCCCGAGGCTCCGATCCAGATGGGGGCGCTGCCCAACCCGCTCGCTCAGCGCGCCGCGCGCGCGGCCGAGCGCGCCGTGTACCGCTGCGCCAGCCACGTGGTGGCGCTCTCGCCGGGCATGCGCGACGGCGTGGTGGCCGCCGGCGTCGAGCCCGGCCGGGTGACGCTGGTGCCCAACGCCTCCGACCTGGACCTGTTCTCTCCCGACCTCGACCCCGGCGACCTGCGCGAGCGGCTGGACCTCGAAGGCAAGTTCGTGTGCTCCTACTTCGGCACTATGGGCGAGGCCAACGACCTGACCCAGGTGGTGGAGGCCGCATCCCTGCTCGCGGATCGGGGAGAGAACGGCGTGGCGTTCGTGCTCCAGGGAGCGGGCAAGCGCCGTGGCGCGATCGAGGAGGAGGTGGACCGGCGCAAGCTGAGCAACGTGGTGCTGCTGCCCGCGGGCCCCAAGGCCGGCGCCGCGCGGCTGGCCGCCGCCTCCGACGCCTGCATGACGATCTTCAAGGACGTGCCGATCCTTGCCACCAACTCCCCCAACAAGCTGTTCGACACCTTCGCGGCCGGGCGGGCGGCGATCGTGAACACAGGGGGGTGGCAGCGCGAGCTGGTCGAGCGCCATCAAGCCGGCGTCTATACGCGCGGGGGAGACCCGGCCCACCTGGCCGAGCAGGTGCTGTGGCTGCGAGACCACCCCGCGGAGACCGCCGCCTACGGGCGCAACGCCCGGCACCTGGCCGAAACCCAGTTCGACCGCCGCATGCTGGCCGAGCGCATGCGCGTGGTGCTCGAAGAGGCCGCGTCGCCGGAGGCGCAGCCCCCCAGCAAGGGCGCGGGGCCGGATGCCCCGCGGAGGTGACCATGGATCTCTCCTACTGCGTGGTCAACACCGACGGGCGCGACTACCTGCTGGCCTGCCTCGACGCGATCGAGCGCACCCACCCGCCGGGCGTCTCGCACGAGGTCCTCGTGCTCGACAACTCCTCCGGCGACGGCTCCGCCGCGGCGGTCGAGAAGAGCCCTCACGACGCGCGGGTGATCGCGCTCGACCGGCGCCGCGGCAAGGCCGAGAACGACTCCCAGCTGCTGCGCGAGGCGCGCGGGCGCCACTGCCTGCTACTCAACGAGGACTCGGAGCTGTGCGAGGGAGCCACAGCCGCCCTGCTCGCAGCGATGGAGGCGGACCCGGATGCCGGCGCGGCAGGCGCCCAGCTGCTCTCGACCGAGGGCGAGCCGAAGCCCTGCGCGTGGCGGCTACCGGGTATCGCGACCGCGCTCGCGGGGGCGCTGTTCGTGCACCGCTTCATGACCGTGCAGAGCCGCGGCGAGCGTACGCGCAAGGTGGGGTGGGCCCAGTCGAGCGCGATGCTCGTGCGCTCGGATGCGGCCGCGCAGGTGGGCTACCTGGACCCCGAGTTCTTCGTCTACTCCGACGAGACGGACTTCTGCAAGCGCCTGCGCGACGCGGGCTGGGAAGTGCTCTACGTGCCCTCCGCGCGGGCGATTCACCACGACCAGCTGACCACCGACTTCGGCCGGGCCCGGCGCCGGATCGTGGAGTTTCACCGTGGCCGGGACCGCTATCTGCGCAAGCACGCCTCGGCTGCCGAGCGGATCGCGGTGAGACTGCTGGGAGCCTGGTTCTAC
>Ga0136640_10000706_pt1 | contig 12939 bp, 11 predicted proteins | sample AntDrymUQ8642106_2_FD_105498 | JGI IMG/M metagenome (GOLD analysis project Ga0136640, IMG submission 105498) | Polar desert sand microbial communities from Dry Valleys, Antarctica - metaG UQ864 (21.06) | ecosystem: Environmental > Terrestrial > Soil > Desert | place: Antarctica: Dry Valley...
ACCCGGCTGCAACGTCACGTCCATGACGACCAGGTGTCTGGCCCCGTTCGCCGGCACCAGGCGCCAGCCGATCACGCCCCAGTCGAACTGCTCCTGCCGTACGTCGCCGAGCTTCGTGAAGGTGCTCATGGTTTCCTCTCTACAAGGTCAGCGCCCCGCAGCGCGCGGCGTCGGCGAGGGGCCCGGCCGGCGTGCGATGCTACCGCCGCGTCCTGGAACGCAGCCCGCAGCTCGTCGTTGTCGACCCCAGGGGTGGGATCGATCCGGGTCCCCGCGTCGAGATGCCAGGAGGACGCGGTGTCCTGCGGAGTGGTCCCGGCATGCACCGCTGCCGCCTGCACACAGGCGCCGGTCGCCACCGGCTCGGCCTGGTCGTGCACCGTAATGGGCGACCCCCACAGATCTGCGGTGATCTGGTGGTATGCCGGCGACCGGGCACCGCCGCCGATGAGTCGCAGGGAGCCTTCCATGTCCACCCCCGCGGCGCGAAGCGCGTCGACGCCGTCGAGCAACCCGTTCACGACGCCGGTGAAGGCCGCCCGGGCAAGGTCTGACCGGGTGGTGTCGTTGCGCAGACCGGGAAAGGCCCCCGCAGCACCGGGCAGGTTAGGAGTCCGTTCTCCGTCGAAGTAGGGAATCAGCACGAGCTGTGAGGAAGACGGCACCTCGAGCGCCATGGCCGCCAGGCGGGCGACGTCGACCCCCAGCCAATGGGCCACGGTGTCGGTCACCTTCGTGGCGTTCAGCGTCGCGACCAGCGGCAGGAAGCCACCGGCGGCGTCGGCGAACCCGGCGACCGCCCCGCTCGAGTCGGTGGTCGGTTCCGCCGCCACGGCGTATGCGGTTCCCGAGGTCCCCAGCGACACGGTGACCTCGCGGGGAGCGAGCGCGAGTCCCAGCGCCGCGGCCATGTTGTCCCCCGTTCCTGGCCCGACCACCACGTCGGGGGGAGAGCCCAAGCTCCGCCGCGACCTCCCGAGGAGGTCGGTCCGGTAGGTCTCGTCGATCGGTGACCACCATCCGGTGCCTGAGGCGTCGCCCCGGTCGGTCACATGACGACCTGACAGCCGCCAGGTGAGCCAGTCGTGCGGCAGCATCACCCGGTCGATGGAGGCGAAGGCCTCCGGTTCGTGTTTGCGGGAGCCAGGCCAGCTTGGTGATGGTGAAGCTGGCGACCGGCACCAGACCGCACCGTTGTGCCCACTGCGTGTCGCCGAGCCGCGAGCGCAACGCCGCCGCCTGGGGGGCAGAGGTGGTGTCGTTCCACAACTTGCGGGGCGCAGGGATCGGCCCTCGTGGTCGACGAGGACGAGGCCGTGCTGTTGGCCCGCGACCGAGATGGCGACCACGCTCGCGAGGTGGCCGCCGACCTGGCGGAGTGCTTCGGTCAGCGCGACCCACCAGGCCTCCGGATCCTGCTCGGACACCGGCGGCGAGGTGGCGAGTGCAAGCCACGGCCCGCGGCCACCAACCTGCCGGTCTCCAGGCCCCGCAGCTCGACCTTGGTTGACTGGGTCGAGGAATCGACACCGGCGAGCAGCGGGACCGTTGTCAACCGAATGTCACGGCCTTGAACGCCTCGGTCTGGGCCTTCAGCGCCTGCTCGGTGGGAAGCCGCTCCATGCTCGACGCTCCGTAGAAGCCGTGAACGTCCTCGGCGCGCCCGAGGACGTAGCTCGCGTCCTCGGGCATCGCGATGGGGCCGCCGTGGCACAGCACCAGGACGTCGGAGCGCGCCGCCCGCGCCGCAGCCCCCCAACGGTCGACGCGGTCAACACAGTCGTCGAGCGTCAGCGCCGTCTCCGCGCCGATGCTGCCGCCGGTCGTCAACCCCATGTGGCACACCACGATGTCGGCGCCGGCGGCGGCCATCGCCGCGGCGTCGTCTTCACTGAACACGTACGGCGTCGTCAGCAGCTCGAGCTCGCGGGCATGACGGATCATCTCCACCTCAAGGGCGTAGCCCATGCCGGTCTCCTCGAGGTTCTGGCGGAAGACGCCGTCGATCAAGCCCACCGTCGGGAAGTTCTGGACCCCGGCGAACCCCATCCGCTTCAGCTCCGGCAGGAAGACCTGTGGGAGGTAGAACGGATCGGTGCCGTTGACGCCCGCGAGCACCGGCGTGTGCTCCACCACCGGCAGGACCTCGCGTGCCATCTCGACCACGATGTCGTTGGCGTTGCCGTAGGCCAACAGACCGGCGAGCGAACCTCGCCCGGCCATGCGGTAGCGGCCCGAGTTGTAGATGACGATGAGGTCGATGCCCCCGGCCTCCTCCCACTTGGCCGACAGCCCGGTCCCGGCGCCGCCGCCCACGATCGGTTCCCTCCGGGAGACCATTTCGCGTAAATGGGCGACCAGCTCGCTGCGTGTCCGTGGCATCAACGCCTCCTTGGATCGAGCCGGGGATCGAAGCGGACAGATCCCGTCAGGCGGTCGACCAGATCACCCGGTTGACCTCGTTCTCCAGCAGTTCCTGCCGGCCCGAGACCGGTGTGGGGTCCAGGTCTGAGCGCTTCGTGTCGAAGTTGAATCCCCCCGTGGTGAAGCCGCCGCTCCTGAGGATCTCGTAGACGGCGGGGGCCAGGTCCTCCACCGAGTTGGGGAACTGGTCGGTGTCCCACCCGTTCTGCGGATCGCCGCGGTTGGCGTCGACGCTGCCGAAGATGCCGTGGTCGACGGCGTAGGCGACCTCGTGGTGGAACGAGTGTCCAGCCAGCGTCGCGTGGTTGGCCTCGATGTTGACCTTGAACTCGTCGGCCAGCTCGTAACGGTCGAGAAAGCCGTGCACCGTGGCGCAGTCGTAGTCGTACTGATGCTTGGTGGGTTCCTGCGGTTTGGGCTCGAGCAGGAGCGTGCCCTGGAACCCGATGCTGCGCTTTTGGTTCGCCACCAGCTCGAGGAAGCGGGCGAGCTGATCCGCCTCTTGCCGCAGCCGCGTGTTCAGCAGGGTCTCGTAGCCTTCGCGCCCACCCCACAGGACGTAGTTCGCGCCGTCGAGGCGGTGGGTGGCCTCCAGGGCGTCGCGCACCTGCGCCACCGCGTAGGCGAACACCTTGGGATCGGGGTTGGTGGCGGCGCCCGCGGCGTAGCGCGGGTGCGCGAACAGGTTCGCGGTTCCCCACAGCAACCCGACGCCGGTCTCCTGCATCTTCTCGCCGGCGCGGTCGACCAACCGGCCCCAGGTTGGCCCTTGACGCCTTGAGGTTGACCCCCGCAGGGGCCATGTCGGAGTCGTGGAAGCAGCACCACGGCGTGCCGAGCTTGTCGAAGAACTCGAAGGCGGCGTCCTGCTTGGCCACTGCGGCTTGCATCGGATCCTTGGCGCCGTCCAGCCAGGGCCGATCGAAGGTGCCGGTGCCGAAGACGTCGCTGCCCGGCCAGTTGAAGCTGTGCCAGTAACACACGGCGATGCGCAGGTGGTCCTCCATGCGCTTGCCGGCGACCATGCGGTCAGGGTCGTACACCTGGTAGGCGAGACCGTCACCGTGCGCGGGGCCCGCGAAGCCAACGGGCTCGGTGACGTCGCTGAAGAAGTCCATCGGCCCGACCTCAGCTGCGGTAGGCCTGGCGGCCGATGCCCTGCACCGGGATCTTCTGGGCGGCCAGCACCTCGTGCTGCAGCGCGTACATGGCCGCGGCGGCACGGTCGATGTGCCGGGTGAAGTCGATCGAACCGGCCAGGATCGGCTGCAGGAGTTCTCTGTCCTGGACCCGTGCCGCCGGGTACTCGTGCTCGACGATGAGCGGCGTGGAGGCCACGTCGAAGTCCAGCAGCTCCCGTGCCGCCAGCTGGTGGTCCAGCCAGTCGACCGTCCGGTTCTGCAAGTAGGCGAGCGGGTCGTGGCGGGCGGTGCCGGGAAGCTCGTGCTCGCACAGCACCGTCTGCTTCTTCCAGGCGTTGGCCAGGTCGGCGGGGTTGGCCGAAACCTGGTCGCCGTCCCAGTCACCGCGCTGCACCGTCTGGCCGCCGTAGCCCCAGGCGGCCACACCCTTGGCGTCGATGACCTGGCCCTTGACGTGCATCCCAGCGATGAGAAAGCCGTACCCGGCGTCGGCGAGGTAGGCGAACATCGACCGCGTGTCCTGACCCATGAGGATCGAGTGCGAAGGGTCGTAGTGGATCCTGAATTGGTCGCCGACACCGTGTTGCTCGCAGATCTTGTGCAGGGCGATCCACATGGCCGGCGTGTAGGCGATGTTGTTGTAAAAGTTGTCGCTGGGCGACCAGCCCGGCATCGGGCACTGCTCGACCCGGTAGACCAGGCCGCGGTCCTTGGCCGCCTGCAGCAACGGCACGAACCCCTCCTCGAAGTCGGTCAGGTTCTGCTCCAGCGACCGGGACTGGTTGCGTCCCACGAACCCGCACACCGCCGGCACGCCGAGCAACACGGCGGTGTCCATGACCCGCAGCATGAAGTCGTGCTTCTTGCGCCGGATCCCAGCGTCAGCGTGCAGCATGTCGTCGAAGTAGGCGACGTCGGCGATCACCACGCCGGTCGCGTCGACGGCTGCCTGCACCCGCTTGGCGCGCGCCTCGTCGAACTCCTCGCGCAGGTCAACGGTGTTGGCCACCGGGTCGAGCATCGCCTCGGCGGGCATGTCGGCCACCGACGGGTGCAGCGCCGCCGAGAGTTCGATGCAGTCGGCTCCCAGGTCTCTGGCGAAGTCCAACCACTCCTCGATGGCGAGGTCGGGGTCGGCGTCGCGCGCCTCCCTGGATGTCAGTTCCTGCAGCGCGGCGGTCAGCACGCCGACGGGCATGTGGACCGGTTCGAACGGCTTGATCTCGCTCATGTCGGCTCCGATCGGAGGTTAGAGGTCGGCCAGGTCTACAGGCGAGTGCCGGCGGGCGGACTCGATCGCGGCGTGCAGCACACGCTGGGTCTGCAGGGCGTCGGCGAAGTCGGGCAGCGGCGCGATCGGCTCACCGCCGGCGATCACGGTCAGCATGTCGCTGGCCTGGTTGATGAACGTGTGCTCGTAACCGAGACCATGGCTGTCGGGCCACCAGGCGCCGGCGTAGGGGTGACCGTCGCCGCCGCGGGTGACGTCGATGGTGGTCCAGCCCTGGGTCGCGGGCTCGTTGTCGAGGCTGTAGAACCCCAACTCGTTCATGCGCTCGAAGTTGAAGCGCAGCGCGCCGCGCTCGCCGTGGATCTCGAAGCGGTTGGCGTTGTGGTAGCCCGTCGCCAGCCGGGTCGCCTCGAAGCTGGCGAGCCCCCCGCCGCTCATGCGGGCGAGGAACAGCACCGCGTCGTCGACCGTGCTGCGGCCCTTCGCGGCGCCGGTGCCCGCACCAACCCCGGAGATCTCGCCGCCCGCGGAGTCTTCCAGCAGGGTCCGCTCCTGGATGAAGGTGTGCTCGATCGCCCCTTCCACCGTCACGATGTCCTCGCCGGTGACGAACCGCACGGCATCAATGATGTGGGCGTTGAGATCGCCGTGCGCCCCCGAACCGGCGATGTCGCCCTGGAAGCGCCACAGCAGCGGGGTTTCGGGTCCTCCCCAGCTCTGCAGGTAGGCGGCGCGCACGTGGTAGACGCGACCGATCGCGCCTGATGTGACGAGCTGGTGCGCCAGCGCCACGGCGGGGACCCGCCGGTAGTTGAACCACACGAACGTCTTGCCGCTCGATCGCTGGGCCGCGTCCGCCATGGCCGCAGCGTCGACCAGCGTGCCGGCCAACGGCTTCTCGCAGGCGACGTGCTTGCCGGCTTCCAACGCGGCGATCGCCTGCTCGGCATGCACGTCGTTCGGCGTGCCGATGTCGACCAGGTCAACCTCGGAGGAGGTGACCGCGGCACGCCAGTCGGTGGTGGCGTTGTGCCAGCCCCACCGGCGAGCGAACTGCTCGAGCTCAGCGGCGTTGCGAGCGGCCACGGTGTGCATGATCGGTGCGGGATCCACCGGGAAGAAGCGGGCGACCTTCAGCCAGGCGTTGGAGTGCGTGCGCCCCATGAACTTGGAGCCGAGCAGGGCGATGTTGAGGTACTCGGTCATGACAGCGTCCTGTTGACGTCGGGTTTCGCCGGTTGGTCGCCGGGCTCGACGGCATCGCCGACGCCGAGGTAGCGACGTTGCAGGTCCGGGCTGGCAAGGAGCTCGGCGGCGGTCGATTCGGCCCGGATCCGCCCGGAGATCATCACCAGCTGCCGTTCGGCCATCGCCGTCGCTGCCCGGAGCTTCTGCTCGACGACAAGAACGGCAACTCCCTCGGCGACCAGGTGGTGCACCGCGTCGACGAGGACATCGACGATGGTGGGCGCGAGGCCCTCCGACGGCTCGTCCATCAGCACCAGCGACCCGTTGAGCAGCAGCGCCCGACCCACGGCGAGCATCTGCTGCTCGCCGCCGGACAGGGCGCCGCCACTGCTCGTGCGGCGATCAGCCAGCCGTGGGAACAGCTCGTAGACCGCCTTGGGCGTCCAGCGTTTGCCGCGCGTGCCCTTCGCCAGCATCGCCAGGTGCTCGTCGACGGTCAACGACGGGAACAGCCGCCGCCCCTGCGGCACGTAGGAGATGCCGCGGCGTGCGATGCGCTCCGGGGAGCGGCCGTCGATGCGTTCTCCCTTGAGCCACACCTCGCCGGCCGACGGCCGAACGAGCCCCATGAGCGTGGCGCACAGGGTGGTCTTGCCCATGCCGTTGCGGCCGAGGATGCCAACCGCCTCGACGCCCATCGAGAAGCTGACCTCATCGAGCACCTGCGACTCGCCGTAGCCCGAGCACAGACCCCGCACGTCCAGCAGCGTCCCAGTCATGTCAGGGCCTCGCTGCCGAGGTAGATCTCGTGGACCAGCGGGTCCGCGCGGACCTCATCGGGGGCACCGGACGCGACGGTCTTGCCGTCTGACATCACGACGACCCGCCTGGCCACCTGGAAGGCCACGTCCATGTCGTGCTCGATCAACAGCAACGTCGAATCGACGGCGAGCCGGTCGAGCAGTTCGGTGAGCCGCTCCCGCTCTCCCCGCGACAGCCCGGAGGCCGGCTCGTCGAGCAACAGCACATCCGGGTCGGTGGCGATGGCCATGCCGATCTCCAGCTGGCGCTTCTGACCGTGGGACAGGTCACGCACCAGCGTGTTCAGCCGGTCGTCGAGCCAGACGGCCTCGGCCGCCGCGCCGGCCCGGTCCCGCCATGCGCGATCGCCCTCGGCCCGCCACAGGCTTCGGTGGCGACCCTGCCTGCCGACAATGGCGAGGTAGAGGTTGTCGGCAACCGTCAGACCCGCAAACGAGCGCGCCTTCTGGTAGGTCCGGGCGACTCCGAGCCGCGGCCGGTGACGGGAGGGCAACCGCGTGCAGTCGATGCCCTTGATGGTCACCGACCCCTCGTCGGGGGCCAGGTCGCCGGCGACCACGTTGAACAACGTGGTCTTGCCGGCGCCGTTGGGGCCGAGGATGGCCAGCCGCTCTCCCCGAGCGACATCCAGATCGATGCCGTCCAGGGCCACGAGGCCGCCGAACGCCACCACCACCGACCGCAGCACCACGACCTGCTCGGTCGCGTCGTCGGATCGGGTGGTGGTGTCCGGGGCCATGGCCGGGCCGTCCTGGTCGTCGACTACTCTTGCGGAACGCCGTCCTCGACGGGGATGGCGTTGCCGACCCACGGCAGATCGGCCTCCTGGCACTCCGGGAAGTCACGGGACGGTGGCGGGGTGTCGGTGCTGAAGGTGCCACCGAAGGTCTGGTCGACCTCGGGGATGATGGCCACGGCCTCCTGGACGATCTCTCCTTCGTCGTTCTCCACCAGCCGGGACAGCCCAACATCGACGATGCCGCTGCGATTCTCGTCGAGGCTGATGTCACCGTACGGCAGCTCGAGGGTCAGCTCGGCCAGCGCGGACTGCAGCGGCTCGGGGGACAGGTCGCCGCCGGTCTCCTCCAGGCCTCGGACGAGCGCAACGCCCGCGGAGTAGTAGCCGTACATGAAGCCGAACCCCGCGGCCGTGGATGGGGGACCGGGCTCGCCGCCGGTCAGGCCGGTGGCCAGCGTGTCCCAGGTCTCGTCGGCGCTGGCGAGGTACTCGGTGATCTCCGGCGTCTGGATGTCGCCGGGAAGCACCGCGAACCCGCCTACGTAGGCGCCCGCGATGTCGGTGCCCAACGCCGACGCGAGGCCGGGGTTGAAGAACAGGTTGCCGGCATGCTGGTCCCCGGTCAGGTCGCCCTTGGCGTTGACGAACGCCTCGAGTGCGGCCTGGGTGCCGGTGCCGCCGACGACCCAGAAGTATCCGTCGACCTCGTCCGGGTTCGGCAGCTGCTGGACGAACGAGGAGTAGTCGGTGGTGCCAAGGGGTGGGAAGACGCGCGACACCACGTCGCCGCCGACGCCGCAGAAGTCGGCGATGAACCCGGCGGCCGACGTGTGGCCGAAGCTGTAGTCGTCGGCGATGACCGCGACGGTGTCCCAGCCCTCCTGGTTGTGCAGGATGTCACCCAGACCGGCGTTCCAGATCGCCCCGTCTCCGTGGAAGCGGAAGAAGTTGGGCGCCTGGACCTCCAGGGTCGGCTCCTGCGAGCCGGCGATGCCGCTGAGGAAGGTCACGTCCGGGTTGGCTTCGGCGTACTCCGCCACGGCGATGCCCTCGTCACCCGAGAGGGGGCCGATGACGATGTTCGCGTCCTGCTGCTCGACCAGCTGTCGCACTTCCCCGAGGATGGTGTCCGGGGTGTCGTCGCCGCAGCCGATCCCTGTCAACTCGATCGGGGTTCCGTTGACCTCGGCGCCGCTCCACCCGTCGAGCGCGGTCGTCTCCGAGGTCGCCGTCGCGCCGGCATGGTTCACCAGCGCCAGGGTCACCCCGGCCACGGTGTCCTCGTGGAAGCCGCCGAACGGTCCTTCACACTCGCCGAGGATTCCGAGGCGGACGACGTCGTCGCCCTCGCCGCTGCCGCCGGTGTCTGTCGCCCCATCGCTGGCTGCACCGTCGCTGGCTGCACCGTCGCTGGCTGTTCCGTCACTGGGCTGAGCCGTGGTGCCGCTGTCCCCACAGCCGCTGGCGACGAGCGCGACGATCGACACGAGGCAGGCTGCGAGCAGCCACCTCGCTTTCGTGGCGTGACTGTTCATCGTGCTGTTCCTTCCATCGTTTCGGAGGTGGTCGGTGGTTCGATCGAACGTGCACGCGGACTGCCCCGACGCCAGCCACGCCCCTTCCCAGCGATGCCGACAAGCCCCTCTGGGGACAGGACCATGATCAGCACCACGATCAGCCCGATCACGGTGTTGAATCGGTCGGGCGTGATGCCGATGCGGTCGACGAGCGGCAGCTCCCGTAGGTAGTTGCTGGCGCCGACGTACACGAAGGCGCCGAGCCAGGCGCCCTCGTAGTGGGAGATACCGCCGATGACCGCGATGATCAGCAGGATCAGCGTCGGTCCGATCGCGATCGACGCCGGGTCGATCTGCCCGTTGAACCACACGTTGAGCAGTCCCGACAGGCCGGCGACGAAGCCGGCCAGGGTGAACGCCAGCGTGCGGTGGAAGGGGACGTTGAACCCGAGCGACGCCATTCTGACCGGGTCGTCGCGGACTCCCTGGAGTGCCAACCCGAAGTTCGTGCGCCCGATCGCGCGAAAGGCCAGGTAGACCAGCGCCGACAGGCCCACGGCCGCGTAGTACAGCGGCACGCGCCCGTTCAGTGGTGCCGGCGCCGTGATGCTGGTGACACCCCCCGGCCCCGAGACTGTCACGACCTGGGCGAAGAAGAAGTAGCCGATCACCCCGTACACCAGCGTCAGCATCAGAAAGTAGATCCCGGTCGTGCGGCTCCCCAGCGCGCCGAGCAGGAACGCCACCACGGTCGTGACCGCGAGCGCGAACAGCACCGCGATCCACGGGGGCCAACCCAGGGTGAGGCCTCTCGCGCCGGACTCGAGCGCCGCGTTGCCGAACATGAACCCGGCGATGCCCGCGAACAGCAGCTGCGCCAGCGAGGTCATCCCGCCGCAGGAGGCCAGGAAAACGATCGTCGCGGCCGCGAGACCCAGGATCATCACCTCGGTCATCACGTTGTTGACGAAGAACTCGGTCCCGAAGATCGGCAGGACCAACAGGAAGACCAGGACCGCCAGAGCGACGAGATTGCCGGGCGACAACGGGCGACGGGCGCTCACTCGGGGCGTCCGAACAAGCCGTAGGGGCGCACGGCCAGGACGAGGGCGAGCAGCACGAACGTGAGGATGATCGAGTAGAAGGTGTAGCGGCTCGGCAGGTAGGCAGGAGAGAACGCGACCACCACGCCGTACAGCAGTGACCCGGCGACGGCTCCCTTGATCGAGCCGAGACCGCCGATGATCACGACCACGAGCGAGTTCAGCAGCCAAGCACCGTCCGAGCCCGTCGCAGCGCCCGCGAACGAGGCGCCCATGACGCCGCCCATCCCGGCGAGGAACGCCCCGACGAAGAACGTGACGGCGAACACCAGCGTGATGTTGATCCCCAGCGCCCGCACCATCGGCTCGTCGTCGACGCCGGCACGGATCACCATCCCCATGCGCGTCTTGTTGAGCCACAGCCACAGGGCGAGCCCGACGACCAGCGCCACGGCCAGCATGAACAGCCGGCTCGTCGAGTAGCGCTGCCCCATGATCTCGAAGAAGTGTGTGACGGGGCCGGGCCAGACCATGCTCAGCGCGAGCCCGCCGAACTGGCGAAGCATCTGGTCGGCGAGGACGACGGAGATGGCCAGCGTGATGAGCGCTTGCCGCAGCTCCTGACCCTGATTCCACCGCAGGAACACCTGCTGCAGCACAACGCCGAGGACCGCCGCGACCAGCGCCCCGACCAGCAGCGGGACGACCCAATCGAGGACGGTGACGTCCGCGGCTTCGATGTTGCGTGTCTTGCCGACCATCGCCTGCTGCAGGCGGATGGCGATGAAGCCCGAGAGCAGGAACAGCGACCCATGAGCCATGTTCACGGTGCGCATCAACCCGAAGATGAGCGTGAATCCGGAGGCGACCACGAACAGCAGGCCGGCGAAGGTGACACCGTCCAGGACCGTGATCAGGAATCTGCCGGGGTCATCCACGGCCGGACCCGCCGACGTCCCCCGCGCGAGGAACAGCACCCACACCGCGGCCAACGCCAATGCCAGCCGGACACCGATGCCCGGCAGGCGGCGGACGACGCTGGCCCGCAACGGGCGCACCGGCTCCTCGGCCGTGCGTCGCTCACCCTCAACGCTGGTGTTCACGCGGCTCCCTCACGCATTCCGCTCACACTCCACCGTTACAGAATTCGAGCGGGGATTCAAGGGCGTATACAGGTTGACATCCTGACTCGGCCGGACGTACCGTCCCCGCCATTGCCGCGGCTGGTAGGCCCGAACCAGCAGTCTGCGCGGGGTGTGGCCGTTCGGGAGAAAGGATCCTGCGTGGCCGAACGAAGCGGCAACTCGGTACGCGGAATCCTTGCCAACAGGCAGGCCAGGCCCTACGTCCTCGGCCAGCTCGCCCGCGATCTGAGCGCCGCCGTCGGTACCGCCAACGTCAGCACCGAGCCGGAGGCGCTTGCCGCGCAGTCCTCGGACTGGTCGTGGATGTCGCAGTTCCTTGCCTACCGCGACCTGCCGTTGCCGACGGCGGACGTCGTCGTCCGGCCCGACTCGACGGCCGAGGTCCAAGCCGTCGTACGGATCGCCTCCGAGTACCGGGTCCCGGTGGTGCCGCGAGGCGGAGGATCGGGCACGCAGGGTGGGACCTTCGCCCTCTACGGCGGCATCGCCGTCGACCTGACCCTGATGAATCGGATCATCGACATCGACGAGACGAGCCTGGTCGTGACGGTCCAGGCCGGCATCGACGGCTCCGTGCTGGAAAAGGAGCTGAACTCACTCGGCCTCACGCTGGCTCACTACCCCGGTTCGCACTTCTTCGGGGCGACGATCGGCGGATCGCTGGCGGCGCGGGGATCAGGGGTGGTGTCGACGAAGTACGGGAAGGCCGAGGACATGGCGTTGCAGGTGGAGGCCGTGGTCCCGCCTGGCCGCATCATCGCCACCCTGCCGGTCCCCAACCACTCCTGTGGACCCGATCTGCTCCAGACCCTGATCGGTTCTGAGGGGACGTTGGGCATCATCACGCGGGCGACGATGCGACTGGACCCCCTGCCAGAGGCACGATCCTTCCTCTCCTATCAGTTTCCCACGGTCGAAGCCGGCATCGAAGCCGCGCGCCTGGTCATGACACGCCGGATCGTTCCGGCGGCCATGCGGCTGTACGACGAGGCCGACAGCGCCAAGTTGACCTCCATGCTCGACCTCGACGCGGGCGGCGTCCTGCTCATCATCGTCCTCGACGGGTCCGAGGCCTCGATGGCCCTCGAACAGCAGGCGATCCAGGCCGTCTGCGACGCCAACGACGGCCGTGGCCTCGGGGGCGGTCCGGCCGAGACCTGGTGGGACGGCAAGTACGAGCCGTTCAGCAAGCACAACGCCCCCGCGCCCCCCACGGTGTTCGGCACCACCGACACCTGCGCCCGCTTCGCGGACCTCCCCCGTCTGTACGCCGCGAAGAAGCGCACCATCGAAGAGGGGTTCGCGGAGTACGACGCGCGCTACACCGCGCACTTCTCGCACTGGTACCCGTGGGGCGGCATGATCTACGACCGGTTCTACGTGGACGGCGGACCCACCGACCCCGACGAGGCACTCGCCTTGCACGATCGCCTCTGGGACGCCGCGGTCACCACGTCACTGGCGCACGGGGGCATCATCAACGAACACCACGGAATCGGGTTGAAGCTGGGGCGGTTCATGCGCCCCCAGTACGGCGAGGCGTTCGAGGTGATGCTCGCCGTCAAGAAGGCGTGGGACCCCGACGGGATCATGAACCCCGGCAAGCTCGGGTTCGGTGCTCCCCGATCGGCCTGGTAGGCAACCGCGAGCGCGACGACAAGGAGCCATGGAATGCACCTTTCAATGCA
>Ga0136640_10000707_pt1 | contig 12934 bp, 8 predicted proteins | sample AntDrymUQ8642106_2_FD_105498 | JGI IMG/M metagenome (GOLD analysis project Ga0136640, IMG submission 105498) | Polar desert sand microbial communities from Dry Valleys, Antarctica - metaG UQ864 (21.06) | ecosystem: Environmental > Terrestrial > Soil > Desert | place: Antarctica: Dry Valley...
AATTTTAGTGGTTGGCAGCGGGGGACGAGAACACGCGCTCTGCTGGACATTCGGGAAAAGTCAGAAGGTCAATAAAATCTTTTGCGCAAATGGAAATCAGGGCATTTCAGAACAAGCTGAGTGTGTCGATATTTTACCGGATGACATTGACGGGCTGCGAAGTTTTGTTGCTCAAAATAAAATTGATTTAACTTTTATCGGCAGCGAAAATCCGCTCGCGCTTGGAATTGTTGATGATTTTAAAAAACACGGACTTAAAATTATCGGCGCGTCAAAGGCGGCTTCGCAACTTGAATCAAGCAAATCTTTTGCGAAAGATTTTATGGCGCGCCACAACATTCCGACCGCCCGATATAAAATTGCAAATTCGATAAACGAAGCGACGGAAATTCTGGAAAGCGATTTTCCGGGTGATAAAAGTTTACCAATTGTTGTCAAAGCTGATGGATTAGCGGCGGGCAAGGGCGTCATTGTGGCGGCAAATCGCGCGGAAGCGATGAAAGCTGTTAATGAACTAGCTCAAATTGCGGGAAAAGCGGCGGCGCAGAAAATTATTTTGGAAGAATGTTTAATAGGCAAAGAAGTGTCTCTTTTGCTATTTGCCGACGGAAAGAATTTTGCGTTGATGCTGCCCTGCCGTGATCATAAACGAATCGGCGAAGGCGACACGGGCGCGAACACAGGCGGGATGGGAACGGTTACCGACAACGCGCTTTTGAGCGAACAACAGATAAAACAGATTTGCCGAGAAATTGTTGAACCGACATTAAAAGGCGCGGCGGCGGAGAATTTTCCGTTTGCCGGAATTCTATTTCTCGGCTTGATGCTCACCACAGACGGTATCAAGGTTTTGGAATACAACGTTCGTTTTGGCGACCCTGAAACACAAGTCATTCTCGTACGTCTTAAAACCGATCTGGTAGATATTTGTGAGGCGATTGACAGCCAGACGCTTTCTCAAATAAATATCGAGTGGGAAGCGGGGAGTTCAGCCTGCGTGATTTTGGCTGCCAAAAATTACCCGCAAACGCCCGTCACAGGAAATATTATTTACGGATTGGACGAATTTGCTAAAACAGATGATCTGAATATTTTTCATTCAGGAACTTCAAAAGACTCTAAAGGCAATGTTATTTCCGCCGGCGGGCGTGTTTTAGGCGTAACGGCGAAAGGCGCGAATTTAGAGTCAGCTCTGGAAAAAGCTTATCAAGCCGTCAGCAAAATTGAATGGAAAGGAATGCAGTTTCGTCGTGATATCGGAAAGTAAATTTGCAGATCAATTATTGTTAACAGCATTTTTCTTTTTGGTAAATTCATCAGATTCTTTTTTCAGTCCACTTTTTTTAGAAAATTCAGCTAAATGTTCATAACGTTTTTGAGGCTCGTAACCGGTCATCCAGCAAATTTTAGCCATACATTCGGGACATGCGTCGATCGGACGTTTGTAAGTTTCAGCTAGATTATTTGTTCCGCTCATCACGCATTCATACTTTGTGCAGTGTTTCATCGAAAAAAGATGACCGGTTTCGTGAACGGCAATTTTCAAAGTGCGTCTCAAAAAATGTTCAAAATTAGCAAATTTTTGAAGCCGGAAAAGTGACCAGACGCCAACCCGTGTTTCGATGTTTACCTGTCCGAATACGTATCTCACATCATCTTCCGGATATAAATCTTCAGTTGTGAAAGCGATTAGAGCGGCGGCGTCCGCGGGTAATTCCGGCTGTAGTACTTCGTCCAAAATAAAACGGGTGCGAATTTGTGTAATTTTTGAAAACTTATCGACGCGATGATTTTTTAAGGAAAGCTGTTTGGCAAGCGCTTTTTCTTTTAAAAGTTTAACTGGCAAATTGAAAAACACGCGCATATATTCGGCGGTCAGTTCAATAATTTTCATCTGATTTTGATCAAATTTTCCGAGCGGCTGAATGTAAAGAATTTTTCTGTCTGCGGTTGGCAGAATCGGACTGCTGTTAATGTATTGTTCAAAAGTTTGTCCGTCTTCCTTAAAATTCGCCAGCCACTCGTCCGGTTTTGGTTTGCCCATTAATTGAAAAAAAGGTTCAACCGATTTCAATGCCTTGACCAGATTTTCAGGCGGTTTAACTTTTGTAGAAGATTTTATCGGCTGGTTTACAACTTCAACTGTAGAATTTTGAAAATTGTTGTTTTGGTCGCAGCTGAAAAAAAGCGAACAGAACGAAAATACGCCAATAAAATAAATTTTCTTCATGTTTTAGAAAGCCCGCAGAGATTTGCTGTAACTTTCAAAATTACGCTGCATTTCGACAATTGAATCACCGCCAAACTTCTCGCGCATGGCGTTTGCTAAAACAATTGCGAGCATCGCTTCGCCAATTACTCCGGCAGCTGGAACCGCCGTGATATCCGAGCGTTCAAAGGCGGCGAGGTCTTCTTCTTTTGAATTAATATCCACCGAGCGCAGCGGTTTTCGCAAAGTGGAAATCGGTTTTAGATAACCGCGCACGCGCAATTCTTCGCCATTTGTAATGCCGCCTTCAAGTCCGCCTGCGCGGTTCGTCGCGCGCTGAAACTTTTTGTCCTGGTAAACGATTTCATCGTGCGCGTTTGAGCCGAAAAGAAATGCGTTTTCAATTCCATTACCGATTTCGACCGCTTTGGTCGCCTGGATCGACATAAAAGCCTGCGCGATTCTTCCGTCGAGTTTTTCACTCCAGGAGACGTGCGAACCCAAGCCGACGACGACATTTTTTGCGACGACCTCAAAAATACCGCCGAGCGTATCGCCATTTACTTTGGCAGTGTCGATCAATTCAATCATTTGATTTTGGACACTTTTATCAGCGCAGCGGAGCGGTTCATCTTCATCGATAGCGGAAATTTCCGCAAAAGTTTTTTGCAGAGGGTTTGGCGGGACATTTCCTATTTTTATAACATGACTTTTTATTTCCACTGCAAATATTTTTAAGAGTTGTTTGGCGAAAGCTCCGGAAGCGACGCGGGCGGCTGTTTCGCGTGCCGAAGCGCGTTCGAGAATGTCGCGTAAATCTCTTGTTTGAAATTTCTGACCGCCCGATAAATCTGCGTGACCCGGACGGGGACGCGTGACAAGGCGCGGATTTTTCGGCTCGGATTCAAGCGCGACACTGGACATAACTTCCTGCCAATGCACAAAATCACGGTTTTCGATTGTCAGAGCGATTGGGGATCCAAGCGTTTTCCCGTGCCGAACACCGGAGAGAATCTCAACTTTATCTTTTTCAATTTTTTGCCGTCCGCCGCGCCCGTAACCTTTCTGTCGACGCCAAAGTTCAAAATTTATTTTTTCAACATCTATTTCTAAACCAGCGGGTAAACCTTCGACCACGGCAACTAATGCCTTTCCGTGCGATTCTCCGGCTGTTGTAAACTTAAAAAACATAAAAATTAAATTTCTCCCGCGACAGGCTGCAAATCTGTACCATCTTTCATTTTTCCGTTAAATACAATTAAACCAATGCCTGCTAAAATTAATATTCCGCCAAAGAGGGTTTGCGGCGGTAGTTTTTCATCTAAAAAGATTCCGCCGACAACGACCGCGATCAGCGGAGTGACCAGTGAAATTACCATTGCTCGGGTCGATTCGATTTTACTTAAAAGCCAGTAATAAAGCCAAAAGGCTAGAATTGTCCCAAAAATTGTTAAATAGAGAATTGAAATTAAAGCCTGCCATGTCCATCTAAAATGAATTGGATTGCCTTCTTTTACCAATCCGTAAATAATCAAAGGCAGAATTCCACACAACATTTGACCGAATAACATTCCGGCGGGATGAATCCGGCTGCCATAAGCTTTTATCAAAATTGATGCGTGCGCCGCGGCGTATGCGCCGAGGACAATCGCCGCGCAGCCGACAAAAGCTAAAATGCTTGTCACTTGCAGTTGTTCGATAAAAATTATTGCCACGCCGATAACGCCAAGCAAAACCGCTAAAATTTTTAGCCAGGTAATTTTTTCTTCCGGCAGATGAAACCACGCCAGTGCAAGTCCGAAGACCGGAATCATTCCCTGAAGAACCGCCGCAAGCCCTGATGAAATATGTTGTTCGCTCCAGAAAACGAGACTGTAATTGATTGAAAATTGCAGAATTCCGGTCAGCGCGAGCAGTTTCCAATCTCGAATTGTTTTCGGTAACTCGATTTTTTGAACCAAAATTATTGCTGCTAAAATTATTAACGCCAAAACAAATCTGGCGGCGGCAAAACTGATGGGCGGTAAATCTTCAAGACCCAGTTTGATAAAAAACCAGGTCGTTCCCCAAACCAGGCAGAGGATCAGCCATATAAATATTTTCATTTACAGATTATTCAGGCAATTCTGCCTTTTCATAAAAACTAAGCTGCGTTTCCCCTTGCCTGATAATTCTTCCGCGCCGCAAACTTCCAATCTTTTCCGGTAAAATCGTCTTAAAATGGTGTTCAATGATTAACTTTCCTTTATTACGCAACAGCTTGCCCGCGTTCGCGGCTATTTTATGCAAGATTATTGAATAATCAATTTTGTAGGGCGGGTCAAAAAAAACCAAATCCCAGGCGTCTAAATTTTGACGTGAGACAAATTTTTCCGCGTCCAGACAAATGATTTCAGATTGTTTTTCATTAATGCGCAACAGGTCGAGATTTTTTTCGATTAAAACACAGGACTGGCGCGATTTATCGACAAATGTTGAAAACTCACAGCCACGCGAAATTGCTTCAATTCCAACGGCTCCTGTCCCGGCGCACAAATCAAGAAATCTTGTTTCTGTTGTAATCAAAGGATTTAAGATATTAAATAAAGTTTCGCGCAAACGATCGGAAGTCGGACGCGTTTTTTGACCCGAAAAATTCTTTAAAATTCGTCCGCGATATTCCCCGGAAATAACACGCATTTTATCAGTTAAGATATTTCAGTTAACAACGTTTCGCAGCGATGATAGTTAAGCGCCGACAACAGTTGACTGTTTATCATTTTTTCTCGTAGAAACTAAGTGAATTTTCGCCTCTCGTTATTAAGCGCCAGCGTTTAAGGACACCCAAACTTTCAGGGAAAAACATTTCGGAGTGATGTTCGATAATTAAAATTCCGGATTTTTCGATTGCAATTCCGCGTTTGAAATATTCCAAAAATTCTTCAAAATTCGCGCCGAATGCCGGATCAAAATATATCACGTCCCAACGACGATTGCGTTTACGCATTTGTTTCAAAAACGGAACTACTTCCATTTCAAAAACTTCGCCGTGTCCTTCCTTAATTTGGCAGATTTCAAGATTTTTCTTGATCAAACTGCACATTTTAGCTGAACGATCAACAAATGTACTGATGACTGAGCCGCGGGAGACGGCTTCAATGCCCATTGTTCCGATTCCGGAGCATAAATCTAAAAACCTTCCGCCGCGCACATTCTTGGATAAAATTTTGAACATTGATTCTCGTAGATGCCGGGAGGTTTGGCGCATTTTCGGTGAATTTGAAGCCTGCAAATATTTTCCAATGTGTTTTCCGTCCGTAATCTGTAAATCAGAAACTATTTGTGGTTTGACTATGTTTTCCGATGATTTCCCGACTTTCCCGCGCGCATAAAAGTTGTTTTTTAACTGAAACTTTTTGTATTTTTGAATCTTTGAATTTCGAGGTATATTTTTTTTCGCTTTGCCGTTCGGCTGGTTATTTGCAGTGCTAAACTTATCTTCTTTTTTTAAAAACTCTCGGACGAATTGACGATTGTTGTGAAAGTCGGGTTTTGTATTGTCAGAGGGCTTTGAATATCTTTCACTGTTTTTCGCTTTTGAAAAATTCGATGTCGGACGCCGGTTTTCCATTTTGATTATCCTGCAAATTGGTTAGTTAAATTGTTGGATTAAGATTTGATTGTAATTAAACTATAACCAACAATCCGCCAAAGATTCAAACCCGAGTTTATAGAAAATATATGATTATTTTTAGCCGATTCCGGCAAACTTAAATCGCCCGTCCGCCTTTGCAACTTCAATCAGCGTCGAAGTTTCTTTGGTCAGGCGCTTTGACGTTAAGTAATACTCGGCTTCCAGTCGTGCTTTATCTAAGATTTCTAAATCGCGAATAATATTTCCGATTTTAAATGTTTGCGCGCCGGATTGACGTGTACCGAGAATTTCGCCCTGACCTCTGATTTCCAAATCTTTTTCGGCAATGCGAAAGCCGTCAGTCGTTTCTTCCATTATTCCCAGGCGTTCTCGGGCGACAGCAGTTTTTTTGTCGCCCGTCAGAAGCACACAGAAGGATTGTTCGGCTCCGCGTCCGACCCGCCCTCGAAGCTGATGAAGCTGTGACAAACCAAATCGTTCAGCGTGTTCAATGACCATTAAGCTGGCGTTCGGAACATCCACGCCAACTTCGATGACCGTTGTTGAAATCAAAATATTGGTTGCGCCGCCGGTAAATTTCTGCATTATTTCCTCTTTTTCGGCGGCTTTCATTTTCCCGTGCAGAAGTCCGACCGAGTAGTTCGGAAAAATTTTGTCGCGAAGCTCTTCAAACATCTGCGTTGCCGCCTTTAAATCTATCTTTTCCGATTCTTCAATCAAAGGGTAAACAATATAAACCTGCCTTCCAAGCTCGATTTCGCGTTCGATTCCCTTGTAAACTCCCTCGCGTCGATCTTCGCCGACGACCACCGTTTTGACGGGCGTTCGCCCGGGCGGAAGTTCGTCAATCACAGAAACGTCCAGATCACCATAAACCGTCATTGCGAGGCTGCGCGGAATCGGGGTCGCCGTCATTACCAAAATATCCGGGTTAAATCCTCCGGCTCGCAGTTGCGCGCGCTGTAGAACTCCAAACCGGTGTTGTTCGTCAACAACCGCCAAGCCAAGCTTTTCAAATTCAACCGAATCCTGAATTACGGCGTGCGTTCCGATGACCGAGTTTATTTCACCACTGGCAATATCCTTGTGAACTTTGCGCTTTTCGGCGGCACGCAAACTGCCCGTCAAAAGCTCTATGCGATAGGGTGAACCGGCAAATAATTTTTTAGCGTTGCGTGCATGTTGTTCGGCAAGAATTTCAGTCGGTGCCATCAGAGCCGTCTGGTAACCGTTTTCCATCGCGGCGAACATTGCCAGAAAAGCGACGATTGTTTTTCCGCTGCCGACATCGCCCTGAACAAGCCGGTTCATCGGCGCGTCAGATTGCATATCTTCAAAGATTCGCCTTGTAACTTTTTCCTGCGCCCCCGTCAGAGTAAATGGCAGCAGCACTTTCATTCGTTCAAAGGTTTTGTCGCTGATTTCAATAATCGTGCCTTTCGGTTCTTTGGTTCGCTCGCCGCGTTTTAATTGGAGAGCAAATGAAACCCAAAAAAATTCTTCAAAAATTAAACGCAGGTGAGCATTGCTTCTCGAAGCTTCATATTCCGACAAACTTGCGTCTTCCGGCGGGAAATGAATTTCTTCGACCGCCTGGGCGCGTGAAGTTAATTTTTGCCGCTGACATAAATCTTCCGGCAAAGTTTCAATAACCGTCGATTTGTCCAGATTCTGCAGAATTTTATAAATTATTTCGCGCAGCCGCTTGGTTTGAAATTGTCCGAGTTTACGATAGACGGGAACTCTGCGCCCGGTATGAATCATCGCGAATTCAGGATTATCAATATCTTCGAGCAATTCTTCGTCGGTTTCATCAGTAATTCTTCGCGTATGCTTACCGGAAATTATTACCTCCGGTTCACCCTGTTCTTCTTCGATTAACAAATTTCTTAATAAACCGAATGATTCCGTATCGACTTCCGAGGGCAATATTTCCAGTTCATCAGGTTTGTTCAAGCGAAGCGCGTAAGTATTTCTTCTGCCGTCCCATTCCCATCTGCCGTAAGCGACAAAGCGTGTGCCGCGCTCAAATCTTGTTTGATAATAACCCGCGATCCGATGTGCTTGTTTGCCGGAGACAAACCACCAGACGACAACCGGTTTCATCGTTCTTTCTACATCGCCGCCGGTGATTTCAAAAATGTAAAGCGGAGGAGCTTTCGGACCGCGATTTTTGCCGACCCGAAAGCCGCCGGAAACTCTGGTGTACAATTCAACCGAAGCCTCCAGTCCATCGCTCAATTCGTCAATCTTAACTAAATTTGAACGATCTTCATACCGCATCGGAAAATAATTAAACAAATCCTCAACCGTCGCTTCTGACAAATCGTTTTTATAGGCAAATCCGGCAACCGCCAATGCAAGTTTATGCGCTAATGCCGGCGATAAGTTCGCATCAGAAAAGGCGGGAAGTTCCAAAATCGGTGTATTTATATTGAGTTTCATTTAAGAAATGGCAGTAAATCTTTTTGTAAACTGAGATTATTTTGTTTTCAATTGTAGCAAATTTTAACCTCTGTTTTATCAATGAAGCCTAAAAGATGTAATATTTGAAACAGTCCGCTTTTCGCAGTCTGTTTAATAAATGAAAAAGTTGATTCAAAAATTAATTTACTAGCAAGTAATTTGCAGAGTATAAAATGGATTTGATTAAAGAAGACGAGTCGTTAAATGCCGAACAACAATCTCAAAGGCTGCTTCGGGAATTTAACAGCACATTTATTTTTGACCGGAGACTTTTTTATGCGGAAGTGAGCGTCAGTTTTATTTACGCCGACGCGCTTTTTAATGCCGGTATTTTTACGAGATTGGAATCGGAGCGGGTAAAAAACGGCTTGCAGACCATCCTCAAACGCGCTGAATATGACCCAAACTATTTTGATAATGCGCCATTTGAAAATGTTCAGACTTTTATTGAAGAAAAGTTAGTTCAGTTAATCGGTGAACCCGCAAGAAAAATTCAGATTGGTCGAAGCCGGGCGGAACAAATATCGACCGCCTTCAGATATTGGCTGCGCGATGAAATCGAAGAAATATCCGTTCACGCCAAAAAATTCCAGAAATCTTTAATTAAGACGAGCGAGTGGCAGATTGAAGCCGTTTTGCCGACAGTTAAATCTTCAGAACAAAAACGACCGACGCTTTGGGCGTATTGGTGTCTGGCTTTTTACGAAATGATTTCGCGCGATCGGGAAAGGCTCGACGAAGTTTGGCGGCGCGTCAATGTTCTGCCTTTGGGCGCGGATAATGACGCGGGAAAACATCTGGAAATTGATTTTGAGGAAGCGGCGCGTGTATTGAATTTCGAAGGAATGGCGGCAAATGAACTGGATGCGGTATCCGACCGTGATTTTGTCGTTGAATTCGTCAGCGCCTGTTCAATTTTGATAATACATCTTTCACGCTTCGCGGCAGATTTGCTTTTATATTCTTCCGGTGAACTTCAGGCTATAAAATTCAATGATGAAAAAACGACAAACTCGACTTCCGCGCATAATGAAGTCTGCACGACGGCTTTAGAAACTTTACGCGGAAAAGCAGGGCATATATTTGGACATCAGACCGCGATTCTTTCCCATTTGAATGGACTTCCCTTAAATTCCAAAAAAGATTTGCGCTCAGTAATGGAAGCCGTTTTTGATACGGTTGATACGATAAAATCTTGTCTGGAAAAATCTACAATCGTTTTAGATTTGGTGGTTGTAAAAAAACCACAAGTTAATTCATTAAATTCTGACGAGTCGCCGGTTTCTGAAAACGATATTTCCAAATTCAACAAATCTGAAAATACTCTGGACAACGGCATTTCGTCTAAAAATACTGTTTCTGAAGATATTTACGAGGCTTTGGAGAATGCGAAAAAGAATTTGATTTTTGAAGAAAATTAAATTTTAGAGCCAGCCCCGCATTTTTTATGCACGAATTTTCCCGCAAATTTATAACCCAATGGCGCAAACTTCAACTACCTTTTAAAGATCAAACGGTAGTCGCGGCTGTTTCCGGCGGCGCGGATTCGATCGCTCTTTTGCTTGCTCTGGATGATTTAAGAAAACGAAAAAAATTAAATTTGCGGTTTATAATTGCTCATTTTAATCACAATCTGCGCGGAACAGACAGCGAACGGGACGCACAGTTTGTTCAAAATCTAACTGAAGCCCGCGATTTTGAGCTTGCTTTGCGCATCGGGAATATATCAACTCGGGGAAATCTCGAACAGAATGCGCGGGATGAACGTTATCAGTTTTTGAGGGAAGCTGCAGAAAACGTGCATGCCTCAATTATTTTAACCGCCCACACAATTAACGATCAGGCGGAATCAATTTTGCTGAATTTAATTCGCGGAAGCGGTTTAGAAGGTTTATCGGGTATTAAACAAAAGCGTGAAATTAGTAAAGAAAGTCAAATAATACTGGCGCGTCCTCTGCTGAATTGGGCGAAACGAAGTGATACGAAAAATTTTTGTCTGGAAAATAAAATTCAATTCACGCGCGACGCGATGAATGAAGATTTATCATTTGCACGTGTGCGGGTCAGAAAAATCTTGCTGCCGATGCTGAAGGAATTTAACCCGAAAATTATCGAAACACTAGCCAAAACCGCTTGGCTGCTGCGCGAAGATTATGATGCTTTACAAAAAACTGCCACGCAGTACAGAGGAAATTGCAAAAATGATTCGGTCAAACAAAAGGAAAAATACTTGTTAATCAAAGATTTAACAGACCTACAGCCTTCGATTCGCCGTCTAGTTTTGCGTCAATGGCTGAAAAATGAGCGGGGCGATTTAAGACAATTGACCACCAAACATTTTGAATTGTTCGAGAATTTAATTACTAGCCGCAAAAGCGGAAAAATAATTCAATTGCCAGGCGGCGGATTTGTTGTTAAAGAAAAAGGCAAATTGATGTTTAACATCAAAATCTTAAATGCGTTTGAAAACTGAATTCGACGATTTTTGGAGCCACATAATTTAGACATAATTGCTCTATCTAAATTGAGAGGTTGAAAAATGCCGGCGCGCCAACTACAATCAAAATTTAACTTTTAAGCAGACTGTTTTTGAATACTATCAAGAACAACGTATGAAAAGAAACTTTCATCAAAGAAACGTATATCTAAGTTGAGCGAAAACTTTCATTTATTGAGATGAAAGTTATTTTGGAGGAAAGATTTGAGTTCTAAAGCGAAACAAGTTTTATTGTGGTTAACGATTATTTCCACCGCACTGTTGTTTGTTTATTTTTTAAATAGCAAACAAACTAAGAATCCGCAGGAATTAAGCTACGACATAGCTTCAACGCGGATCGAAAATAAAGAGATCAGCGAAGTTCTTCTAAAGGGAGATTCGGTTGAACTAACCGATAAAAACAAAGAAAAGTTTTTCACGAAGCTCGACACAAGCGACGCTCCGCGCGAAGCTCTTCTAAAATCCGCTAAGGATGCGGGAATAACGGTTAAGTTTGAACAAGCTTCGAGCGGTCTTTTTTGGATTGTTCTAATTAACGCTTTACCTTTTCTTCTGCTCATCGGTTTGGTGCTGTTTACGATGCGCCAAATGCAGGCGGGCGGCAACAAAGCTCTGAGTTTCGGAAAATCAAAAGCGAAACTCCTCAATAATCAGCAAAAGCGAATTACATTTAAGGATGTCGCCGGCGTTGAAGAAGCCAAAGAAGAACTCGAAGAAATCATCGAATTTTTAAAAGATCCGCAAAAGTTTCAAAAACTCGGCGGAAAAATTCCGAAAGGTGTTTTGATGGTCGGACCTCCGGGAACCGGTAAAACCTTGCTTGCCAAAGCCGTAGCTGGTGAAGCCAACGTTCCGTTCTTTTCAATTTCCGGTTCGGACTTTGTCGAGATGTTCGTCGGTGTCGGTGCAAGCCGCGTGAGAGATTTATTTGAACAGGGTAAGAAAAATGCTCCGTGCATTATTTTTATTGACGAAATCGATGCTGTCGGACGGCATCGCGGCGCGGGTCTCGGTGGCGGACACGATGAGCGCGAACAAACTCTCAATCAGCTTCTGGTTGAAATGGATGGTTTTGAATCGAATGACGGCGTAATTTTAATTGCTTCAACAAACCGACCGGACGTTCTTGACCCGGCACTGCTTCGTCCGGGGCGTTTTGATCGCCGAGTGATGGTTGGAAGACCTGATGTTAAAGGGCGTGAAGGCATCTTGAAAGTTCACACCCGCAAAATTCCGCTTGATGAAAATGTTGAAATTAACGTTATTGCTCGCGGAACTCCCGGATTTACAGGTGCTGATTTGGCAAATATTGTCAACGAAGCTGCGCTCAACGCGGCGCGCTACAACAAGAAAGTTGTGGCGATGAGCGATTTTGAAATTGCTAAAGACAAAGTAATGATGGGCGCGGAGCGCAAAAGTATGGTTCTTTCTGATGAAGAAAAGAAACTTACCGCTTACCACGAAGCCGGACACACTTTGGTCGGTTTGAAGGTTCCGAGCGCCGATCCGGTTCATAAAGTTTCGATTATTCCGCGCGGAATGGCTCTTGGCGTAACTATGCAACTGCCGGAAGCGGATCGCCACAGTTACACCAGAGAACATCTGAACAGTCAAATTGCGATTTTAATGGGCGGGCGTATTGCTGAAGAGCTTTATTTGGGTGCGGAAAACATTACAACCGGAGCCTCAAACGACATTGAACGCTCGACCGAACTCGCTCGTTCGATGGTTTGTGAATACGGAATGAGTGATCTTGGTCCGCTGACCTTCGGAAAAAAGGAAGAGCAGATTTTTCTCGGTCGGGAAATTTCCCAACACAGAGATTATTCTGAAGATACGGCAATCAAAATTGATCAGGAAGTTAAAAAAATTATTGCTAAACAATACGAATTCGCCAAGCAAATCATCAGCGACAATAATGACGCTATGCTGCGTCTGACTGAAGCGCTGATCGAAAGAGAAACGCTCGACGGAGTCCAGATTCGGAGATTAGTTGCCGGGCTTCCTTTAGATGATGAAAATAGTTCCAGGAATTCAGATAGTGGAAATAATCCGACACTATCCGAGGAATCTGTGAAGAGTCCATTTAAAAAGCCGATTTTGCCGCCAATAACCGGTAATAACCCGG